>Ga0310811_10000807_pt1 | contig 40143 bp, 38 predicted proteins | sample YCmetagenome_FD_207642 | JGI IMG/M metagenome (GOLD analysis project Ga0310811, IMG submission 207642) | Soil microbial communities from experimental microcosm in Duke University, North Carolina, United States - YC | ecosystem: Engineered > Artificial ecosystem > Soil microcosm > Unclassified ... | reverse complement strand
AAACTGCGCAAGCGCGTGGAATTCGACTTCGAATACATCAAGACCTGGTCGTTCCTCCGCGACCTGAAAATCCTCGCCATGACCGTCCCTTCCGCCTTGTTTCCGCCCCAGGACAATGTGTGAGACCGCGGATCCATGAAGGGCCTTTTGATGACCGATGCTTCATGAGCCTTGCCTGTCAAAGCTGCAATATAAAGGTTTCTTTGTTGAATCCGCACCGTTGCGTTCCGACGTAAAAATTGCCGATTCGATGCAACAAGCGCCTGCGCCCATCGCACCACGCATGTCGCACCGTCTCGCTACCGGCAACAGACAGGAGTTCATGGATGACCAAATTCCTTCGCCTCACTTTCATCCTCGCAACGCTGCTCGGCATCGCGCCGATGCTCGCCGCCTGCCACACCACGGCCGGCTTCGGTCAGGATGTGTCGCAGGGTGGCCATGCCTTGACCAACAGCGCCAACGCCAACGCGCCAAATTCTCCGCACCCTTAAGCAAGCGGACGTTTCCCTCGGAAACTCCACACAGCATGTAACTATGTTACGCCAGCCACAGGAGATGATTGATGAACAAAGACCGTATCGAAGGCTCCGCCAAACAGGCCAAAGGCGCCGTCAAAAACGCCGCCGGCAAACTCACCGGCGACACCAAGCTGCAGTCCGAGGGAACGGCCGACAAAATCGAAGGAAAAGTGCAGAACGCTGTCGGCGGCTTGAAAGACAAGCTGAAAGAAAAATGAACTAACGAGAAGAAAGCAGCCGCTTTTTGAAAAAAGCGGCGCAAAAACTTTTGTTATGCTGGGCCCGAGGCGTTGAACCGGCACGGGCCCATAGTAAACAAAGTTTTTTTGCTACTTTTTGTTCACAAAAAGTAGCGCTTCCTTCCTTGCGCCAAGCGCAGAAAAAATTTGACAGACTCACGTCGCCCAAGGCTAGGGTTTTGCTCCTGAAACAGGGCGGACCAGGATGCCAAGCGACGTGGACGACCAGCCCCGGCTGATGATCTTGCTCGAAGCATGGTTGCGTTGTGCTTTGGCGTTCCTGCCGGTGTTGCTGCTCGTGGCCTGTGCTGGCTCGGGCGGATATGGCGGCCAGGCTCTTTATGCGCCCACGCATTACTATCCGCCGCCCGGGCCGCCAGACGATCCTTGGGGCCCCTATATCAACGAGGCGGCGGCGCGCTACGGCATTCCAGCGCAATGGATCCGCGCCGTGATGCAGCAGGAATCAGGCGGTGAGGAACAGGCGGTCTCGCCAGTCGGCGCGATGGGGCTGATGCAGCTGATGCCGGAGACCTATCAGATGCTGGAGGCGAGCGAAGGTTTGGGAACCGACCCGTTCGCTCCGCGCGACAACATCATGGCCGGCACCGCCTATATCAAACAGATGTACGACCGGTACGGCGCGCCGGGCTTTTTGGCCGCCTATAATGCCGGGCCGGAGGATCTCGACGCCTATCTCGCCGGCGCGCAGCCCTTGCCGGCGGAGACGGTGAATTATCTCGCCGACGTCACACCGAACCTCGGCACGCAAATCGCTTTCTCCGGCCCGCTGGCGAATTATGCCGCGGCGAATGCGGGGCCTGCCGGGCCGCCGAGCGAGGTGGATTTCGCCACCGGCTGCGACGTGAACGCGGCCTATGATCCTGAACATCCCTGCAGTGCGGCGACGCCGGCGCCAGGCGCCGGGCCCGTGGTGCTCGCCGTGAACGATATCGGCGCCGCGGCCGGCAGCTGCAACGCGAACGCCGCTTATGATCCGGATGCGCCTTGCACCGCCGGCCCTGCGGGGCAGACCGGCACGTGCAACCTGAATGCGGCTTACGATCCCTCAAGCCCCTGTGTGCCGGGACCGGCGCCACTGCCTGTCCCAGCGGCAACACAAATGGCCAGCGCCAGCGAAGCGGCATGCGACCCCGATGCGGCTTATGATCCGGGCCATCCTTGCCTCCCCGCCTCCGGCGGCGGCGCGGGTTCGCGAGGGCCCCCGCACCAACCTCGGATACCATCCGCCGTGGCAGCCGAATCAGCGCTCTACCAACCGGCAACAATACAAGCGCGCGCACCGGTGCTTACCGCGGCCATGGCGGTTGCCCCAGCGCATCCGGTCCGCACGGAGACACGCACGGAGACCACGGAGACATGGGCGATTCAGGTCGGCGCGTTTTCCACGCCGGGCCTGGCGCGGACCGTGGCCGAGGGCGCGCGGGCGCAATTGCCGGCCGAACTGCAGGCGACCGACATTGCCTTGCCCGCGACCACGCCATTCGGCGGGCTGGTGCTGTATCGGGCCCGGCTGGTGCATCTGTCCGCCGGTGAGGCACTCGCGGCATGTTCGGCGTTAAGCCGCCGGCAGCTGCCTTGCGTGGTGCTGCGCGGCTCCGCCTCCTAGCTGCCCCCCAGCCGCACGGGATCGTCGCGCGCCGGCGATCGATCCACACCCGCGCCATCACACGTGGATTGGAAAAAACACAACTCCACGCTGTTGCGATCATTTATTTTTGGGCTGGCATAGATAACGCCAGTGCCGTTTAGGTATGGCATTGAGAGATCGGCATTTTTCCGATCGTTGCATTTTCGGCGTATTCTCCCTGTTCCGTCAAGGGCGCGAAGCGCCGGCGAAGCCGGGTAAACCCCTTGACGGAACAGGGAAAATACGCAGACGCTCGGGATCGGAACAATGGCAGAAAGTATGCTTATCTATGCCAGTCCCTTTATTTTTTCTTGTCGCGACCGCTGGCAATTGGTGTTAAGCCTGCGCTGATCACTTGTCTTCTTGTTGAAGCTCCCTGCTTTCCGGACCGAGGAGGACTTGCCGTGATCGAAGCATTTTCGGTTGGTCGCGTGAACGGCAGACGGTTTTTCCTGGGGCGGGCTGCCGCTTTGGGTGCAATGGCGGCATTGCCGATGCCCGCCGCCCTGGCCGACACCACAATCCGCCTCCCGTTGCCCGGCGGCCCTGATACAAGGCAGCTCACCACCGAATTTCCCGAGAAGGGCGCGTTGGTTTTGCAGCGCGCGCGGCCACCGCTGCTGGAGACCCGTTTTGCCGTGTTCGACCAGGGCGTGCTGACACCGAACGATCAATTCTATGTGCGCTGGCACTTGCCGGTTATTCCGCCACAAGTCGATGTAACAACGTTCCGGCTGGTCGTGGACGGCCATGTGGCGCGGCCTTTGTCGCTGTCTCTCGCCGATCTTCTGACATTGCCGCGTCACGAGATCGTCGCCGTCAACCAATGCTCGGGAAATTCGCGCGGCCTCTTCCAACCCCGCGTGCCGGGCGGACAATGGGGAAACGGGGCCATGGGCAATGCGCGCTGGACAGGGTTTCGCCTGCGCGACCTGCTCGACCGCGCCGGCGTGCAATCGGGTGCCGTCCAGGTGCGCTTCAACGGCCTGGAGAGACCGGTGCTTCCCGCCACCCCCGAATTCAAGAAATCACTGTCCATCGACCATGCGCGTGACGGCGAGGTGATGGTCGCCTATCTCATGAACGGCACGCAAATGCCCCTGCTGAACGGATTTCCGCTGCGCCTGGTCGTGCCCGGCTGGTACTCCACTTACTGGACGAAAATGTTGTCGCACATTGAGGTGCTGGATCAGCCCGACGATAATTTCTGGATGAAAACCGCTTATCGCATACCCGACACGCCTGGCGCCGCTGTTTCGCCGACTGAAACGGGCTACAAAACCGTCCCCATCAACCGCATGAATCCACGCGCCTTCATCACCAATTTGCAGACCGGGGACATTGTGCAAGCCGGCGCAACCGTGCCCGTGCGCGGGATCGCCTTCGGCGGCGATTGCGGCGTCGCCGGCGTCAGCCTCTCGACCGATGGCGGCACCACCTGGCATGCCACCCAGCTTGGCCCCGATTCCGGAAAATACAGTTTCCGCCGCTGGCAAAGCAGCGTCACCGCGCCATCTTCCGGCGTACTCACGCTTAGCGTCCGCTGCACGAACACCAACCACGTCCCGCAGTCCTGGACACCGATCTGGAATCCGGGCGGCTATATGCGCAACGTCATCGAGACGACCACGCTGAACATCGCCTGATCGCGGCGCCCCCGCCGCGATCCGTTTCACGAGGTTTGCAAATGGCCCGCTTGAACAGAATTTTGCTTCCCGGCGCCCTGCTGGCATCGTGCCTGGCGCTCATCGCGGGCGGCTTCGCCGCGCGCGCTGCCGACCCGGCGCCGGCCAGCGTGACCGCCGCCGGCATCACCCTCACCTCGCAAAGCGCGACCTATCCGGCAGGCGCCGATCTGTTCCCCGGCGGCGCCGCGGCGCAGGCGACAAACGCCAATTGCCTTACGTGCCACTCGGCGGACATGATCCTCAATCAGCCGAACCTGACGAGAGCTGCTTGGCAGGGCGAAGTGATGAAAATGATCAAACTCTATGGAGCACCGATCGGCACGGCCGATGTTCCGGCGATCGTCGATTATCTGGTACAGACCAAGGGAAAACCCTGAGTACAGGGCCGATGCAGGGCCCGCTATGGAGGTTACGCATGACCTTTCGACCGAAATCGCTTGCCGGTTTGCTTTGGCTCGGCGTGTTCCTGATGTCGGGCGCCGGCCAGGCGCTGGCGGCTGGAGACGCGGCCAAAGGCCAGCAGGTCTTCCAGAGCCAGTGCGCCGCGTGCCACTCCACCAGCCCCGGCGTCACGCTGTTCGGGCCGAGCCTCGCAAGTGTTTACGGCAAGCCCGCGGCGCGCATGAAAGGCTATGCTTATTCACCGGCGCTCACCAATGCGCACCTGACCTGGACGGCGGATACGCTCAACAAATTCCTCACATCGCCGCAGAGCGACGTGCCCGGCACCAAAATGCCCTTCGCCGGCCTCTCGGACCCGACCCAACGCGCCGACGTGATCGCCTATCTGGCGCAATTGGCCGGCCCTCAGAAATAGGCACCGCATAGCCGCGCCAGCGCCTGACCCATAGCGCGCGGTGCGGAGCATTCGTGATCAGCGCCGGTGCCGATCCCCCGGGATTCAGCGCCGGCGGCATGGCGACATCGCGCCGCACATGATGCGTCCGGACCGTAACGGGACGAGATCTTCAGCCTCCGGACGCGTCAGGGAAAGAATTCAACGCCACTGTAGATCGCGGTGGGATGACCAATGGTTGCCGGGCTCGGCCGCATGAGCGGCACGGCGGCGCTGTGAGCCTGGGCGGCAAACGGTGCCAGGGCAATGGCCAAAGCCAGGGCCAGAAGAACTTTGCAAGTGAGCGACATGGACGAAGCCTTTAGCTTATGGAGGCGAGAAGCAGGAGAGGATGCCGCAGCAAAAATCTTCACAAAACGTATCATCGCATTGCTCCTCGCCTTGGGACGGCATGAGAACGGCGACCGCCAGTCGATCGCGGCGACGTCCTTCGACAAACCCGGACTATATGCCGGCGGAGCGTTGCGTCTTGTAAAAAGCGATGCCAGAGCAATCGGTTTTTTGCCTCGTCTCACCCTGGATGCGCGGGGTGCCGACAAAAAAGCGCGATGGCGACAATCCCCCTATCGTTCGCCGGCTCAAAAAGGCAGAATAGACGAAACATGAGGCCATGGCCGGCGGCGAGACCGGTCAAGCAACATCTGTTTCATGCCGCAAAAAGACGTGCCGGTACCCGAAAGCGCATCTGGCGCTCCGGAGCAGAAGCTCCTTTTGTCGAGCCTGCCGCCCAGCGCGGCGCAAAAACGGCTCGCCCTCGCCGTCGTCTTTTCTCTGGTCGCCGCCTTTTTCATTACGGTGGGCCCCCTTTCTCTCCTGCAACCGCCGCGGGTCACTGACTTTGTTCCCGCCTATGCCGCCGCGATATTCGGCAACAACCTGATCACGGCGGTTTTGCTGTTTGCGCAATTCTCGATCCTGAGAACCTGGGCCGTTCTCGTCATATCCAGCGGCTATTTTTTCACGGCGCTGATCGTCATTCCCTGGATGTTGACCTTTCCCGGCGCGTTTGCCCCCGAAGGGCTGCTCGACGCCGGGCTGCGCAGCTCGACATGGCTCTACATGCTGTGGCATTCGGGCTTTTCGCTGTTCGTGATCGTGTATGCACTCATGAAGCATGCCGGCACGGCCAAGCAGACCTGGACGACCTCACATTACCCCGTCGTAATCTCCAGCGTCGCGGTCATCGCTTTGGTGGGCCTCGCGACTTTTCTCGTGACCGCGAACGCGATGTCGCTCCCGGCACTGACGCACAATATCGATGAGCTCGCCCCGGACTGGAAATATGCCGCCGGATTCACGGTGCTCATGAGCGTGATCGCCATCGTGACCCTCTGGATCCGACAGCCATCCGTCCTCGATCTGTGGTTGATGGTGGTGATGTGCTCGTACGTGATCGAGGTCCTGCTGATCAGGTTTCCCGTACCGGGCCGCTTTACCGTCGGCTGGTATGCCGGCCGGGTTTTCGGGCTCTTGTCCGGCAGCCTCGTCCTGATTGTTCTGCTCTATGAGATCACGACGCTTTACAGCCGGCTGCTCCATGCCGTCCTCACACAGCGCCGCGAACACGAGGCGCGGCTGATGACCGGGAATGCCGTCGCCGCCATGATCGCGCACGAGGTCAAGCAGCCCTTGGCCGGCATGGTCATGAGCGCCTCGGCCGGCCTCCGATGGCTCGACCGTGCGGCGCCCGATCTCGGCGAAGCCAAGGCCGCGCTCAAGAGAGTCACGGCCGATGGGCATCGCGCGGGCGCGGTCATCGACAGCATTCGGTCGCTTTTCAAGGGAGAGGTCAAAAGCCGAACACCGTGCGATATGAATCGGCTGATCGAGGATGCGCTTTTTTTCCTGCATGGCGATCTGCAGAAACACCGCATCACCGTCGACGCCCCATCCAATGCGCGGCTGCCCGCGGTGACCGGGGAGGCCATCCAATTGCGCCAGGTGCTTTTGAACCTGATGACAAATGCCATCGATTCGATGGCGACCAGCGCGGGCCCTCGTATCCTGGCCGTGCACACCGCGCTGCAGGATGGCGAGGTTCTGGTCTCCGTTGCGGATACCGGGGCAGGCATCGCACCGAAAGACATAGAGGGCATGTTCAACCCTCTGTTCACGACGAAACCAATGGGCATGGGGATGGGCTTGTCGATCTGCCGCTCGATCCTTGACAGCCACGATAGCCGCTTGTGGGTTGCCCCGAACATTCCTCACGGGGCGGTGTTCCAGTTTGTCCTTCAGCCCGACGCCGCCTCAGCCGCCGGCACACCGATTACCACCGAGCCGGCGTGAGCAACAATCTCCCGCCGGCGTTGCCAAGTCAGCATTTTGTCTCCTCGGCATGAGAATAAAGCCTCTTGTTAAAAATGTAGCCTAAGCTACATATGGTGCAAATGCCGCGGGGACTCATGAGCGACTATCTCGATCTGACGAAACCATCACTCACGGAGCAAACCACGCGGGGCATTCGCGAGGTGCTGGCGGGACGGCGGGGCGGATTGGGCTCGGCCCTGCTGTTTGCCGGCCCCGCGGTGATCGTCTCCATCGCCTACATGGACCCGGGCAATTACGCCACCAACATCCAGGCCGGCGCGGCGTTCGGCTACAACCTGCTCTGGGTGGTCGTACTGGCGAGCCTGATCGGCATGCTGTTCCAGGCGCTGTCGGCCAAGCTCGGCATCGTGACCGGGAAGAATCTCGCCGAGATGTGCCGCGCGCAATTTCCGCTGCCGGTCGTCTATGCGATGTGGGCGGCCAGTGAGATTTCCGCCATGGCGACCGACCTCGCGGAGTTCCTTGGCGGCGCGATCGGGCTGTCGCTGCTGTTCAAGCTGCCGCTGCTCGGCGGCATGGTGGTGGCGGCGCTGGTCACCTATGGCATTCTGCTGTTCGACCGCCGCGGCTTCCGCCCGATCGAACTCATCATCGGCGCCCTCGTCAGCGTCGTCGGCCTGTGCTTTCTCATTGAGATGTTCATCGCCCCCGTCGCCTGGGGCCAGGCCGGGCTGCACAGCGTCGTGCCCTCACTGCCGAATGCCCAAGCCCTGACCATTGCCGTCAGCATGATCGGCGCCACCATCATGCCGCATGCCGTATATCTGCATTCGGGGCTCGCCCAGGCGCGCGTGCCCGGCCGGGACATCACGGAGCGCCGGGCCTTGCTGCGCTTCTCGAACCGGGAATGCATCATCGCCCTCGGCGCCGCCGGCGCGGTCAACATGGCGATGGTGATCATGGCCTCCGCCGCCTTCCATGCCGGCCATCCCGATGTCGCGGAAATCGAGACCGCCTATCATACGCTGACACCGCTGCTCGGCGCCGGGGCGGCGGCGGTGTTCCTCGTCTCGCTGATGGCCTCGGGCATTTCCAGCGCCGCCGTCGGCACCATGGCGGGGCAGATGATCATGCAGGGCTTTGTCGGCTTCCGCATCCCCCTCGCGGTGCGGCGCCTGGTGACCATGCTGCCGGCTTTCGTGGTCGTCGGCCTCGGCGTCAATGCCACCTCCGCGCTGATCGTCAGCCAGGTGGTCCTGTCTTTCGCCTTGCCGCTGCCGATGATCGCGCTGGTGCTGTTCACCCGCCGGCGCGACCTGATGGGCGAGTTCGCCAACAGTCGCCTGCTCGGTGCGTTGGCGGTCTCCGGCACCGCGGTGATCCTCGCGCTGAACACCGTGCTGTTGCTGCAGACTTTCGGTGTGCCGGTCCCCTTCCTTTCCGCCGGCTAGAGCCGGATGATTTTAGATCGAATCGCGTAGCGATCCGCTCTAAAATCTGAATCCGTCTCTAGATATAAGGCCGAGCGCCGCGAACCTGAGCTCACACCAGCTTTTGTGCCGCTTTTTTAAGAAAGCGGCTGCTTCCTCGCGTCATGCCATCTAAAAAAACGTCCCCCTGCCCTCCAAATTTCGTTCTATAATGATCGATCTTGATAAGGCTTCTCGCGGCGCAAGCGATCGCTGGAGCGGAAAGGACGAGTGATGCACCATGACGTGCTGATCGTCGGGGCCGGGCCCACCGGATTGGTGCTGGCGCTATGGCTGGTGAAACAGGGCGTCCGTCCCCGTATCATCGACAGGAATGCCGGCCCCGCCACCACCTCTCACTCTCTTTCCGTGCAAGCCCGCACACTGGAACTCTACCGACAACTGAATCTCGCCGACGCTGTGGTCGCCCGCGGCCACAAGGTGCCGGCGGTCAATTTCTGGGTCAAAGGCGCCCCGGAGGCGCGCCTGCTTTTCGAAAAGATTGGCGGCGAAGAAACCCCCTACCCGTTTCTGCTGATCTTTCCGCAGGCCGAGCACGAGCGGCTGCTGCTCGAATGGCTGGAACAAGCCGGCGTTACCGTGGAGCGGCAGCACGAATTGCTCGGTTTTACCGACCATGGCAGCCATATAACGGCGCATATCCAAAGCCCAAACGGCGAGGAATTTTATACGACCCGGTTCATCGCCGGTTGCGACGGCGCCAAATCCACCGTGCGCGAGAGCCTGGGCATCGGCTTTGCCGGCCGCAATTATGAGCGGCTTTACTACGCCGCGGACATCACGGGCAGCGGCCCGGCCTTCGATGGCGAACTGCATATCGACCTCGACGAAGCGGATTTTCTCGCACTCTTTCCCTTGCCCACCCCAGGCCGGGCCCGGCTGCTCGGAACGCTGCGCGACGAACGGGCGGCCCGCGCGGAGACGCTGACATTCGCCGATGTCAGCGCCCGCCCGATCCGGCATTTTCAGTTGCAAAATACCGTGGAGACCTGGTTCTCGACCTTTGTCGTAAATCAGCGGGTCTGCGCCCAGATGCGCAAGGGGGCGGCGTTCCTGCTCGGCGACGCGGCCCATATCCACACCCCGGCCGGGGGCCAGGGCATGAATACCGGCATCGGCGACGCCATCAACCTGGCGTGGAAACTCGCTGCGGTGCTGCACGGCCAGGCCCCGGCCAGCTTGCTGGACAGCTATGAGGGCGAGCGCATCCGGTTCGCACGGCGCCTGGTGGCGACGACCGACCGGGGATTCCGCTTCGCCACCACCCCCGGCATGTTCGCCGACCTGCTGCGCACCCGGCTGATGCCGCCTTTGCTGGCACGCATGACGCGTTTCGAGGCGATGTGCAGCTATCTGTTCCGCACCGTGTCACAGATCAATGTGAACTACCGCGGCAGCCCCCTAAGCCGGGGCATGGCCGTGGAGGTACATAGCGGCGACCGGCTTCCCTGGGTACAAATGGAGGACGGGCTGGATAACCTGACCAGCCTGTGCGCCCTGAACTGGCAAGTCCATGTCTACGGCAAGGCCGAGGCGGACCTCACCGCCTGGTGCCTGGCCCGCGAGATTCCGCTGCATCTGTTCCCCTGGCGGGAAGCCTATGAGACGGCCGGACTGGAGCGCGACGCAGTGTATCTGCTGCGCCCCGACGGCTATGTTGGGGTGGCGGACCCATCCGGCTCGGTGATGGTGCTGGAGGATTACTGCGCCGACCTCGGCCTCGATTTCTGCAAAAAAGCGTCCCCCCAGGCGGCACAGCCGCGCGCGGAGTGAGAAAGAAAAGGAAGCACTACTTTTTGTGAACAAAAAGTAGCAAAAAAACTTTGTTATGCTGGGCCATGGGCTGTGTCGGCGACAACGCCCATGGCCCAGCATAAACAAAAGTTTTTGCGCCGCTTTTTTCAAAAAGCGGCCACTTTCTTGATCTTCCGCGCGCCTGTTGCTCTATGACCGCCATGGTTCAGAAAATTTTCCCCAGCCCGGCGGCGGCTCTGCAAGATGTGCTGTTCGACGGCATGACCATCATGTCCGGCGGGTTCGGCTATGCCGGCAACCCGGAAAGCCTGATCGCGGAGATTTTCCGCGCCGGCACCAAAGACCTCACAATCATCTCCAACAATTGCGGCAACGAGAATTTCGGCCTTTGGTTTCTGCTCACGCAACGGCAGATCCGCAAAGCCATCTGCTCCTATCTCGGCGTGAACCGGTTGTTCCAGGCGCAATGCCTGGCCGGCGACGTGGAGCTGGAACTGACGCCGCAAGGCACGATGGCCGAACGCATCCGCGCCGGCGGCGCCGGCATTCCGGCCTTCTATACCCGCACCGGGGCCGGCACTTTGGTGGCGCAAGGCAAGCCCGTGGAAGAATTCGAGGGACAGCTTTACATCCGCGAGACCTGGCTACGGGCGGACCTGTCGATCGTGAAAGCCTGGCGCGGCGATCCGGCGGGCAATCTCGTCTTCCGCAAGACCGCGCGCAATTTCAACCCGGAAATGGCCACGGCAGGGAAAATCACCATCGCCGAGGTGGAAGAAATCGTCGAAGCCGGAGCGCTCGACCCGGACCAGATCCATACGCCCGGCATCTATGTAGACCGGCTGGTGCAAAGCACGATCAATGAAAAACGCATCGGCGAACTGACCACACGGCCGCGCCAGGCGTAAAAAGGAAGCAAGCAGCCAGGCTGTATCGCCACAACGCCCATGCCCTCCGGGGCTATTCCAACGGTGCTACGCACTGCCGGAACCTTCAGCCCCTCCGCCCAGCATAAATCAAAGTTTTTTTGCTACTTTTTGTTCACAAAAAGTAGCGCTTGCTTTCTCATTCTTCTTCACAAATACCCCGTCCCGGCCTCGCGGGCGAAGCGTTCCGGGTCGCCCTCCCAGATGATGCGCGCATGTTCCAGCACATAGACGCGGTCGGCATGGGGCAACGCGAAGGTCACGTTCTGCTCGGCGAGCAGCACGGTAATCGGCGTGGTGTTGCGCAGCAATTCCAGCGCCCGCGAAATCTGTTCCAGGATCACCGGGGCGAGGCCCAGCGTCGGCTCGTCCAGCAGCAGGAATTTCGGCCGCATCATCAGCGCGCGAGCGATTGCCAGCATTTGCTGCTCGCCGCCCGAGAGGGTCTTGGCCGCCTGCTCCTGCCGGCGGCGCAGGATCGGGAACAGTTCGAACAGCCAGTCAAGCTGATTGGCGCTCTCCTCCGGCGGCAGATGCCAGCCGCCGAGATCGAGATTTTCCCGCACGCTCATATCGCCGAAGAGCTGCCGCGTTTCGGCGCATTGCACGATGCCGGCGCGGGCGATGGAGGCGGCGCTGCGCCCACTTAAGGATTCTCCGCCCCATTTGATGGCGCCGGAATAAGGCACAAGGCCGGAAATGGCGTTGAACAAGGTGGTTTTGCCGGCGCCGTTCAGGCCGACCACGGAGACGAATTCCCCCTCCTTCACGTGCAGCGACACTTTGTCCAGCGCCTGCGCCTTGCCGTAGAGCACGCTGACATCGGCGACCTCCAGCAGCGGCGGCCCGGCTTTCTGGCTGATCTGCGGCCGCGCGGCGGTTTCGATGGCGCCGCCGAGATAGACCCGGCGCACCGTTTCGTTGCGCATCACCTCTTCGGCCGTGCCCTCGGCGACATATTCGCCCAGATACATGGCCAGCACGCGGTCCGCCATGGCCGCGACGCTCTTCACATTATGGTCGACGAGCAGCACCGCCCTGCCATCATCGCGAAACCCCTCGATCAAGGCCGAGAAGCTTTTGACCTCATGGGACGTGAGGCCGGCAAAGGGCTCATCCACCAGCACGAGCCTGGGGTTGCGGGCGATCGCTTTCGCCAGCTCCATGCGGCGCAAATCCGCGAAGGGCAGCGTCGAGGGATAGCGGTCGAGCACGCGGTCCAGCTCCACACGGGCGGCGATTTCGCGCGCCTTGCGGTCCACCGCGCGGTCATGCATCAGCCGCAGCAGGGAATCCGGCAGCAGGCCGAGCTTGATGTTCTCCAACACCGTCTGCCGGTGCAGCGGGCGGGAATGCTGGAACACGATGCCCACCCCCGCCCGCGCCACGCGATGCGAAGGCCAGCCGGCGACCTCCGTGCCTTCAAGCCGGATCGACCCGGCATTGGGCTTGATGATGCCCATGATCAGCTTCATCACAGTCGATTTACCCGAGCCGTTCGGGCCGATCAGGCCGAGAATTTCCCCCGGCATGATGCGAAAGCCGAGATCCTTCACCGCCACCAGGCCGCCGAAACGCTTGGTCAGCCCGCTCACATTCAGGCAGGCCTCGTTGATCACCACGTCACGCATCAAACACTCCTCGCGCGGTGCAAAAGACCGAGAAACCCGTCGGGGAAAAACAAGATCACCGCAAGCGCGACGGCCGCGACGACGAAATTGTTCAACTGCCCCAGAGGCCGCAGCAACTCGTTAGCGAGGATGATGAACACCGCACCGAGAATGCCGCCGAGAATGGTACGACGCCCGCCCAGCACGGCCATGATGATGATCTGCACGCCGATGGAAATATCGATGACCGTGTCCACCGAAACAGCGCCCATATAGAACACCAGCATGCCCCCGGTGAGGCCGGAGAACAACGCGCTGATGCAGAAGGCGGCGAATTTGTGCTTGGTGGTGTTGAAGCCGAGCGCGGCCGCCTCGGTCGCATCCTGGCCGCTCGCCTGCAAGATCAGCCCCAGCGCCGAGCGCGACAGGCCGTAAAGAATCAAGGCGCAAACGACGAGGAAGCCAAGTGCGTATTCGTAGTTTACGCCGGCGCTGATGGAAAGCACGCTCGGCACGGTCATGCCGATTTCTCCGCCGGTGAGGCCGGCGAAAATGACGATGAAATTCTGCAGCAACAGCACCGCGACCAAAGTGACAAGACCAAAATACGGCCCGGTGAGCCGCAGTGCCGGCAAGGCCAGCAGTGCCCCGCCCGCGACCGCCAGCAGCGCGCCGAATATCAGGCACACCAGGACCGGCAGGCCCGCCATGCTGTTGAGCATCGCCGCACCATAGGCGCCCAGCCCGATCAGCGCCGTGGGACCGAAATTCACTTCCCCCGCGAAGCCGAACAGCAGGTCCCAGCTCATCGCGAACACGCCGAAATAATAAGCAAGCGTGAGCACCCCGAGAAAATAGGCGGAAAGCCATAGCGGCGCGACCGAAGCGAACGCCACCAGAATCACGGCAAACCAGAAAGGCGGATGTTTTAGAAAATTCATTCTCTTCCCCTGGGAAGTCAGAAAGCGGCCGCTTTTTTTAAAAAGCGGCGCAAAAATTTTTGTTGACGCTGGGCCATGGGCGGTGAAACCGGCACGGGCCCAAAGTATCAAAGTTTTTTTGCTACTTTTTGTTCACAAAAAGTAGCCTTTCTCCTCCTTCTCTAACGCCGTCCGAGCAGCCCTTGCGGGCGGAGATAGACCACGATGACCAACAGCAGCAGCGCCGGAATCGGCCGCAAGGTCGGCGCCACCAGGTAAGCCGTGATCGTTTCCAGATACCCGACGACATAGGCGGCGATGAGCGAGCCGGAGACGCTGCCCAGGCCGCCCAGCACGACGATGGAGAAGGCGCTCGCCGTGAGCGTGCCGGTATTGGCCGGGCTGGTGCCGAGGAAAGAAGCCAGCAGCACGCCGGCAAGCCCCGCCAGAACGCCGTAAATCGTCCAAACCAGGAGGTAGATTTTGGAAAGCTCAAAACCGAGCATGGTGAGGCCGCGCGGGTTGATCGCCGCCGCCAACAGCGCCTTGCCGATGCGCGTGCGATTCACCAGCAGCCAGAGCAGACCGATCACCACCCAGCAGAGTACCGCGATCATGATCTCGTTGGTCGGCGTGCGCACCCCCGCGATCGACGTGACGCCGCGGATCAAAGGCCGCATCGCCACGGGATTGTCGGTGAACAGATAATCAAGGCCCGACTGGATCATGATGCCCCAGATCAGCGTGCCGGTGAGCACGAAAATCTCCGTCTCATCGGAGGCGATGGCTTTGGAGCGCTGGATCGACCGCACCACCACGAAATACGTGGCGTAGGCGGTCAGAAGCCCGGCCAGAATGCCGAGCAGCGTGCCGCCTACCGCACCAGCCGCGCTATTGCCCGCCACCAGCCAGCCCACCACCGCCGCCACCACCATGATGGCGCCATGCGAAAGATTCAGCACGCCGGAGACACCGAACATCAACGTGAAGCCGGTGGCGCCCAGCGCGTAAAGCGCACTGATCGCGAACCCATCAATGAGAATTTGCAGTAGAAGATGCATGCGCCCTCCCCGGATACGTACCCGTGCCGGTTGTTTCTGGTCCGGCGGGCGGCCTGTTCATCCCGGCCGCCACACCATGGCTATTCGTTGCGCCGTCTCTTTGTCGCGCCGGCTGCTATTGCGCGGCGAGCTTGATGAAGGACGGGAAGACCAGCTTGCCGTGGCAGATATTGCTCGGCCACACGCAAACCTGCTTGCCGTTCTGCCACTGGATATCGACGCCGGTGACGAAGCCCGGCCCCACTTTCATCGCATGGGTGAAAGGATCGTTCCTGCCGTAGAACTGCACGCGGCCGAGCGTGCCGACATAATTCGTCTGCTCCAGCGCCGTGACCATCTTGTCCGGATCCGTCGAGCCGGCCCGCTTCACCGCGTCGGCGATGATGAACACGTCGTCATAGGCCGTATACCCGTCATAAGCCGGCGTGGCGCCATAGCGTTTCTCGTAGGCCTCGGTGAAGGGAATGGTCTTCGGCGTGACGGCCACACCGGGGGCGGCGGCGCTGGCGGTGATCACCCCTTCCGTCGCGCCATGCGTATCATCCCAGAACGTGCTTGTCGTTGCCTGAGAACTTTGCCCGGCCATCGGGATCGGCACCTGCAGATCGTGCCATTGCACGGTCGGCTGCACGCCCACATGGCTGATGCCGGTCACGATCAGATTCGGATGCAACGCTTCGATATTGTTGAAAATCGGGGTGAAATCCGTGGTGTCCGGATTGAAGCGGACATGGCCGAGCACCTTCACGCCCTCTTTGGGCAGGCATTGCAGATATTCATCGTCGAGCGGCTTGGTCCAGGCCGCGTCCTCGCTCATCACCACCGCGCTCTGCACGTGATACGGCTTCACCAGCAGGTCGCCGATCCCGTCGCAAATGACATCCGCGAGCGCCTTGGAATTGATCCAGCCGTGAAACATGTATTTGTAGCGGTCATAGTTCGCATGGACCATTCCCGGAATGGCGGTGCTGGCGGCGCCGGGTGTGATGGTGGGCATATGCAGCCGCGCCGCCCAGGGTTCGATCGCCAGCGCCACTTCCGAAATATAGCTGGCGATCACCGCGTTCACATGGTCCTGGTTCACCGCACGCTGGAAGGCCCGCACCGCGTCGGAGGCCGAGGAATGATCGTCATAAACGAAAAGCTGGATCGGCTGCCCGTTGAACCCACCTTGGGCGTTGATCTGGTCTACCGCCAGTTGCGCCGCTTTGGTGAGTGATGCGCCGGCCACCGACGAAGCCTCGCCGATCACGCCGATTTTCAAAGGCGGCCCATCCGCCTTGGCGGGATGCAACCCGGCGCTGCTGAGCGCCAAAATCGCGGCCGCACCGGACACGCCGGACAACCATCTGGTCAAATGTTTGGATCGTTTCATATCGTCGCTCCCGCTCTCGTTTTTGTCGTTTTTCGGGTCTCGTATCGGCCTTGCTGGCGCCGGATGATCTCGAATTTCAGCCGCTTGAACTTCGCTCTCTGCGCATTTTTTGCATTGCGCTCGATAAACAACTCGATTTTTTATTTTTCACTCGTAACGCCACCGCGTTGAATATGTCAACGACATATGGCGACATATATTGCAGACGCCGGCCGCTTATTTGCGGTGCAGCATCATCCGCCGCCTTGGCCTTGCAAAATCGCGAGTTCGTATGACAAATCTTCTGCCCTTCCTTCACACCTTGCTCAGTTTTGCGGTCGCGTTCGTCCTCGGCACGCTGATCGGCGCCGAACGGCAATGGCGGCAGCGCTCAGCTGGGCTGCGCACCACGGTGCTGGTGGCGCTCGGCTCCGCGGCTTTCGCCCATCTGGGCGTGCAACTGGCCGGCCTGGACGGTTCCACGCGCATTGTCGCCTATATCGTGTCCGGCATGGGGTTCCTTGGCGCCGGCGTCATTTTAAAAGAGGGCGCGAACATACGCGGCCTCAACACCGCCGGCACGCTGTGGTGTGCGGCCGCGGTCGGCGCCTTTGCCGGCTGCGACTATCCGGCAGAGGCGACCGCGCTGACCATCTTCGTGCTGGCCGGCAACACGCTGCTGCGCCCCCTGGTGAATTATATCAACCGGATCCCCGTCGACGCCCGCTTCAGCGAGGCCCAATACACGGTCCATGCCATGTGCCGGCCCGAAGCGGTGGCCGATGTCCGCGATCTTTTGTTCGACATTCTGGAAACAGCGCATTATCCGGTGCGGGAAATCGCGCTGCTCACCGAAAATGAAGATATTGTCGAACTCGGCGCCACGCTGGTCGCGTCGAGCGCGCAGCTCGCGGAGTTGGACGAAGTGGTCATCCAGCTCGAACGCTCGCCTTTGGTGAAAAACGCGACCTGGACCTCCAGCCCAACCGGCTGACCGGGGCATGGTCACGGATATGTGAACCCGCTGGCGCGGGCATAATCGGCTTGCCGCTTTGCACAAAAACGAAAGAATCCAGAACAATTCTTGACACTCCCTGAAGAGAGCTTACCTTTCGAGAGACGCAAGTGAAGTTCGTGCTGACTCCGTCCGCCAGTCGGAATGTTGCGCAGCGGGCGGTTTCCTGAAAAACGAGCGGGAGCTCAACGCATGGGAAACGCACCGGAACTTTGGCTTTTGGTCGTCTATAGCTGCGGCGTTCTGGCGCTCGTGGCGGCGATGGTCGGCGGCTCCGCCATTCTGGGCCAGCGCCATGTGACGCGCGCGACGATCCAGCCCTTCGAGAGCGGCATCTTACCGACGGCGGATGCGCGCTTACGCTTTCCCATCCAGTTCTATCTCGTCGCCATGCTGTTCGTGGTGTTCGATCTTGAGAGCGTGTTCATTTATGCCTGGGCGGTGGCGCTCCGTCCGGCCGGATGGAACGGCTATCTCGCAATGCTCAGCTTCATCGTGATTCTGCTCGCGGCCCTCGCCTATCTCTGGCGCATCGGCGCCCTGGAATGGGGACCGCACGGCCGGCTGCGCCAAGCCGGCAATCTGCGGTGACGGCCGATGGCCGGGATCCTCAGCCGGACCCATGACGCTCCGCCGGCCGCCCCGCCGGCGGCGCATGGCTCGTTCACCGATGCGGTGCGGCGCAATCTGGTGCTGGGCAAATTGCAGGACATGGTGGCCTGGGGGCAGAAGAACTCCCTGTGGCCGTTCAATTTCGGGCTTTCCTGCTGCTACGTGGAAATGGCCACCTCCTTCACCAGCAAATTCGACATTGCGCGCTTCGGCTCCGAAGTGCTGCGCGCCACGCCGCGCGAGGCGGACGTGATCGTCATTTCCGGCACTGTGTTCGTGAAAATGGCGCCGGTGATCAAATATCTTTACGACCAGATGCTGGAGCCGCGCTGGGTGATCTCCATGGGCTCCTGCGCCAATTCCGGCGGCATGTACGACATTTACAGCGTGGTGCAGGGCGTCGACAGTTTCCTGCCCGTCGATGTCTATGTCCCCGGCTGTCCGCCCCGGCCCGACGCTTTGTTCGAGGGGCTGATGCTGCTGCAGAAGGCGGTGGCCAGCGACCGGCGGCCGCTGAGCTGGATGGTGGGGCCGCAAGGGGTGGTGCGCGCGCCCCGGCCGAGCCAGCGCGACGCCAAGCGCGCCTGGCGCCGACAGACGACCACGCTCGAGTCACCAGACCACGTGTGAGGGAGGGAGGCGATGTTGCAGACCGTGCCAGGCCGCATCGCCGATGCCCCGATTTTCCGCGAACTCGCGACAAGGCTCGGCGACGAGGCCTTCACGGTGCAGCACACGGCCGACGCCATCCCCACCGCCTGGGTCACGCCGGACCGTCTGCTGCAAACACTGCGAGTCCTCAAAAACGAAATCCCCAACCCGTACCGGATGCTGTTCGACCTCACCGCGATCGACGAGCGGTCGCGCATCCATCGCGAGGGCCAGCCGGCGGCCGATTTCACCGCAGTCTATCATCTGATCTCGTTCGGCCGTAACGAGGATCTCCGCCTCAAAGTGGCGCTCGCCGGCACCGCGCCGCATCTGCCCAGCATCAGCTTCCTGTGGGCCAACGCCAATTGGTACGAGCGCGAAGTGTGGGACATGTTCGGCATCGTATTCGACGATCATCCGCATCTCACCCGCATCCTCACGCCGCGCCATTGGAGCGGTCACGCGCTGCGCAAGGAGCATTACGCCCGCGCCACGGAAATGGGGGTCTATGATCTCACCGAAGACAAGGAGATCGCCGAACAGGAGGCGCTGCGTTTCCGTCCCGAGGAATGGGGCCTGAAGCGGCACAGCGAGACCAGCGATTTCATGTTCCTCAATATGGGGCCGAACCATCCCAGCGTGCACGGCGTGTTCCGCCTGGTGTTGCAGCTCGAGGGCGAGGAAATCGTCGACGTCGTGCCGGAAATCGGCTTCCATCATCGCGGCGCCGAGAAAATGGGCGAGCGGCAATCCTGGCACAGTTTCATCCCGTATACCGACCGCATCGATTATCTCAGCGGCGTGATGAATAATTTCCCCTACGTACTGGCGGTGGAACAGCTCGCCGGCATCACCATTCCGCCGCGCGCGCAAATGATCCGCGTGATGCTCGCCGAACTGTTCCGCATCATCAGCCATCTGGTGTTCTTCGGCACCATGTCGCAGGATGTCGGCCAGCTTTCCCCGGTCTTCTACATGTTCACCGACCGCGAGCGCGCCTTCGAGATCGTCGAAGCAATCTGCGGCTTCCGGATGCATCCCTCCTGGTTCCGCATCGGCGGCGTCGCCGCGGATCTTCCGCAGGGCTGGCAGAAACTGATTGCCGATTTCTGCGCCTATCTGCCGAAGCGGCTCGATGAATATGAGCGGCTGGTGATGCGCAACCGCATTTTCAAAGCCCGCGCGGTCGGCATCGGCGCCTATACGCTGGACGAGGCGATCGAATGGGGCGTGACCGGGCCGGGTTTGCGCGCCTGCGGCTTCGCGTGGGATTGCCGCAAGGCCCGCCCCTATTCCGGCTACGACCAGTTGGAGTTCGATGTGCCGACCGCCATCCATGGCGATTGCTATGACCGCGTGGTGGTGCATATCGAGGAAATGCGCCAGAGCCTGCGGATCATCCGCCAATGCCTGAACAACATGCCCGGCGGGGCCTACAAAGCCGACCACCCTTTAACAACGCCGCCGCCGCGGGCGCGCACGCTGCACGACATCGAAACGCTGATCACGCATTTTCTCAATGTCAGCTGGGGGCCGGTGATTCCGCCTGGCGAAGCCTGTTTCACCATCGAGGCGAGCAAGGGCATGAACGGCTATTATCTGGTCAGCGATGGTAACACGATGTCCTACCGCACGCGCATCCGCACCCCGTCTTTTCCGCATCTGCAAATGATCCCGCTGATCAGCCGCGGCAGTTTCGTCGCCGACCTGATCGCGCTGATCGGCAGCATCGATTTCGTGATGGCCGATGTCGACCGCTGACGCCCCGCCCCCCTTGAGCACCGAGGAAAGCGCGCACATCGCCGCACTCGCCGCGCATGGGGAAACGCCGCGCTCCGCCTGCATCGAGGCGCTCAAATATATCCAGTCGCGCCATGGCTGGGTGAATGACGACCGGCTCGCCGCCGCCGCGCCCCTGCTCGGCATGTCGGCTGCCGAGCTCGACAGCGTCGCCACCTTCTACAACCTGATTTTCCGCGAGCCTGTGGGCCGGCACGTGATTTTTCTCTGCGACAGCGTCTCGTGCTGGATCATGGGGCGGGAGCGCGTCTGCGCGAAGCTGCGCGAGCGCCTTGGCATTTCCCAAGGCGAGACCACGGCGGACGGCGCCTACACGCTGCTGCCGATTGTCTGCCTCGGCCATTGCGACCATGCCCCCGCGATGCTGATCGGCGAGACGCTGTACGGCGATGTCGATGCCGCACAATTCAATGGACTGTTCCCGCCGGGGGCACGCGGGCCATGACTGAAACGCCGCTTACCGCCAACATTCGACGTGGCGAAATAAGAGGTGGCGAACCGCTCGATCTCGACGCCTATGAACGCGCCGGCGGCTACCGCGCGGCGCGCCGTGCGGTGACGCAGATGACGCCGAAAGACGTGATCGACATCGTCACCCAATCCAAGCTGCGGGGCCGCGGCGGCGCCGGGTTTTCCACCGGCCTCAAATGGAGCCTGGTGCCCGCGCGCGACGCCGCGCCGCCGCCGCGTTATCTGGTGGTGAACGCGGATGAAATGGAACCCGGCACGTTCAAGGACCGGCTGCTGCTGGAAGGCGATCCGCACCAGATGATCGAGGCGGTCATCATCGCTGCTTACGCGATCCAGGCCGATATCGCCTATATTTTTCTGCGCGGCGAATATCATCTCGCCGCCCGGCGCCTGCAAAAGGCGATCGATGAGGCCACGGCGCGCCGCTATATCGGCCCGCATTGCTTCGGCGCGGATTTCGGCCTGGCGGTGCATCTGCACACCAGCGGCGGGCGCTATATTTGCGGCGAGGAAACCGCCTTGCTCACGGCGCTGGAAGGCTACCGCGCCATTCCCCGCGCCAAACCGCCCTTCCCGCAGATCAGCGGCCTGTGGGGCCGGCCCACCGTGGTCAATAATGTCGAAACCCTGTGCAACGTGCCGCATATTATCAACAATGGCGCGGCGTGGTTCATCGGCCTTGGCCTCGGTGCGGACAGCGGCACGAAGATTTTCGGCGCCAGCGGCCGCGTGCGCCGGCCCGGCACCTGGGAATTGCCGATGGGCACGCCACTCCGCGAAATCCTCGAAGACCACGCCGGCGGCATGCAGGAAGGTTACGAGCTGCGCGGCGTGTTGCCCGGCGGCGCCTCCACCGGCTTCATCATGGCAGCCGATCTCGACGTGGCGATGAATTATGCCGATATCGAGAAATGCGGCAGCCGGCTCGGCACCGGCGCGGTCATCGTGCTCGACCAGGGCACCTGCCCGGTCGGCATGCTGCGTAATCTCGAACATTTTTTCGCGCAGGAATCCTGCGGCTGGTGCACGCCCTGCCGCGACGGCCTGCCCTGGGTCGAACGTTTGCTGGCCGGCATCGAAGAGGGCGACGGGGCGGAGGCGGATCTCGTGATTCTCGAAGAGCATGTCGGCCTGCTCGGCCCCGGCCGCACCTTTTGCGCACATGCGCCGGGGGCGATGGCCCCGCTCGCCACCGGGCTGAAATATTTCCGTGCCGATTTCGAGCGGCATGTGCACGACAAACATTGTCCGTGGAGGTAGGCGATGGCGCGCATCCAGATCGACGGGCGAACCATCGAGGCCGATCCACGGCACAATCTGCTGCAAGTGGCGCTCGCGCACGGCATCGACCTGCCTTATTTCTGCTGGCATCCGGCTTTGGGCTCGGTCGGCGCCTGCCGGCAATGCGCCGTCAAGCAATTCTCCTCACCCGACGACCAGCATGGCAGGCTCGTCATGGCCTGCATGACGCCCGCCGCCGAGAACGCCCGCATCTCCGTAACCGATGCGGAAGCCGCCGCGTTTCGCGCCCGCGTGATCGAATGGATGATGACCAACCATCCGCATGATTGCCCGGTCTGCGAAGAAGGCGGCGAATGCCATTTGCAGGACATGACGGTGATGACCGGGCATGCCTATCGCCGCTACCGCTTCACCAAACGCACGCACCGCAACCAATATCTCGGCCCGTTCGTGAAGCATGAGATGAATCGCTGCATCGCCTGTTACCGCTGCGTGCGGTTTTACCGGGACTATGCCGGCGGCGACGATCTCGACGTTTATGCCGCCCACAACAACGTGTATTTCGGCCGCGCTGAAGATGGCGTGTTGCGCAGCCCGTTCAGCGGCAATCTTGTGGAAGTCTGCCCGACCGGCGTGTTCACCGACAAGCCGCTCTCCGCCGCCTATAACCGCAAATGGGATCTGCGCGGCGCGCCCTCCGTCTGCGTGCAGTGCGGCCATGGCTGCAACATTCAGGTGAGCGAGCGCGGCGGCCAAATACGGCGCATTCTCAACCGCTTCAACGCGCAGGTGAACGGTTATTTCCTCTGCGACCGCGGCCGCTTCGGCTATGGGTTCGCGAACGGCGCGCACCGCCCCACGTTGCCGATGATACGGGACGGTTCCGGCATGGTCCGGGCGGCGCCAAAAAAGCTTGCGCTCGAGCATTTGGCAACTTCGGCGCGCGAGAGCCGGAAAATCATCGGCATCGGCTCACCGCGCGCCTCGCTGGAAGCGAATTTCTGCCTGCGCGAACTGGTCGGCGCCGACTCCTTCTTTTCCGGCATGGCAGCCGCCGAGGCGGCGTGTGTGGGCGAAATTCTCAACGCCTACCGCGCCGGGCTGCCGGCGGCGCGCCTGGAGGAGATTGAAGCGGCCGATGCCGTTCTGGTGCTGGGCGAGGATGTCGCCAACACCGCGCCGCGCTTGGCACTGGCTTTGCGCCAGGCGGTGCGTTCCGCCGCGCACGAGGCCGCCGACCGGCTGAAACTCTCGCCCTGGCAGGACGCGGCAATCCGCATCGCCGCGCAGGAGGCCCGCGCGCCGCTCATCATCGCCTCGCCCTTCCCCACAGCGCTCGATGACATCGCCCACATCGTTCTCCCCACAACCCCGGCGCAGATGCTCGATTTCGCGCGGGCACTGCAGGTCGCGCTCGCCGCCGACGCCCCAGGCGGCGATGGCGATGTCGCCACCATCGCCCGGCTTTTGCACGCGGCGAAACGCCCCATCGTCGTCGCCGGCTGTGCGCTGGGTGTGCGGGCTCTGCCGGCCAGCGCCGCGATGATCGTGCAAGGGCTGCGGGCACGGAACATCGATGCGCGCCTGGCCTTCGCGGTGCCGGAATGCAACAGTTTGGGCCTTGCGATGATGCAGGCGCCCCCGATCGAAGCGGCGCTGCAAGCTGACGCCGGCGCCGTCATCGTTTTGGAAAACGACCTTGCCCGCCGCCTGGCGCCGCACGACATGGCCGCCTTGTTCGACGGCAAAAAGACCTTCGTGGTGCTCGACCATATCCCAACGCCGACCACCGCGCGGGCGGATGTCCTGCTCCCCTGCGCCAATTTCGCGGAATGCGAGGGCACTTACGTCAATGCCGAAGGGCGGGCGCAGCGTGGCTTCGCGGTGGCACCGCCGCCGGGCGACGCCGCCCCCGGCTGGGCCTGGCTGCGCGACCTCGCCGCCGCCCTCGGCCGCGCGAACCCGCCGCCGGATTTTGATGCCGTGATGCGCAGCCTCGCCGTGGCGCTGCCGGAATTTTCCGGCATTGAGGCGGCCGCGCCGGGCGCCTCGTTCCGCATCGCCGGGCAGCGTTTGCGCAGCGAGCCGCATCGCTATAGCGGCCGCACCGCCGTAGAGGCCGCGCGCACGGTGCATGAGCCGCAGGCATTCCAGCCGGAGGCCGCGCCGTTTACCGGCACGATGGAAGGCTATTACGGCGCCATGCCGGCCGCGTTGTTCCCGTTCTTCTGGGCGCCCGGCTGGAATTCCGGCCAATCCTTGCATAAATTCCAGGACGAAAGCGGGGCGATGCGCCTCGGCCCGTCGGGCGTGCGTCTGTTCGGCAAAATGGCCGCCACGCCCCTCGCCGCACCGGCGGCGCCACCGGAAGCGGCACCTGCCGACGGCACGCTTCTGCTGCTGCCGCAAGACCATGTTTTCGGCAGCGAGGAGTTGAGCGCGCGCGCGCCGGCGATCGCCGAGCTCATACAAGCCGCCTCACTCTGCGTCAGCGCGGCCGAGGCCGAGCGATTCGGTTTGCGCCAGAACATGCCGGCCACGCTCGCGATCGGCGCGGAAACAATGCGGCTGACCGTCAACATCGTCGCCGGCCTCAGCGCCGGCATCGCCACGGTGAGCGCCGGCTGGCCGCAAACCGCCTGGCTCTGCGGCCCAATGCGGGCCACGCCGCGCCCCGACAAGGCGGAGGCCGCGCCATGATCCTGCTTAATCTGCTCGATATTATCGGCATTCTTCTGGTTCTGGTCATCGCCGCAGCCGGGCTCACCTGGATCGAGCGGCGCCTGCTCGGCTTCTGGCAGGACCGCCGCGGCCCGAACCGCGTCGGCCCGTTCGGCTCGCTGCAGGTGCTGGCGGACATGCTGAAAATTCTCTTCAAGCAGGACTGGGTGCCGCCTTTCGCCGACCGCGCCCTCTTCGTGCTGGCGCCGGCAATGGTCATGGCGACGGCGCTGCTCGCCTTCGCGGTGGTACCGGTCACGCCATCCATCGGCATTGTCGGCAATCTCAATATCGGTGTGCTGTTCTTTCTCGCCGTCACTTCGCTCTCGGTCTATGGCGTGGTCCTCGCGGGCTGGTCGTCCAACAATAAATTCTCGCTCCTGGGCGGCATGCGCGCCACCGCGCAACTGGTCAGCTACGAAGTGTTCATGGGCCTGTCGCTGATCGGCGTGGTCATGCTCGCTGGCTCGTTCAGCCTCGCCGACATCGTGCGCGCGCAGCGCCATGTATGGTTCATCCTGCCGCAATTTCCGGGGTTTCTGCTGTTCCTCATCGCCGGCATCGCGGAGACGCACCGGCTGCCCTTCGACCTTCCGGAAGGCGAGAACGAACTCGGCGCCGGATTTCACACCGAATATTCCGGCATGAAATTCGGCATGTTCTTCATCGGCGAATATGTCGGCATCCTGGTGATCGCGGCGATGACCACCATTCTGTTCCTCGGCGGCTGGCAGGGGCCAATGCTGCCGCCGCTGCTCTGGTTCCTGGGCAAAACCGCTGTGCTCGTCGCCTTTTTCATCCTGCTGCGCGCCGCCTTGCCGCGGCCGCGCTACGACCAGCTGATGGCGCTCGGCTGGAAGCTCATGCTGCCGCTCTCTCTGCTCAACATCGCCGTCACCGGGGCGATCATGCTCGCCTGGCCCGGCGGATAGGAGAATTCCATGTTCAGCACGCTGCAAACACTCTGGCTGACCTTCCTGCATCTCTTTCACCGCAGCGAAACCGTGCAATATCCCGAGCAGAAACCCTATCTGGCGCCGCGTTATCGCGGCCGCATCGTGCTGACGCGCGACCCGGACGGCGCGGAACGTTGCGTCTCCTGCTATCTCTGCGCCGTGGCCTGCCCCGTGGCCTGCATCAGCCTGCAAAAGGCCGAGGAAGCCGGGCGCTGGTATCCGGAATATTTTCGCATCAATTTCTCCCGCTGCATTTTCTGCGGCTTTTGCGAAGAGGCCTGCCCGACCAACGCCATCCAGCTCACCCCGGATTTCGAAATGTGCGAATATGAGCGGCCGAACCTCGTATATGAAAAAGAGGATCTTCTGATCAACGGCACCGGCAAATATCCCGGCTATAATTTCTATCGTGTCTCCGGCCTGGCCATTCCGGGTAAGGACAAAGGCGAGGCGGAGCATGAGCGGCCACCGGTCGATATCCATTCCCTGCTACCTTAAGGAACGCGCCATGAGCACGACCTTCTATATCGCCGCCTTCGTCGCCTTGCTCGCCACGCTGCTCACCATCACCCGCACCAACGGCGTGCATGCGCTGCTTTACCTCATCGTCTCGCTGCTCGCCGTGGCCTTGGTCTTCTACACGCTGGGCGCCGGCTTCGCCGCTGCGCTGGAGGTCATCATCTATGCCGGCGCCATCATGGTGCTGTTCGTGTTCGTGGTGATGATGCTCAATCTCGGCGAAAAGGCGGCCGGCCGCGAAGCGCAATGGATCGCGCCGCAGATCTGGATCGGCCCCTCGATCCTCTCCGCCATTCTCGCTTTGCAGCTGCTGCTCACCCTGGCGCACCAGAAGGCCTGGCCGATCGCGCAGAACGCGGTGCCGCCTTCCCAGGTCGGCATCGTGCTGTTCGGCCCTTATCTGCTCTGCGTCGAGCTCGCCTCGATGCTGCTGCTCGCCGCCCTGGTCGGCGCCTATCACATCGCCCATGGCGAGGGAGGCATCGCGTCATGATGACCGCGCCCCTGCAGCATGCTCTGTATCTGGCGATTTTCCTGTTCGCGCTCGGCGTCACCGGCGTGCTGGTGCGGCGCAACCTGCTGTTCATTTTGATGTCGATTGAAATCATGCTGAACGCCGCGGGCCTTGCCTTCATCACCGCCGCCGCCCGCTGGGGCCAGGCTGACGGGCAGGTGATGTTCCTGTTCATTCTCTCGCTGGCCGCCGCCGAAGTTTCCGTGGGTCTTGCCTTGATCATCCGCATCCGCCACCGGCTCACCACGCTCGATGCCGATGCCGCCAACCTCATGCAAGGGTGACGCGCCATGGCGTTTCTCGTGCTGGTTCCGCTTCTGCCCTTGCTCGGTTCAGCTTTGCTGATCTTGAGCGAAGGGCGGCTGCCGCCGCGCCTCGTCGCCTTGGTTGGCGTCGGCAGCGTTGCTCTTTCAGCGGTCATTGCCACATGGCTCGCCATCGCCTTTCTCACCGGGCCAGACCAGCATGTCACGCTCACCCTCTGGCAATGGGTGCGCATCGGCGCGTTCGCGCCAACGGTCAGCCTCTATCTCGACCCGCTGTCGCTGGTGATGATGCTCGTCGTCACCATCATCGGTAGCCTGATTCTGCTTTACGCCGTGGATTTCATGGCCGGCGACGAAGGCTATAGCCGCTTCTTCGCCTATATGGACCTGTTCGTCGCGGCGATGCTGCTGCTGGTGCTGGCCGGCGACTTGTTGGCGCTCTATGTCGGCTGGGAGGGTGTCGGGCTGTGCAGCTATCTGCTCATCGGCTTCTGGTACCAGGACCCAGCCAACGGCCTCGCGGCGCGCAAAGCCTTCATCGTCACCCGCATCGGCGACACCGGCTTCATGCTCGGCCTGTTCCTCATTTTCACGCAATTGCACACGCTGCAAATCCAGCCCGTGCTGGCCCAGGCGCAAACCTCCTGGCACGTGGGCTCGCTGGCCGCCACGCTCGCCGCCGCCTTGCTGCTCACCGGCGCCATCGGCAAATCCGCGCAGGTGCCGCTGCAAACCTGGCTGCCGGACGCCATGGCCGGCCCCACGCCGGTGAGCGCGCTGATCCATGCCGCCACCATGGTCACCGCCGGCGTCTATCTCATCGCCCGCACGCATACCCTGTTCGCCTTGGCGCCCGTCGTGCTCGCCGCCGTGGGCGTCATCGGCACCATCACCTTGCTCATCGCCGCCTTCGCCGCGCTGAACCAAAGCGACATCAAGCGCATCCTCGCTTATTCCACCATCAGCCAGATCGGCTACATGTTTCTCGCCCTCGGCGTCGGCGCCTGGAGCGCGGCCGTCTTTCACCTCATGGTGCATGCCTTCTTCAAGGCGCTGCTGTTCCTCGCTGCCGGCGCCATCACCATGCGGCTGCATCACGAGCATAACATCTTCCGCATGGGTGGGCTGGCCAAACGCTTGCCGCTCGCCTTCTGGAGTTTCCTCATCGGCAGCGCCTCGCTCGCCGCCCTGCCTTTGATCACCGCCGGGTTTTACAGCAAAGACGCCATTCTCTCCGCCGCCTGGGCGCAAGGGGGCGGCGCGCTTCTGCTCTGGCTCGGCGGCATCGTCACCGCCTTCGTCACCGCTTTGTATATTTTCCGCGCCGTCTTCATCGTGTTTTTCGGCCCGGCGAAAACCGAACCCTCCGGCCGCTATAGCTGGCGCGTGGCCGTGCCGCTCACACTGCTTTCGGTTCTGGCGCTGATCGGCGGCCTGGTGGAAACGCCGCCTGCCCTCGGCGGCATCACATTGTTTTCCCGCCTGCTGGCGCCGGTGTTTCCCAACGCCCCGCCGCCCGCGCCTGTCGCGCTCATCCTGTTCACCGCTTTCATCTCGCTCCTCGGCCTCGGCCTCGCCTACGCGCTGTACTGGCAGATCGGGCCGCGCTTCATCGCCTGGTCCAACAGCCCCGCCATCGCCGCCTGGCGCCGGTTTTTTGCTGAAGGCTGGGCGTTCGACGCGCTCTATCATCGCCTCGTGGTGGCGCCGTTCCTAGCGCTGGTGCGCGCCAACCGCGGGGATTTCATCGACCAGTTCTATACCGGCATCGCCTGGACCTGCCGCTGGCTGCATCAGCGCCTGGGCGCGCTGCAAACCGGGCGGATCCGCTGGTATGCCAGCTGGATCGCCGCCGGCTCGGTGGTCACCATCGCCGTCGCGGTGCTGCGATGATGCTGCTCTGGCTCATCCTCATCCCCTTCCTCGGCGGCATCCTCGCCTGGGCGTTTCGCGGCCCCCACGCGGATGCGCCACGCTGGGTCTCCATCGCCGCGCTGGCCCTGGATCTCCCCGTGCTGGCGCTCGCCTGCCGTGCGCCCTCCGGCGCCTGGCTCGGCCGCCTGAACCTGCCCTGGATCCCGCAGCTCGGCATCAATTTCGAGCTGGGGCTGGACGGGTTGAGCCTGCTCCTGGTGCTGCTCACGCTGCTGCTCGGGATTGTCTCGGTCATCATCTCCTGGACCGAGATCACCGAGCGCACCGGCTTTTTTCATTTCAACCTGATGATGTCGCTCACCGGCACCATCGCCGTGTTCCTGGCGCTGGACCTGTTCCTGTTCTTCTTCGCCTGGGAAGTGATGCTGGTGCCGATGTATTTCCTCATCGCCCTGTGGGGGCATGAGCGGCGCATTTACGCGGCGATCAAATTCTTTCTCTTCACCCAGGGCAGCGGGCTGCTGATGCTGGTCGCCATTCTGGCGCTGGCTTTCGTGCACCAGGCCAAAACCGGGGTTTTCACCTTCGACTATTTCGCCCTGCTCGGCACGCCTATGGCCTGGTCCACGGAATTCTGGATCATGCTCGGATTTTTCATCGCCTTTGCCGTGAAGCTCGCCGCCGTGCCGTTCCATAGCTGGCTGCCCGACGCGCATACCGAGGCGCCGACCGCCGGCAGCGTGATCCTGGCCGGCGTGCTGCTGAAGACCGGGGCCTACGGGCTGCTGCGCTTCGCCGTGCCGCTTTTTCCGCACGCCGCCACGGCGTTCGCGCCCACCGCCATGGCGCTCGGCGTCATCGCCATCATTTACGGCGCGCTGCTGGCCTTCGCCCAGGCGGATTTCAAGCGGCTGGTCGCCTATAGCAGCATCAGCCATCTCGGCTTTGTCCTGCTCGGCATTTACGCCTGGAACGCGCTGGCGTTGCAGGGCGTGGTGGTGCAGATGCTCGCCCACGGCATCAGCACCGGCGCGCTGTTCATCCTCGCCGGCGCTCTGCAGGAGCGGCTGCACACGCGCAATTTCGCGCAATTGGGCGGGCTCTGGGCCAGCCTGCCGCGCCTCTCCAGCCTGGGGCTGTTCTTCGCCATCGCCTCGCTTGGCCTGCCGGGCCTCGGCAATTTCATCGGCGAATTTCTCGTCCTGCTCGGCACCTGGCAGCGTCACCCGGTGTTCGCGGTCATCGGCGCGTTCGGCACCGTCACCGCCGCCGCTTACGCGCTGCTGCTGGTGCAACGCGCCTTCCATGGGCAACCGCGCAAAATCGAGGCGCCGGATTTGCGCGCCCGCCATATCGCCGTCATGGCCGGGCTGGCCGCCGCCATCATCTGGCTCGGCGTGAGCCCGCAGCCGGTGGTCGATACCGCCGCCCCCAGCCTGGCGGCGCTCCGGGCCAGCGCCGTCACGCTCGGCCCCGGAGCCCCATGATGGCCTCATCTATGATCTCATCCGCCCTGCCCTTCCTCATCCTGGCCGCCACGCCGGTCATCGTGATGCTGCTGATCGCGCATCGGCGCGACCATCGCCGCACCGCCAGCGTCACCGCGGCAGGGCTGGTCGCTTCGCTCGCCGCGATCCTTCTCGCCCGGTCCGCCGGCACGGCCACCCTCACCCCGCTCTTCCTGATCGACGGCTACACGCTGTTCTTTCTCTTCCTCATTCTCGCCTCGACGCTCGCCGTGCTGCTGCTCTCCTACAGCTACCTGGAACGCATGCATGACGGGCCTTACGACGAATATTACCTGCTCCTGCTGCTCACCGCCCTCGGCGCCGCCGCCCTGCTCGCCAGCCTGCATTTCGCCGCCTTCTTCCTCGGGCTGGAGACGCTGAGCCTGGGGCTGATCGGCCTCATCGCTTACCCCAGGCAACGCGAGCGCGCGCTGGAGGCCGGGCTTAAATATCTCATCCTCACCGGCGTCTCGTCCGCCTTCCTGCTCTTCGGCATGGCGCTGATCTATCTCGATTACGGCACCATGTCCTTCCCGGCACTCGGCCGGCTTTGGGACGCCTCGCCCGCTTCCGACATCTATGCCTATGCCGGCTTCGCGCTGCTGCTTACCGGCATCGGCTTCAAGCTCTCGCTGGTGCCGTTCCATATGTGGGCGCCGGACATTTACGAAGGTGCGCCGGCACCGGTGACGTCTTTGGTCGCCGTGGTCTCGAAGATCGCCATTTTCGCGCTGCTGTTCCGCTTCTTCGTGCTGCTCGACGGCTACCGCAGCCCGTCTTTGCTCTGGGTGCTGTCGCTGATCGCCATCCTGTCCATGCTCGCCGGCAATCTTCTCGCGCTGCTGCAGGACAATCTGAAACGCATCTTCGCCTATGCCTCGATCTCTCATGTCGGCTACGTGCTGGTCGCGCTGCTCGCCGGCAGCGCCACCGCTTTTGCCGCCGCCCTGACCTATCTCGCCGCCTACGCGGTGACGATGACCGGTGTGTTCGGAATCATCACGTTATTGTCGCAACCGGGCACCCTGCATGACGCCGACCGGCTCGAGACCTATCGCGGCCTGATGTGGGAACGCCCCTGGCTCGCCGGTGCCTTCACGGTGATGCTGCTCTCGCTCGCCGGTCTGCCGCCGACCATGGGCTTCATTGCCGAAGTCTATGTCATCGCCGCCGGTGTCGGCGCCTATCTGGCGCTGCCGCTGGCGGCGCTGATCATCGGCAGCGCCATCGGCCTGTATTACTATCTGCGCATCATCGTCGTCATGCTGTCCCCTGCGACCGGACGCGCCGCGCTTCCGGCCCGCGCGCGCCTCGGCGCCGCAACGGTATCGGTGTTGCTCGTTCTGCTCGTCTGGCTGGGCGTCTATCCCGCGCCGATGATCGCCGGAATTCAGCAGACCGTGGCGAGCTTGAGCTTCGTGCCAACATCGACACGGAACGCAAGCGATATTTTTGCACCGCAGCACAAGCCACCCGTGAAAGCGCTTGCCGCATCAAAAGCGCGCGACCGCAACATGTTCAATTTCTAATGTTGGCCAAACCGCCGGGCGCGCTATAAACTTCGCTCCCCCGCTTGCCTCGGACATGGACAGCCATCGTCCCCCAAGGCGAACGGCATGAATCGGATCATGCCAGAAATGATCAGGAGCAGTTCATGGAAACCCGCATTCGATCGATCCTTAAATATAAAGGGAACAAAGTCGTTACCGCCGTTCCGGAACAGACCATCGCCTCTTTCGCCGCCTTGCTCTACGCGCACAAGATCGGCGCCACGCCGGTGGTCGACGCCGAAAACCATCTCGTCGGCATCATTTCGGAGCGCGACGTGATCCGCGGCCTCATCGAACATGGCGCCGCCTTGCTGACGATGCCGGTCAAAGCCCTGATGACAAAGCTCGTCTCCACCTGCCAGCTCGACGACAAGATCGGTGACGTTCTGGAAATGATCACGCGGAACCGCACACGACATATTCCGGTGATCGATGACGGCAAGCTCGTGGGCCTGATCTCGATCGGTGACGTGGTCAACCAGTTGCTGGAGGAAGCGCGGTTCGAAGTGCATTCGCTGCGCACTTACATCACCACACCGTAGGCGTTAGAAAGGAAGCGCTTCTTTTTGTGAACAAAAAGAAGCAAAAAAACTTTGTTATGCTGGGCGGAGGGGCTGAAGGTTCCGGCGGTGCGTAGCACCGTTGGAATAGCCCCGGAGGGCATGGGCGTTGTCGGCGACAACGCCCATGGCCCAGCATAGTGAAAGTTTTTTGCGCCGCTTTTTTTCAAAAAAGCGGCTACTTTCTTTTACGCTCCAGGAATCATACCCATGGCCACGAACAACACCGCCGGCTTTGGACAGATTATTCTGGTCCTGCAAGGCGGCGGCGCACTTGGCGCCTATCAGGCCGGCGTGTACCAGGCCTTGCACGAGGCCGGCATTGAACCGGACTGGGTGATCGGCACATCGATCGGCGCCATCAATGCCGCCCTGATCGCCGGCAACGCCCCGCAAGACCGGGTGCCGCGGCTGCGCAGCTTCTGGCAGCGGGTCGGCTACAGCCTGCCGGCCAACCTCCTCGCCTCCTATCCCGGTGGCGGAAAAATGGCGCGGCTGATGACCATGATGCACGGGCTCGATGCCTTCTTCGTCCCCAACCCGACCGCCATGTTTGGCGGCGATTGGCCTTTGGCGGCGGAGAATGCCGGGCTCTACAGCACCGCGCCCTTGCGCCAGACATTGGCCGAACTCATCGATTTCGACGTGATCGCCCAACACAAGACGCGCATTTCCGTCGGCGCCGCCAATGTCGGCACCGCGCAGATGCATTATTTCGACAGCCGCGACATCGCCTTCCGGCTCGAACATGTGCTCGCCTCCGGAGCCTTGCCGCCGGCCTTCCCGCCGGTCCGCATCGATGGCGAATTATACTGGGATGGCGGCATCCTCTCCAACACGCCGCTGGAAGCGATTTTCGACACCAACCCACGGCGCGATTCACTGATCTTCTCAGTCCATGTGTGGAATCCCGATGGCGCGGAACCGCGCAGCATCGCCGAGGTGCTCAACCGCCAGAAAGACGTGCAATATGCCAGCCGCTCACGCAGCCAGGTGGCGCGGCAGCAACAGATCCACAGATTGCGCCATGTCGTCGCCGAACTGACCAAGCTGCTCCCCGCCGAGGAGCGCGCGCGTTTCGAGGTCCGCGCGTTGGCCGATTATGGCTGCCTCACCCGGATGCATGTGGTCGCCCTGCTGGCGCCGACCTTGCCCGATGAGGATTATGCCAAGGATATCGATTTCAGCGCCCGCGGCATTCGCGCCCGCTGGGATGCCGGTTACGCCCAAACCGCCCGGGCCCTCGCCGCAGCCCCCTGGACCGCCACGTGCGACCCGCTGGAAGGGGTGATCCTGCATCAGGTCGCGCCTTGAGACAGCAAGGAAAGCGCTTCTTTTTGTGAACAAAAAGAAGCAAAAAAACTTTGTTTAATTTGGGCCGTGCAGCTTCAACGCCTCTGGCCCAGCATAAACAAAAGTTTTTTGCGCCGCTTTTTTTCAAAAAAGCGGCCCCTTCCTTCCTAAAATCACGACGCCAGCATCGGCCCCTCGCACTCGGCCTCCTCGCCCTCAACCCGCAAGACCGGGGCGTTCGTCAGCACGATATGCACGAATTTCCCTGAGCCGAGCTGGGTGACGATGAGCTGCAAAAGCTGCTCCACGCCGCCAGCGGCAATAACGGGCGTCCCGGCGTGAGTGGCGCGCGCCGGGGCCTCGGCCCCGCGCGATACCGGCGCGACGAAACAATAACCGCGGCCGGGCACACTGCCGATAAACCGCGCCGTCTCCGTCTGATCGCCCAGCGCCTTGCGCAGGCTGGCGATGTTGACGCGAAGATTCGATTCCTCGACGGCGATGCCGGGCCAAACCCGCCGCATCAGCTCCTGTTTGGAAACGACCTCGCCGGGCCGTTCGATCAATGCCAGGAGAATATCCAGAGCCCGTCCCCCCAGGGCCACGAAATGGCCGAGCTTCTCGAGCCGCCGCTCCGCGGGCCAGAGGCGGAATGGCCCGAACGCCACGCTGTCGCCGTCTGCGGTCCGGGCTGGAAAAGTGATGATTTCAGCGGTCATGGGTCCCTCCCACATGCCCGATGGCGCGTTTCAGCGCGGTATCAGATATCCCGGCATAAACCGGCAATTCGGTCACGATTCCCGACATCGAAAATCACTCCCTTCGCCAAAGCGATGCCGGACTGCGCGGCAACCGCCTAGGGTCGGCAAATTTGCCGAAAAAGCGGCGGGTCAAAGTGCCGCTGACCGGCTACAAGCTTTGAAGGCGACGCTAACGCCGCCAGCAGGCCGGACGCCATTGGACGAAAGAACGCATGGCTACCCTGGAAGGTAGCGAACCGATCCGCGCGGCTTATGAACTCCGCTTAAGGGCGGAGCCGGTTATACCTTCGTCTAGGGTTGCGTGGCTCACTCACAGCCATGCGATCGGGCGCCGCTCTCAGGGACCGAAATAGCTGCAAGTATCGCCCTCGCTGTCGCGGTACACCGTAACCCTGAACAAGGCCGGGCATCTGCCCTCGAGCCGGCGCCAGATCCAGGCGGCGAGATTTTCCAGCGTCGCGGGCCCCAGATCGGCGACCTCGTCGAGAAAGCGATGGTCCAGCCCGTCGCGCACCTCCTCAATCAGGCGCGCCAGCTTGCCGAGGTCGAGCATCATGCCGCTCTGCGGATCCGGCACGCCACGCAGCGCCACTTCGGCCCGATAGGAATGGCCATGAATGCGCCGGCTCGGCTCCGCGTCGACCTCCCTCTGCAACGTGTGCGCCGCCTCGAAACGGAATTGCTTACTCAACTCATACATTAACGGATACCCAGAAATTTATGCGACTGCACCGAGAGGCGCCAATTCGGATGGGCCAGACAGTAGGCGATCGCCGCCTCGGTATGGGCCTGGCGCTCGGGCCCATCCATCGGCTGCAGAAGAAAATGCTGAAAATCAAGCCCTTCGAACCGTGTGGGCCAGGCTTGCTCCTGCGGAAACACGAGCTTGAGTTCATGCCCGGCGCGCACCGCCAAGGGCGCGTCGGCCTTGGGGCTGACGCAGATCCAGTCAAGCCCGTCCGGTGGCGCGATCGTGCCATTGGTCTCCACCGCGATCTCGAAGCCCTGCGCATGCAGCGCCTCGATCAGCGCCGTGTCGATCTGCAGCAGCGGCTCGCCGCCGGTCAGCACCACCAGCCGGTTCTGCGGCCCGCCCACCCAGGCGGCGGCAATGGCGGCCGCCAGTTGCGCGGCATCACCGAAGCGGCCGCCGCCGGTCCCGTCCACACCCACGAAATCGGTGTCGCAAAAGCGGCAGACGGCGCCGGCGCGATCCTCCTCACGCCCCGACCACAGGTTGCAGCCCGCGAAACGGCAAAACACCGCCGTCCGTCCGGCATTGCTGCCTTCCCCCTGCAAAGTGAGAAAGATCTCCTTAACCGCATAGCTCATGCGCCGCCCCTCGTTTCGCCCCGCCAAACCCTGAAGGCGTCCACGCTCGGCCCTCTCTTAGTGCCATTCGCCGGCATGGCAAAGATGGACAGGGGTTTCAGCGCCGGGACCGTCAAGGTACAAATCCATCATCTATTCTTCATACCATTCACAGAGCCTGTCGGCTAAACAGGCTCTGCACCGCGCGCCCACAGGCTGGCGCAATGCGCACGGCCTTCAATAAGCGCGGCTTTAGAGGCACATGATTGGGTGACGCTCAGAACAATCGGCAGCTTGAGCGGAGGTTCAGATTCATGACGGGATCCGGCGACAATATGGCTGACGCAGACATTTCCTTCACGGCGGCGCTGCGGACCGCCATTTCTTCAACCAGAGACCGGCGCGTCGCAGAAGACTTTCTCTTTTTGGAATTATGGGAACGGGCCCCCACGCCCGGCCCTGCCGCAGCGCTGCGGGTCCAGCAGATCCGCCGCGCCAATCCCGAACTCGCCGCGGCAATCCGCCACGAGATCGGCAACGTTCCGGCCGAGGATCACGCTTGCGGGGCCAAACAACGCGCCAAGACGCGGTCTCATTAAAAGAAAGCAGCCGCTTTTTTGAAAAAAAGCGGCGCAAAAAACTTTTATTGACGCTGGGCCTGAGGCGCCGAAACCCGCACGGGCCCAAAGTAAACAAAGTTTTTTTGCTACTTTTTGTTCACAAAAAGTAGCGCTTCCTCGCTTGCCTAGCTTCTTCCCTCGCCTGCCTCAGGCACTATCCCAAGCTGCCGCAACACCGGCAAACGCGTGGCGATGAATCGCTCCAGCGCCTGGCGCAGCATGGCCCGCGTGCCGTCCGGATCGGTCGGCACGCCGTTGTGCTGCGGCACCAGGCCCCGCGCCAGGAGCATCGCGAAAAGGCGGCCGATGGCCGGCTCCAGATCATCCGGCAGTCCGGCGGAAAACTCTTCGAACACCACCGTCTCGAACGTGTCCGCCGGCAAGCCGGTGCCGAGCTTCGGCGCCAGCAGATATTTGAGGGCGCCGCCCTGGCGGTTATGCTGGCCGATCGCGCGGTTGAGCGCGCCGGCCCGCTCCAGTTCCGGCTTGTGCGCCGCCAGCATCGGATGGGCGCGTTCGGTCTCGCATAGGACGCTGACGATTTCCTTGGTGGCGGCCAAGTCGCCGAGGCTTCGGCGCAATTCCCCCACCGGCAACGGCCCCGCACGCAACCGTTCCTGCACCTCGCCGTAAACGCCCCGGTCCAAGGTCCGGCTGGTGCTGCCGCCGGTGGCGATGGTGATCTCCGCCTCGTCCTGGCCGCAAAATTCCGTCAGGATAATTTCGTCGAGCAGCGCCGTGACCTCACCCGCCACCGGCTTTTCCGTGCCGCGGCGGAAAAGGTCCCGGCGCAGGGTGCGCGCGGCGCCGAGATCGCGCAGCACCTCCTTCATACGCGCATCGCCGGTCTGCGCCATGACGGCGGCGACGGAAGGCGGGACGGACAGCGCATCGATGTTCTCAAACAGCGTCGCGCTGCCGATGAAGCCGCATTTCGCCTCATCCATGTCGCGCGCCATGGCATCGGGGAACATCGGCTCCCAGGTCCCGTGCAACAACTCATGGGCGAGGTAATGCGGGTTCTCCTTGCTCAGATAATCCAGCCGCGCCGCGACGAGCGGGTTATGCGCGAAGAAGGCGGCATCGCCGCGGATCAGCTCGTTCATGAAGCCGAACGCGCCGGGCAGCATTTCCTCGACCGGGCCGCGCCGGGTTTCGCTATAGAGCCGTATCAGGCGCTGCGCCGGCACCATCGCCGCCCAGCCGGCGAGCGAATTGTAGCTCGCATAGACCACGCCGCCGGGCGCTAGCCGGTCACGGATGAACTGCAGCACGAACGCCCGCTGCGTCGTGGAGACCCAACTCCAGATGCCCTGCAGCACGATGAAATCCATTTGCGGCAGCGCCTCGCGCGGCAGCGCCGCCAGGTCCGCGAAGGACGTCTCGGCGAACATTGCATTGCCGATCCCCGCTTGTGCCGCCATGACCCGCGCATTGTCGATGTGCGCCGGGCTGAAATCGAAGCCGTACACCTCTGCCTCGGGGTGGCAGGCGGCGACGCCAAGCGCGGTGAAGCCGTGGCCGCAGCCGAGATCGCACCAGCGGAACGGGCGATCGATGCGCGGCGGCCGGTGCCCGCTCAGCAGCGTGGCCAGCGACAACCAGGCCGGCGTCGTGTGCCGATAAAATGCCGTGCTATAGGTGACGTCAGTCAGATAGCCATCGGTCCAGTCAGTCATCATGTCCATTCGCGCTTCAGTGCCCGACACATGCACCACACGCCCTGCAAAGGCCAGACGAGCCTGGCCGGTCGGCGGGCCACGGTACGAATGATAAGGCTGTCATGCAAAACGGGGCGCCAAACCGTGCGCCATCCAGGCAACGCGCGCCAGGTGCATGGCTATACATGAACGATCCACAAGCTTATCCCGATTTCTGTGGAATTTTCTCTATCAGAACGAATCTTTATCGCAACGATCCTGCCGGCCGCGCGGATATCCTGAATTCGCCTATCGCCTCAGCTACAAGGATTTGGACCCATGCCGAAATTGAACACGCTGTCCGCGCCGCCCGACGCCGCATCCGGCACGTCGCAGATCGATCCGCCACCGGCGCCGGCGTCGCAGCTCCCTGAGGCCAATAAAGGCCCGAACATCGTCGTGGTCGGCGGCGGCGCCGCAGGGCTGGAGCTGGTGACAAGGCTCGGCGACCGCCTGGGCCGGCCGGGGCGGGCGCGCATCACATTGGTGGAACGTGCCCGGACACATCTGTGGAAACCTCTGCTGCACGAGGTGGCCGCCGGCAGCCTCGATCCCAATGCCCATGAGGTGAACTATCTCGCCCAGGCGCACTGGCACGGCTTCCGCTACCGGTTCGGCGAAATGGTCGGGCTCGATCGCGCCGCCAAAAAACTCCACCTCGGCGGCACGTTCGACGATGAAGGGCGCGAAATCACGCCGCCGCGCGCCATCGATTACGACATATTGGCGATCGCCATCGGCAGCGTGACGAATGATTTCGGCACGCCGGGCGCCGCGGAACATGCCGTGCGGCTGGAAACGCCGGCCCAGGCCGCGCGTTTCAACCGACGGTTGGTTAATGCGTGCCTACGTGCGCAGACACAGGCCGAGCCGGTCCGTCCGGGCCAATTGCATGTCGCGATCATCGGGGCCGGCGCGACCGGCACGGAACTCGCCGCCGAGCTGCACCGGACCCTGCGCGAAGTCATCGCCCACGGGCTCGACCGCATCGACCCGCAGCGCGACATCCGCATCGTGCTGATCGAGGCGGCGGACCGCCTCCTGCCGGCCTTGCCGGAACGCATTTCCAGAGCTACCCGCCGCCTGCTCGAAAATATGGGGGTGGAAGTGCGGACCGGCGCGCGCGTGAAGGAAGTTACGGGCCAGGGCATCCGGCTGGCGGATGACAGCTTCATTCCCGCCGAACTGGTGGTGTGGGCGGCGGGCGTCAAAGCGCCCGAAATCCTGCGCGATCTGGACGGGCTGGAGGTCAACCGCCTCAACCAGCTGGTGGTCGAGCCGACCTTGCAGACGACCCGCGACCCGAACATTTTCGCCCTCGGCGATTGCGCCGCCTGCGCGCTGCCCGGCGGCGCGGGGTTCGTGCCGCCGCGCGCGCAGGCCGCGCATCAGCAGGCCGACCATATGCTGGCGCAGATCGAAAAGCGCCTCCGCGGCCAGGAGCTCGCGCCCTTCGTCTACCGGGATTTCGGCTCGCTGGTCTCGCTCGGCCACCACAGCACCGTCGGCAATTTGATGGGCACGATCTTCGGCCGCGGCGTTTTCATCGAGGGGCTGTTTGCCCGGATGATGTATCAGTCGATGCGCGTGATGCATGAGCGCGCGTTGAATGGCACGTTCCACGCTGTCATCAGCTTCCTCTCACGCGGCCTGTCGCGGCACACGGGGCCTTCGGTGAAACTTCATTAGAAAGCAAGTGGCCGCTTTTTGAAAAAAGCGGCGCAAAAACTTTTGGGGCTGTCCCAGATGTTAGGTTGAATTCTTTCTGACCCAGCGCTTGAGCTGCTTCAAGAGCTGGGCGGGAGAGCCATCGTTGAACCTCCACTCGCATTCCTTGAGGAAGAGGTGGAAATTGG
>Ga0310811_10000806_pt1 | contig 40167 bp, 33 predicted proteins | sample YCmetagenome_FD_207642 | JGI IMG/M metagenome (GOLD analysis project Ga0310811, IMG submission 207642) | Soil microbial communities from experimental microcosm in Duke University, North Carolina, United States - YC | ecosystem: Engineered > Artificial ecosystem > Soil microcosm > Unclassified ... | reverse complement strand
GCCCGATGGGCTTGACACCCTCCGGCTGACGCTCCAGATCGCCAATTTCTGGCACTCGAAAGGCGGTCCCTACAAACAAATGCGGATCGGCAAGAGAAGCGCGCTCTTTTTGCAACGCAACCGCAACATGGCGGTCGACTTCCTGTTGTGCGGCTGTTTGTTCATGGGCGGGTTGTTTTTCCTGGGTCTTTACCTGTTCGGCCGGCACGACAAGGCGATCCTTTTCTTTTCCCTGTTTTGTGTAACCTATAGCTATAGGCTGGTGGGCGCTTCCTTTTATGCGCTGCATACGGTCTTCCCCAGGCTCAGCTGGTTCCTGACGATCCACCTGGAATACCTGACGCTCTTCCTGAGCATCACCTTCCTGGTGGAATACGTGCGCCGGTTGTATCCGGAGGACGTGAACCACAAAGCGATCAACGCGATGGAGTGGTTCTGTCTCACTTTTGCCGTGCTGTCGGTCATCACGCCGCCCTCCGTCTTCACGCGTCTGATCAACCCTTTCCTGATCGTGATGTTCGCCTATATCGCGTATACCGTGTACGTATACATCATGGCGGCCCGGCGCAGACGGATCGGTTCCGTCTATGCCTTGCTGAGCATGGGGGTGCTGATGGTGACGTTCACGGTCCTGAACCTGGAATACCTGGGTTGGGTCGGCCGCACGCAAGGGGTGCAGGCGATCGGGTACATCGCGTTCTTTTTCCTGCAATCGCTCATCCTGTCCTTCCGTTTTTCGCACGACCTCAAGACCGCCAAGGTCCAGGCGGAACAGGGCGCCCGCGCCAAGTCGGAGTTCCTGTCCTCCATGTCCCACGAAATCCGAACGCCCCTCAATTCGGTGATCGGGATGACGCACCTGCTGCTGATGAACGAAACCAGGCCCGACCAAAAAGAGCAGCTGGAAGTGCTGTTGTTCTCAGCCAACAACCTCCTCTCCATCGTCAACGACATCCTCGACTACCATAAGATAGAAGCGGGCAAGATCGAATTCGAATCCATCCCCATCGACCTCCGCGACCTGGCCGCCAACATCGTCGCCGGGTTCCAGTCGTTCGCCAAGGAAAAGAACATCGCGCTCCACCTGGACGTGGACCCGGGCCTTACCGAAACCGTCACGGGCGACCCCACCCGTCTTTGCCAGGTCATCAACAACCTCGTCCACAACGCCATCAAATTTACCAACCGCGGTTCGGTCTGGTTCCGCGTCAAGGCGGAGACCCGGGAATCCGGCTCGCTCCGGGTGCTTTTTTCGGTGGAGGATACCGGCATCGGCATCTCCGTGGACAAACAGCGCCAGGTCTTTGATGAATTCGCCCAGGCCGATTCCTCGACATCCCGCAGCTACGGGGGCACCGGGTTGGGGCTGACGATCTCGCAGAAACTGCTCCGGATGCGCGGCAGCGAGCTCCACCTGAAGAGCGAATTGGGAAAGGGGTCCACCTTTTATTTTTCGCTCACTTTCCCCGTAGTGACGGCCGAAGCAACGGCCGCGGCGCCGGTCAGGACCCAACGGCCGCACCCGGGCGAAACCTCGGTGCCGCCCGCGGCGGTGCACGCGCAGCTGACCGGCCCGACGGAGCTTTCCTCCAACGGCACGTCGGGCGACGACGGCGCGCCGCTGGCCGACGTCTGCATCCTGCTGGTCGAGGACAACCCCCTCAATGTCCTGGTGACGACAAAGGTCCTGCATCGCTGGGGCGCCCAGGTCGAACACGCGGGCAACGGTAAAGAGGCCCTGGAAAAGCTCAACCCCCTGGTCCACCGCCTTATCCTCATGGACATGCACATGCCCGTCATGGACGGCTATTCCGCCACCATGCGCATCCGGGAAATGGGTCTCACGCTGCCGATCATCGCCCTCACCGCCAGCGTCGCCAAAGAGGAGCACAAGGCGTTGTACAATTTTTACATCGACGAGGTCGTGACAAAGCCGTTTCACCCGGATCAGCTGCTGCGCGCCATCCTGAAGTGCCTGGCGCAGGAGAATTAGTGCGCCGCCGCCCGCTTCCGCGCCGCATCACCCGCTCCCGCACCGCGCATCGCTTTATGAGTCGCTCCGCCCGGCTTGCGCCCGCGGAAATTCCGTATCTTGTCGCAGTATGCGCTCACTCTGTCTCGCCGCCTGTATGTTGTTGTGCGCCGCCGCGGCGGACGCGCAAACCGCGCGCGCGCTCCCCATCATCGCCTATTACTCCGGACGTGCCACCATGGTGGACAGCTTTCGTATCGAACAGGTTTCCCACGTCATTTTCTCGTTTGTGCATTTGCGGACCGACTCGCTGGCGGTGATGAACGCAAACGATACCCTGCGCATCCGCCATCTCGTGGCGCTCAAGGCGCGCAACCCGTCCATGAAGGTGATCCTCAGCCTGGGCGGTTGGGGCGGCTGCCGGACCTGTTCGCCGGTATTCATGTCCAAAAAGGCGCGTAAGAAGTTTGTACAGACCACTAAGAAAACGCTGGAGGACTTTCACTGCGACGGCATCGACCTCGACTGGGAATACCCCGCCCTGGCCAACGTACCCGGCTATCCCTATGCCGACGCCGACCGTGACAACTTCACCGACCTGGTGCGCCGGTTGCGCCGGAAGCTGGGGCCCCGCTACGAGATCAGTTTTGCCGCCGGCGGCTTTACCCATTACATCCGGCAGAGCATCGACTGGAAAAAGGTGACGCCCTTCGTGGACCGCATCAACCTGATGACCTACGACCTCGTCAACGGCTACGACACGGTGACGGGTCACCATACGCCGCTGTACTCCAGCCCGGGCCACATCGAATCCATCGACAACGCGGTCCGGATGCTCGATTCGTTGGGCGTGCCGCCTTCGAAGATCGCGATCGGCCTGGCATTTTATGGTCGCATCTTCGATAACGTGGACAGCGTTTCCAACGGTCTTTTCCGCCCCGGTCATTTCCGTTCGGGCATCAGCTACCGCAACATACCCGCCCTCCTGTCACCCGACAGCGGATTTGTATACCACTGGGACCCCACGGCCCAGGCGCCCTTTGCGTACAGCCCCTCGCGGCGCTGGTTCGTCACCTTTGACGACGCCGCCTCCGTCCGGTTGAAAACACGGTACGCGATCGACCACGGGCTGGGCGGCCTGATGTTCTGGGAGCTGGCCGAAGACGCGTTCGAGGGCGGCCTCCTCGAGACCCTTTACAACGAAGACCATCACTGAATATGCATTACCTACCCCCATCCGGCCGGTACAGCCATATGTCCTACCGCCGCTGCGGCAAAAGCGGGCTACGCCTGCCCGCCGTTTCGCTGGGACTGTGGCACAATTTCGGCCATGTAGACGTCCTTGAAAACTCCAGGCGCATCCTGCACACCGCCTTCGACAGCGGGATTACCCACTTTGACCTGGCCAACAACTATGGGCCGCCTCCCGGTTCCGCGGAGGAAAATTTCGGTAAGATCCTGCGCGACGATTTCCGCGGCTACCGGGACGAGATGATTGTCTCCACCAAGGCCGGTTATACCATGTGGGACGGCCCCTACGGCGACTGGGGCTCGCGCAAGTACCTCGTCGCCAGCCTGGACCAGAGCCTCCGGCGCATGGGTCTGGACTATGTAGATATCTTTTATCATCATCGACCCGACCCGGAGACGCCGCTGGAAGAGACCATGGGCGCGCTGGATCACATCGTCCGCCAGGGAAAGGCCCTCTATATCGGTCTGTCTAACTACAGGCCTCCCGAAGCCGCGCGCGCCTTTACGATATTGCGTTCGCTCGGCACCCCCTGTCTCATCCACCAGCCGAAATACTCCATGATGGAGCGCTGGGTAGAGGACGGCCTGCTGGACTTGCTCGGTAAGGAAGGCGTCGGTTGTATCCCCTTCAGCCCGCTGGCGCAGGGGCTGCTCACCGACAAATACCTGGGCGGTATCCCCGCCGATTCCAGGGTCGCCAAGCCCCACGGCTTCCTCAAGGAGCACCAGCTCACCGACCAGAAGCTCGCCGCCGTCCGCGACCTCAACACGCTCGCCGGCGCCCGCGGTCAGACGCTGGCCCAGATGGCGCTGTCCTGGATCCTCAGGGACCCCCGCGTCACCTCGGTGCTGGTGGGCGCCAGCAAGCCCGAGCAGCTGCTCGATTCACTGAAGTGTTTGGAGAATGTGACGTTCGATGGGGAGGAGCTGGCGACGATCGATAAAATCCTGAGTCGCGCCTAATCCAGCGCCGGCGCTTTTTCCGGATGCTCCCGGTATTCGAACATCAGCCGGATCTGTTCCCCGGTCACGCGCTCGACGGACAGGTCCGGCAATTCGTCCGCCGCGAAGAACCCCGCGCCAAGTATATCGTGCGATGTCTTCAAAGTTCCATCCGCCACTGGCAGACACTCGATAAATAACTTGTACGTATAGTCCAGCGCCGGAGGGTGCGCGTGCATCTTCTTATCCAGCACCGCCAGCAGCCGCCCCGGTGTGGTGTCGAGCCCCGTTTCCTCCTTCACTTCTTTCTGCGCGACTTCCGTGGGCGTATACCCCACGTCCGCCCATCCTCCCGGCAGGGACCACAGTCCGTCGGCCCGTTCCCGCACCAGGAGGATGCGTCCTTCTTTGTCAAAAACGACGCCGCGCACGTCCACCTTGGGCGTTACGTATTCCTTTTCTCCCAGGAAGTATGTCCCGAGCTTTTGTTTGGTTTCCCCGGTGGCCATCGCCATCAGCTCCAGCGCGATCTCATGGAGCTCCTCGTAGCGTTCGATGTCGTAAGGGTTGGGCGAGTACGTAAGTCCGATCTGTGCGAGGGCCTGGATACGCTTGGCGTGGTCTAACAAGGTGGGGGTGTGCATGCCGCGAAGATACGGCCGCGAGCCCAAAGGGCGCCAAAGGACCCTACACAATGCAAGGAGGCCACCAGGAATGGCGGCCTCGTACATCAGAGATTAAAAAATAGAAAAAAACCGACTTAAATATGGTGTAAGAATGTTAGGCGAACTTTAGGCGCTCTTCAAGAGATAGAAACACTACAATGATACATCCATACCATTGCAAGGTTCAATTTTTTTTGGTCAATATGCGGAGGAAATGGTCGGTACGCCCGGAGAACCCAGACTACACAGCATTTTCTCATGTCTACTTCAATACGTAAAATGAAATTACATAAAGCGGTGTTAAAAAACAAAATTATCTAGGTTGACTAATTCTTGATTGGCACCGACGTAGAGCTGGGGGCATTGAAGTCCAATTCTTCCGCGGGGACGTCCCAATAATCGAGGTATTGGTAGTCCATGGTACAGGGGAGCGCCTGGAAAGAAGTGGTTCCCAGATAGGTACCCGGAACTACTACCACGGCGTTCTTCCGGCCGCCGCCCGAGGCCACGGGTTCGTTGACGCTCCAGCGACGCATATCGTAAAAGGCCACCCCCCGCATAAACAACCCCACCCGCCGTTCGCTGTGGAGCTGGGCGACCGCCGGGTCCAGCGTCAGGCCGGTGTGCGCGGTGGCCGGCAGACCGGCGCCCTCGGCGTTCCTCACGTTATCGAGTGCGGTCAGCCCGCCGTCGATGTCACCGGTATACATCAGGGACTCCGCGATCATCAGCTCATTTTCTTCCGGGGTACACGAAACCGGTACCTCGCCCAGGTTGTTGGTGGTGGCAAAACTGCCCCCGTTTTCGATGGTCACCGCATAGTACCGCGTCCCGAACTGGAGTCCCCGGTTACGCACATTGACCTGGACGTCGGCGGGATCGAACTGGGCGAAATTCCTGGTAAAGCGCTGGTCGCCCGGCTGAAAGTCCTGGATCAGGCGTTCGCTGACATAGGTGAAACCCACGTTGTCGCCGATCAGGTCATAGGGGTGGTAAAATCCCCCGGACAGGTCGTTGGTCCCGTCTTGCCGCTGGCCGTACTCGAAAGAATAGTCGTCCGCCTGCAACCCCTTTTGGGCCAGTGCCAGCACGGCGTTCCAGTCGGTGGCCGTCATGGACTTCACCTTGTGGTTGACCAGGTAGTTGCGCGCCTGCATGGAATAGATATGCCGCGCCCACATCTGTGGATCGATGATGTTGGTGTTGTCGCAGAAATCCGGGATGACCGCTTCCAATACTGTCTGGTAGTCCGCCGTGTTGGAGAGCGTCCCCAGCACGGACAGACAGGCGTTGAAGTTCTTGTCGGCTTCCGCCAGTATATCGGTATTGGAGACATATCCATCGGACGTCGTGCCGTCGGTGGCGTCATTGATGACGCCGGCCACGTACAACGATCCGACCCTCGAGTAGAAGTAGCCCTTCCACCAATACGCCCACGCCCGCAGGGCGCCTTTTTTGGTAGCGGTATCGCCGCTCATGGTCAGGGCCGGGTTGTCCAGGGCCTGGAGCAGCAGGTTGCACTGGCCGATCTCGTAATAGCTCAACTCCCATTCATACATGAACACGTTCAATTCTCCCGCCTGGCGGGTATTGGTGCTTTGCAGCTGGTCCTTTTGGGTAGGCCCGATGGGGTTCTGGACCACCGTCCCGTTGGGGAGGGTGACCGTATAACACTGTTCGGCCCAGCGCCAGCCCCAGTTGCCCCAGGGAGACCAGATCTCGTCCCCGACGATCGAGTGCATGGTCATCATGATCACCCAGATGTTCCCATCGCTGGTATTGGACTTCTCGTAGATGCCCAGGGCGAAGTCCAGGATGCCCGATTCACTGGTCAGCGAAGCCGGGGTGGGGTTGTTCGGGTTGTTCAGCTGCAGGACCTTTTTCTGGCAGCCGGTCGCCATAATTATGGACAACAGTAATATGGATAGTCTTTTCATCGTAGATAATTTGGGGTTAGAAACCGGCCGTCAGACCGAACTGGTAGGACCTCATGTTGGGGATACCAAAGTCGTCCACGCCGATGTTGAAATTGTTATTGCCATCGCTCCCGGTGTTTTCCGGGTCCAGGCCGTGGTATTTGGTAAACGTCAGCAAATTCCGGCCGCCCACCGTCAGGGCCAGGGAGCGGATGACATGGGTATGCCCCAGCCAGCGCGAATCCAGGTTATACGTCAGGGAGAGGTCGCGCAGCCGGATAAAGGAACCGTCTTCGATAAACCAGGAGATCGGGCTCGTACTATTGTAGTAGCTGTTGTAGTAGGCGACGAAAGCCCCGGTTTTGCCGGCGATGGTCACAGGCCCGTCGAAGTCCTTTGACAAACGGTCGCGGTATAGCCACTGACGGGTTATATTATAGATGCTGTTGCCGTGCACCATGTCGAACTGGACAGATACGGCGAAGTTCCGTAGCACCGTAAAACGGTTGATCAGCGAAGCGGTGTATTTCGGAAGTGCGTGCCCCATGATCTTGAGGTCGGCGGCGTTCGTCACCATACCCTGGTAGCTGGTGGTATTGACGACGTTCCCGTTCACCAGCGTATAGCTGCCGGCCTGGGACGGGTCGATATAGGGCGTCTTCCCGTCCGCCTCCAGCTGGCCGATGCTGTGCAGCGGCTCCTGTCCATAAAAGGTGCCGAGCTCCTGGCCCTGGCGGCTGATGAACTCGCCGGAGATCACGTCCTTGCCGTTGGATACTTTGTCCAGGGTCGTGGTGGCCTTGCCAAAACGCACCCCTAGGTTCCAGGTGAAATTCCTGAGGTTGGCGACAAAAACGTCCAGGGACAGGTCCACTCCTTTTGACGATAGGTCTACGAGGTTGTCATCCGTCCCCCCGTAACCCGAGGACGGCGCCACCTGCGCGATCTGGATCACGTCCTGGCTCTTGTGGTGCCAGTAGCTGCCCGAAAAGGTGAGGCTGCCCAGCCAGGGGCCGCGGCTGGGCGTAACCGTTAGATCGGTGCCGACTTCCAGCTCGTATGTTTTTTGTACCCGGAGGTTGGGGTTGGAGGCGTTTGTCGGCAACGTCAGCGAAACTCCGCCGCCCAGCGTCGCGGTATTCAGGGTGACCTGCCGGTCGTAGGCGCCCGCCGGAGGGGTGCCCGCCGAGCCATAGGCCGCGCGCAGCTTCCAGTCCGGCAGCTCCATGCTGTGCATCAGCTCGGACGGCCGGAAATAGACGGTCCCCCGCGGGAAGGTAAACGGTGTGTGCGCGTCCCCGAACACCGAGGAATAGTCGGACCGGAAACCGCCCGACACCCCGAACAGGTTCGCGTAGTCCAGGGTTTCGTTCAGGAGGATACCATAAGAGGTCGTCGCATAACTATAGTCGCCGGATGTCTTGTTTGTCGCCAGGTTGATGTTGGCCGGCTGAAAGGGCGGGAGACTGGTACCTTCTCCATAATAATACCGCTCGTTGTTCGACCAGTAGTCATACGCGAATTGCGTGGTCGACTTCAGGGGCACGTGGAGGTGGAAGTCCTTGTCGAAATCCATCCGCCAGTATGCGGTCGCCAGCGAATTGACCTTGGTCCAGAGGGTATACTGGTCGGTCACGGAGCCTTCGCGGCTGGGCCCCCAGAACAGGTCCGACTGGAGGGTGTTGTCCTGGTTGAGGTAGTAGTCGTATGCATCGGCGATGTTGAAGTCGACGCCTACCTTATAATCGATTTCCAGGAAGCGCCAGAACTTATAGTTCAGGTCGATGTCCTGGATCAGGCGGTAGGTCTTGTTGAAGTGCTGGTGCCACTGCCGTTCGGACAGGGAGTTGAGCTGGTTTTCGTTTTTGGGTTTGAGCACCAGGTTCCCGATGGAGTCGCGCCAGGTGAAGTCGATCCACGGATACGTATTGATCAGCCCGAACCGGTTGCCGCCGAGCAGGTCGTCGTATCCATAGACGCCCTGGGTGTTCGTCCGGAAGGTAAGACCCTTGGCGAGCTGCATACCGAGGTTGACCGTGACGTTGGTGCGGTTGTATTTGTTGCCGAAAATACTTTGCTGGTCCATACGGGAGGCGGTGAAGCTGTAGTCGGTCTTGTCGCCGCCACCCATGATGTTTACCGAATTCGTGTAGGTGCTGGCTTGCTGGTAGGCTTGTTTGAGGTGGTTGTAGAGAGGCAGCCCGACAAATGGCTTGTCGTTGGTGACCGTCGGGTCGCTGTTGTAGTCTTCTTCCACCGGATCGGGCCAGTAACCCACCGCGTCGTGCGTCAGGCGGTTGCCGTTGGCGTCCAGGACATATCCCTGGTTGTCGGTGACGTAGTGGTGGAAACCCGCGTTCAACGGCCGTTTCCCCGTCAGTACGTTGTCGAGGCTGAGTTTCGAGCTGACGGTGATGGCCATACGGTTGTTCCGCGCCCCGCGCTTGGTAAAGATCTGGATGGCGCCGTTCGCGCCTTCGGAACCGTAGAGCATGCCCGCGGCGGCGCCTTTGACCACTTCGACGCGGTCGACAGTGGCGGGGTCGATGCCGTTGATGTCGTCCACCTTGATCCCGTCAAGCAGGATGATCGGGCCGGTGCCGTTGTTGATGGTGTTGATGCCACGGAGTATGATGTTCACACCGGAGTTCGGCGAACCGGACTGCTGGGTGATCTGCGCCCCCGCGACCTGGCCGATCAACGCCTGCCCCACGTCCGTGGTGGCGCTTTTGGCAAAATCCTGGGAAGACACGGTGGCCACGTCGATGGCGACCTTCTTTTTACTCGTGGCCACCCCGACGCCGGTCACGACCACGTCCGTCATCGTGTGGGAATCCAGATCTAGCTGGAGGTTGAGCTCCGGGCGCCCCCTGACCGATTCTTCCATGGTAACATAGCCGACCGCTGAAATAATCAGTACGGGTTTTGACGACGTGACGGTCATCGTGAAATAACCTTGTTCGTTGGCGGAAGTGCCGTGCCGGGTTCCTCTTTCCCGGATCGTGGCGTTGGGGATCGGCTGGCCGGAGGGGTCTATAACATGCCCGCTGATCCTGGTTTGCGCCCAGGCGGGTATGGCCAATAAAAGACCCGCCAGCAGCAGAAGCTTTGGCTTAAGCAAGTTTCTCATGTCATTATATTTAGTTAGGACTAATGCTTATCCTGCTCCCCTCCGGGCGCCGGTGTACGCCTGTGGAGAAGTGTGTTCTCCGCGGGGCGTCGATAGCGCGCGAAAAGAAGTGCCCTCCCCGACACGGCATCGAAGCGCGCGGGGCGACGTACTAAAAAGAAGCAATCGGGCTCATGTTGGGGAAAAAAGGGTCTCTCTTCTTCCTTGCAAAGGTGTCGGCAAAGAAGCGGCGCGTCCCGTTGGGACAACTGTTTTCAGGCTATCTATGATGGGGTGGAACTCGAAAATGAAATTACATAAACGGTAATAAAAAAGCAAAATTATCTAGTAGTAAAGGGTGCATTTCCCCGCTTTTGTTAATAAGTGTATATTAGACAATAAAAATTGATCGATGCGTACGATTGTTTGCTGCCTGCTGCTGCTGTCCGGTTGCCCGATATTCGCCCAACGTAAGCTGGTGTTGTTCGACGAGGGGTGGAAGTTCCATCGTGGGGACGTGGCCGGGGGGGAAAGACCCGACCTGGCGGACGCCGGCTGGAGAAGCGTCGACCTCCCGCACGACTGGAGCATAGAAGACCTGCCGGGGACGCATTCACCCTTTAGCCCCGACGTGGTGAACGGGGTCTCGCAGGGATTTACCACCGGCGGCACGGGGTGGTACCGGAAGACCTTCCAGGCGCCGGCTTCGGCGGATTGGTCGCTCCGTTTTGACGGGGTCTATATGGACGCGGACGTCTGGCTGAATGGGGTACATCTCGGAAACCATCCCTACGGGTACACTTCCTTTCAATATGATATAACCCGGGCGCTCCGGTCGGGGACCAACGTCCTGGCGGTGCGGGTGCGGAACGAAGGCGCGACCAGCCGCTGGTATCCCGGTTCGGGGATTTACCGGCATGTGTGGTTGGAGGGCGCGCCCTATGTCCACGTAGCGCCATGGGGAGTGTCCATCCGAACGGACATGGCCGGCGGCGCGGCGAAAGTGCGCGTGCAAACGAGCGTGGAGGGTGAGGCCTCACTGGTCGTCCTGCGCACCACGCTGCTGGACCCGGATGGCAAGGTCGTTGCCAGGCAGGAAACGAATGTCGCGTCTTCGGCGGTGCCGGCCGCGACCGAACAGCGGCTGTCGGTGGCGCACCCCATACTGTGGTCGACCCGGCGCCCCGCGCTCTACAAAGCCGTGACCGAGTTGCTCCAGGACGGCAAGCGCATCGATAATAAGACTATCATATTCGGAATCCGTACAATAAGCTTTGATGCCACGCACGGCTTCCGCCTCAACGGCGAATCCATAAAGCTAAAAGGCGGCTGCTTCCACGACGACCACGGCCCGCTGGGGAGCAAATCCTACGACCGGGCGGAGGAGCGGCGGGTGCAGCTGTTGCTGGCCAGCGGCTACAACGCCATCCGGTGCTCGCACAACCCGCCGGCCCCGGCCTTCCTCGACGCCTGCGACCGGCTGGGGTTGCTGGTGATCGACGAGGCTTTCGACTGCTGGGACGACGGAAAGAACCCCCAGGACTACCATCTGTACTTCGACGCCAACTGGCGGAGCGATCTGAGGAGCATGATCGACCGCGACCGCAACCATCCCTCGATCATCCTGTGGAGCATCGGGAACGAGATCCCCAATATGGACAGCGCCCGGGTGCAGCAAAAAGCGCACGAGCTCGCCACCTTCGTGCACGGGCTCGATTCCACCCGCGGCGTCATTGCCGCGGTCAACGGGCCCTCGGTACAACGCGAGCGTTTTATCGACGCGCTCGACGTAGCCGGTTATAATTATGGCATTTCCTGGTCGAACTGGTACGAAGAAGACCACGGGCGTCACCCGGATCGCGTGATGCTGGCCACCGAATCCTTTCCGCTGGAAGCCTGCAAATATTGGAAAGCGGTGGAAGACCACCCCTATGTCGTCGGTGACTTCGTCTGGACCGCCTGGGATTATATCGGCGAAGCCAGCATCGGCTGGCGGGGTTACCCGCAGGACAAAAACTTCTATCCCTGGAACCTCGCCTGGTGCGGAGACATCGATATATGCGGGTGGAAACGTCCAGCCTCCTATTTCCGCGACGCCCTTTGGCACAACGGCGAGAACATTTCGGTCTTTGTGGAGCCGCCATCGCCTTCGTTTCCGGTGAACCCGAAAAAAGCCGATTGGAGCATGTGGAACTGGTTCGACGTGGTCTCCAGCTGGAACTGGCCCGGTCAGGAAGGCAAGCCCCTTAAGGTCGACGTGTATTCGACCTGCCCCGAGGCCGAGTTGTTCCTGAATGGTGTATCGCAGGGCAAAAAACCGGTGGACAAATGCGTCGCGACCTGGACCGTGCCGTACGCGAGGGGTACGCTCAAGGCCGTCGGGTACCGGAACGGTGCGACCTCAAAAAGCGCGGTACTCGAAACCACCGGCACGCCCGTCGCGATCCGGCTCAGGGCCGACCGGACGCACCTGAAAGGACACGAAGACCTGAGCTATGTCACGGTGGAGGTCGTGGATGCTCAGGGACGCCGCGTTCCCACCGCCGCCAACCTGATACACTTCAAGATGGAAGGCCCCGGCTCGATAGCGGGCGTCGGCAACGGAGACCCCACGTCCACCGAAAGTTATACGGAGCCGCAACGCCATTGCTGGGAGGGTCGGTGCCTGGTCATCCTGAAGTCGGGGGCGAACGCGGGGACAACGGGCAAAAGCGCGGGGACGATACAGCTCACCGCCATCGCCGAAGGCCTCGTGGCAAAGACGATCGGGGTCACCGTGGAATAAACGCCCGCAGCCCGGTTTCGTTCAGGATGCGGATGAACTTCCCGGAGGTCTCGATCCATCCCTGGGCTGCCCATTCGGTGAACAGCTTAAACACCGTCTCGTAAGTGGTGCCCGCATAACTGGCGATGTCCTGGCGGGTGATCGCCAGCGCGATAAAACCACCGGCGTTCACGCCAAAGGCGTCCCGAATGGCAAAAAGCGCGTCGGCCGTCCGGCCGCGGACCTCCGTCAGCGCCAGGTGGCGCATCCGGCGTTCGGCCTGTTGGAGCGCGTCCGCATACAGCTGCATCATCCGGTACAGGAACCCGGAATTCGACTGGAAGCTCGCCTCCAGGAAAGCCATGGGTATAAAACAGGCGACCGTGGGTTCCAGGGCCGTGGCAGAGACGGGGTATGTTTCCCCGTCCCGGCCCCGATACCCCAGCACGTCACCGGGCAGGGCGAAGTGGAGGATGAGCTCCTTGTCCGCGCCCCAGCGGTGGTGAACCTTTACCGCGCCTGCATACATAAAATAAATGCCTTCCACAGGGTCTCCTTCGGAAAATATGGCCTGTCCTTTTTTAAAGGACTGGGTTTGTTTACGTAAGGCAATGAGCTCTTTCCATTCGGGTTGGCAGTGGGTACAAAGGAAACATCTTTGGAGGTCACATAACATTGCCTATATCATATTTTAATGACAAATTTCGTAAAAAATGACGGTAAAACACAGTTTATGCAATAATTTTGAAAAATGAAGCATAGAAGGATATTCTTACTTAGCACCCAGGCCTTTGTCAACGCGATCCTGATCGGTTTTGTAGCAAAGGCCCTCGTTTGGCTGATCGAATCGATCACAAAACTGGCTTTTCCGCCCCACCTCGGCTGGTGGGTCGTGGCGGTGCCCGTCATCGGCGGTCTGATCGTGGGGGTCATGGCGCGTTGGGGTTCCACGGCCATCCGGGGTCACGGCATTCCGGAGGCCATGGAGAAAATCATCCTGGAGGACAGTAAGATACCCTGGCCCATTATTTTCTTAAAACCCATATCGGCCGCGATTTCGATCGGGACCGGCGGTCCCTTTGGGGCGGAAGGCCCCATCATCGCCACGGGCGGCGCTTTTGGCTCGGTAACGGGACAGGTGGCGCATATTTCCGCGGAGGAACGCAAGGTCCTCCTGGCGGCGGGCGCCTGCGCCGGTATGGCTGCCATTTTCGGCAGCCCGCTGGCGGCGGTCCTGCTGGCCATCGAGCTGTTGTTGTTCGAGTTCTCGGCTCGCTCGATCATCCCGGTCGCCATCGGGTGTGTGACGGGCGACGCGATGCATATCCTGCTTTTCGGACAAGTCCCGGTTTTCCAGATGCCGGCCATACCCCTGCCGTCCCCGTCGGCGCTGGCGATCTATACCGGGGCCGGCGTCATCATCGGCCTGATCGCCACCGCGGTGACGTGGTCCGTGTACGCGATGGAGGACGGGTTTGAAAAATTGCCCGTACACTGGATGTGGTGGCCGGCCATCGGCGCCGTCGCCGTGGGGTTGATCGGCTATTTCGCCCCCTATACGATGGGGGTGGGGTATGACAACATCCGCCGGCTGCTGACCGGGAATGTCCCCTTATTGTTGATCCTGGGGTTGTGTTTCCTCAAATACCTGTCCTGGGTGATCGCGCTCGGTTCCGGCACCTCCGGCGGTACGCTGGCGCCCCTGTTCACGATCGGGGGCGCACTGGGGCTGCTCATGGGCGTATACCTCATCCGTTGGTTCCCGCAGCTGGGGCTCGATCTGCCGACCTTCACCCTGATCGGTATGGCCGCCCTTTTTGCCGGGGCTTCGCGGGCGCTCCTGACGGCGATCGTATTTTCCCTCGAAACGACGGGACAGATGCACGGGTTGCTTCCCCTGTTAGGCGCCTGCACCGCGGCCTATTTCGTTTCCTTTTTCTTTATGAAGGGCAGCATCATGACCGAAAAAATCCTGCGCCGGGGTGTGGTAGCGCCGGAGTCTTACGAGCCAGACCGCCTGCAGGGCGTCCTGGTGCGCGCCATTTGTGGACCGGCGTCACCGGTCCAGGGACCCGCGATCTACGGAACCGCCACGGCGGCGGACGCGGCCAAGTTGCTAGGCAACACGGGAGCGTCCGCGCTCCGGGTACTCGACAGCTCGGCGGACGAGCGGCAGATCGGCACGCTGACCGCGGGCGACCTGCTGCACTACTATGCCAGTCAAAGGGACAGGGACGAGACCTATCATTCGCCCCTGGCGACACGACGGCTGATGGTCGAAACCCGCCGCGGCTTGGCGCGTATTTTGGGGGACAGGTGGAAATAACCACCGCCGACCATGATACAACGCTGCATCGACACCGTGCGCGTCCTCGCCGCGGACGCCGTTCAAAAAGCCAATTCCGGACACCCCGGCACACCGATGGGTATCGCGCCCATGGGACACGTTCTCTGGGCCCTGGCCATGCGCTATGACCCCAAGGATCCCGGGTGGCCAGGCAGGGACCGGTTCATCCTCTCGGCCGGGCACGCGTGTATGCTGCAATACGCCTATTTGTACCTGACGGGATACGACGTCACGATGGAGGACCTCAAGAGCTTCCGTCAGCTACACAGCCGGGCCGCGGGTCACCCGGAATACGGGCTGCTGCCGGGTATAGAAGTCACCACGGGGCCGTTGGGTCAGGGTTTTGCCAACGGCGTCGGCATGGCGATCGCCCAACAGTCGCTGGCGGCCCGCTACAACCGCGAAGGCTTCCCGCTGTTCGACTACCACATCTATGCGATCTGCAGCGACGGGGACATGATGGAGGGCATCAGCCACGAAGCCGCTTCGATCGCGGGGGCGCTCCAGCTGGGGAACCTGATCTATCTCTACGACGACAACCACATCTCCATAGAAGGCGACACGAACATCACGTTCCGGGATGACACCGGGATCCGTTTCCAGGCGTATGGCTGGCACGTCCAGGAGATCGCCGACGGCAACGATGTGGAGGCGATAGCCGGGGCCGTCAGGAATGCGAAGGAAGAGACCCGCCGGCCGTCGCTCATCAAGGTCCGCACGCACATCGCCTACGGCAGCCCCCACAAGATGGACACCGCCGAAGCCCACGGCAGCCCCCTGGGGGAGGAAGAGGTGAAGCTGGTCAAGGAACGCTTCGGGTTCGACCCGAACCAGTACTTCGTCGTCCCGGACGACGTCCGCGATTACTACCGGAAGGTAGGGGAGGACGGCACCAAAAAGGCGGACGTCTGGCGAAAACTGTATTCGGACTATAAACGTCTGTATGGCATCGAGGCGGCGGAGTATGAACGGCTGGCTGCAGGGAACCTGGGCGGGGAGTGGGTGAAGAAGCTACCCGTTTTTCCGGCAGGAGACAAAAAGATCGCCACCCGGAAGGCATCCGGCTCGGTGCTGAACGCGATCGCGGAGGACCTGCCCCTGTTGATGGGCGGAGCGGCCGATCTGGCGCCCTCCACGGAAACGAAGCTCGACAAGTATACTTCCTTCAGCGCCACCGACCGGGGCGGCCGGAATTTTCACTTCGGCGTCAGGGAGCACGCGATGGGCGCGATCCTGAACGGGATGGTGCTGACCAAAGGGATCATTCCCTATGGCGCGACCTTCCTGATCTTCTCCGATTATATGCGGCCGCCGATCCGTCTGGCGGCCATCATGAAGATCCGGCCCATCATCGTGTATACGCACGACAGTATAGGATTGGGGGAAGACGGTACGACGCACCAACCCGTCGAGCAGCTGGCCGCGCTCCGCGCCATCCCACGCATCACCGTCATCCGGCCGGCCGACGCCAACGAGACCGCGTATGCCTGGCGGTCCGCGCTCGAACATACCGGCGGACCCGTCCTGCTGGTGCTGACGCGGCAGGGGCTCCCGGTGATCGATCAAAGTAAATACGCCTCCGCGGAGGGCGCTATGAAGGGCGCTTATATCCTGTCCGAAGCCCAGGGCGAGCCCAAGGTTATCCTCATCGGCACGGGCTCGGAAGTCCACCTCCTGCTCGAGGCCCAGGAACGACTCCTCCAGGGCGGCATCCCTGTCAGGGTCGTTAGCATGCCCTCGTGGGAGCTCTTCGACGCCCAGGATAAGGCCTACCAGGACCAGGTCCTCCCCCGCGGTCTGCGTCGCCGGCTTGCCGTGGAAGCGGGTTCGCCGCAGGGCTGGCTGAAGTATGTCACCGAGGACGGCGCCGTGCTGGGGATCGATACCTTCGGGGAGTCGGCGCCGGGGGACGCGGTCATGAAAGAATACGGGTTCACCGTGGAAAAGGTCGCGGCGATGGCGCAGGCGTTACTAAATCGGTAGGCAACTTTTCCGCGGATAATCCAAGGATTCCCGCGTTTCGTCTCATTCTCCGTCCGGCGGTATTGCGTTGTTTTGTGGCAGCGTTAATTTTATCACATGACCGCTGCTGCAAACACTACTATCGGGCTCCTGGAAAGGACGGTACTCCGCCGTGGGCGCGTCATCGGGCTACGCGCCTGGGAGCCGGACACCCTGATCGAAGTCGACCTCCATTTGCCCGGTACGGATATGTCGGGCTGGGATGAGGCCCAACACATCAAGTGCAGGGTCGCCTCTTATACTTTTCGTGACTACACGGCCGCGGGATGGGATGGACACACCCGGACCTGCACCCTTTATATCGATACCGCTCATGACGGGCCGGGCAGCCGGTGGGCCCGACACTTGCGCGAAGGAGACTTCCTCTACTACGCGGGCGTCAGCCGGACACCACATCCTCCCGCGCCCTGGTCGAGGGTCGTTTGCCTGGGCGACGAAAGCAGCCTGGGTCATATCCTGGCGTTCCGCCAGCTGTTGCCGCGGTCTTCCACGTTGTATGGAGCGATGGTATTGCAGGATGCGGCCCACCGTTCCTGTTTCCCCGATTTCTTCCGGTTGCCGATGGATTCCGTTGCGTCGGTCGACGCGTTACCCCATTGGGTACGCGAGCGTCCCGACCTGGTCGAGGACGGTATCTTTTATGTCGTGGGTGGCGCGGGTATGGTGCGCAGGATGCGCTTTCAGCTGGGTGAATGGGGGGTCGAGCCGGCCCGCATCAGGAGTCAGGGATTCTGGAGCTGAGCGTTTTTCCCGGTAGCGCCATGATGAATGTCGTGCCACCGGTCGCCGGCGTTTCGCACCAAAGCCTTCCCCCGTGGGCCTCCGCGATCTGCTTGGAGATGCCCAACCCTAACCCGAAGGACTCTTCGCCCGAGGTGCCCGTCCTGCCCTGGCCCGGCAGGTCGAACAATTTTTCCTGTATATCCTTTGGTATGCCGATGCCTTCGTCCGTAACGGAGACCCGTACTTCGTCGTCCATGCGGTACAACTCCACGGTGATAGTGGTGCCGGAGGGGGAAAACTTGATGGCATTGGTGACGAGGTTGCTGACGACCCTCCATATTTTTTCCCGGTCCAGCGACAGGACCAGCGGCTCGGCCCGGAGCAGGAGGGTCTGGCGTTTTTCCTCGGCTTTAAACCGCAGTTGCTCGATACAATATTGCAACAGGTCCTTCATGTACACGGGCGCCAATTGGAGGTTGCCCGGTGCGCCGGTGGCGTGAAGGAGATCGGTGATCATTTCGAGGGAGCTTTCCGCGGATTTCTGAACGAGCTCCAGGAGTCGCCGGTGCTCTTCGTCCAGCTCCGTTTCTTCCAGGATCACGGCCGCGATGCTGCCGGTAGCGCCGATGGGGTTGCGGAGGTCGTGGGCCATGATTTTGAGGAGGCGGTCGTTTTCCTTGTGGCTTTGCTCCAGGGCGCTCAGGGCATTGTGCATTTGCTGATTCCGGGTGGTCAGCGTCCGAACGTGCGCCTTCGAGCGGCGGGCGTTCTGGATGACGAGCAATATGATCGTCAGCGCCATGGCGGTAAAGAGGGTGGCTACGATGAGCAACACGTTTTTCAGCTCATCGCGTTTCTGTAGCAGCTGGAGGTTGAAATCCGCGCGGACATATTTGAGCTGTTCGTCGATGTCGAGGGCATTGATGGGGCTGGCGTTTGCCAGTGAGTCCTTGAGGTGGATGTATGCCTGGAGGTCCCGGTAGGCCAGGTCTGACCTGCCCAACCGGTCGTTGAGCCGCCGGGATGTTTGCAGGTAGCGCAGCTCGGCATCCGGATGCGGCAGGCTGTCCAGGCTGAGCCGTAGCCACGCAAGCTGCTTCTCCGCTTCGGGCAGGCGGTTTTGATCCAGGTACAGCTGTGCGAGCTTGATACCGGTAAATTGGGCGTCCCCGGTTTCCGGTCCCCTCGTCAGCGACATGCTCTTCCGGAATAAGGCTTCGGCCCTGGCCGTATCCCCTTGCCGGTACCGGGCCGTACCCTCGTTCCCGTCGATCACCCCCAGCGCTGCGGCAATGAATTGTCGCAGCGCTGGGTTGGATAGAAACGGTCCTTGCCGGTGCAGGATGAAATCGCGCGCGCTGTCATAGAAGAAAATGGCGCTGTCCAGCATGCCCGCGCCGGCGTAGCCCAAGGCGACATCGTCCAGCCTGCCCTGGAGGAAACCGAAGCGATCGTAGGCGTCGGGGCTGGGACAGCTCAGGGTCCTGCGATAGGCTTCCAGGAAATAACGGGCGGCATCCACATAGCGACCTTGCCGGTAACAGGTCACGCCCAGGGAGGAACAGTAGCCGGCGCCGCTGCAGCTATCGCCGTCTTTATCCCCTAGTTGTCTTGCGCGGAAATAATAACCGAATGCCTCCCGGTAGTTCCGGGTCGCGGCGAGCACGTCACCTTTAATGCAAAGTGCGCCGATAAAGTCCAGCGAGTGCTGTTTATCGGCTGGTTCCCCGTTCACGGCATCCAATGCGCTGTCCGCATAGAGCAATTGCCGGGCGATGTCGTTGGCGTTAAAGTAGACGTAGCGCTTGAAGGTATAAAGCCGGTATAAGTCGTGTGCGTCTTTCCAGGGGAGCGTCGCATAAACGGAGTCGATATAGTCCGCCGCCTTCGCGGAATGGGTCATAACGGAAATGGAGTCGCCCTTGTAAAAGGCACGGTTGAGCATGGCCGTATGACCGGGCAAGTCTTTCTCCGTTCTCCGGCAGGAAAGGATGGTTAGCGGCAATAGGAGTGTTATGAGGGCCGGTCTGGGCATAGCAGGCTATCAGGTGTCAGGAAAGATAGCGAAATGCCCGGTAATAGGTTCGTTCATTTTGCGCGGCCGCCGTGCCTCGTCAGGGCGTCGGCAGTTGCCCCAGGAACAGCTTTGTCTCGTACTCCATGTGCACGGCGCCATTTTCATTGTAGCGCTGGAAGATTTCCCCCAGGTCGGCGATCATGTCTTCGTAGCCGGGCTGTCCTTCCTGCGGCATATAGGACGAAGACAGCATCTGTCCGAGCAGCGCGTCGTAATCCATGATCTGGTCGTGTCGGAAGGACTTCTGACGAATGTCGGCAGGGGCGAAGAACGACTGGATCGAGGGCTCGTCGGCGTGGCTGCCGTGGATGGCGTCGTAGTTTTTGCCGCGCTGCCGTTTGAGGTCATCGACGGCTTTCAGGAAAGGGGTGTCCAGGAGACGCACATTCCAAACCAGCAGGACGTGCCCCCCGGGTTTGAGGATGCGGAAGAACTCCTTCCGTGTCGCGGCGGGTTCCATCCAGTGAAAGGCCTGCGCGGCTGTCACCAGGTCGATCGAATGGTCGGGTAACCCGGTGGCTTCTGCCCGACCGTCCCTGCTCGTGAAGTGGTGGAAGTGCGACAGGTAGTTTTCGCCCGCCTGCCGCATGGCTTCGTTGGGCTCCACGCCGGTGACGGTAAAGCCGTGCTTGAGGAGTATCTCCGTAAAAATTCCGGTGCCCGAACCGATGTCGGCAATGCCGCTTTTGCGGTTGAGGTGTATGGTCTCCCGCAGATAGGCAACAATGGCCTGCGGGTAACTAGGGCGGTACTTCACGTAGTTATCCACCCGGTCGGAAAACCGCTGCGTAGGGTGAAGGGAGGAGGTGTCCATAGTGTCCTAAAGGTAGTCTTTTCGGTTCATTTCATTCAGTTTAAGCGGGGCTTTACTACCGGAGTAGATAAAGCGCTAATTTCCCGCTAAGTGTTGGTTATGGCTCAGTTGTTTCCAGCGGCTATCCTTGAGAATTCCACCTTTTCCTGGCTGCCCAGAGTGACGGTCAGGGGACAGTTGATGTACGCCTTGCTGCTTACGGCGGTGTGCGCGGGCATCGTATCCCTTTTTTACATCAAGGTAGACGTTTCGCTTAATGCGCCCGGTCTGGTGCGTCCCGTTGCTGAAAAAACGGAGGTGCGCAGTCCTTCCGCGGGCACGATCGCCGAGGTGCTCGTTACCGACGGTAGCGCCGTCCGTCAGGGCCAGGTGCTGCTACGGCTTCGCCAGGAGGTGACGGGCAGCAAGCTCGCGCAAACCGACTACGACCTCGGCGAGCACGAAAAATACATACACGATCTTTCCGTGCTGACGCGCGGCGGCGGCCCGGGAGAACTGGCTTCCGCCCAATACCGCGGTCAGTATGCCCGCTATCAGTCCCAACTGGCGGAGCAACGCACCACGCTGTCCAAGCTGCGGACGGAGGTGACCACCGACCGGACGCTCCTCAACGAGAAAGTCATCGCCCCCAAAGAATTCCAGGACAAGCAATACGAATATGACAAGGCGCTGGCCGCCTATCAGTCCACGATAGACCAGCAGCGGAGCGACTGGGAGGAACAGCTGGGGCGGATGCGCATGGAGGCCGGCGGCTTGGGCGCCGACGCCAGCGCCCTGAAACAGGAAGAGTCGGCCTCGCTGATCCGCGCTCCCCTGTCCGGCACGCTCCAGCAGTTTGACGGACGATCCGCCGGAGGGTACGTCCAGGCCGGCGAGATACTCGGTATCGTGTCGCCCGATTCCAACATCGTCGCCGAATGTTACGTATCCCCCAGGGACATCGGGTATCTCCACCCCGGCATGACCGTGCGTTGCCAGGTGGACGCCTTCAACTACAACGATTGGGGCGTCGTCCAGGGAAAAGTCGTATCCATCGGGAACGACTTTATCATACAGGACGCCAAACCCGTCTTCAAGGTCCGTTGCAGTTTTGCCAAAACCTACCTGGAGATGCGCGGCGGTCCGAGGGGTTCGTTGAAAAAAGGTATGACGCTCCAGGCCCGTTTCCTGCTGACGCGCCGGACGCTCTACCAGCTTTTGTATGACCGAACCAGCGACTGGTTAAAATCCTGAGCCCATGCCCCATCCGAAATTTTTTTGGCATACATCGCGCACCCGGGTCCGTCAACGGGACGTTACCGACTGCGGCGCCGCCTGCCTGGTGTCCGTGGCCGCGTTCTACCGCTTGTCGCTGCCCGTGGCGCGCGTTCGCCAGTACGCCTCCACCGACACCCGGGGCACCAACGTGCTGGGGCTCGTCGAAGCCGCCGAGCGGCTGGGCTTTCAGGCCAAGGGCGTGAAGGGGCCGCTGGAGGGGTTGGCGCGCATACCGTTGCCCGCGATCGTGCATGTCGTCTTGCCCGGCGGTCTGGCGCACTATTATGTTCTTTTCGCCGTTGGCCGCCGGTACGTCCGGGTCATGGACCCGGCGGACGGGCAATTCCATCGCTTTTCCCTCGACGATTTTCGCGCGCGCTGGACCGGGGTCGCGTTGCTGCTGCTGCCCGGCGCGGATTTCCGTCCGGGGAACTTCAAGGGCTCGCATTTCCAGCGTTTCTGGCGGCTGCTGGCGCCGCACCGTTCGGTCTGTCTCCAGGCGCTGGTGGGCGCTATGGCTTACACCGTGCTCGGGCTCTCGACTTCGATCTATGTCCAGAAAATCGTCGACAATGTGCTCGTGGAGGGCAACAAGGGGCTCCTAACCACCCTCAGCTTAGGGATGCTGGCCGTCCTCGTCCTCCAGGCGGTGATCGGCAACGTCAAAAGCATGTTTGCGCTAAAAACCGGTCAGCAGATCGACGCCCGTCTGATCCTCGGCTATTACAAACACGTGCTCAGCCTGCCCCAGCGCTTTTTCGACACCATGCGCGTGGGCGAGATCATCTCGCGGATCAACGACGCGGTCAAAATCCGGACCTTTATCAACGAGGTGGCGATCACAATGGTCGTAAACGTTTTTGTGGTGGCCTTCTCGTTTTCGCTGATGTTCCTCTACTATTGGCGGCTGGCGTTGCTGATGCTGGTCATCCTGCCGGTATATGCGCTGGTGTATAAAGCGAGCGACCTCCTCAACAAAAAGCTCCAGCGCCGTCTCATGGAAAACAGCGCCGACCTGAACAGCCACGTCGTGGAGTCCCTGAACGCGGTGTCCACGATCAAGGCGTTCGGGCTCGAGGGTTTTTCCAACGAGCGGACGGAGACACGTTTTGTACAGCTGCTCCGCACCGTCTTCCAGGCGTCGTCGGGGAACATCTATATCGGGACGGCCGCGTCGTTTTGTACCGGGGCCGTTACCGTGGCGCTGTTGTGGACCGGATCGCTGTTCGTCCTGGACCACGCGCTCAGCCCGGGCGAGCTCTTGTCCTTCTATGCCCTGCTCGGTTACTTTACGGGTCCCGCGCTAAGCCTCATCGGCGCCAACACCAGCATCCAGAACGCGTTGATCGCCGCCGACCGGCTTTTTGAAATACTCGATGTGGAGCAGGAGCAGCAGGGCGAGTCCTTTACCCTTACGCCCGATATGATCGGGGACATCCAGTTCCGGGACGTGTGCTTCCGTTACGGTACGCGGGTCGAGGTATTCCGGGACTTCAACCTCGTGGTCCGTCGCGGCCAGATCACCGCGGTGGTGGGGGAGAGCGGCTCGGGTAAGTCCACGCTGGCTGCCATCCTGCAAAACCTTTACCCGCTGCAATCGGGCCACGTAACGATCGGGGATATGGACGTGCGGTATGCGAGCCCCGCTTCGCTGCGCCGGCGCGTGGGCGTGGTGCCTCAGCAGATCGACCTCTTCGCGGGCACGATCCTGGAGAACATCGCGGTGGGGGAATACGAGCCGGACCTGCGCGAAGTCCTGCGGATCACGCGCTTGCTGGGTATCACTGACTTTATCGAAAAGCTCCCCCTGGGATTCCAGACCCTGCTCGGGGAACACGGCGTCAACCTCTCCGGCGGCCAGCGCCAGCGCCTGGCCATCGCCCGCGCGCTGTACCGGGACCCCGACATCCTCGTCCTGGACGAGGCCACCTCCGCGCTGGACCCGATCAGCGATCAACTGGTCCAGGACGCCGTGCGCACCTTGCGGACCGCGGGCAAGACCGTGCTCGTGATCGCCCACCGGCTCAGCACGGTGATGCACGCCGATTCGATCGTCGTGCTCCACGAGGGGCGCCTGGTCGATCAGGGGACGCACGGGGAGCTGCTGGTATCCAGCGAGGTGTATGCGCACTTGTGGCGGCGGCACCAGGGGGCGGCGACCTGAGGTGCTTTTGCCTGGCGGCCTTTGAGCCGGGCTTTTGCCTGGCGGCCTTTGCCCCCGCTTTTGAGAGTGAATTTTTTTGACTATGTATATGAAACAAAACACCCCTTGCACAAAAACCGTGTTGGAAAGCATCCACAGCCTCCGGCGCATCCGCGAGTATTCGCAGGACTTCATGGCCTACAAGCTGGGTATTTCCCAAAACGCCTTTAGCAAGCTGGAATCCGGCAAGACGCCGCTAACCATGGAGCGCTTCTTCAAGATCGCTGAATTGCTGCAGGTTTCGCCCGTGGATCTCATGGAGGGAGAGACGCGCCCGAGCCTGCCTGATGTCAGCGCTACCGGCTATGCGATATAGCCGTATGGGTTTGTGTGACAGGAATCCGAAGTATAGATTTGCGACACACCTAATCTCTCTTTTATGAAGGAACTTTCGCTTCAAGACATGATCTCCGTCAATGGCGGAGCAGGTCTTCCCGACCCCAGCCAGTTGCTGGGCACCATCGTGGCCGATGTTACCAAGACCGCGTCCGACGCGCTGGGCGACGTTATGACCACCGTCAATGACGTGGTGTCCGGTCTCGGTCTTGGCAGCCTCGGACTGGGCGGCCTGGGTCTCGGCGGCCTCGGTCTCGGAGGGCTCTAAAGATCATGCAATGTCTCGGTGCGCCGGCGAAAGCTGGCGCACTTTTTTTTGCGCAGCGCCTCCGCGCTTTAACCCCCGGCGCTATTTTGTATAGCCGCGCGTTTTGGGCTATTATAAACCTTATGAATAATTTAGTAAGGAAATCTATATAATAACCTTTTCAAAAATCAAACGTTGTATGAAAACGCTGTACATCGACAGTTTCGAGTCGCTCTCCTCTGAAGAACTCATTTCGGTACAAGGGGGCGCAGGGGTCAGCAGCCTCAATCCGCTGATCTCCGGGCTACTTTCCGACCTGACCGTAACCCTGGCCGCCCTCCTGGCAGCCACGAGCAAGACGGTCACCGACGCCGCTACCAACGCCGACTCCGCGCTGAATGGCCTGGGCGGCGGCAGCTTGCTGGGCGGCGGTTTGCTGGGTGGTTCCGGCAACGGCCTCCTGGGTGGCGGGATCAATCTGTAAGAGATTAAGCCCTCTATATGTAGGAACAAGCCGTGAATTTTCATTTGTCAAGAGCCCCGGCGTCTGCCGGGGTTCTCGCGTTTAATGCGCTTCGCCCGACGCAGCGCCTATGCCAGCGGCAGTGCCTATGCCAGCGGCAGCGCCAGGAAAAACCGACTCCCTTCGCCGGGGGTGCTTTCGCACCAAAGGCGGCCGTGCTGGAGGGCGGTGAGGCGGGCGCAGAGGCGCAACCCGAGACCGAGACCCTTTTCGTTGCGGGTGCCGGGCGTGGGGTCGGAGGCCAGGGTGAAAAGACCGGGCAATCGAGAGGGGGCGATACCCGTCCCCGTGTCCCGGACGCAAACGATGGCTTCACCGGGGGAAGCATAGGTGGACAAGGACACCTCCCCGCCCGCGGCGGTGAACTTGAGGGCGTTGTTGACGAGGTTGCGGAGGATCAGCTGTAACCGCAGCGGGTCGGCCAGGATGGGGTAGGGCGGCGACGCCGGCACCACGAGCGATACCCGTTTATTTTGCGCAATCGATTGTTCATGGTCGAGCACGTGCTCAAAAGCCAGCGACAGCGAAGTTCTTACGATATTTGTCGGAAGGTTGCCGCCCGTAAGTCGGGACCACAACAACAAATTGGTGACGCTGGTGGACGTGTTCTTGGTGAGGTCATAGAGGTTGCGGGACAATTGCCTGCTTTGCTCGGGCGCCAGCGATCCGGAAAGCTGCAGTTCCAGAAAAGATTGCGTGGCGGAGAGGTGGTTCCCGAGGTCGTGGAGGAGCATGTCGATGAAATCATCCGTAATTATCATGTCATAATGCGCCAGCGGAGGCGCCCCAATGTACAATAAAAAAAGGGCGCCCGGAGTATTCCAGGCGCCGGAAATAGGGGCTTCTTCATACGTTGACCGCACAAAGGAACGACTAGGCGCGTTGATAGGTTTGCAGAATTTGGGCATCTTGTTGCATTTTTTCGTCAGACATGCACAATTACACAATGTTTCCTAAATTTAAAAAGGAAACAAAACCCGGGGGGATATGGGCGATAAAGAGAAAGAGACGCGTATAATCATTATTGAAGATGATTTTGTCCTGGGGGAGCAGCTCGAGATTTTTTTTGGGAATGCATATACGGTATCGCTGGTCACCTCGGTCCGGGAGGGCATACTCCTGCTGGAGCAGGAGATCCCGGACCTTGTCATCACCGACGTCATGCTGCCAGGCGGCCAGAGCGGGTTCGACATCATACGGTTCCTGAGGCGCCACGCGCAATACCTGCATGTTCCCATCCTGACCATCTCGGGTCTCCAGGACGAGGACAAGGCGCTCGACGCCCTCCGTTTTGGCGCCAATGATTTCATCACCAAGCCCGTAAGCCTGCAGACCCTCCGCTTCAAGGTGGAGAACCTCCTGGCACTCAGGAACCATATTTCGATCCGGCGGGCCAACAAGCTGGTCTTCGACAAAAAGGCGCCCGACGTCGCACAAGGCAACTTCGACCTCAAATTCCGCGCGCGCTTCGAGCAAGTGGTCGAGGAGCTGGCCTATAATTCCTCGGTAAAGGTGAGCGACATCGCCGCGGTGCTGAACTGCAGCGTCAGCACCCTGGAACGCTGGTGCGACAAGACCTATTCTATGACCCCGATGAAGTACATCCTGCACCTCCGGTTGCTCAAAGCCTCGGTGCTCCTGGAACAGAACTACGGGCGGGTGAAGGATATCGCCTATGAAACCGGTTTCAGCTCCCTTTCCTACTTCTCGAAATGCTACAAGGCGAAGTTCGGCAAACCGCCCCGCGCCACGGGCGCCGGGCACCGGTCAACTTTTTGACTAAAAAGTACAACTCCTTCCGGCGGGCTGTCGGTAGCTTGCGCCGAGTAATGGCGTTTTGCTTCCTCTATGGCTGACTTTATTGAATACCTGGCGCAAGTAGCGCCCGACTACACCTTATCCCTGGAACGGTTGAGGCCTTATATCAAAAGCAGGACCGTGCAGAAGAATGAGGTCCTGTTCCGGGCAGGCAGCGTGTTCCGTGATATGTACTATGTACAGAAGGGAGGCTGTTTCCTTTATACCCTGGAGGGGGGGAAAGAAGTGGTCTCCCAATTTTTTTTCGAAGGGGAATTGATGTGCGACCACTACAGCTACCTGACGGGCCGGCGGTCGAACCAATACGTCCGCGCCCTTGAAGAAACCACCCTGGAGAGCCTCTCCTACGACGACATCGAGGGTCTTTACGAAGATATCCCCGGTCTCGAACGGATCAGCAGGTTGCTGACGGAGCGCACCTGCGTGCGTCTGATGTACTACCTGGCATCGCATAAGAACGACAGTGCGGAGGTTCGTTACCGTAAGCTGCTCGCCAGCCGCCCACAACTCTTCCAGCGCGTTCCCCAATACCTGATCGCTTCCTATCTCGGCATCACACCAGTGGGCCTGAGCAAAGTCCGGCGCCGTCTGTCGAAATCTTAAACAAGTTTAACGGATTGGAGTCCGAAAAAAATTACATTGTATACAATAGAGGAGTTGCCATGCAATGCAAGAACAGCGAGGTCAGGATCGTGGGTGACGACCTGATAATAACCAATATTCTGCTAGCCGGAAAACGCACCGACACCCAAGTCCACCAATTGTTGCGCAAAGTGGAATTGTTGTTGCGCATACCCCAGGGCTACGACGTCGAATGGCGGCAGCAGTTTGAACAGGTGGCGTTGGAAGAGACATCCAATCCCGCCCTCACCGTGGGGCACCTGGCCGACCGCATGAACCTGAGCGTCTCCACCCTGGGCCGTCTTTGCTACCGCGCATACGGACTCTCACCGATGAAATACGTCTTCAACCTCCGGCTCGAGCGCGCCGCGCTCCTGCTGGCCCAGAATTACGGTCGCGTCAAGGACGTGGCGTATGAAACCGGTTTTAGCTCGCTCTCATATTTCAGCAAGTGCTACAAGGAGCGCTATGGCGTGCCGCCGCGCATGGTGCTTTCGGGGCAGGTAGCCTGACCGCGCTGCACGCCGTGACGAAAGATTACAACATTTTGAATAAATCCGGCAAGCCGCCGGCCTTGCTTGCTTCTATCTTTGTTTTACAAATCTGGTTAACGCTCTTTTCATGGGCAGGTTTGCAATGTGAGTTTTGTAGCAGGTTGGGGGCTCCGGTATCTACCGAAGCCCCCCATTTTTTTTACGGACGTGCCATTGCGCCACGCGGCCGCACCGACCTACGGCAACGGATAAAACCTCCAGTGCGTCGTGAAGTCCTTCGCCGGCGGCGCATTTAACAAGATACACCGCAGCATCTCGATCGGAATATTGTTCTCGTGCATCACGGCGTCGTGATACTCTTTATAGCTGAGCCGGCCGCTGTCGACGAGCTCGTGTTTCAGCGCCTCGAACTGGAGCCCGCCGATCATATAGGCGACCTGGTAGAGCGGGCTATAGCCTCCCTGGAAAGAGCGGCGGACTTCGCCGGTGGCGTTGGCGCGCTCAAAGCCGACGCGGTCCACGAGGAAGTCGATGCATTGCTGCGGGGTCCAGTTGCCGAGGTGGTAGTTGAGGGAGAAGATGATCCGCGCGCAGCGGTGCATCCGCCAGAACAGCATGCCGACGCGGTCTTCGGCGTCGCGGGGAAAATCGAGGCTCCAAAGGAGGCGTTCCCAGTAGAGCGACCAGCCTTCGGTCCAGAACGGGGTTTCGAAGTGACGATAGGTCTTATAGTGTTCGCAGCTGAACTGCTCGAGGTAGTGACCGGCGATGAGCTCGTGGTGGACGGTGGCCCGGCTGAAGTGCGGGTTGTTGCCCCGCATGCTCATCATCCGGTCTTCGTAGGACATCGTATTGGTAGGGTAGGCGATGCTGAATTCCTCGCCTCCGTAAAAAAACGGCAGGATTTGTTGCAGCTGGGGGCTCATCATCGCCATGCGCCAGGTTTCGTCGGCCAGCGGCGGGATAGTGACCAGGTCTTTGGCCTTTAGAAAAGCGATGGACTGATCGTACAGGTCCATCATGGCCCCGGGCTGGTCGCCCGGCGGAACGTAGGTGTTCTTCACCTTCTCCAGCGCGGCCTTCCAGTCGTCCCCGAAACCCATCTCGCGGGAAGCCTTGAGCATTTCGCGGTCGCACCAGGCGAATTCCTTGTTCGCGATGGCGATCAGCTCCCCCGGGCTGTAAGGGATCATTTCGTAACCGAGCTGGCGGACGATCTCGTCCTTGCCGATGGGTTGGCCGACGATCCCGGAGCTGTCCGTCCTCAGCCCTTTGAGCTTTTGGTCCCAGGCGGACGCATAAACACCGAGGATGCTGTCCAGCGCGGCGTAGGGCATGGGGACCCACCAGCTGAAGTCCGGGTCGTACCCGTTGTAGAATTTAAACACGCTGCCCGCGGCGTACTTGAGCCCCTCGATGATCCGGCGCGCCGAGCGCACCTGGGTCACGCCGATTTCCGGGGCCGCGGCCAGCTTACCCTGCAGTTGCCGTATCTGCCGGGTGATCTGGTCGAAATCATACGCTACAAGCCGGGCATCGGGCTTTTTACCCCGGCGTCGCGCCTTTTCCATCGCGTAGAGGGTGTCGGCAAAGGGGAACCAGGAGGCGTGCAGGGCGGTATAGTTCCGCTCCTCTTCGTCGTACCGGTGGATTTCTTCCCGCAGGTCCCGGCGGAAAAGGATATAGTCCACCTTGCAACCGGTGCTCAGGGTATTATAGTCGATAGCCGACAGCCGGTCGAGGTACCCGCGGCAAAGTTCCTGGTAGCGCGCCCCGCGTTCGGGGGAGTACTCCACAAAATAAAACCGGTCCAGGGCGTCATGATCGGCCTTGAAGAGCTGGATGATCTCGGGCATCTGGGTGCATGGAAGGAAAACGTTCGCCTGCGCGACAGCGGAGGTCGCGTAGAGGCAGATCGCGACGGTCAAAATGCGTATCATATGGGAAAATTACGAAAACCTGTCCGCCCGGAACGCTTCTACCGGCACTTCCGGCTTACGTCCCGCCGCCATGTCCGCGATCACCTTCCCCGTGGCTGGCCCGAGGCTCAACCCCATCATCGAATGGCCGCCCGCGACGAGCAGGTTCTCCAGCCCTTTGGCCGGCCCGATGTACGGCAGCCCGTCGGGCGAGCAGGGCCGGAAGCCGTACCAGACTTCGTTTTCGGTGGGCGTTTGGAGCCGTATGCCGGGAAAGTACCGCGGCACCGCCTCGACGATGGCCTGGACGCGGTTCATCCGTATCCTTTCGTTCACCGGCGCGATTTCCATGGTGCCCCCATAGCGCATGGAACCGCCCATGGGTGTGATCGCCACCCGCGCCTCGCAAAGGATCGCGGGGATGTTTAGCCGCACGGCGGGTTTGTCGAGGGTAAAGGAGTAGCCCTTGCCCGGCATCAGGGGGATCGTCAGACCCGCCATGCGCGCCAGCGAAGGCAACCAGGAACCGCCCGCGAGGACAAACCGGTCGGCCGTATAGGAGCCCGCCGACGTGTGTACCGCCATGACGCGGCTGTGAGCCGTCTCAATCCGTTCCACCGCCGACCCGAGCGCAAACTCCACGCCGCCCGCCCGCAGCCCCCCGATGAGTTGCGGCATCAGCTTGTGCGGCGACAGGTGCGCGTCACAGCGGTAGTGGACCGCCCCGAGGACGTCCATCCCGAGACCGGGCTCCAACACGCGGAGGCCCTCCGGCGACAGGGCTTCCGCGTCGAGACCGAGCCCGCGCGCCTTGCCCGCCAGGTGTATCTCTTCATCGCCGGTACGCGACGTCTTGAAGTACATCAGGATACCCTTGTGCGTTAGATCCATGTCAAAGGCCATCGCCTCGTACAACCCTTTGCTGTATAGGTTCAGGTCGCGCAGGAACGGCGCCGCATGGTCCACGTGGGCCCGCGTGGCCGAGCGCGTAAACTTCCATCCCCAGGACAACAACGCCGGATCCAGCGAAGGCTGTACATAGAACGGGCTGCCCGAATCGAACATCCATTTCAGCCCCTGGAGCACGATACCCGGAGCCGCGAGCGGCACGAAGTGACTGGGCACGATCATACCCAGGTTGCCGTAGGAGCAGTTGTCCTCCAGGTCCGAACGGTCGACGACGGTCACGTCCCAGCCGGATTCCCGCAAGTACCACGCGGAACAAAGACCAATAATGCCGCCACCGATAACAACAGCCCTCATACGTTATATAACTTGAAACCCGAACGCATACGGATCGTCCTCCGGGTCTATCGTGATCGTATTATATCCATAAATCCTGGCCCAGCCTTCGATGCTGGGGATGATGGCGGGCCGGCCGCCGACCGACGCCGTGCCCTCGATGCGTCCCGTAAACCGCGAACCGATGATGCTCTCGTGCACAAAGGGCTCGCCGACGCCGAGCTTCCCCTTGGCGAACCACTGCGCCATCCGGGCCGACGTACCGGTGCCGCAGGGACTGCGGTCGATCGCTTTGTCTCCATAGAAAACGGCGTTCCGCGCGGTAGAAGACGGGTCGAGGACCGACCCCGCCCAAAGGATGTGCGAACAACCGCGGATGGTCGGGTTATTGGGGTGGACAAAGGTATGAGCGGCGTTGATCCGGTCGCGCAGCACCCGGGACCACGCGATCAGCTGATCCGCGTGATAGTCCTGGAGACCCCGGAAGTTTTCCTGGGGATCGACGATGGCATAGAAGTTCCCGCCATAGCTCACGTCCACGTATAGCCGCCCCAGGTCCGGGCAGTCCACGGGGATGTCTGTCGCGGCCAGATAGGAAGGCACGTTGGTCAGTTTGACGCTGCGTACCTTTTTGCCCTCCTGCCGGTATTCGATGAGTACCAGGCCCGCGGGCGCTTCCATCCGGACGATGCCGGGGGTCCGGGGAACGACGAGACCTTCTTCGATGGCGATGGTAATGGTACCGATGGTGCCGTGCCCGCACATGGGCAGGCAACCGCTGGTTTCGATGAAGAGCACCGCCACGTCGTTGTCCGGGTCCAGCGGCGTATAGAGGATGCTGCCGCTCATCATGTCGTGGCCCCTGGGCTCGAACATCAGCCCCTTGCGGATCCAGTCGTACTCCCGGAGGAAGTGCTGGCGACGTTCGCTCATCGATTCCCCCTGGAGCGGCGGTCCGCCGCCGGCGACCAGGCGTACGGGATTCCCGCAGGTATGGGCGTCGATGCAAAAAAACGTTTTCTTCATAGTCTATTCCGGCAGCACCGGCCGGGTCGCCAGCGCCTGGTCAATGATAGCCAATATTTGTTGTTTTTCAGCGCCATCGGGTACGAGCCGGGGGGGTCGGACGACCTCCGAACCGAGACCCGTCCGCGACGCGGCCAGCTTGATGTATTGCACCAGCTTGGGATGGATGTCAAGCTCGAGCACGGGTAGGAACCAGCGGTAAATCGACACTGCCTCGGCTACCCGCCCGGCCTTCACCAGGCGATAGATCGCTACGGTTTCGCGGGGGAACGCGTCCACCAGACCCGCTACCCATCCGTCGGCGCCCAGGCAGAGGCTCTCCAACGCCAGCGTGTCGACGCCGCAGAGGACCTTGAAACGGTCCCCAAAACGGTTGATCATCCGGGTTACGTTGGACACGTCCCGGGTCGATTCCTTCACCGCCTGGATCGTGGGGAGGGCGCTCAGCGTCTCGAACATGTCCAGGGTCACCATGATCTTATAGTCGACCGGGTTGTTGTAGATCATGACCGGCAGGGCCGTGGCCGTCGCCACCGCCTTGAAGTACTCCAGGGTCTCACGGTCATCCGACTTGTAACGCATGGGGGGCAGGAGCATCAGCCCATCCGCCCCACCGTCGGCCGCCTCCTGCGCCAACCGGACGGCGGCCCTGGTGGTTTGCTCCGCGATATTGACGACGATGGGAATGCGTCCGTGCAGGAATTCACGCGCATGCCGCAGGAGCTCCGCTTTTTCCTCGTTTGCCAGGCTGCTGGCTTCGCCCAGTGAGCCCCCCAGGATGATCCCGTCCACTCCCGCCTCCACTTGCGCCTCGAGGTTCTTCAAAAAAAGAGGGATGTCCAGCTGATCATTTTCCGTAAAAGGTGTCAGCAACGCGGGGTATACTCCGGTCCAATGTACAATAGCCATTGCCTTGTCGAATTTGTGCGAAGGTAGGCTACGACTGGCTTTGGATACACCCCCTGATTGGTCATTTCTTTACCGATTTTGTCGCCTGAGCGTCGCGACTTGCGTTCGCTCCTCTCGCGCTCATCGCCGCACTTCCCTCTCGATCTTCCTGAACAACATCGTGGAATCCACGCCGATCAGCCGCGACAGCCGGTTGATGTCCTCCATTGTAAATTGGGCGGGGTCCAGTAACCGTTTGGACAGGGTGTTGTAATTGATCCGCATGTCCTGCGTCAGCACGGTGATGGGGATGATGTCCTGGATGCTGCGGATGGACGGAAGGCTGTCTTCTTCGATGGCGGTCTTGACGATTGAATAATAACTCGGTTTCTTCATGATAACTGTTTTTGGATAATACTAGTTAAAAATATAAATAAAACAATTACCGAAACGTATTAACCCATCCGGGCATAGAAATTTTTTAAAAATTTAAAGCCCAAAAGAATAATCGCTTGATTACTAGTACTCTACGTTTTGGGCGTATTCCTTACCGTACTGGCGGGGGGACTTGCCGGTGACCTTTTTGAAAACCCGGTTGAAGGTGACGGCATTGCTAAAGCCGGTTTGGTAGGCGACGGCGGAGACGCTTTCGTAGTCGCGGGCCATGAGTTTTTTACAAGCCTCGCTGACCCGGACCTCGTTCAGGAAGTTGACGTAGGTCTTGAGGGTGTGTTTTTTGAAGTAGCGGCAAAAGGCCTGGGGGGTGAGGTGGGCGACGTCGGAGATCCTTTTGAGGGTGATGTTTTCGGTATAGTTGGACATCGTATACTGATAGATGTCGTTCATCCGGAGCCCCTCGGTATCGGAGATGGCGTGCTCGGTGATTTCGGTGGAGAGGGTTTTCCACTTTTTGAGACCGGCCATGAACTGGAGCATGTCGATAAAGGCCGAAAGCCGTCCGGCCCCGGTCTTGGTCTTGACGTCCTGGATGGCCTCGCTGAGGATGTCCTGGTGGAGGTAGTGGGCCTGGATGCCGTAATTGGTCGAGTCTACGAACTTGGCGACGGTTTTCATCTCGGGCAGCTCCAGGATGGATTTGAAAAACCCCTTGGGGTTGAAAAAAATGGATATGGAATGGACGTCCTTTTTTTTGCGCTTGTCGAAGTAGCTGGGGTCGCTTTTGAAAACATGGGGCTGGTTGGCGCCGAGGACGTAGATGTCGCCGGGTTTGAACCGCTGCATATAGTTGCCCGCGATCAGCGTTCCTTCACCTTTTATGATCCAGGTGATCTGGGTCTCGGGATGCCGGTGAAGATGCTCGTAAAACCAGTGCTGTACGTCTTCCTGGACGATCACGGAATATTCGCCGGCAACGGGGATCGTAAACTGGACAACCTTCATTTAACCAAAATTATCACATTTCGTGTCTACTTCCGCCTGCGACGGCGAAAATATGCAAGATGTGGGGGAAAAGGGCGTGCATGGTCTCCTCTGCGCCCCGGGTCGAGCCGGGTAGGGTGAGGACCAGCGTTTTCCCGATAAAGCCCGAAACCCCGCGGGACAGCATGGCGTAGGGCGTCCGTTCCTGGCCATAGGCGCGGGCAGCCTCCATGATCCCCGGGATCGGACGGTCCAACAACGGGGCGATGGCTTCCGGGGTGACGTCCCTGGGGGAAAGACCGGTTCCCCCGGTAAAAAGGACGAGGTCGTATCCGTCGGCCGCGAGCGCCCGCGTCTTGACGCGGATGCCTTCCAGCTCGTCGGGGATGATGGCGTAGTGCGCGACGGACAGTCCCTGCGCCTGAAGGGTCTTGATCACGGCCTTGCCCGCGCTGTCCGTTTTTTTGCCCTGGGCGACGCTGTCCGAGCAAACGATGACCGCCGTGCGGAGGTCACCAGGACGGTCGGCAAAATCGGACTTCCCGCCCTTCTTGGCGTCGAGACGGATGTCAGATACACGGATGCCCTTGTCGAGCGGCTTGAGCATGTCGTACATCGTCAGGGCGGTGATGGCCGCTCCGTGCATGGCCTCGACCTCCACCCCCGTCCGGTAGACGGTATGCACCTCCACGGTGACCAGGATGTCCAACCCTTGTATGGCGTGCGTGATGGACGCGTATTCAATAGGGAGGGGATGACAGTCGGGGATGACGTCGCTGGTCCGTTTGATGGCCAGCAGACCCGCGGCGCGGGAGAACTCGAACACGTCGCCCTTGGGGACGCGCCCGTGTTCCACGGCGGCGATGGTGTCGGGACTGGAAACGGAGAGCGTAGCTATGGCCACGGCCTTACGGAGGGTGCTTACTTTTTGGGTGATGTCGTTCATGTCATCGGTTTTCTTTCCAGCGCGTATCCTGGTTGTCGAATATCTCTTTGCCCCAGACAGGCAGGCTGGCCTTTATCGATTCCACCACTTCGTTACAGGCGTCGATGGCCGCCCGGCGGTGGGGGGCGGAGGTAAAGACGAACAGAGACACCTCCCCGGTTTTTACCAACCCAAGGCTGTGGTGGACGTGCATACAGGTGAGGTCGTACCGGGTAAAGATATCCTCCCGGATCTCGTGCATCCGTTCCAGCGCCATGGGCTCGTAAGCGGTATACTCGATCCCCGCGACCCGTTGCCCGCCCTGTATGTCGGCACGGACCTGGCCCAGGAAAATGCTGTGGGCGCCGATCCCGGTTTTGCTGGCGTGCCTGGCGATGCTGTCCGCTATAAAGGCGGGGGAGATCGGTCCCTGGGTGAAGATGTTTTTTATCTTGTCCATCCTGCCATGCCATTTTTTAGTTGAAAGACGATGTTGCGCCCGGCCAGCAGCGCGGCGGCTTCCCGGCTCCGGATGCCCGACTGGCAAAATACGACAATGGTCCGGTCCTGATACACATCGGGCGACTGCCTCAGCCGGCTCAGCGGCCATCGCTCGTGCGGGAACGGTGCCATGGGGAGCTCGCCGGGCTCGCGTACGTCCAGGACCAGCACGTTTTCCCGGGCGCGGAGGGCATTGAAGGTCGCGTTGTCGACGGTGGCGTACCGGCACTCGTCATCGGGATAGGGCCACGCCGCGAATTCCCCCGCCGTCTGTGGTCCGTGTACGTTCCGGGGCCCATTTACATCCCGGGGCGTCAGGGCGACCTCGTAGAAACGCTGCCCCAGCGCATCGTAGGTCAATAGTCGCCCGATCAGCGGTTCGCCCAGGCCGGTGAGGAGCTTGATCGCTTCCAGCGCCTGCAGGTTGCCGATCATGCCGGCGACCACGCCGAGGACGCCGCCTTCGTCGCAGGACGGGACTTCACCCGGGGCCGGTGGCGTCGGGAAGAGGTCGCGATAGCCAAACGAATGAGCCCCGCCGGGTTGGTTTTTTTTATGAAAAACGGAAACCTGCCCTTCATAGCGCATAACGCTCCCGTAGACCAGCGGCTTCTGCAAAAGCGCGCAAGCATCCCCGACCAGGTACCGGGTGGCAAAATTATCCGATGCATCGAGCACGACGTCGTATCCGCCGATGACCTCCAACGCCCGCTCCTTCGTGAGCCGGAAGGGATAGGTACGTACCTGGACCTCCGGGTTCAGCCGCGACAGGGCCGCCGCGGCGGCCTCGGTTTTGAGGACGCCCAGGTCGGCGTCGGTATACAGAATCTGGCGGTGCAGGTCGGTGACCGAGACGCGGTCGTCGTCGACCAGGCCAATGTGGCCGATGCCCGCGGCAGTAAGATACTGGAGGGCGGGACAGCCCAACCCTCCGGCCCCGATGACGAGGACGGCCGCCTGTGACAGTCGCCGCTGGGTATCGGGGCCCCAGCCGGGCAACAACAGCTGTCGTTGGTAGCGGGCATTCATATCAGCCTCCGGAAAAGGGCGGCAGTACGGCCACCACGGATGAGGGGTGAAGGGGGGTGTTCCCGGTGATGGTTTTCTGGTCCACGGCGAGCACATAGGTCAGGCCTTTCAGCTCCGGGTAGCGACCGTGCAGGTGCGCTTCCAGGGAATCGGTGTCGGGTTGGGGCGCCACGTCCAGGACGCCCGCGCCGCATATGTCGACGATCCGGCCGAAGGTTAATACTGTCATACCCCAAAGTTACGGTAACGGGTACACATCCACCAATGTCCCTTCGGCGAAGTCGCTCCCTTCCTCCGGGAGACGGATCAGGCAGTTGGCCCGGGCATACGTGCTCATTCGGTAGGATTCCTGAGCGCCCAGGGGTTCTACGGCGCCGCCTTCGGCGGCGCCTTTCAGGAAGTGCGTGAGCCCCCCCGCCTTCCGATAAGGCTTCGCGAGCGCCAACCGCTCCGTCCGCAGCCCCTTCCCCAGCGCCTCCAGGACATACACATAGAAACACGTGAGCACGCTCGACGGGTTCCCTGGCAACCCAAATACCGGCATCTTTTCCCATACCCCGAAATAAAACGGCTTCCCCGGCCGCTGACGGACGCCATGAAAAATAGATTGCACCTTGCAGGCGTCCAGCGCCCGGGCGACGAAGTCATAGTCGCCGACGCTGACGCCGCCGGTGAGCAGCAGCACGTCTGTCGCCCCGAGGGCCTGTCGGATGATGGCTTCCAGGGCTGCGGGCTCGTCGGGCGCCAATCGGTGGACGGTCAGCGGCGTGCCGGTTTGTTCCAGGGCGGCTTTGAGGGCAAAGGAGTTGGATTCGTAAACCCGTCCGGGTTGTAGCGGCTCGCCCGGAGGCGTCAGCTCGTTGCCGGTGGTAATGAGGCCCACCCTGGGGGCGGGATGGATCATCGCCTTTTCAAGGCCGAGGCTGGCAAGGAAGCCGATGGATGCGGGGTTGAGGACATGGCCCCTTGGCAACGCCAGGGCTCCCCGGGGGATCTCCGAACCGGCCGGCCGGACGTTCGCGCCCGGTTGCAGGGCGGCGTCTTCGATGGTCAGGCGGTTACCCATGACCGTTACCCTTTCCTGGATCACAAGGGTGTCCGCGCCCGAGGGCATCATGGCGCCGGTAAAAATCCGGGCGGCTTCGCCGGGCCCCAGGGTAAAGTCCGGAGCCGCGCCAGCGGGTACCTCGCCGATGATGCGCAGCGGGCGCCTCGCAACGTCAGGGCCGCTGACCGCGTGGCTTTCCCACGCAAAGGCGTACCCATCCATCGACGCCTGCGGCCAGCCGGGCAGGTCGATGGGCGCATACACGTCGTCGGCGAGTACGCGCCCGACCGCCGGCGCCTGCCACACGGGCGAAAGGGGCGTCACGAGATCGCGGATGAGCGCCAGCGCCTCGTCAACGGATATGAGTGATTTAGCCGCCAATGGTGATCATGCTTCGGTTATGGATGGTTTCCGCTTCCAACTGCTGGTAGGAAACCGGCATTTGCCCGCCCAGGCGCTCCGCCTTGGCGCGGACCGACGCCTCGATCAGCGGCCGGACGTCAAGGCCATTCCGCCACGCGGTCAACAGGTCGGTCTCTTCCCCGGAAAAAAGACAGTTCTTCATCTTCCCGTCGGCCGTCAGCCGGAGCCGGTTGCAGGTAGTGCAGAAGGGAGCGCTCATCGTGGAGATAAAGGCAAAGGTGCCCGCGTGTCCGGAGGCCCGGTAGTGCCGGGCGGTATCGTTTGGATCGTCACCGGTCCGTTCATAGGGATAGTGCGCGCCGATGGCGTCGAGCATTTCCGACCAGGGCACGACCTGGTTGCTCGTCCAGTGGTTCCCCTCGAACGGCATGAACTCGATAAAGCGGACATGGACGGGGCTTTCCCTCGTCCAGGCGACGAAATCGACGACCTCGGCGTCGTTGAGGCCGCGCATGATGACGGCGTTGACCTTCACCGTGATGTTCCGCGTCAGCAGCTGCGCGATGTTGTCCATGACCTGTTTGAATTGATCCCGACGGGTAATCAGGTGAAAACGCTCGGGACGAAGGGTGTCCAGGCTGATGTTCAGGTTCCGTACGCCCGCGTCCTCCAGGAGGTCGATGAAGTGGTGGAGCCGCGTGCCGTTGGTGGTCATCGTGAGCTTGACGGGCAACGTGGCGAGCGACCGTATGATCTCGCCGGCGTCCTTGCGGACCAGCGGCTCGCCGCCGGTAAGCCGGATCTTCCGCACGCCCATGTCGGTGAACAGCTTCGCCAGCCCGAAGATTTCATCGGGTTGCATCAGCCGGGAGGGTGGGGTAAAGGCGTACTCTTCTTCGGGCATACAGTAAAAGCAACGGAGGTTGCAGTTATCCGTCAGCGAGATCCTCAGATAGTCGTGTGCGCGTCCAAAAGAGTCGGTCAACATCGGGCCAAAGGTACGACTTCTCCGTCCGTCCGCGGCGCCGCCGCTTATCCCCGGAGCGCCTCGATCTCCGCGATCGTCTTGGGCAACGGATCGCCGAGCAGCCTCCCGCCGGTGGCGGTGATCAGGAAGTCCTCCTCGATGCGGATCCCGCCGAAGTGCCGGAATGCCTCCAGCTTGTCGTAGCGGATGAACTGCGACAGCTTCTTCTCCGCGGCCCAGGCGTCGATCAGTTCCGGTATGAAGTACAGACCGGGTTCGACCGTGAGGACGTAACCCTCTTCCAAGGGTTTGCCCAGCCGGAGGTATTTGATCCCGAACTGGGTGCTTTTTGTCAGGACGTCGGTATAGCCGACATAGGCTTCGCCGAGGTTTTCCATGTCGTGGGTGTCGAGCCCGAGCATATGCCCCAGCCCGCATTGGAAGAACAACGCGTGCGCGCCTTCCGCCACGGCTTCCTGTACGTCGCCCTGCATCAGGCCCAGTTGTTGCAGCCCCCTGACCAATATGCCGCAGGCCAGGTAGTATACGTCGCGGTATGGAATTCCCGGACGGAGCGCGGCCACGGCGGCCTGGTGCGCATCGAGGACGATCTGGTATACCTCGCGTTGGAGCGATGTGAATTGTTTGTCCACGGGGAAGGTGCGCGTCAGGTCGCCCCCGTAATGGAGCGCGGTTTCCGCCCCGCAGTCGCAGAGCACCATCTTGCCCTTTTCGAGCAGGTGCGGACCATAGTGGTTGTGCAGGATCTGGCCGTTGA
>Ga0310811_10000805_pt1 | contig 40180 bp, 37 predicted proteins | sample YCmetagenome_FD_207642 | JGI IMG/M metagenome (GOLD analysis project Ga0310811, IMG submission 207642) | Soil microbial communities from experimental microcosm in Duke University, North Carolina, United States - YC | ecosystem: Engineered > Artificial ecosystem > Soil microcosm > Unclassified ... | reverse complement strand
AACTGGAACGCGGCGATCCCAAAATGGAACCCGTACATCCCATGCCAGCCGGGCAACTCACTTTCAGCGTCACCGAGCCTTCCAACTTTCACTCGCCGTAGCAGTTCCCGAGAAACACTAAGGAATCGATTTCCCACTAAGTTGCCGGATCAGGTCGGCTTCGCGCTGCCGATAAGGCCGTCCGTCTGCATAAAAAACCTCATGGAACCAGATGGTCGGCGGCCGCAAAACATAAGGCCGGTCCCATGAATCCCAGGGCAAGTTCGTTTGTGTTTTGCCGACGACAAGTCCCCAATTGATTGCCCCCACATGGTGCTGTTTGGCGACGGGAAGAATGGTGTCAAAGGTGCTCCCTGCCGAGCGGGCCATGAACTCGGTACAGATAATGGGGCGGCCGTAACTTTCGAGCCAGCGGACATGCTGCTCAAAATCCTCAGGCCAGCTGTAATTGTGGAACGAGATCACGTCGGACTGCTCCAGCTGAATTCGCCCGATGGCATCGAGTTTTTCCACCGACGACCAGTCGTCCCCTTCCCACAATCCGCTGGTCAGCGGCTGCGAGGGATTCACCGACCGAGCCCACTCGAAGACCTTAGGCAGCAACTCCTGCACGCGACCTTGTTTGCCCTTGAGTTCCTGCTTTCCATACGCGCCGCCGTTGGTGTTCGAAGGTTCGTTCCAGACATCCCAGCCAAGAATCCGCGAGTCGTTCGCGAACGCCCCCACCACACCCTTGACGTACGCCTGCAGGCGCGGTTCCTGAGACGAATCTTCGAGAGCGTCTGCGCCTGGGCTTTGCACCCACCCGGAATTGTGCACTCCTGGAATAGGCGGATGTTGCGGCCCGAGCTTGGGATGCGGGTCCCAACAGGAGTCGAACAACACAAAGAGAGGACGAATATGATGGCGGGCCGCAATCGTGAGGAAGTTGTCCATCCTCTTTTGAAACCCAGCCGAATCTTGCTGCCACAACAGATCGTGCAGAAAAACCCGCATGGTGTTCATGCCGATGCTCTCCGCCCATCCCAATTCTCTATCGATTTCTGGTGCGTCGAACGTGTCCGCCTGCCACATCTCCAATTCGTTGATCGCCGACGCTGGAATGTAGTTACTGCCCACCAGCCAGGGCTGATGCTGAGACCACTCCTTGGCCTTCGCAGCTGTCCAGCGTTGCGATCCAGATTGAGCCTGCGATGAAGCAACCAGCAATGCGACAACGATCCAGAATCTTTTCACGGCGTTACTCCTGTGAACAATGTTAGCGTCGCGTTCTGAAATGCGGCTCTACGCTACCAGCGATCTGCCTCTCCGCACAAGCAGGAAAGTCAGTTGATGTTCGCACTTGACAAGAAAACTTTGACAAGCAATTCCTGCTCGATTAGGCTGCATGCTGCTTTTCGGGTCTCCACGTGCGAACACTTCTAAGCCATAACTTTCTAACGGCGCTCGTGGTTTTCAGTCCTGCGCTCTTTGCCCAGAGCCCAGCAACTCCAGCGCCCACCACCATACATGTGAATGCAGGTAAACCCGCCCCCAACAAAATCCCAAGATCCATTTTTGGGACATTTCTCGAACCTATAGGTAATTCGATTTACGGCGGCCTTTGGGCTGAAATTCTCGAGAATCCAAGCTTCGAGGCCAATCTTTGGAATGCCGCCACGCTGCAGGAAATGTTTCAGAGTCGTCCTGAATTACTTCGTGCCTCGGAGTTGACACTTCCTTTGCCCTGGGAGCCTCTGGATGGCGCGCAAGGCGCCCGGTATGCACCCGAGTGGGACGATGCCGCAAACTCCTCGCGGTCATTGTTGCTGATGGGCTTGCCCGATCAGCCAACCGGTGTTCGCCAGAGAATTTATTTACCTGTTCATAGAACCCTGCACTACACCGGCAGCATTTACTTGAAGCATCTGAGCGGGCCGCCGGCAGTCGAGATTTCTATTCGCACTCGCAATCAACCCGGAGATGCTGTCGTTTCCAAAACCCTTTCACTTTCCGGTTCTGACTGGCAGAAATATGATTACTCGCTCGAGGTTCCCGAGCATCGACTCGCCGCTTTAGAACCGGCAGACTACGTGATCTCCGTCTCCGACGGGACGCGTGTTCTGCTGGACCAAGCCTCCCTTGTGCCCGCCGACAATATCAGCGGCATGGATCCCGACATGATTGCGATGGCCCGCGATCTGAAGTCTCCGGTCATTCGCTTTGGCGGAAACTTCACATCTGCCTATCACTGGAAAGATGGGATCGGTCTTACCGAAAAGCGGCGAAGCATGCTGAATTCGGCCTGGGGAATGCCGGAGTACAACCAATTCGGCACCGACGAATTCCTTCGCTTTTGTGAACTTGTCGGGGCTGAACCTCAAATTGCTCTCAACCTTGGAACTGGAACGCCCGAAGAAGCTGCCGGCTGGGTCGAGTATGTGAACGCCCACTGGAAAGACCACCGCGGCGGACTGCTTTGGGAACTTGGCAATGAATTGTGGGGCAATTTTCAAATCGGCTATCCCACCCTGCCTCGAGTTGCCGATCGAACCAAAGCCTTCAGCGAAGCCGTCCGCAAAGTTGATCCCAGCGCGCGTTTGATCGCAACCGGCGCGGACCCTGACAATTTTCACGATTGGAATGCCGAGCAACTGAAGAACGCAACCGATCATTTCCAATTTCTGTCGACTCACTTTGTAGTAACCACAAGCTCCACCCAGACTCCAGATGCGAGTGCAGATTTCGTTGCCACCTCCGCGTTCGCACTGCCGGTCGAGGTCGGCCGGCGATTGCGCAAAATGCACGAGCAGTTTCAGAATTCGCCGGGTGACGTAAAAACCGCGTTCACCGAATGGCTGTTCTGGGCGCCCAATGACACCGTCCCTCGATACGACAACATGGGCGGCGCCGTCGCGACCGGCGGATTCCTGAACATGTTTTTGCGCAACTCCGATATCGTTCCGATCGCCGACATGACCGGGATCGTGGAATTCGGAGGCATCTGGAAAAAGCGAAGCCGCGTTTTCGGTACGCCTGCGTACTGGGTCTTCAAAATGTATTCGACCTCGGACATCGCGCGAGAGGTAGAAGCGGAAGGTGACGGCGAGACTTATGATGTTGCTCACGGAACCTCACGCTTCCCGTCGATTGAGCACGTTCCCTATCTCGACATTGTGGCAACGCTCAATGACGCTGGCGACAAACTCACCATCTTTTGCGTGAACCGAGACCTCGAGCGCGACCTGCCGGCGAAGTTTGAGATCGGCGGCTTCAGAGCAAAACCTGGTGCCATGGCCCACAGCGTCTTCGCCGACAGCATCTACGAAAAAAATGACGAACTGCACCCCGAGCAAATTCACCCTCGGGATGCATCAGTGACTGCCGGCGCAACCGGCTTCAGCCACGTATTCCGCCATGCCAGCGTGACCGTAATCGAACTTCACGGCAAGGCCCAGTAGCCGGGAATTCCAAGCCGAAGGCCACGGGGATCCTCGTGGTAAACGTTTTCTGTTGGCATCCGTCTGCGAATCTGTTATCTTCTCCCCGCTCCAACATCACAGCGAAATGTGCAACTCGCCAAGCTCGCCTTGGCCCCGGAGGACTGATCCATGTTGCGTTCCAATCGACGCGGTTTCCTGCAAACCACTATCGCGGGAGGTCTGGCCTGCTCAGCCAATCTGGCCTTCGGACGCTTTCTCTCGGCGCAGACCAGTTCCGCGGTGTCGCGAATTTTTGTTGACTCTCGACGAACAGTCGCTCCCCTCGACCGCAACGTCTTCGGCTCATTTCTCGAGCAACTGGGCCGCGCGATTTACGAAGGCATCTACGATCCGGGATCGAAGCTCTCTGACGCGAACGGATATCGCAAGGACGTGATGGAGGAAATCAGCAAACTAGGAGTGCCCATCATTCGATATCCGGGCGGGAATTTCGTTTCGGGATACAACTGGCTCGACGGTGTCGGTCCGAAGAAAGATCGGCCACTCGTGCTCGATAAAGCCTGGAATGCCCTCAACTCGAATCAATTCGGCACTAACGAATTTATGGCCTGGTGCAAGGCGGTCGGTACCACTCCTCTCATGGGTTTGAATCTTGGCACCGGTACGCCGGAGCAGGCCGCCGCATTGGTCGAGTACTGCAACGTAGATCGAGGCACGCAGTGGAGCGAACTTCGTCGCAAGCACGGTTACCCCGAACCCTACAAAGTGCAGAACTGGTGCCTCGGTAACGAAATGGATGGTCCCTGGCAGATCGGCCATATGACCGCCACCGAGTACGGCATGAAAGCACAGGATGCCGCGCGGCAAATGCATTATGTGGATCCCTCTCTGAGGTTAATCGCCTGCGGATCCAGCGGACCGTTCATGCCGACCTATCTTGAATGGGACCGAGAGGTGCTCGAGCAGTGCTATGACTACGTCGACGGTCTTTCGCTGCACCGCTACTTCGGAAACACCGAGGAAGAAACTGGCAACAGCAGCGAAAAATTCGTTGCGATGAATCTCACCATGGATCGCCAGATCACCGAATCTCTTGCAGTCTGCGACCTGGTTCGCGGCCACAAGCGGTCCAAGAAGCAACTGTGGCTTTCGTTCGATGAGTGGAACGTATGGTATCGCCAGCGCAGCGGCGCTGCAGTAAACGGCGCGCGCAAGGAGGCTCCACACTTACTCGAAGAAATCTACAATTTTGAGGACGCGCTGCTCGTTGGAGGTCTGGTCATCACACTGCTTCGCCACGCCGACCGCGTCAAGATTGCCTGCCTGGCGCAACTCGTGAATGTGATCGCGCCAATCATGACCAATTCCAATGGACTGTTCCGCCAGACCATTTATTACCCCTACAGTTGGGCGCTGCAGTATGCCAAAGGCAATGTGCTGGATGTGGTCGTGCAGGCTCCCACATACGATGTCCAGGGCATGGACGCCGTACCGTATCTCGATGCCTCCGGGACCGTGAATCCGCAAACCGGAGAAACCTCGATGTTCATCTTGAACCGCGATCTCTCGAAGGCCCGCCAGGTGGAAATCGCATGGGAAGACAGCCCGCCGAGTCGCGTAGTGAACTCGTGGACTCTGACCGGGGATGACCTTAAGGCAGTAAACGGTTTCGACGCGCCACAACGGGTAAAGCCACAGGAATTCCAGAAACCGGCTGTGAATGGCGGCAAAGTGAACGTTGAACTTCCCGCGCGGTCATTCACCGTACTGACGTGGTCAGCTAGTTGATGGAGTGAAGTGCCGTGGTGAGTTGATTCAGTAAAGTGACTCAGTTTTTCAGAGTCCGTGAAAACTTCTGCGTCAACCCACGTTCGCAAATCCTGATCACCGTTCCGGATGTCACCGACTTCCGTGTTCTCCAGTCTAAATAGGTAGAACAAGGAGACCTCGGTGAGAATCGCCGCAATCTGCACCACTATTTGCCTGATCGCCACGTTGTTGGCTTGTGGTGGCGGAGGCATGCTGCATACGACATCGTCCGTCCGCGGATTTCAGCAAGTCAACCTGGTTTCTGACGTTGCCGGCAATACGCAGCACACTGATTCGGGCCTGCTCAATCCCTGGGGCGCCGCCTTCGTCCCGGGACAGCCGTTTTTCATCGCCGAGAACGCTCGCGGAAAAGCCGGAGTATTCGATCCTTCTGGCACTCCCTCCCTCCCGATCGCCGTGGTTATTCCGACTTCTACATTTGGCGCTCCACCCTCAAAGCCGAGTGGTGTCGTATTCAATCCAGTTTCGCAAGACTTCGTCGTGCGCGGTACTCCTGCGCAATTTCTTTTTGCCGCTGAAGATGGCACCGTTTCCACCTGGTCCTCGATCAACGGGAACAATCCCACCGCCGCGATTCTCGCCGTGGACGATTCCGCGAGCGGCGCCATCTACAAAGGCCTGGATATCTTGAGCCCCGCTTGCTGCCGTGAGTATCTTGCGCTCGCCGATTTCAGCCGCGGATTTATCAACACTTACGACGTAAGCTTTGTTCTGCTCGGCACACCCGGATCTTTCAAGGATTCCAATCTTCCCGCTGGTTATGCTCCTTTCAACATTCGCCAGATCGGAACGCAGGTTTTTGTAACGTATGCGGTGCAGGATGCCTCGGGTAGAAACCCAGTCCCAGGCCCGGGAAACGGCATCGTCGATGTCTTCGATCAGGAGGGTGACTTCATTCGGCGCTTTGCTTCAAACGGCCCGCTGAATGCGCCTTGGGGTATCGCCCTCGCAAGCGCGAACTTCGGCCGGTTCAGCAACGACATCCTGATCGGCAACTTCGGCGACGGAACCATCAACGCATTCGATCCAAATACCGGAAACTTTCTCGGACAACTCACGGACCGGTCGGACAAAGTAATCGTCAATCCCGGACTGTGGACGCTGGTCTTCCGCAACGATGGGATTGGCAGCCCCGACACGCTGTATTTCACCGCAGGTTCATCGACCGAAGACCACGGGCTCTTCGGCGCGATCTCGCCGGCGAACTGATTTCAAGCGACCCCGCACAACCTAATTTTCAGTTTCCTTGGCCACTCTGACGAAGGCGATGAGAAAAGAAATTCCAAATAGCAGATCAATGCCTCCGAGCGCCAGATCTGGCACGCCGATTCGGCCCTGCAGATATAAAACTACGACCGCCGTAACGAAAAAAGACTTCTCGAAAAACGAAGGAATCATCAGAGGCCGCAACCTTCGCGGATCTGATGCGATCACGAAAAACGCAAGCTGCCAGGCGAGCGCCGTGGTTGCGAAACCGTAGTAGAAGCCAGGATGCGTGACTGGCGGGGGATCCTGGGTTCCGATCAGATTGAAGATAAAAAACAGCGGCGTGATGACGAGCACTCCCCAAACACCCGCGACCAGAAATACAGTTCGCGCAAACTTCATCCCAGCCTCCTTTACAAGCGAACCCCCTTTTAGGGAATGAATTTGTACCCCACGCCGTGAACAGTCTGGAAGTGGACAGGCCGCGACCCATCCGCTTCCAATTTTTGCCGCAGCCGCATGATGTGATTATCAACCGTACGGCTGTAAGGATAATTGTTATATCCCCAGACCTGGTTCAGCAGGGCGTCACGTGAAATCGCGCGCCGGGGATTCAATACGAAGAACTTCAGAACTTTGAACTCCATCGCGGTCAGGCTCACTGGACGGTTCGACCGCAGCACCTCCATGCCGTCGAAGTCGATGTGAATTTCCCCGAAGCAAGCAGACATACGGTTTGGGGGGTGCCCCGCTTCCCGTCCGGGCCGCATCCGCAACTGTTTCCAGGTGAGAGAAAGAACCAGCATCCTGGAAGTGACTTCGCGCCGCCCGATTTCAGTGCGCGGCGGAATCAGAGCGATACGGTAGTCATCGAGGTCCGGTTCTGAAAATCGATCGAGGTCTGGATTCTCGTGCACAATGACTTGATCTGCCATGCCGGGCGTTGGGGGTGCAGAAGTGACTTGAACTCCCCCGCGTGAGTGCGAAAACGCTGGCGCAATCTTCATAGGTCCTCACCGTTACGGTCCGATGTCTGCGGTCTTCAAGGCATTAGATGTTCGACGAACCAATTCATCGACAACCAGCTACTTTGAAATTCTCGGAGCTGCCGTGGGAGGGGTCACGCCTACTGCAAAGACTTAATGAGTTCAGCCCTGGCTTGGACCAGAATGGGGATGTCCGTGTCGGCATCCTTCCAGAGTGTGAGGAATTCGTTGTAGGCCGACTTGGCCTTTTCTTTGTCCTGGGAAAGTGCATGGGCGCGGGCCAACTGCAGTCTGGCCAGAGCTCCGATGGCCTCGTTGCGAACAAGTCCCGGATGGTCGACGATCTTCTTAAATTCGGCGACGGCAGCATCACTTTGCTTTCCCGCCAGGTAAGCTTCACCTCGCAGATAAATGGGATAGAGAAGAAAATTCAGGTTCTCAAAATTCCCTCCCATTTCATACGGTGTCGCCGGGGCCAGAGCCTCAACCGCTTTCGACGGCTCCGCATTTGCGAGCCGAATCGCAGCTCGAATAGTCGGCAAATAGTTAAACTGGACGATGGTGTCTTGCGGAAAGCGTTTCGCGAGGTCGCCACTCAACTGAGTGGCGCGGGTCGAGTCTCGTGCCAGAGCCAACGTCAGCGCTGAAAAACCAAGTACATCTCTGCCGCGCGAAAGCGCCAGCGCCTCCCGCGCCTGCTGCTTGGCTGACTCGTCATTGCCTACCAGAACCTCGTGCAAGGCGCCCTGGGCACGATAAATTCCGGCTGCCTCCTGCTCCTCACCGCGAAGCGCCGACTCGATTGCTTGCCGGGTCAGTTGCCGCGCTCGGCTAAGCTTGCCCTGATAGGTCGCGGTATCGGATTCCGAATTCACAATTTGATCTTCGTATCCGGCTTTACCCATGAGGGCAGCAGCTTCGCGGTCCATAGAGGCAGTGTCGTGCTGCAGGAAACTCAACCAATAAACGTGGAGATGAATTTCGGGCGAGTCAATATTGCGCGACCGCGCCAGATTGGCGGTCGTCACGGCGTCGTCAAGTCGATTGACCTGCACGTAACCATTAATAAGGTTTCCATACGTATCGCCGGTATCGGGATCGATTCGCAGCGCTTGCTGATAGGTTGCAAGTGCCTGGTCGTAATGTCCAAGTTCGCTATAAATTGCTCCCAAGTTTCCCAGCGGAGTGTCGCGCGGATAAGTCTGCAGCGAGAGTTCGTAGGCCTTCCGGGCGGCCTCCATATTCCCGGTGACGAAGTGTTCATAATGCGAGGTGATGTAAAGCATCTCCCATTCGCTCACGCCTTTTCGAAACTCGTAGGCCTTGGTGATATTTTCGGTGGCCCGGGCATTGTCATTCAGAACTGAGTAACATGTGCCGATCCTTGCGAACGCCATGGCAAAGTCTGAATCCAGGCTGATTGCCCGCTGGAAAAGCGAAATCGCCGAGGCATAGTCGTTGCGGATGACCATCGCCCGATATCCGAGGCTGTAGGCTTTCAACGCGTCCAGCGACGACGTAGTCACATCATCAGGAGGCGCGTCGTACTTTTGCACGGAAGCAAGCGATTCCCCCAACTTGTTTCGCATCTCCGACGCCGCTTTCGCCATCGCCTCCAGCACGTGGTTTTTGTCGATCGCCTGCGACTCGGTGCTGCCGAGCGAATCCCCGTTTGAGCAGTTCACTGCTTTCAGAGTCAGCAGATACTGGGTCCCAACCTGTGAAATCGCACCCTCCAGCACCGCTGCACTTCCTGTGCGCATGCATACGTCCCGAGCAAGCTCGTGTGTCAGTCGCGAGTCTTTGGGCTGGGCCATCAGCGGCAAGGTCGCGGCAATACGCTCGTCAGAAAGCAGATTCAGAAAGGGAGACTGCTCCAGCTGTGAAGAGAGTCCCTGCCGCAATGCGTCGTCAAAGACCGGATCGCCGGTGCTGTTAACTATGTCAGCCAACACGACCGTATCTCTGTCCGTTAAAGGCGCGTGCCGGCTGGATACCAGGAAAACGATCAGAATCGCTGCAAACACCACCCCAGCAGCCGCGAGCCAACGTCGCGAAAACTTTGCCGCCTTCGGCGCAGCCTGGACCTGCGGCAGATCCTCCTTCTCGCGCTCCTGAGCGGCTACTGCCCTGAACCGCTCACCCTGCTGTCTCTCAGTTACCGGCGCAATAAACCGATATCCCCGTTTGGGTACGGTTTCAATGAACTGCTGTCCGTCCGAGGTCTCCCCCAAGACCTTCCGTAAGGCTGAAACGTTGACCGTCAGGTTCGCCTCTTCGACGAAACTGTCCGGCCATACCTGCCGCATGAGCTCTTCCTTCGTCACCAGATGGCCGTTGCTGCGGATAAGCACTAGCAGGATCTCGAACGTTTTCGGCGACAGCGAAACCGGCTTGCCATCGCACAACAAGAGCTGTTCGCCCGGGTCGCAGCGAAACCTGCCGAACTCGTAGAACGCCTTTGTTTCTGCGGACATGCCGTCCTTGCAATTTATTTGGAAATTCCTTACGAGCCGCTAAGGACAGTTCTGGTCAGCTACGCATAGCTTGCACATGGGGGCGGTCGTGGATAGGCGAGATTCTAGTTCAAGCCAGCAGATGTCACAAGCGTGTCACAACCAGTGCCATTGCGCCGGGGACTTTCACCCGTTCGGTTGCAAGAAAATTGACCTGTGCATGACAGCCACCCGACAAGTACGTGGATGGAGCAAACTATGATTCCCATCAATTGCTTGATAAGCGATGGAACAGATTTCCGTCGTTTAGCTCGCCAAGGCAGTCAAGCGTCTGGCCTGACGGTTTTCACCAGGAATAACTGAGATGTCGAAGCAATTTGAAACGCGTTATGCGGGCTTGTCCCTGAAAGACGTTGTTTGCTTGTGCGCAGGACCTTGCGACCACGAGGCATGGGAGGAATTTGTATTCCGGGTAAACCGGCCCATTAGCCTCTCGGTCATGCGGACCGCCAGCAATTGGGGGGACGGATCACGTTCAGTGGTCGAGGATCTGGTCCAGTCCACCTATGTCAAACTCTGGGAAGATGGCTGCCGGCTTCTGCGAGACTTTGCCATCCAGTATCCCGAGGCGATTCTCGGGTATCTGAAGAAAATCGCCACAAATGTGACCCACGACTATTTCAAGCACAAGCACAATCAATCCTCGGGCGGCAACAACCACCATGTTTCCACAGCCGACATCGACCCTGAGGCAGGAGGGGATGTCCAAGGCAGTCAGGAAAAGATCGCCTTCGGAGTCCTGCTGAATGAGATCGACGAGCACCTGAAAATGGGCCTGACCGGCCCCGACCAGGAGCGGGACCGTATGATATTTTGGCTTTACTTCCGGCAGGGCATGAGTACCAGGGAGATTGCTTCGCTTCCCAGCGTTGGCCTTGGTATTAAAGGGGTTGGAAGCGTCATCGAGCGGCTGAAGGCGTACATTCGGGAGCGAATTCTTAGCTCTCCTTCGTCTTTTGAGGAGAACGAGGACGGCGAGAAAAGCAAAATCCAGCAGGATGTCGTTATAGGTTTGTATGGCTCTTCAGAATTCGAGACGTCCGTCGGATAAACATCTCACCCAAGAAGAACTGAACGCGCTATTGCCTTCCTCCAATCGGGGTGATTCCAATCTTTCTGCGGACGCCGTCCGCCAAGCTGAGAACCATCTGTTGGAGTGCGAAGACTGCGAGAGAAAAGCATTGTTTTACCGGCAATTCTTGAACCAGCCAATGGATACAAGGCAGCCAAGCCCGCCTTCGGCAGATTGCCCTAAAGATGGAGACGTGGACTGGTTTGAAGTGGCCGCCGGGCTTTGGCCGGAGTTGAAGGCGAAACAATTAATCACGCACGCTTCACAGTGTGGACACTGCGGCCCCCTGCTTCGCGCCGCTCTCTCCGTTGATGAAGAGCCCACGCCTGAAGAGGAAAGGTTCCTGGCGCGCCTCCGACAACCATCGCGGCCGGAGTCTGTCCTCGTACCTGTAAAGAAGATCCGGCGTGGATTGCAGTGGCAGTTCGCACGATGGGCCGTGCCGGTCGCGGCAATGGCCATGATCGTGGGCGTGTTTCGTGGCCGAGCTGACCTTTCGCCGCGCGTGCTCTCCGGATCCGAGTTTGCGACACTCGCAGCCGATACCTATCGCCAGCAAACAGACGGAACATTGGCTCTTGATGTTCACGCCGAATCACAGCAGCAACTGAACGCGTGGTTCAAGACGAAATCACAGTTGGCTGTAGTTTTGCCGTCGTCCGCATCAATGCCCGTCAGCGACGAGGAACCTCGAGTCGAGGGAGCTCGCCTGTTGCCGATCAGCGGCCGGCAGACGGCCGCTTACGTCGCGTACCGGATGAACACCGGTCCTGTCGGACTCGTCGTGACCCCGGATTCAGTTGCGCTCGCATCAGGAGGAAGCGTCGCCAATCTCAACCGCCTCAGCTTCCACTACAGCATGGTGCAGGGCTACAAAGTTGTTACCTGGTCGGTGCATGGGCTCACCTATGGTCTGGTTTCGCGCGAAGGAAATCACACGCAGCAATCCTGCATGGTCTGCCATTCCGCAATGAGAGATCGCGATCTCACTCGCACGCCCACCCCTTTGCCGGACGAAAAGGTATTGCGGCCCATGCTCCAGTAATTCCGCATTCCCCGAAAGACAATTCCTGCAGCACAGAATCGTGCGGAATCTCGTCCCGCGCATCGCCCCAAACAAGTCACGCGCAAAGCGAAAAGCAAATGCCGACGAGATTTCGTTATGTCTGGTGAGACCGATTAAGCCTCTTCAACTAGCAGTTCACAGAAGAGACATTTGCAGCTTCTGAAATCCGGCGTTGATTGCATGGAAAATGCGCAACAGCCTTCGCGCTAGTCGTGTGCCCAGGGGCAAGGATCTTCGGATCGAATGAACCAATAACGGAGAAGAGAAATAAATGAACAGCAACGTTCAGCCCTCAAAGACGACTACGCGAGTTCAACCCTGGCTCGCAGTCGCATTCGCCTTCACCTGCGTGCTCGCCACAGTTGGCAGCGCAGCGGCGCAAACCACAAACTTCCCAGAGGTTCCGGACAAGCTGAAGCCTCCCGTGGGAAACAAGGCATTTTTCATGGCCCACGCCTTCGGCAGCCAGGGCTACACTTGCCTGCCCACGGCTAACGGCAGTACCGCCTGGAACCCGACCGCGCGTCCCGAAGCCACATTATTCATCCCGGTCTTCGGACAACTGGTCCAGGTCATCACCCACTTCACCAGCATTAACGCCAACCCCAAAGACTTTGTGCCAAAGCCGGTTCCACTCTCCGGCAATGCCACGTGGCAGAGCTCCTTCGATAGCAGCAAGGTGTGGGCACAAAAATTCGCGGGGGTTTCACCCGGCCCTGATGTGCAGAGCTGCAGGAATACTGGCTCCATCGACTGCCTCTTGCTCCAGTCAGTCGGCAACCAGGAGGGACCAACAGGGGGCAAGTTCCTGGCCAACGTTACCTTCGTTCAACGTGTCAACACCAGGGGTGGTTCTGTTCCCACGACCACTTGCACGGTTGGTCAAACTCAGCTTCAAGGTTACGAGGCTGACTATGTTTTTTTTCACGGACAGGAATAAACCAGTTCCGTCCACTCACGGATGTGCGCGATCCCGCGCACATCCGTTGAACAAAAGATTTCATGTTCGCAACGACTAAGGAGAACTTCTGAAATGAAAACCATTCTGAAAGCCACACGAACCCTGCAAAGCTTGACCGCTGGGATTGTTCTGATTGCATTCACTTCAAGCGCAGCCATTGCCCAATATCCGGGCGGCGGAACTGCTCCAAGTTACGGCAACAAAGGCGCAGTGATCGGCGGCGTCGCAGCCGGCGCGGCAGTCGGAGCCGGTCTCATCTACTGGAAAACTCGCAGCCACGCGAAGCTACAGGGCTGTGTTGCCGGCGATGGTGACAAGCTCGTCTCGGAAAAAGACAAGCAAACCTACAGCCTTACGAACAAGCAGAACCAATCGCTGAAGCCCGGCGCGCGCGTGGAATTGGTTGGCAAAAAGACCAGGAACGCCGCCGGCGAGCCGATCTTCGAGGTCCACAAGATGAGCAAGGACCTCGGTCAGTGCACGGTTGGTGAAAGTGCACAGCTGGAAACCCAGAAGTAAGCCCGAACAGACAGAAGAAACATTTTCTTGACTCAAGGAAACGACCATGACAACGACGAATGCGACCGGAAGCGGAACGTGCTGCGCAGTGGGCATCGCTCTAGATGATATGGCGCTCGTCCACGCCTGCAAGCAAGGGGACGTAAGTGCCTTCGAACAGTTGGTCAATCGATATGACCGACGGCTTTTCCGAATCGCGCAGCATGTCACCCACAATCGCGAAGATGCCGAAGATGCGGTTCAGGACGCATTCCTGAAAGCTTTTCGCAACCTCGACAAATTCCAGGAGAAGTCGCAATTCTCGACCTGGCTCATCCGGATCACAGTGAATGAGTCGCTCATGAAGGTGCGCAAACAGCGGTACACGCGCGAGATCCCGATCGAGAATGATTCTCATGAAGAGATTGAAATCGTCGATTGGTCGCCAAACCCGGAGCAGCTTTACCAAACCTCGGAATTGCGCAACATCCTGCGGAGTCAACTGCAGGAGCTGGCGCCAAGCCTGAGGGTGGCTTTCGTACTTCGCGATATAGAAGGCCTCTCGAGCGAGGAGGCCGCTCATGCCCTTGAAATAACGGTAGATGCGCTCAAAGCGCGGCTGTGGCGGGCGCGGCTGAAATTGCGAAGTTTATTGACCACATATTTCAGAGCACAAGCCCTGGCGAGTTGAAGCGTTGGTTTCGGAACAGCGTACCAAGGCTCACTGCACTGACAAGACTTTGCGAGCGTCAACGTTCGTAAGAACCACCCAACTGAAAAGGAGAAACAATGAAAACGAAGTTCCTGACGTTAATTCTTACTGTTGCCGCTGGTATCGCCAGCGTGGCGCCGCAAGCCAATGCGGCGTCGGGCGACAGCACAACCTTCAGCCTGAAAGTCTCCGCCGGAGCGGCGGCCTGCCTTTCAACCAATGCCACCGGCCGCGTAACCATCAGTGATCTCGGCCCGGTGCAGAACATGCACGTCGAGATCTTGAACATGCCGCCGAAAACAGAATTCGCGTTGTTCCTGCTCCAGGTACCAAAGAGCCCATTCGGCTTGACTTGGTATCAGGGAGACATCGAGACCAATGCCGATGGACGTGGCGTTGGCGACTTCACCGGTATTTTCAGCAAGGAAACTTTCATCCAGGCCCCGAACGTTGCTCCGGCTCCTGCGATATTCCCCGACAACGCGACCGTCAATCCCGCAACTCGCCCGGTGCAGATCTATCACCTCGGCCTGTGGTTCGCCGATCCGAACGATGCAGGTGCAGTCGGTTGCCCTTCGACGGCGACGAATTTTGACGGCGATCACAATGCCGGCATTCAGGTCCTGAATACCAGCAACTTTGCTGATGGTCATGGCCCGCTGCTTAACCTTCAGTAGTTCTGGCCGCACAACTTGGGAACGCGGGGTGGGAGCTACCGCCCACCTCGCGATGTTTTAAGGAGGAAAGATGTCAACCGCGGCTCTTTACAGATCCAGATTAGGAACCTACACACAAGGTAAAGATGCGGTCGCGATGCTGGCTGACGCTCCCCGCATGATCGCCGGTTTGATTGCGGGAGCTTCAGAACTCGCGCTCAGGCTGAGGCCGCTCCCCAGAAAGTGGTCGGTAACAGAAATCATCACCCATGTTGCCGAGGATGAACTCGTTACCAGCTGGAGATACCGGCAGATGATCGAAAACAGCGGATGCGCGCTCGCCGCGTTCGATCAGGAGCGGTGGGCAAGGCTGGGTGATTATGCGACCTGGAATCCCTGGGTCGCACTGCAGATGTTCCGTCTCTTGCGTGAGGCGAATGTCCGGATGCTGAAGAGGTTAACCTCCGAGGAGTGGGAGCGGTCCGGAATCCATGCCGAACGGGGCAGGATTACCGTCAGAGATCTCGCCCAGCATATAGCGGGACACGATATCAATCACATCGAGCAAATCCGGTCCATCCTGCGCACTCGTTAACCGCAGTTCGCTGCAGGTTGCTCTGACCTCAGTAGACGCCCAACGTCGCAGCCGCGATCCCCTTAGTATCTGCCCCCAGATCCTTACCGTCGCTGCCCATGCCGCTATAAGGACTGGTCGAGAGTAAAGTGTAGTCGCCGGCGCTGACGTTCTTAAATTGCACCGCGCCGTTCGAGGTCGGGAAGTAATTCCCTGCCGGCCATTTGGATGGACCATACTTGGTTGCGATGATGGCGTTATCGCCGAAGCTCCAGGTGGTAAAGCACGAATTCAAGCTGGTCAGCGGGACATCGTACTTTGCGCAGTCGCTGAGACCACCGACCGACCAGACCGGATACAAGACCTGCCCGACAATGCTGTTGCTGAAAGTGAAGCCGAACATATCCGGATTGCTCAGAAGGTTTCCTAAAGAAAGAAAGTTGTGGTTTGGGTCTGGAAATCCAGTTACGTGATTGATCGTGATCTGGCTGAGCGGATGACTCGGCCAGTCGTTATACACCTGGAATAGGATCCCGTTACCAACATACAGCCCCGCCTGAATATCGTCGATGGTGACGTCATGAATGCTGTAGCGTTCGCCGAGGCGAGCAATGCCACCATTGTCGGACGGAGCGTTGGCCATGGCTATGCCGGCCCCGCTATGGCTGACCTTGTTGTATCGAACGGTGACATCTGTGACCGCGCAAACCGAACAGATGTTCGTACCATTTGCTCCTGCCTGATTCTTGGGCGTTAACAGGATGGAATAGCCAGCTTGGCTGAAACCGCCCCAATTGTTCTCGAAGATATTTCCTTCTACCAGAACGCGAATTGCGTTTTTCAGCTCGAGATGATTTTTCACCACAAACGGATTGCCGCTGGCCCCACCCACGAATCCGGTTTGGCCCTTCTTCCAGGTCATGGGTTTGAAAAAGTGATTGTGGCGAATCTCTATATCGGTGGGCGTCGTGCTCGCGCCGGCGCCTCCATACAAGATGTTTTCGCCGGAAGCTTCCAGAAAGTTTCCCGTGATTCGATTGACGGAATCCGGCGTGTTGCTGGTTCCTCCAGCAACCACATGCGCGTCCGTGCACGACCCCGTGCTGGAGGTGCAATGGAAATCCGTCGTGTAGGAGTCCACCAGAGCAGCGTATGACATCCGGTTCAGATTGAAGGCGCTCGCGGTGTCGTCGTGTGCAGTCCCATGAAGCCATACCCGATCCAAAATGATGTTATTCGCCGACGCGCCGTTTGAGACGCCAACCAGCGCCCCAACGAATCCGTTCCCTGCAGTCCTGGTAATTTCCAGTCCAAGTAGCCGATAGTGATTCGCTCCATTTGCCAACTGGAATGGCCCTATACCAACCGTCTGAAACACTACTTTTGCCAATACATTTTGCAGGCTGGGACATTTGAAGGCAGGCCGTCCCGGAAGAGATGACACTCCGGCGTAACACGGCAGCATGCGTGATCCCTCGGCAGGCAGAGCGGTATTCGCCGCGCTGGTGCGGATCACGATCCAGTGCGCATTGTCGCAGGCTTTTGCAGGCAGAATGAACTGACCTTTGAATGTCGCGCCCGCCGCGAGTTTGATGGTGTCACCGCATTTGGCATTGTTTATCGCAGTCTGCAAGTTGCCGCCCGCTGCTACCAGAGTGGAAGCACCCGGCGCCGGTGTGTTGGCCATGGCGGTGTTGAAATAAGTGGCAGGAAGTTGCGCCGGACCGTCGGAGCCACCGCCCGATGTAGCAGTAGAAGCTGCCGAAACCGACAATGCCAGCGCTTGCGTAGTGCTCACGTTGGTCGCGTCGGTTACCTTGGCCGTGATTGAGAACGTACCTGTCTGGCTGGTCGTTCCGCTGACTTGCCCACTGCTTGAAAGTGTCAACCCAACGGGTAGAGCTCCACTCGCCAGGCTCCATCGATAGGGCGCATTTCCTCCCGCCGCCACCAATGAAGAAGAATAGGCCACTCCCGGTTGCGCCAAAACAACCGGGGAACTCGTGATCGAGAGCCTCGCGCCCGCGGGACTGACCACCACGTTAACGCTCACCTTCTTGCTGCGATCAGCTGCGCTGGTCGCGGTCACCGTCACATTGGTATCAGAGGCCACGGTCGGAGCCGTCACAACTCCCGTATCCGAGACAGAACCTTCGCTCACGCTCCAGATGACGGCACTATTACTCGTACCTTGCACGGTCGCGCTGAATTGTTGGCTCTTCCCTGAGGCCATACGCGTCGCAGCAGGGGAAATCGCAACCTTGATGCCCGAACTCGCACCGGCGAAAACGGACAAGCTCAGCACGAACGCGATCAAGATCAAAGAGCTGTCAATTGCGCGGGAAAAGAATCGTCGAGAATGTTTACTGAAATCGACTCGCTGGAATGACATGAATAAACCTTGGAAGAACTTTGGGAATGTTTGCTGTGTTTACTGCAGAAACTGTAACCAAGGTTTCGGAAAGAAGAGAGATCACGGGAGGTCAACTCAGAAGTGCTTCCGGTGGAAAACGTTTCAGCCTGTTTCGGCAACCACGAAATCGTCAGATTACCGCTCAGACTGAGGGATATTGAAGGACATCGTCCGTCAACCAGCCCTGATCCCATGGTCAGTATTTCCCTGTAGCCCATCAGAGCCATGTTCATCCTGCGCACAGGAGGCTAATCTCATTATGAGCAGACTTCGGGGGAGGGCTGTTCGACTCTACGTCCCATACCTCATTCGAGGATGGGGCGTTTTGTTTTACGTGGATGTTCTCGCCGCGTGATGTGAACTCGGCAAAACCGTTCACACAAGCAACATTGAATTCGAGGATTAAAAAGAAAAAAGCCGGCGGAAAATGCCGCCGGCTTCATCGGTTCAAGAAGCTTAGTACGTGTAAACCAGGTCAAACTGCAGACGGTTCAACCACGGCTCTTCAGCGCCGAGAACCGTCACCGTCTTTCCGAATGCGGCGTTATTCTCGAGTGCCGTGTTCAGAGTGCGTCCACGCCACCAGGTGAACTGGGCGGCGGTATTGGATTGGATCTTCCAGTTGGCATAAATCTTGTTCTGAATGACGTTGGTCGGCGAACGCTGATCGCTTTCAGTGATCGAGGCGAGCACCGCATCCTGCTCCTGGCGGTACCAGCTGTAGCCAAACTGCAGGTCATTCTTATTCTTTTGCTGGCCGATGCTGATGTCTCCACCGTATTCCTTGTTCTGGCTGCCGACGTTTGTAATCGGGTTGCCAGCCATATCAAGCGGGTGAGTGGCGGCGTTAAGGTTGTCCTCAAACTCGAGCAGCAGGTTGATGGGCAGCCGCGCCACCGGAGTCTTAAACGTGTTATTCAGGATCGTGTCAACAATGTTGAACCCGGAGTAGAAGTGGATCTTTCCGGCGGTGTCCAGATACGTCGCGTTCGTCATCCCGTTCGGAGCAAAGATGCAATTCGGAAACTTCGCACTACCGAATGCGCTAGCGCAACCGGGACCTTCACCGGGAGTTGGGAACCCGGTAATTGTAGTGGGAACGCCACCGATGGTGACTACTCCGCCCGTGCTGGTCGCCTGCACTGCGAAAGCGCTGGCGTTCAGGATTGAATCAGGACGGTTCCAGTTCTGGCTCAGCACCGATGCGGTTGCGGTCCACGGGCCATACCCCACCTTTACCTGCCCCGAACCTCCAATTACATAAGAGTCCTGGCCGGAAGAAACTTCACCGTACAGCAACTCGATGCCCTGCAGTGTCACGTTCTGGATGAACGAATGCTTGATGTCGAACGAGAGCTTTTGGTCGAAGCCCTCGGGGTTCAAATCGGTGTCGCCCGTCACCGGCGTCCTTTGCCAGAGATAGGCGAACTTGCCGCCGGTGGCTGAGAACCACGGATGCTTCACAGGATTGTAGGTAATGTATCCTTTGTCGAGCGCAATCGTCTTGCGGTCGAAAATGTTGGTAAGGGTTTCGTTGGTAGTTGTGGGATCGCCCATGCTCCCGGTGGCAATCGCCAAGCCGCCAATGAAGTCCTGATTAAGCGCACCTTCCAGACCCAGCCTTACGCGGATTCTGCCGCGATTCCGGTCCTGAATTCCCTGCTGAAAGAACGACTCGCCACGGACCCGCACGTCACCCGTAAACCGGAAGCGGCCAAAGGCTGATGCCAGGGTTGAAAGCTTTTTCTGCTCGTCCTGTTGGCTGAGCGCCATATTGGTCGTGTTGTTGCGGATATCAGCAACGTCGGACTGCATTTTGCTCAAGCTGTCCGAAGCCTGGCCAGCTTGGGTGGAGGCGTTGCTCGCCTTGGTGTCAACCTGCTGAATCAGACTCTGCGTCGTCTGGGCGGCGCTTTGGTCCTGGTCCAGCTTTTGTTGGAGTTGCTGGATCTGCTGATCGCGGCTCTGCACCTGATCGCTGAGCTGTTTGATCTGCTGCTGCTGGGCATCGACCGCCTGCTTCAATTCATTGATCTGATTCAAAACTTCAGTGTTGCTGCTGGTGGCTTTGCGTTTCGCAGTCTTGCCGGTGGTACTGGACGTACCCGGCTGGGTCTGCGCCGCCAACACGCCGGTCAATGTAAGACACAGCGCCAACGCTGTCACTCGCTTCATCTCTAGATCTCCTCGAAAAAAGTGAATGGTCAACTTACGGAACAAATCACCTACAACTCGTCATGAGTCCGGGTCCGCGTGGCAGGTGTTCCTGAACCGTCTGCCAAACATAGGGCTGGCGAAAAGACTTGGGCCATACCTCGGAACCAGGATTTTGGTGCGTGCTCGGCAAAGCCACAGCTTTTAACAGAAATTGAACCTATGCAGAGAATGTACGCACTGCACAGTTAAAGAACCGTGAATTTGCCATAACAATTCCGTTAATTCACTGTCGGCTTGATGCAATGACTCTTACACCCTTTGAAAACTTATTTCGCCAAACAATTGGCGAACCATATTCACATCCGGATTAAGTAAAATTGAGTCCTGTACGGGCTGAAAAAGAATGAGCTGCAAACCTTTTGGCAGAACGCTTCAGTGGCTTGGATTAATTGCGCTGTTGTTGGCAGGCTCTTACCGTCCGGCGCCGGCGCAGTCAGTTCCCGCAGGACCGTCCCCGCAACGCAAGACCAGCGATCCTTACACTGGCGACCTCACCATATTCGACTCCCGCGGCCGCGATGAGCGTTTGCAGATTAATCGTGTCATGGATCTGCTTGGCATTCAGCCAGGAAAGAGCGTTGCAGACATCGGGGCAGGATCAGGCTGGTTCACGGTTCGCGCCGCCCGCCGTGTAACCAACTCGGGCACTGTATATGCGGTGGACATCAACCGCGAAGCGATTCTTTACATCGACAAACGCGCAAAGAACAATCAACTCCAGAACATAAAGACGATTCTCAGCCAACCCGACGATCCGCAGGTCCCCGCTCAATCTGTTGACGCCGTGCTGCTGCTTAAGACCTACCATGAGGTAGCGAATCCAGTCGTGCTACTCAAGAACCTTGGCTCGTCGCTAAAGCCGGGAGCCAGGATCGGCATTATTGATCGCAATGGTGACGGGGCAAATCACGGCGTGAATAAAGACATCGTAGTTCGTGAAGCCGCCGAAGCCGGTTACGAATTGCAGGACTCACAGGACTTCGTGAAGCCCGACGGCATGGACTACTTTCTTATTTTCTCTGCGAAACGGCCCTAGGCCGCCAGTTTCAGAATCGCAGGCACTTCACTATGAGGCACTGGACTTCTTCGCTAGGGAGCCGTAAGAAAAATCTGTTCCTCAACGGCCCGACTTACCGTTCCACCGTTTGCGGGCCTGAGAGCGTTGACGTCCACTAAAGACCGTGAGGACACACCCCGCCAGGAACATTATCGTCACGATTGCTCCAAGATACAGGTCGAGCGGGTATATCAGACTGCCTCCTTAACATTCCCACATCCGGGCTAGGTCGAAATTACGCGACGCGCGGTCTGCCTCCGAGATAAAGAGCGCCGGTAGTCAGGCCACCACAGGTTCGTCGACGGCTGAGCTGACATGGTGGAAGGCCTCGCGGACCGAGGCCGCTGCCGCTCCGATTTCTGCTTCCGTGGGACACGAAATCTGAAGTAATCCCGGTCGGCCCAGGTTGGGAGGAAGCGCAAAATCGCTCTGGTGTTGCATCACGAATTCAACAGTGTGAGCCAGAGTCTCTGAGTGGTGTCCATTATCGAAGCGCACACCGCTGCTTTGCGAGTTGGAAGCGTACATTCCGTACTCACAGATCAGAAGCCAATGGCCCCGGGCTATGGAAGACCAGACCCTCAGATCATCCACCCTGCCGCCGCCAGTGAAGTTGTATTCCATATGAATCACTTCGGGTTGGGCGCCATTTGTAATATCTTTCCAACACGCCACAATCGCAGATTCAAGCATTTGCTCAAGAGTTTGGTTCTCAGCAGGTTTCATAATGCGCTCCGGAACCGCACTTCACGCTCTACCGCTGACCTGTTCCACGTCGTGATCTGAGACATCCATCGTCCTCTCTTCATTCGAGTTGCAGCTCTTTTGGATATTCCGCGAGTGCGCCGAAACCATCGTGTAAGGCACACCAAGAAAACGTTTTCGGACGATTCCGGTGATCTCGAGAGCATTGAAGGGTTGCTGTCTTAGCTTCCCGATGATCCGATGCAATGCGTTCTGGATTTTCTTGTCCCCCACGGCGCCAAAGAACATTGCCTTTATTTCTGCAGCCATGAAAAAGAAGTTCCATCCCGCCCCGCGAATCTTGCGATCTAGAGCGAAGCCATCTAGCGTCCTGACGAGGTTCCAGTCTCCGGAGTAGCGCTGGATCTTCAGGTCTTCGATTTTTAGACCAGGAAGCTCCGGCATCAGCACCGATCCCTTCACCAGAATCGAACCGGCTTGAATGGTTTGCGCCATGAATCCTCTTCCGAAGAAAAAGTTTGGCTGGCGCTCAAGTGCGGGCGAAACGCCGCCATTAAGAACAGCAACAGGGATACGAGTTCCGGCTGATTAACATCAGCGGCAGTGGCCCGCACACCATTTGGCCTGGACAAGCCTGCTTCCTCAAGAAGTTAGATAGCCGTTCGTTTGGCGGATAAACTGCGTTTCTCGAGCCGTTTATAGAATGGCCTACTCAATGCCGGAATACTGAGCACTATGGCTCACTTCCAACCCGGGTTCGACGGGGTCAATCTAGAAGTTCGTCGATGTCCGCGTGCCGTTGACCAACAACTCTTGGAGTAGAATTACGATCAATGAGCCCGGCTGCCGCAAAAAATAGCAAGAGTCGCACGTTCGATCCCGACACTTTCCTCGCCACTATTGGCAAAGGCAGGAGGATACTGGCGGTCCCCAAAAAACAGACGATCTACGCGCAAGGCGACGAGGCCGACGCTGTCTTTTATATTCAGAAAGGCAGGGTAAGACTCACAGTCGTATCCAAGACTGGCAAAGAAGCGACCATCGCTATTCTCAGTGAGGGCAATTTTTTTGGCGAGGGAGCGCTCGCCGGCCAGGTGCGTCGCATGGGATCTGCGGCGGCAATGAGCGCGTGTGAGATTTTGCGGGTGGACAGGAAAGCGATGATGGAAGCCCTCCATCGCGAGCACGCGTTTTCCGATATGTTCGTGGCCTATTTATTGTCGCGGAATATCCGCTACGAGGAAGACTTGGTTGACCAGCTGTTTAATTCCAGTGAAAAGAGACTGGCCCGTATTCTGCTGTTGCTCGCTCGTTTCGGCAAGGACGGGGCGCCAGAAGCCGTGGTCCCAAAGATTAGTCAGGAAACGCTGGCCGAGATGGTGGGCACCACTCGTTCGCGAGTCAGTTTTTTCATGAACCGCTTCAGGAAATTAGGCTTCATTCACTACAACGGCGGGCTCCAAGTCCACAGCTCGCTACTCAATATAGTTCTGCACGATTGAGTTCATTTCTCCACCAGGTTTGACATTTGCCACTGCTGGAGAGCAGCTTCGCGTCTCAAATCGCAAGCAGAGTTGATGCCGTAGAGCAATTGCCGTTTGCAGGCAGAAGCAAGGACTGCAACCGACCAGTCCCTAATCTCCAGTGGCAGGTTGTGCTGGCCGGGCAGGCATTGGAGTCATCTGGCTGCGAGAGTCTTCCTGACGCCATCGCGCGACTTTAATTTGCTTGGCAAGGCCGAGTGCCTTTAGCGTCCAGATGCCGTACCAGTTCATATCGATCTCATACCAGCGCAGTCCGTGCCGGGCGGAGGTGGGATGCGCGTGGTGGTTGTTGTGCCAGCCCTCGCCAAATGTCAGCAGGGCGATCAGGAAGTGATTCGTGGAGTCATCGCGAGTTGAAAAACGGCGAGAACCCCAGAGATGCGTAGCTGAGTTTACCAGCCAGGTTGCGTGCAGTCCGATCACGGTACGGAAGAAAACTCCCCACAGAAGGAACGGCAATCCGCCGATGGCCAGCAACGTCAGGCCCAGCGCTGTTACAGGGAGGTAGTGATACTTGGTGATCCACACGTGAAACCTGTCTCTGGCGAGATCAGGAACATAGCGGGTCAATGTAGTGGTGTCGTGATGCATTGATTTACCGGTAAGGATCCAGCCCATGTGCGCCCACCATTTTCCGTCGCGCGGAGAGTGCGGATCACCCTCCTGGTCCGTGAACTGGTGATGAATGCGGTGCGTAGCCACCCAGAAAATGGGTCCGCCTTCGAGACTCAGCGTGCCGCAGAAGGTCAGAAAATACTCGACCCATTTGGGAGTCCGGTAGCCGCGATGGGTGAGCAATCGGTGATAGCCCATTCCCACGCCCAGGCTTCCCGATATCCACCAGAGCACAATTGCAAGGAACAGCACTTTCCACGAAAAAAAGAACAAGGCTGCAATCGCCCCGATATGAAACGCTGCCATGAAAGAGGCTGTTACCCAGTTGATATTGCTGTCGTCGACAAAAGTCTGTGTTGCTGCTTCCTGATTTTCCATGATCGCGCCTCTTCACGTGCCAACCTGTTGGATGTTCGACACGACTGTTGGGTCGCTGACCATGCTGCGCAGTATTGGTAATACTTCTGTAAGGATGGCTTGTAATTTCCGCCCACAGAAGAGCGAACGAAATATAAAACTGCGACTCACTGCTTTACTGTAGTTCCTCGCGATCAACTGCCTCGAAGTACGCGCTTACCAGATGCTGGTTCTCGGCAGCGCTCGGTGCATCCCACAGGACCGGCGGAAACTCGCGCGTATAGCCGGGAGCTTTGTTTTGCCGGTGGCCGCACGACAGGCAAATCGCTCCAACTTCTCGGATGTCGGTCTCCCTCGATATTTCATTCTCGCGTACCGCAGTCGAACCCGAAATAACCGGTCCCCGGCACTTGTCGCACGAGTATGCGCAGACGTGAAGATAGTGTTTTCTCATGGACGTGCTCGAAACATATAACTGCCTGGTGGAATGCTAACTTCTCTGCGTCGCATATATCTGGTCAGAATTGCTCAGCTTCACCCTGTCCAAGACACGCTTCCCAACCACCCTGCCCGGTAGAGCAATGGGTTTGAATGAGTGACTCGGTCCGATTGAATCAATATTCGTGGGCGTTGGAGACTCAACCCTCCCTATGACTACTCAACATCGGCGCGAAGTAGCTTTCGTTTACGACGCGCGTATTGCAGCAACGGGATCGACGCGCGTCGCGCGTCGCGCCGGAAAGTAGCATGCGAGAAGCGACATCGCCGCAAGCAATACCACAACCACGATGACCGTCAGAGGATCGTTGGCGCCCACCTCGTAGAGGAAGGCGGCAATGAAGTGCGTGAGGCTGAACGAGAGCGCCACTCCTAAACTTAGCCCGATCGTTGTTAGCGAAAGCCCTTGCCTCAGCACAAGCCTCAGAACGTCGCTGGGTGAAGCGCCGAGTGCGACGCGGATGCCAATCTCGTGTGTGCGAAGTGCCGTGCGAAACGCCACTAGACCATAGATGCCCGTCGTCGCAAGGATTAGCGCTATCGCCGCCAGGATGCCCGCAAACGTGCTCTGCAAGACGGCAAAGGTCGTCGCCATCTGAGTGGTTTCGCGCATGGAGCGCGCGTCGAACACTACCAGCCGCCCATCAATCTCGTGAATTGCGCTCTCCACTGCCGGAGCTAAGTCGTTCGGATTGCCTTGCGTCCTCACCTGCACAATGGTCTCGAAACCTCGCTGGAAGTAGCTCAGGTAGACCATCGGCGCGGGGCGTTCATTCATAAACTGGTGCTTCGTGTTCTTCACCACGCCAATCACCGCGAAAACGCTGTTCCCTATATGGAGCCTCTTCCCCACCGGATCCTGTTCGGGCCAAAACCGTTTCGCGGCCGTCTGGTCCACGATCACTACCAGCGGCGCAGTTCTGTTGTCATACCGTGCGAAGTCGCGCCCCTCAAGGATCGGTACGCCCAGCGTCTCGAAGTATCGGGATGTCACGTCGGAATGTTGCACCTCGAGCGATTCATGCGGGCGCGGCGCATAACCTTCCGGATAGGCGTCTTCCGTCTTGCGGGTGAAGTTCATCGGCACCCAATCGGTGAGCGACGCTACCGTTACGGTCGGTAATTCCGACACGCGATCGAGAATCTTGTGGCAGATCGCATCCGCCTCGTCGTTGGAGTAGCCGGCGGTGGCCAGGCCAACAGACGCCGTCAATACATGATCCTGCTTGAACCCGGGATCGCCCGCAGAGAGATTGCGCAGCGTCTGCAGAAACAGCCCGGAAATCATCAGCAGCGCCAGCGAAAGCGCGATCTGCGCCACCACCAGGCCGCTGAGCAGCCGCCGGTTGTGTGAGCCGCTTGAGATGCTCGCCGCCTCATCCTTGAGCGCCTCAGCCGCGGGCACATTCGACGACCGCCATGCTGGAAACGCGCCGGACAGCACGCTGGCCAGAGCGGCCAGCCCTACGATCCCAATCACCACGCTTTGATCCACAGTTCCATTCAGCACAATGGGGTTCGAGTTTGCAGGAAAGAATCGAGCGAATGTCTTCGCCGTCATCGACGTCAGCAACAGAGCGACCGCCCCCGCACCGGCGGAGAGAATTACGCCCTCTAGAACCATCTGCCGCACGAGCTGCACACGCCGCGCCCCTAGCGACTGGCGAATCGCAATCTCGCGCCGCCGCGCCACGAGCCGCACCAACATAAGCGTAGCCACGTTGGCACAGGTCAGCATCAACACTACTCCGGCAATGGCCAGCAAGATGGGCAGCGTGTTAGCCAAGTAGCCGTTTGCCCCGAAAGGCGATCGCCACATCGGGTCGAGCGTGATGGTGTTCGTTCCCAGGTGATCGTTCGGATAGGCGGCCACGATGCGCCGCATGATCGTCTCGAGGTTCTGCGTCGCATGCTCGCGGCTCACTCCAGGCCGCAGCCTCCCCAACACAATCAGAAAGGCGATGCTTCGATGCGTGATCCGATACTCGTTCGTCGCAAGCGGGTTCAGCGTCAGCCATGCATCGTCCCGAAGCCCCGGCGCAGCCCCGATAAACCCCTCCGGCGCTACGCCGATCACCGTCACAGGATGCCGGGCAATCTCGATCGTCTTGCCCACAATCTGCGGGTCTCGCGCATAGCGCGTCTTCCATGTCGAGTACCCGAGCACGATGTACGGCACGGCGTCCGGCCGCGTTTCCTCCTCGGGCAAAAAGAACCGCCCCAGCAGAGGCCTCACTCCCAGCACGTCGAAGTAGTTCGCCGACACATTCCCGATGTAGATTCGCTCCGGCGCGGCCCCGGCGCTCGTCAATGCGCTCCACTCAGCGTGATAGGCAAGGAGCCCGGTGAGGCTCTGATTCTGATCTCTCAGATCGCGGTAGTCGAGATAAGAAAGGGGCGGCGTCGGCGAGGTACTCCACGCACCTCGCATTACGCTCACTAGTTCATCAGTATGCCGCGCTCCAGGGATCGGATGCAGCATGGTTCCGTTGATCCAGCTGAAAACCGTGCTGTTGGCGCAGATGGCAACAGCCAGCAACACCGTCGCCGCAATCGTGAATCCGAGATTTCTGCGCAGTTGCCTCGCGGCAAAGCGTGTATCCCGAAGCAATCCTGTCACAGCCGCCTCCCAGGGACATTGTTCTTCAAGTGCAAGAGCACTGCGTGGTACGCCGGCACGCAGTGTGCCAAAGAAGGTCAAGGCCTAAGATGGTGCTCATCAGTCATATAGCTTGCGCGACAGCTCCATGACCGCCTTGTCAGTGTCCACTCTTCCTCCCGCATGTCCATTCTCGAACACCCGCGAGATTCATCTACTCGCTTGCTATGAGGCTGCTTACCGGACGCGCCGTAAGCTCATGCATAATCTCAATTCACTCACCCGACGCAAGTCCGCGTACAAGTTGCTAAGGCATTCTCTTAATCCTTGGGCCCAGTAAGTTGGCGTAGAATGCCGCACTCCGTAGAAGCGAGTCCTTCGGATCGCCCCGAAGTCTGTCTCCGGGAAGTTCTCCATTCGCTGGAAACCGTCGAATGCACCGCACACCAGCAAACCAGAGAAGTCAGCGCCACCATTCTTTAGGGGGAGGTTTTGTTACCGTTCTTAGAAGTCCATCTGCGGACGCACCGCCAGGCCGAATGCCGTCCATTCCTTCAGGATGCGGCGTCGGCAGCAAAGACTACTGGATTAGCGACAGCTAGCGCCGTGGCCTCTCCATAAATTTGCTTAATCGTGTGGCTCAAAGCAATCAAATTGCTCCGCGAGGATTTCGTCGCGCGGCTGGTAGGATCTTTCGCAAGTTCAGCCTGGTATGTCCTTACCAGTAATTTGCTCTGCTCCTCCAACCGTTTGATTGTTTCTGCCTTAATGTGGGCCTCAATCTGCATACTCTATTGTACGCATAATCGCGTGTCGGAGTTCGCTTCAAACAACGGACACAATCAATAACGCGATCCAGACAAAATATCTTTCTTTATACTGGGTTGAACGACCTAAGGTTTGTCAGATTGGACCTGAACAACAATAACGTTTGGCAAGAGACTCTAGTTTCGTGAGCAGTTGACCACAAAGTCAAAGTGAGCACTTGAGACCAGCTATTCCTTCCGTATGAGCCCATCATAATGCTAGAGAGAGCAATTCTTTCTCTCTCCTAGGTTCTCGCGTCAGCGGTTACGAACTGGCGAATGAACACCAGGTAATAACCCACTCGCGCTCCAAGGGCGCGTTCGCCCGGCTTAACGCTCGACGGTGCGATTGCAGCACGATGACGATTCGGCCTAAAGGTAGAAGACTGCATTGGCTGGATCGTTCACTTCCTGAAGCTGAAGAATCGGCAAGAACTGCTCGTCTGCGCTTCGTGTGCAATGTCATTGCGGTATCGCCCGAAAGGCGGCAAACATGAAACTAAGTCTCTCAAAGTATCTCTTGGCACAGATCGCATGCCTGAGTCTCTGGCCGGCTCTTCTGTGTGCTCAATCATCGGATCGCTCCCACAACCTGGCCAACTGTAAAAGCGGCTGGGAAAGTTGTGATCGCTCTCGGTTGAGCGAGTCGGAATCGTCCGATGTGGCGCGCTCCGAACACCAGCGCAACCTCCGGAACTGCAGAAATGGCTACGATTCCTGCGACCGTTCGAAACTCACCGAACCCGAAGCTATCGCCTTGGCCGTGGCCGATCACCAGCAAAACGTTTCTAATTGCAAAAACGGCACCACTCCCTGTGATTCTTTGCGATTGACCAAATCGGAGATGAGTGAGTCGTCAATGGCCGAGCAGCAGCGCGCCATCGGCGATTGCCAGAACTCGTATAGCGTGTGCGACCGCTCGAAACTCACTCCGGCTGAAGTCAAGCAGGTGGATTCCACCTTGCGTAGGTATAACGCCATTAACTGCGAGAGCGGCTGGCACTGCGATCGCTCTCTTCTTACTGCTGCAGAGACCGCGGAGGTAAACAAGGCAGACCACCGACGTAATGCTGAGAATTGTCAGAGCGGCTGGGGAGAATGCGACCACGCTCTCCTTACCGGTCCTGAGGCTCGCCAAACTGCCATCGCAGAACACCAGCGAAACATCGCAGCATGTAAAGCCGGCGAGGAAACCTGCGACTACTCAAGCCTTACTCCTCGGGAAACAAGGATGTTTGCCGATGCTGAGCACAAGCGCAATTACACGGCTTGTCTTAAGGACCACGGGTATTGCGATCGTTCCCGACTCACCGCAGAGGAGACCCGTTCCCTTCGGGCGAAAGGAAACTAACCCCGCTAAAGGCTATTTTAGAACTCGGGAACGCGCAGGTTTGGCATTGGGCGGCCGGCAAAGAGCATCTGACATGGCCTTGCAAGCAGACGCGCCCAACGCGAGGATCGCGAGACTCGAGCACTGTCCGTCGCGATTCCCGTATCCGCATACATCTGGCGGTAGATTTTTGAAATCAAGACAAACGTCAAGCGCGCTCGCAAAGATTTGATAAACCTTGACCGGGCCCAGACTGACTTTATGCCATAGAACGTATCCCAGACAGACTGCGTGTTTCGGCGGATTTCCTCCGCTGACATGGTCGGATGAGGCCAATAGAGTTTGGGCCGAAGGGCTTGAGGAATTAACCAGCGCCGAGTGATGGGAATGCCCGCAATCTCTACCGGGGCGGTTTCCATTTGTTTTTCCCATCTCATGAAATCGACCGTTCCAGGATATGGTGTCAAGGTGACAAATTGGGCGAATGCAATATCGGCCTGTTGCGCAGCCCGGGCGGTCGCAGCGAATGTTTCGTGCCGGTCGCTGGGCAGGCCGAAGATGAAAGATCCGAGCACATACACGCCATGACGGCGAAATGTTTTCAGCCGCTCGACCAGGTCCTTTCCCGCCAGGTTGAAGTCCTTGAATACGTCCTTCAAACCCTCTGGAGTTATCGATTCCACCCCCACCAGCGCGCCTTTAATGTGCGCTCGTTGCATAGCATCGAGGAATTCCGAGTCTTCTGCGGCTTCCATGGTGATCTGAGTAAAAAAAATCGTGTCCGGCGGCAGTTGAGCGAGTCGCCTCATCAAGGAAAAGCGCTCGGCGCGGATGGTCTTAAGTTCATTCAGCCGGGCCGTGTTGTTTTGCTCCTCTGCCAGGCGGAGGTCAGTTAGAGTCACGGGATAAAAATTGTCGTCGGCGAGCGCGATAAAACGAAACCCCAGTCTCCTTAATTGGACGATCTCCTCGATCACTACGTCCGATGAACGCTGACGAGGGCGCTGTCCGTCGGTCCGCCAAACGGAGCAGAAGGAACAATGCTTGGGGCAGCCGCGAACCGTCTGGACCGACGCCCACATGTAACTTTTTCGCGGTAGCAAGTCCCACCGGGCGGGCAAGAATGATGCAGCTTCAATCCGGCCGCCTTCGTAGACCGGCAGAGGAGTGCCGCGACCGCAGTCCGACAATACCCTCGTCCACACCACATCTCCGTCTCCCTTTACGACCGCATGTGCGCCGCCAAGCTCATGTGCTTCGTTCGGATAGAGGGTTGCGTGAATCCCACCGAACACCACATATGCACCGCACTCTCGGGCCATCTTTCCGATTTTGTAACCGCGCAATGCATTCGCGGTGTGAATTCCGATGCCAACAACATCGCCCGCCTGAATAGACGTTGAGTCTACGGGAGCAAGCGTTTCGTCGACTAGGAGTGGATCGCCATAGCTCTCGGGGGTTGCGGCTGCCAGTACATACAGCCACCGCGGAGTAATAACCGCGGTTCCAAAAGAAACTTCGCTGGGATTGATGAGGTGAACGCGCATGCAGTTTGTCCCTTTCGGACGACCTTGCGGAGCTGCGTACGACTCGCTACTAAACCGTTTTTATCGGGTTTGAGTCTTACGGCTCCGCTGCGAAACATTTCTTAATTCTCAAGTTCGAAGGCAAACAAGGCTGTACAAAAGTGAACATGTTGACCGAGTTCTTGCGATATTTTGCTGAGCCGGTCGACGAAAAATCAAGTCTACCTGGGGCTTATTGAGCCTGCAGCATTCCATGTATATTGCGGCTAGGGTTCGGATCAGTTGAATGCTGGGCGGCAGAGTATGTGAGCGTAATTGACCGTATTGGGCGAGCCGGGATTGATACGCTTTCTTTGGTTTTGGTGCGAAAACAGCATCCCGGCCAAAAACTCCAATTCTGGGCATCGGGAGCCTTCCAACAATCTCGGCGGAGGTTTGGCGAAGACTTGATGGATCATCCACTGAGGACCTTGCTCTACGACCTATTTCTTGAGCCGGTCCTGCGACTGTTGCGGGTCCCCGATTTTGCGGCTGGAAAAACAATCCGCGTTACCGCTCCAGCAACACTCCCAACTCCTCGTCGCCCCAGACCTTAACATATTGCGCCCCGCCGATCGTGCCGGGACCGTTTGGCCCCATCTCGTAGTATACCTTCGCTTCGGATGGAAACCGCTTCAAGGCTTCCATTAAATCTTTAACAGCCCATTCTTTGTCTGGCATTACTTCCTCCGCACGCGATTACATCATTTGTAAAGTTAGTGTCGAGAGACGCTTGGGACGACCTCTAACTGATCGAGTTTTGGCAGCAAAGAGATACGCCGATTCCGGACACTCTGAATACTCTCCCGTGCAGACTTAGCCATTCTCGGCTTTGTCATCTCCTTGCTGACTTCCGCCAAGATGGCTTTGCCCGAACGACTTTTTACTTTTCTTTTATCCATATACCAATGATTTCACGCGGCCCACGACTTCGCAGGTCAATTTAGAACAACCGTGCTCTGATTTGAAGAGGCGCGCAACGCTCATCACCCTTCTCTCAGAAACGAGCAATATTGAGCATTTTTGGGGCTGTCGACCGTTGCATCATTTTATGTAACGTCGGGGAGCCTATCCCGAAACAAATATTTTCCCAGGTTGCGCGTGGCGATCGGCAACCAAATCAATCGCGTGCATCTGTAGTGGGTATGCCGGAGTGCTGCTTCAGAGTCGAGCATACTGGTGGGGGAGACAATGTCAATGCGAAGTAAACTCGTCCTCTGGTTTTTTCTATTAACCGGTGGATTTCTTGCTGGGCTCCTCCTGCAGTATGCCAGGCTGCAGCGCCTACGGGAGGAATTGTCTGCATCGTCGAAACAATTGAGGTCCTGCCAGTCCAACGAGCAACTGTCGCAGCTTCGCGCCACGGCCACGATGATGTATTTGGAGGCGGTGCAAAAGAATTACGGACTGTCTGGTGAGTACGCGAAGGCGTTTTACGATCACGCTCAACGAATCCTCAATAGCACACAAGATCCCGCACTGGGCAACTTACTTCGTGACAGCGTCGCAACTCGCGATCAGATCACGGGCGATCTAGCTAAGGGAGACGCCGCGGCACTTTCCGAAATACAATCCACGTTATCCAAGCTCGAACAGAGTGCGAACCATTAGCATGAATCGGAACTACATGTCATTAGGCAGCTGACGACTGAGATCGTCGATTCAGCAGTTGGTGAATGACACTCGCCGATATCACTTTAGCCACGAGTGAATACGTATATAAGACCGAGCAATGACGCCATGACCATGCCACCGAACAGCGGATCCTGCCAGTTTGCCTTTACATTGTGAAGGATAGGTAGCGAGTTGCGAGCCTCTTTATCGGATTTCAGCACTCGTTTCATATTTTCTCCGCTGATGCGCGGTCATGTTCCGTCAGCCACCACCCCCCACGTCGGATTACGACCCCTTGATCGCGTAACCGCTCTAGCGCGAAGCGCACAAACACTTGTGGCTCGTTTAAAGCCTTGGAGAGTGCCGCAACAGAACTGGTGTTAGAACCACTGCTGGTTTGCAACTGGGCGAGGATGCGCACTCCCAATGTCGACATTTGTGAACTTTCCAAAGCCTCTTCGAGCTTTCGCCAACAACGAGCCTTCTTACGGCCCTGGTTATTTCACGACGGAACTATGCCCGGCAACTTCTTTCCACACCCCGTTCTGCCGGACGAAAGTATCGGTGCTGAGAACAGTCTTGACGCGATGTTCGCCGCGGACCATGCCATCATAAGTGTCGGTGTAGGTTGCGATCGCGGTGTTGCGGTCGTAGATGCGAACTTTTAGATCGCTGATCTGTTCACTGTTCATTTTATTGTTGGCGGTGTCTTTTGCATCGGCCAATACAGACTTCTTAGTGGTCCAGATTCCACCACTAAAACCGCCGGTCCAATCGTCCGCATAATTCTTCTCGACGAACGATGCATCTCCAGCGAGATTAGCTTTTACTGCATCGTTCTCAAACTGGGTTATCGCCGCAATCGCCTCGTCATTCGTCGGTTGTTGTTTCGCTGCGGCGAGTGGGCCTAGAACAGCAGACACCACGATTGAGGCAAACAATGTGAGCATGGTTCTTTTCATGGGATGTGATCCTTTCACGCCATCGCGTGACTAAGGTGGGAGAGCTTCAGATGAGCTGACTTAGTTCAGAGAATCTGAAAGAGTGGCAGGGAGACTCGCTCACTAACCACCCTAGGCCTCTGCCTCGATCTTGTCAAATACAACTCGAATGCGGCGAGAGCGTCTTAGCTTGATGAGACGCGCTTCATGTGTAAGCTTGACCATGTGAATGATCCTTTCCAGTGTTGGTTAGTTAGGCAGGTTCGGACGACTTGCCGCACTCCAGACAGCATGTCTTTCGGCGGGACGTGATCAAACCGCAGAACGGGCACATCCTGAGCGATTTAAAATCTCGATCCGGCCGCTTGAACACCGCAAACCTCGTCAGCCAATCAGCAAAGGAATCCAGCCTCCCACGCAATCGAGTCCGAAACCGGCGAAAGCTGGGTGACATTTATTTACTCGAATTCTCAGGGCACTGATCGTGTGGCCGGTAGTCGCAACAGTCGAAGAACGATGACACTTCGAGACTTGCGACGCCAAGTTAGTATGACAGACCGAACGGCGTGATTCTGTGCCAGATTGCTCACATCGGACGATCCAATCTGCATCTAAAGAGGAGAAGGATAAATTGTGAGCAATTTTGATCGGCTGCTCTTTGGCATCACGACCATCCCAGGCATGGCTATCTCTTTTCTCTGACCTGATCAAGTAATTTGAACTTGTCTCTTCGTTACTGCATTAGCCAGGAGGTTTTGTGATTCTCGCCCAAGTCGACAATCTCGCGAAAGACCCAGTCCTTACGCCGGCAAATGCTCCCGACGCTCCTGCCGTCGGCCGCTCCCCCGCCGAGGATTGCGCAAGAATTAAAGACCTCGGTTATGTGGCGTCGAAGCGCATAACGATGTATGGCGAGCGTCTTAAAGTGGTTTCGGATCCTGTTCAGGAGGGTGATTGCATAGTTGTTCAAGTCATCAGCGGAGACGATGCAGCAATACGAAGGCTTCGGCTTCCGGTGTCAACCCTCTTGGGTCTCTCAGATCGGGGCGGACAAAAGACCAAGTTTGGCAAGAGACGTCCCTAGTTCGCAGCTTCGCCGGGGAGAACAACCCCGTACTGGTCAATAGTGGACATTCTTCACCGAGCCCCCGGGTTACTCTGTAAATATCCGATGAGCATCCACATTTACCTCGCTTTGTTGAGCATGCCGCTCTTGATGCAGATCGGGGCTTGGCAGAAGGCAATGGCTCAATCATCGAGTGTGCCCGCCATCGCCCCTCGCAGTGGGTTGACCCCAGAACAGGTAGTAAACAACCTGGTTCAGAGAAACCTCACGCGCGCCCAGGGGCTGGCTGCCTACCAGGGGACGCGAACCTACCGCCTTGAATACCAGGGCTTCGCCGGTTCCAGAAGCGCGGAAATGCTGGTGGACGTGAGATACAAATCGCCAGGAACGAAGGAGTTTACAGTTCGGTCCGAGACCGGCTCCAAGCTGCTCATTGACAGGGTATTAAAGAAACTGTTGCAGAGTGAAAAAGAGGCGCTGTCCGATGAGAATGTGAGTCGCACCGCTCTGAACCGTGATAACTACAAGTTCGCTCAGGTCGGGTACGAGACTACGCCAACCGGCGCGCTCTACGTGCTCTCGGTCGAGCCACGAACAAAAAACAAGTTCCTTTATCGAGGCCGAATCTGGGTTGATGCACAGGACTTCGCAGTTGTACGTCTTCAAGGAGAGCCTGTCAAAAATCCCTCCTTTTGGACCAAAGACACAAAGATCGAAGCGACCTACGTCAAAGTGAGCGATTTCTGGTTTCCCGCGTCGAATCGCAGCACCAGCAGCATTCGTCTGGGCGGACGCGCCTATCTCACAATCGACTACAAAGACTATCGGGCTACGCCTCGGCAATACGACTCTAATATCACCACCGCAGGTTACCAATAAAGTTATCAGTCCCTCCCCACTTCATGGCGCTGCAGTATTTGCGGGGGAGCATTCACCGCAAACAACTAAGCGAAAGAAGACGTCGAGCAACTTGGACAATGCTTGCAGCGGATCGATCGACCCAGTGGCAACTTTCGCGAACCTCCGCTTGGCGCGTGACTCCCCAACTTTCAGGGCAAAAGTCTCATGAATCCTGGTGCTGCCGCCGGTCGCTGCTTCCATTGGCATCGAGCCAATCTAATAAAGAGCGGATGCTTGCCCGGGCCAAGGCAATCGAGCTATCGGCGGCTCCGTAGTAAATGTTGAGGGTGTCTCCGTCAGCGTCCATCGTGTAGCCGCACGGGAACACAACATCTTTGACATCGCCGTTACGCTCGTAGTCAGCCTCAGGGCCGAAGATCCACGAATCCCCTCGCCGCAGGCATTTTTCTGGACTTTCGAGATCGAACAGCGCCAAGCCTAAACGATACAAACACCCTGACGGCGTGTGCCGTACACCGTGGTAGAGCACAAGCCAACCTCGCGAAGTCTCGATGGGGGGCGGAGACAACCCAATCTTGTTTGCGTCCCACCAGGCTCCGCGCCGGGCTTCCATCATGAGTCTGTGACTGCCCCAATGGCGCAGGTCAGGAGAATACGAGATCCACATATGCGACCCCAGTGGGGTCATGGGCCGATGGATAAGCGCCCAATAGCCGTTAATTCTGCGCGGCAGCAGTGCCGTATCTTTGTCGTCCGGTGGCATGATTACGCCGTAGCGCTCAAAGCTCCTGAAGTCTTTCGTCAGAGCGAGAGACACCCCAGGGCCGCCCCGCGAATAGGAAGTGTAAGTAATTACGTATTGCTGCAGTTCGGGCGCGAATGTGATGCGAGGATCTTCAATGCCCCAGATTTCTTCTGGATATTCCTTTGGACTGGGCATCAATGTCGGTTCGCTATCAATTTGCCATCCATCCACGCCGTTCCGAGAACGCGCCGCGCAGAGATGAGACAAACCGCGGCGGTCTTCCACCCGGCAAAGCAGCAGAGTCGCGCCATCCGCTAACAAGGTCGCGCCGGCATTGAACACGCTATTAACTGAGTACGGCCAATCCTTGCTGCTCAGGATGGGGTTCTTGGGATGGCGAAGAAGGAGAGGTTCGTGACGAATTGTGACGGCAACGTTCATAAGTTTTTACTCGGTGGTGCTTACGGCCGGCCAGGAACAAGCAACAAGTGATTCGCCGCGAACTCGGTTTCGTCAGCGGCCCTCATTTCCAGCAGTGCCATCAGGAACGATAACGTTGACTCAGCTCCCTGGTTCTCATTGGCGCGGTCCGGATGCAGACCGTCGCGGCAGCCGCCTGTGACGCAATCATAAAGAGGAAGCTGCAGATCGTTGCTGCCCAGGAACCAGTTGAAGGCCCAGCAGGCTTCGCGGCGCCAACGGCTGTCACCCGTCACCTGGTACGCTGCAAGACACGCTGAGACAGCACCCGCCGATTCAATTGGCTGTTGATCGAACCGGGCCTTTTCACCGCCTCTGCGAAAGAACCCCTGCGACCCGATGGGCACAAAGTTTCCGTTGACGTCGCAGCGCTGTTGTTGCAAGAGCCAATCCAGGGCTTCTATTCCAATGGCAACCATGCGATCATCAGAGCACGCTGAACCCGCCACTAGCATTGCCTGAGGCAATCGCGCATTTCCGTATGCGAGAACATCCTCGAACCAGTTCCAATCCGGGCTTTTGACCGACTCGTACAAGCCTAGCAACCGCAGACCGAGCGTGGACCTGATTTTTTGTGCGTCGCGGTCGCCCGGATACGAATTAAGGTACTCCTGGATTCCGAGCAGAGCGTAGGCCCAGGCACGGGGACTGCTGAATTCGAGCGCTGCGGGAAGAGCGAGCTCGAACAAGCGGCCGGCTGCTCCCCTCATCCCCCGATCGTCAGATCGGCCAAGCACAGTTCCAAGTGCCCACAAGGCGCGACCATGACAATCATCCGAGCCTTCGGCTGCGACCCACTGGCGATCGTAGCCGAGAAAATTCTTGAACCGACCTTTTTCCGGATCGAAGGCATGTTCTAGAAATGCCAAATACCGAAAGCCCAACTCTTGAGTTGCGACACGTGGACTAGCAGGGTCTGCCGTCGCAAAGGCGTCCCTTGACAATCGAGCCTCACTCGGCTGGTTCAGCGTCACCGTGAGAATGAGTGCGCGAGCGTTGTCATCGGTGGTATATCCCTCTTTGTAGTTAGGGACTGTGAAGATAGCGTGCTGCATAATCCCTGTGTCATCTGTCAGCCTGTGTAGATGGTTCAATTTCAATTCAGGCAGTTGATCCAGGGCCTTTTGAGCTCCGCGTGCAGAGAACTGGATTTTCGGATTCTCCATACGGTCGCTCCGGACTCGTGCAAAACTTGTCATATAACCTTGTGCCACCCTCTTCCAGACCATTTCCCTCGCAAACAGATAAGCGCGCTTTCGCATTGCATGGCGCGTGGCCGGCGAATCTAAGAGTTCGATCGTCTTTTGTGCGATGGCGCCGGGGTTCTGGAAAGGCACAAGCGCGCCGCGACGGTCGTCTAAGAGCTCAATTGCATGCCAATAGGGAGTTGAGATAATCGCCTTGCCTGCGCCAAGAGCATAAGCAAGCGTTCCCGAAACCACCTGCGCCTCATGGCGATAAGGGGTGATGTAAATGTCTGCCGCACCAATAAACTCAACCATCTCTTCTGGGCTGACGAAACGGTTGTGGAAGATCACATTTGATTCAACGCCCCTCTCTTTGGCCAAAGCCTGCAAGTAAGTTCGATACCGGTCGCCTTCGCGTCGAAGAATATGCGGATGGGTCGCCCCCGCGACGAGGTAAACAACATTCTTGTGCTTAGACAGAATCTGCGGAAGCGCTTCAATCACATTTTCGATTCCCTTATTGGGAGAGAGCAGGCCGAATGTGACTAGAACCGCTTTGCCCTCCACGCGAAAGCGGTCTTTATAGAAGTTGGGGTCTAAGAACGGCAGGTCAGGAACACCGTGTGGAACCATGTCGATCTTGCTGCCGGGCACCTTGAAGATTTCTTGCAAGAATTGCGAAGACAGCTGGCTCATCACGATCAGGCGATCGGAGAGTTCTGCAATTTTTTCCATGACCATCAACTGGTTAGCATCCGGCTCACGAAGCACAGTGTGAAGCGTAGTCACCACCGGCATCTTCAGGGCACGTAGAAGATGCAAAATATGACTTCCGGCGGGGCCGCCGAAAATCCCGTACTCATGCTGCAGGCACACCATGTCGATATTGTTGAAATTCAGAAATTCAGCGGCTTCTTGATACGATGTCAAGTCGTCCTGCCCGAGCGACCATCTCACTCGCTCCGGATAGTCGTATCCAGATTCTGTGTCGTTCACCGGCAACGCCATCAGTCGAGCTGTGCCGCACTCCGCAGATAAAGCAGCGCACAGGTCAGTCGTAAAAGTCGCAATGCCGCATTGCCGCGGAAGGTAATTCCCGATCACCGCAATTCGGCTAGGCAGGGCGGGCGTGGAGAGCCACGCTGGTCGCGGAGCAGAGACCGCGCGGTGTGCCTTCGAGTTAGGGGCGACCAGTTCCAAGTTTGTCTTGGAAAACACTCTGTTTGGAGCTGACATTGGTCCTTACTCTGTTTGAGAAACAGGTCGTTGAAAGAGGGCAGGCTCAGATGAGCCGAAGGGTCACTCACCACTCTCGAGTTTCTAGCTTGGGGCGTTTCGTACGCCAGTAAAATTGCCTGTTGTTAGTATCCAGCGAAGACGTCGTGAGAACTGCTCAAAATTGACCAGATTTCTCGGATCCTCACCGAAGCGAACAGATTGGCGCATCTGGTCGCGTAAGTTTTGGACCAATTGGACTCAGGTTTTGAATTGGGGATTTTCTAAGCAAACCGTTCTGGAAACCTTACGACAAGCAGCACGGCGGCGACGATTTCTGCCGTTTACTCTGCCCGGATGCGAGTGTCGCCTGCTGGGAACCTCCTGGCAGTTGGCGGGCCGAACGGGTTGCAGGTCTTTCACGTCAATGGAAGCAATCTGATCACGCCGTATACGAAGCGGCTGGCTTGGACGAATTACGACCTAGCCTGCGATACACACAACCATCTGTACGCCGCCGAAAACGGAGGAGGGCACACATGGACCGTCTGACCCAGTGGCTCTGACTATTGTGTCGCTACCGTAAAATAATCCACCGTTTGCCAGTGCCGCCACGCCTCCTTCGGAGATGTCGGAATGATCTACATCTGGTTCTGTTTCAACTGTTGTACGCCGACCGCTCGCTTTCAATGCTCCTAAGTTTTGCACCGACTCCGCAAGGTCACGCTCGACCACGCGGATTTTGAGTGATATGGAGATTTTGAGTGATATGGAGATTAATGAGATGGTCCGCCGCCGAGTAGGATGACTCGGCAGTTCACATCAGGAGGATCATCGCAATGCATATCGCTTCGGTTGGCATCGAT
>Ga0310811_10000804_pt1 | contig 40181 bp, 29 predicted proteins | sample YCmetagenome_FD_207642 | JGI IMG/M metagenome (GOLD analysis project Ga0310811, IMG submission 207642) | Soil microbial communities from experimental microcosm in Duke University, North Carolina, United States - YC | ecosystem: Engineered > Artificial ecosystem > Soil microcosm > Unclassified ... | reverse complement strand
TCGCACGGCGGTCACCGCCGTGGCCGGCGCGGTCGCCGTCGGCCTGTCCTTCGCGGTCGCCCAGCCCAGCTTCGGCTCGCAGAACCCCGGCACAATCACGCCACAGTCCTCGGGTGGCTCGATCGTGCTCACCGGTGCGCACGCCGGCACGACGACGCCGATCCAGCACGTGGTCGTCCTCTTCGACGAGAACGTGTCCTTCGACCACTATTTCGGGACCTACCCGAACGCGGCGAACACCGACGGCACCACCTTCAAGGCCAAGTCGAACACGCCGAGCATCAATGGCTTGACGCCGAACCTGCTGCAGAACAACCCGAACGGCGCCAACCCGGCCCGGCTGTCCTCCGCCCAGGCGCTCACCTGCGACCAGGACCACTCCGACACCCCCGAGCAGCAGGCCTACGACATGGGCCTGGCCGACAAGTTCCCGCAATACACGGGCGTCGCCAGCTGCTCCTCGCCGGATCAGGGCGTGCCGAACCTGGTCATGGACTACTACGACGGCAACACGGTCACCGCGCTGTGGAACTACGCGCAGAACTACGCGATGAGCGACAACTCCTACGACACGACTTTCGGTCCGTCGACCCCGGGCGCGCTCAACCTGATCTCGGGCCAGACCTACGGCGGCACGGTGGTCGACGCCTCCGGCAACCCGGTCACCGCCACCTCCACCGTGGCCTCGCCGAACTCCAGCGGCCTCGGCACCGACATCGGTGACATGGACGGGTACTACGACGACTGCTCGAAGGCCGGCAACACGCTCAAGATGACCGGCACCAACATCGGTGACCAGCTCAACGCCAAGAACGTCACCTGGGGCTGGTTCCAGGGCGGCTTCGCCCCGACCACCCCGGCCACCTCGACCAGCAAGGCCGTCTGCGGCGCTACGCACACCAACTTGGGCGGGGCGAGCGTCGCGGACTACAGCGCGCACCACGAGCCCTTCGAGTACTACGCCTCGACGGCCAACCCGCACCACCTCGCGCCGAAGAACGAGGCCGAGGTCGGGTACAACGGCCAGGCGAACCACCAGTACGACCTGTCGTACTTCTACCAGTCCATCAAGGACGGCAACCTGCCCTCGGTCTCCTACGTCAAGCAGGCCGAGTACCAGGACGGCCACGCGGGCTACTCCGACCCGCTCGACGAGCAGGCCGGGATCGTCAACACGATCAACGCGATCGAGTCCTCCAAGTACTGGGCCAACACCGCGATCGTGATCTCGTACGACGACTCGGACGGCTGGTACGACCACCAGGCCCCGCCGAACGTGAACTCCTCCTCCGACCCGGCGGTGGACGCGCTCGACGGCAAGGGCCAGTGCGGCAGCACCGCCCGCACCCCGCTGGCCGGCGAGCAGGACCGCTGCGGCTACGGCCCGCGCCTGCCGCTGCTGGTGATCTCGCCCTTCTCCAAGGACAACTACGTCGACCACTCGGTGACCGACCAGAGCTCGATCCTGTCCTTCATCCAGCAGAACTGGAGCACGGGAACGATCTCCGGCTCGCTGGCACAGGACGCCGGCTCGCTGGACTCGATGTTCGACTTCGGCAAGAAGTCCGCGCGCCGGGTGCTGCTGAGCCCGAAGACGGGCGCGGTCCTGAGCGACTGATCCGCGCCTGACGCATCCGCATCAAGCGGTTCGCCCCCGTCACGCTGGCGCGTGACGGGGGCGAACCGCTGCCCGGGGCCGGCCTCAGGCGAACATCCCGGAGCCGAGGTAGTCGGAGGTGTCCCGCGCCCCGGGCAGCGCGAAGAAATAGCCGCCGCCGGTCGGCGAGATGTAGTCGACCAGCGGCTCGTCGATCAGCCGGGTCTGCACGGCCTCGAACTGGCGGACCACGTCCTGCTGGTAGGCGCAAAAGGCGAGGCCCACGTTGAGGTTGCCGTCGACGTCGAAGCCGCGGTCGTAGTTGTAGCCGCGGCGCAGGATCTGCTGGTCGTAGGTGGCCTTGGTGCGCGGGTTGGCGAGGCGGATGTGCGCGTCGAGCGGGATGACGTTGCCCATCGGGTCGTTCGCGTACGCGGGGGTGTCGAACTCGGCGGTGCCGCTGAGCGGGGCGCCGGAGTCGCGCCTGCGGCCGATCATCAGTTCCTGCTCGTTGAGGGAGACGCGGTCCCAGAACTCGACCAGCATCCGGATGATCCGGATCACCTGATACGAGCCGCCCTCTGCCCACTGCTGCTCACCGCGCAGCCCGCCATGCGTCCAGATCAGAGCGCTGGTAGCGGCATCGTCGTCGACGTCCGGGTTGGCGATGCCGTCCTTGAAGCCCAACTGGTTGCGCTGGGTTCCGCTGGGCCGCGGCACGGACTGGAAACCGTCGATCTTCCAGTTGCCCTGCATGCCGCCGCGGGTGTGCTTGGCGATGTCGCGCAGCGCGTGCATCACCGTGTCCTGGTGGTCGGCGCAGATCTGCAGCGAGAGATCGCCGTGCAGCTCGGCCGAGCCGACCATGTCGTCGTTGGGGAACACCGGCATGGGCGACAGGCGCACCGGTTTGCGCGCGGACAGGCCGTAGCGCTCGTCGAACAGGGACGCGCCGACGCCGAGCGTGACCGTCAGGCCGTCCGCGGGCACCAGCGGGCCGAGGGTCTCGCTGTCCGCGGGCGGCGAGGCCAGGCCGAGATCCGCGGGCGTGCCGCCGGCGGTCAGGAAGCGCGCGCGGGCGGTGATCGTCTTGAACAGGTCGATCAGCTCGGCGCGGTTGTCGGCCGTTGCGTTGAAGGACACGAAGGTCGCGAAGGCCTGCGGCTTGGTGAGAATGCCGGACTGGTGCGTGCCGTGGAACGGGATCGCACGGCCAGAGCCGGTGCTCGACTGCGGGGTCTCGGCCGCGGCGACCGCTCCCCCGGCCACGCCCGCGGCGACGGCGACTCCCGCGGCACCCACCGCGGCGCCGCGCAGAAAGGAGCGGCGCCGCAGCGCGGCGTGTAGGGTCGCCGAGTCGACCAGGCTCGCGCCGTCGGCGGTGACGCCGGAGAAGGGACAGCCGCCGGTGGTGGGCCGCGGGGTCTCGGGCGCCTCGGGCGCCTCGGGTGCCTCGGGTGCCTCGGGTGCCTCGGGTGCCTCGGGTGCCTCGGGTGCCTCGGGCGTAGCGTCGATGTTCTCTGACTCGGACATCAGGCCGCGGTCCGTTCTTCCAGCAGATCGGGTACGAGGGAGAGGGTTTCGAGCAGCCGGCCGAGATCGCCATCGATCCGCTGCCGCTGCGCGGTGCTCAGCGCGTCGAGCGCCGTGGACCTGGCGGCGCACGTGGTGGTGCACGGCCCGGCGCCGACGGTCTTCAAGTCGGCCTGCACGGTGGCAAGGCCCTGGTCGATCTGCTTCAGCAGGGCGGGATCGCCGCGTTGGATCAGGGAGCTGACAGTGGAGAGCACCTCCTGGGTGCCCTGGGTGTTCGCGTAGAGCGTGTCAAGCGTGGTGCCGCTGCCGTAGTCCTGGATCCCGGTGAGCTGGAACTGCAGCGCGTTCTCCAGGATCTCGTGGCTGCGCAGCGGCAGGTCGGTGGGAGGCGTGGTCTGGCCGGGGAAGGCCTTGATCAGGCCCTCGATATCGGACACCAGCTTGTCCCCGTACGGAACGAGCCCAGCGGCGGAACCGCCGTGCCAGAGCCCGTATTCGATGCGGAAGAAGCCGGTCCAGTCCTTCGACGCGGTGCCCTGCGGTTGCCCGCTCGCCGAGCCGTTGATCTCGGTGTCGAAAGTGCCGAAGGTGCCGTAGGCCGCGCCGAGCCGTTCGTAGTCCAGATGCGCGGGCAGCCAGTCCGCCTCAGCCTGCGCCAGGTTTCCCGAGCGCAGGTCGGCGTCCAGCTTCTCGGCCGCGGCCAGCAGCCCGGGCAGCGCGGTCTGCACGTACGCGCGGTAGTCGGTGATCGGCTGCTGCATGTCCAGCTCGGTCACCGGGACCACAGCCGTCAGGCCGCGCGAGCTGCCGGTCACGTGATACGTCGGCGAGTTCTTCACCGTGCCGTCGATGAACGAGCAGCGGAAGACGTAGTCACCCGCCCCGATCGAGACGTTCATGACCTCGCCGGCGCCCGGCGTGACGTCGGGGGCCTCGCCGTAGACGGCGTTCGTGGCCGGGTCGATCAGGTACACCTCGGCCGTGTTGGCGCCGTTGTCGGTGATGTTGAAACTGAGCGTCCCGGCGGTCGGCGAGCTCCAGCCGGTGCCGCAGGAGGACTCGCTGATCGCGATCTGGATCGTGCTGCTCGCGGATGCTCTGCCCAGCACCGAGATCGTGGCCACGGCGGCGAGGGCGGGTACGGCCACGATCGACCCGTAGACAGCCCAGCGCGGCGCCCGCCGGTCGCGGCCCGCGGACGGGCTCCGCGCGGCAAGCGCCCTCTCGGCGAGCCGCGCGGCGAGCGCGGCCTCCTCGGCGGCCCGCCGGGCGGCGACGCGCTCGGCGCGGGACGCCTCCGATGCCGGCGCGGCAGCCGCCTGCGCCCGGCCCGCGGCCCGCACGCCGTGCACGAACAGCGTCATCGTCGTCGCGAGGTAGAGCACGTAGCCGACGATCTGGAGCCACGTCATCACCGGCGTCAGGTTCAGCGTGCCGGCGATCAGCGTCGCGTACCAGGAGCCGGCGTCGATGCTCAGGTTGAAAGCGTGCGCCGCGTAGCCCGGCAGCAGGGCCGCCTCCTGCAGGTCACCGAGGCCGTACGCCAGCACTCCGGCCGCGATCACGATGAGCACGCCACCGGTGTACGCGAAGAACCGGGTGAGGTTGATCTTCAGCACCCTGCGGTACAGGCCCCAGCAGAGCGCGACGGCGAGCAGGATGCCGACGAGGCCGCCGAGCATCGGCCCGCGCGCCTGCCCGGCCGACTTCGCGGTCGTCCACAGGAACAGCGAGGTCTCCAGGCCCTCGCGCGCCACGGCGAGGAACGCGGTGAGCACGAGCACCTTGTCGCCGCGGCCGAGCGCCTCGCTCACCCGCGCCTTCAGGTCGCCGGACAGGCTCTTGGCGTTGCGGCGCATCCAGAACACCATCGTGGTGACGAAGCAGACCGCGAGCAGCGAGAGCACGCCGCCGAACGCGTCCTGGCCGCCGGCCGGGAGCGCGGCCGAGGTGAAGGTGAGCACCGCGGCGAAGGAGAGGCCGACCGCGACCGCGGCGGCCACGCCCGTCCAGACGGCGCCGAGCCGGTCCCGGGCCTCCGCGCGCACCAGGGTGGCGACGAGGATCGAGACGACGAGCCCGGCCTCCAGGCCCTCGCGCAGACCGATCAGGAAACTGGGAAACGCGGTGTTCCACATGTCGGGCGGGACACTCCTCGATTCGGCCGACTCACAACGAACTTAGGCGAGCCTAACTTATGGGACCACCCGTTCGACACGGCGGGCACGCGACCTCGGAGTGAATTCAGGCGCACATTCCGGCAAATGCGGACATTCCACGCATGCATTTTTCTGCGAAGTTTTTTCGGTCGCATGTATCTGGGGCTGGTCCCCGGCGCTCTACTTATCGACCGGGTCGGGAAGGGGAGAGCCCGATCCGGTCTCCGCTCCATCACCCCCCGGGCCTCGGGGAGGGGCCCCGGCGGGCGATGGAGCGACCGGTGGGGGATCAGGGTGGGGAGCACCGTGCCCGTCCGGCGGCCGCGAGGGGGGATCCGAGGGGGATCTCGGCGGCCGCCGGACGGTTGCCACGGCGGATCACCCGCCGCCGGCGTCTCGGGGGATCAGGACGGTACGGGGGTACGGCCTGCTCCCCCGGCGACGGCGGAAGAAGTCGAAGCCGGGGAGCATGTCGGAACGCGTCAGTACAGTGCCTGACAGAGCCCAAGGGAGGATGAAGTGGCACGCACGAATCACAAGGCGCGGATGGAAAGGCTGCTCAGCCGCCATCCGGACGCGGTGTACACCGACGGTGCCGCGCACCGCCGGGATCAACTCCTTGTCGCGGAACATCAGTCGGAGCTCGCCCGCGAGGCCGGCTCCCGTGTCGTCGACCGGGTGGACGAGTACCCCGAGATCGGGGTGCACCGGCTGCGGCTGAGAACATCGGCCCGCGTCCATGTGCCGGAATTCGCCGCCGATCTGCGTGAGCAGGGCATCGGCGCGACACCGAATCACCTGCTGCGCGGCGAGCCCGACTACATCGGCGGTCCGTTCGGCGTGCCCGAGCTGTGCGCCCCGATCGCGCCGCCGGTCGCGAACGGAGTCGGCCGGCCGGTCACGGTCGCGGTGCTGGACACCGGGATCACCCCGCACCCCTGGTTCACCAACACCGACTGGTGGCCCGAGGTGACGCCGGATCAGCTCGACCCGGTCGCCGCCGACTGCGACTACGGACTGGACGCACAGGCCGGGCACGGCACCTTCGTCGCGGGCGTGATCCTGCAGAAGGCCCCGAACGCGCGGCTGTGGATCGACCGCGTGCTCGACGACATCGGCATCTGCGACGAGCTCGAACTGCTGCACGGCCTGGGCCGGATCCGGCGCCGCGAGGAGACGAGCGGCGTGCCGGTGGACGTGGTCAACATCTCGCTCGGCGGCTACGCGCACGCCGACCACCCGTCCTCGCTGGTCGCGGACGCGCTGCGGAGGTTCGGCAGCCACACGGTGGTCGTGACGGCAGCCGGCAACAACGGCTCCGACCGCCCGTTCTGGCCGGCCGCGCTCAAGGACTGCGTTGCGGTCGGGACGAAGGCGCCGTTCTCGGACCGCGGCTGGTGGGTGGACGCCCACGCCCCGGGTGTGGACGTCCTCGGCCCCTTCCCGCAGCGCCGCCCTGACGGCGAGATCGAGCTCGGATACGCCCGCTGGAGCGGCACCTCCTTCGCGGCGCCCCACGTCGCCGGCGCGATCGCCCGGCTGGCCAACGACAAGGAGATCACGGCCCGGGAGGCCGCCGAGGTCCTGCTGGACACGGCCCGCCCGAAGACCGACCCCGAGTACGGGGTGGAGATCGGATAGCGGAAGGTATGACGCCACGGCGTGATCTCGCTAGTGTGTCCCACGCGCCCGGCACGGGGCCGGGCGCGTGGGAGCGTGAGTCATGCCGTCGAACAGCGCGCAGCCCGCGGGGCCGGGGAACGACGAGCTTCTGGCCGCCGCTCTGCGGGGGGAGCGCGAAGCCTGGAACAGCCTGGTCGAGAGGTTCAACCGGCTGGTCTGGGCCGTCGCCCGGAGCTTCGAGATGCCGGCCTCGGACACGGCCGACCTCAGCCAGACGGTGTGGCTGCGGCTGGTCGAGCACATGGATCAGATCAAGGAGCCGGAACGGCTCGGCTCCTGGCTCGCGACCACCACCCGGCGCGAGGGGATCAAGCTGCTGCGCAAGCGCAGCCGGGAGATCCCGGACGAGCACCGGGAGGAGCAGTCGGACCTGGGCATGGACGGCCCGGAGGAACACGCCCTGGTGGCCGACGAGTACGCACAACTGCGCGACGCCCTGGCCAAGCTGCCGGAGCGCTGCCGCAGGCTGCTGCGGGTCATCGCGGCAAGCGACGAGGCGAACTACAGCGAGGTGGCCGCCGCCCTGGACATGCCAATGGGTTCCATCGGCCCGACCAGGTCGCGTTGCCTGGAACGGCTGCGGGTTCAGTACACGCAGTCATCGTGAACCCGTCGAGAGACGGAGCGGTCCTAGGGGGACGAGCTCATGAGCAGTGAAGGACACGCGGGCGAGGAGCACGAGAACGTGCGCCTGCTGGCCGACCTCGACGCGCTGTACCAGTACGACGATCCGGTACCCGAGTCGGTGCTGGACGCGGCGCGCGGCGCCTTCGCCTGGCTGGACTTCGACAGCGAGCTGGCGAAGCTCCTCGACGAGGAGTCGCTCGCCGGCCGCGCCGTGCGCGCCACCGGAGACCAGCACCTGCTGACGTTCGAAGCCGAACACCTGACCTTCGTGGTGGAGTCCACCGAGCTGGCCGACGGCCGCAAGCTGGTCGGCCAGGTCATGCCGGCAGGCCCGCGCGAGGTGTGGCTGGAGAGCGCGGGCGGCGAACGCGCCGCCACCGAAGTGGACGAACTGGGACGATTCTCGCTCCCGCAGCTGCCCGCCGGCCCGGCGCGGCTGCGCTGTCAGCTACCGGACGGCACACGCGTGGTGACTGAATGGGGCGCCATCTGAGAAGCTGACTGAATGACCCGTGCCCACGACGCCGTCAGCACGTCCCCCGTCGACGGCGCGCTTCGCCTTGCCCGTGCTCTGGAACTTCTCGACGAGGTCGACGGGGATGCCGCGGCGGCCGGCGCGGAAGCCAGAAAACTGCTGGCGCGGAGCGAGTCGGACGAGGCCGCGGCCGTCGCGATGCGGGTGCTCGGGCTCTCGCTCAGAGCCGGCGACAACTCCGCGGCCGCCACGGAGATGCGCCGTGCGGTCGACAGCGCGGAGCGCCTTGGCCTGTCGCTGCGCGCGGCGCAGGCGCGCACCTCGCTGCTGGTCATGCTGTCCCATCAGGGTCGGACCACCGAGGCGCTGCGCGAAGCCGAACTCGCCGAGGCCGCGCTGCAGGGCCCTGAGGTCGAATGGGATCTGGCCAGGCTGCGGGTGAACCACGGCCTCGTGCTGCAGCGCCTCGGGCGCAACGCCGAGGCCCTGGCCTGCTACGCCGCCGCCGAGCCGGTGCTGATCCGGCACGCGGACGTGCGCTGGGAGGTCATCATGCTCAACCTGCGCGGCACGATGCTGGCGTATCAGGGCAAGCATGACGCGGCGGCCACCGACCTGCGTCGCGCGATCGGGCTCGGCGAATCCTCCGGCATGAGCAACATCGGCTTCAGCCTGCACCTCAACTACGGCTTCGTGCTGCTGCAGGCCGCGCGGATCCCGGAGGCGCTCAAGGAGATCACGTACGCGCTGCGGATCGGCGAGCAGAACGGGGCCCAGCTCGAACCCGCGTACGCGGACCGGGCGAACGCGCTGCTGACGGCCGGTCTGGCCGCGGAAGCGCTGGAGAACGCGGAGCGGGCGATCGCCGGGCAGCTCGAACGCGGCCGGGCGTTCGACGCGGCGGAGTCCCGGCTGGTCGCGGCGCGCGCCGCGCTGGCGGCGGGGCAGGTGGGCCGCGCCTCGGCGCTGGCCGCGCAGGCGCGCGCGGACTTCACCGCGCAGCGACGGCGCACCTGGTCCGCCTGGGCCTGGCAGGTGGAGCTGGCCGCGCGGTTCGCGGACGGCGAGCGCACCGCCGATCTTCTCAGGGAGCTGATCCGGTGCGCGAGGCGGCTCGAGCAGTCAGGCTGGCTGATCTCGCCGCAGGAGGCCCGGCTGCAGGCCGCGCACACCGCCGCCGCGCTCGGGCGGCGGGCGCAGGCGGCCCGGCTTTACGGGGTGATCGGGGCGAAGCGGTTCAGCGGACTGGCCTCGCTGCGCATCCTGGCCTGGGAGGCGGAGAGCGAGCGCAGGTTGCTCGGCGGCGACCGCGGCGGCGCGGGCCGCGCCGTGACCCAGGGGCTGAAGGTGCTGGGCGAGTTCGCCGGCACGCTGGGGGCGACGGATCTGCGCGCGGGCAGCGCGGCGCTCGGCGCGGATCTCGCGAAGGCGGGTCTGCGGCTGAGCCTGGAGGGCGGTTCGGCGCGCAGCCTGCTGGTGCGCGCGGAGCAATGGCGCGCGGCGTCGCTGCGGCGCGCCCCCGTGCGCCCGGCGCAGTCGGGTCAGTTGGCGCTGCTGCTGGCGCGGCTGCGCTTCGTGACCACGCAGGCGGGCGACGATCCGTTGGCGGGCAAGGACATCCGCGCGGTCCAGCGCGAGCGGGTCCAGCTTGAAGAGGAGATCAGGGAACTGGCTCGGCACACTCCGGGCACCCACGCCTCGCCGGAGTCGCCGCTCGATCTCAGGGTCCTCAGCAGCACGCTGAGCGGCCGCACCCTGGTGGAGTACCTGCGCCTGGACGACGAGCTGCACGCGATCGTGCTCGCAGACGGCCGGTGCACGCGGCACCGGATCGGCTCGTACCAGGCGGTGCTCAAGGAACTCGAGCAGCTGCGGTTCGCGATGGGCCTGATCGCCAAGCAGCACGGCTCCCCCCGGCTGCTCGCGGGCGCGCGGCAGAACTACGGCCACGCGCGCGTGCGGCTCGACGCGATGCTACTCGACCCGCTGCGCAAGCGGATCGGCGGCCGCGAGGAGCTCGTGCTCGTGCCGACCGGCTCGCTGCACGCGCTCGCGTGGGCCGCGCTGCCGTCGATGGAGAACCGGATCGTCACGGTCGCGCCCTCGGCCCGCAGCTGGCTGGCCGCCGAGCAGGTCCCGCGCCGGACCGGCCCGGTCGCGCTGGCGTACGGCCCGGACCTGCCGCACGCCGGGGACGAGATCGCCGCGATCGCGCAGCTCTACCCGGACGCCAAGCCGCTGCGCGGCGGCGACGCCGGGGCCGAGGCGGTCGCGGCGTCCTGGGACGGCGCCCGGCTCGCGCACCTGGCCGCGCACGGCAGGTTCCGCAAGGACAACCCGCTCTTCTCCAACCTGCAGCTGGCCGACGGGCCGCTGACCGTCTACGACCTCGAATCCCTCGGCCGCGCCCCGGGCCTGCTGATCCTCTCGGCCTGCGACTCGGCCCTGTCCGGCATCCACCCGGGCGACGAGCTGATGGGCGTGGCCAGCGCGCTGCTCGCCCTGGGAAGCAAGACGCTGATCGCGTCCGTCGCCCCGGTCGACGACGAGTACACCAGAACACTGATGACCGCGCTGCACACCGGGCTCGGCGCGAACGTGCGCCCGGCCCAGGCGCTCGCCAAGGCGCAGGCCGAGCACCCGGAGGCGCCAGCCTTCATCTGCCTCGGCTCAGGCTGAGTACTCCGGCTCGGCGCCGCCTTCGAACTCCCCCGCCTCGTCGATGTCGGACGCCCCCTCGACATCGTCGTCATCGACGTCGGTGCCTTCGGCCGCCGAGTCCTCCCGGCCGGCCGCCGCGGCGCCGGCCGCGGCGAAGCCGTCGAGGAAGCCGCGGGCGCGCTCGAGCTTGGGGAAGTCCTGGAGCAGCCGCCAGAAGCCGGCGCCGTGGTTGGGCTCGATCAGGTGCGCGAGCTCGTGCAGCAGCACGTAGTCGATGACGAAGTCCGGCATCCCGCGCAGCCGGTCGGAGAGCCGGATCGAGGCGTCGACCGGAGTGCACGAGCCCCAGCGGGCGCCCTGGTTGGAGACCCAGCGCACTGAGACCGGCACGGCCCGTCCGCCGAGGTATTTGACCGACAGTTCGCGGGCCCGGGTCGCCAGCTCGGCCTCGCCCGGCCGGCTGCGCCGCTCGCGCGAGTCGAGCCGCGCGAGCATCGCCTTGACCCAGCGCTCCTCCTCGCGTGCGGACATCTGCGCCGGGATCAGCACCACGGTCCGGTCGCCCTGCCGGTAGGCGGACACGGTCCGCCGACGACGCGCCGAGCGACGCACCTCCACGGCGTCTCCGGCGGCCGTACCACGCGTCGACCCCGCGGGGTTCGCGGCGTCCGTCGGGGTCAGGTCGGCTGACACGCAACCCAACGTAGCGGTTCGGAGCCGTTTTGGCCCCCGTCTGCGTGCTAAGTCTTGCCGAAAAGTTCTCGGCAGCCGCACTCCGACGTACGGGGTTCACCGAAAAATTCTTCATTTCGCCTGGTGAAAGAGCGGCACCCGACTTCGTCCACCGGGTTATCCACATGAAATGCCGGAACGATCCACATACTTGCCGGGATTGTCACCAGGTTATCCCCAGGGTTGTCCACAGCCGTTCGCGTGGCGCAATTGACGACGCGGGTCAGATCGCCGTACCGTCGTCACCTGAAAGCGGGGCCTTCGGAAAACAGCTCGGCGGCCGCGGTGGGCGATCACCGCGTGAACCGGGACGTGCGCCTGGGGGCCCCGCACCGTCTTTTCTCCGGGATATCCCCTCCCACTCACCCGCACGTCGGACCGGCGGTCCTACAACTCACCCGAACGTGCCAACACGCGGCTGCGCATGCCCCGCCGAGCCTCCGCGATGCCGGAACACGCTCCCCTCTCGCGTATGGTGACTCTCGTCCGGGGGTCGAACGCGGCCAATCGGACGAACCATCCGCGAGATGCACAGGAGGGCCACCATGGCCGAGACATACACCGGTGAGGCCTACTGCGTGAAGTGCAAGGAGAAGCGGCACTTCACCGGCGAGGTCAAAGTCAGCGAGTCGGGCCGCCGGATGGCCCAGGGAACGTGCCCGACCTGCGGCACCAAGGTCAACCGGATTCTGGGCAAGGCCTGAGCCGACCGCCGGCGGTCCGCGAATTCCGGCACCGGGCGGGCCGGTATCCGAATTCCCGGATACCGGCCCGTGCGACCGGCGCGGACCCGAGATCTCCCTGACGAAGGAGCCGCGCGCCGGTGCGCCCGATCCTCAAGCCCGGATTGGGCCGCGTCTGGCTGGACGCGAACACCGTTCAACTCGGCCGCGGCGCGCATTGCCGGATCCACCGGCTCGATAGCGCAGAACGATTGCTCCTCGAAGCCCTCGACGGGACCCGGGATACCGATTCGCTGCTTTCCTACGCCGCCCGACTGGGCCTGTCGGGCGAACGATCGATGGCTTTGCTCAACCGGATGGCTCTGGAGGGCGTGCTGGACGACGCCTCGCTGGAGACCCCGGCCCTCGCCCGCGTGAGCGTCGCGGAGCGGGCCAGGCTCGGGCCGCTGGTCAGCGCGCTCGGGCTGCGCAACAAGCTGCCCGGCAGCGGTGCGCGGGCGCTCGAGCGCCGGGCCCAGCAGCACGTCGCCGTGCACGGCCTCGGGCTGATCGGCGCGCAGGTCGCGCGGCAGCTGGCCGCCGCCGGGGTCGGCGTGGTGCGGCCGGTCGATCCGAACCCGGGCGAGCACCGCGACACCGGCCCCGGCGCGCTCGACCCCGGACAGGCCGGCCAGCGGCGGCAGGATTCCGTCTGCCGCGCGATCCAGCGCGATACGCCGTTCGCCCGCATCGCCCCGACGCACGCGGCGCGCCGGCCCGAGCTCGTCGTCGTCGCCCCGGTCGACCGGTATCCGGTGGAGCTGTTCGACAGCCTCGCCGCGGACGGCGTGCCGCACCTGCTCGTGCGACCCGCGGGCGACGAGGTGCTGATCGGCCCGCTCGTGCTCCCCGGCCGCACTCCGTGCGTGCACTGCGCCGACCTGCGGCTGAGCGATGCCGACCCGAGTTGGGCGCAGTACCTGGCGCAGTTCGGCGCGCCGCGCACCGGCGAATTGCCGCCCGGCGACACCTCGCTGCTGCTGCTCGCCGCCGCCTACACGGTGCACTACGCGCTGATCCGGCTCGACGGCGGCGATCCGCCGGTCGTCGGCGCAGTGACGAGCCTGCGCCCGCCGGACGCCGTACCCGTCCGCATCGAGCTCAGCGCGCACGCGCGCTGCGGATGCGGTGCCCGCGCCAACGCTGATCGGGCCGACCTGCTCTAATAGGCCGTATGAGTGATCTGCCGAGGAATGCGGTGACCCGTACCGCCAAGCTGGCCACACTCCCCCTCGGCCTGGCCGGACGCGCCACCGTCGGCCTGGGCAAACGCGTGGTCGGCGCGCCCGCCGCGGCCGTCGCCGGCGAGCTGCAGACCCGCACCGCCGAGCAGATCTTCAAGGTGCTCGGCGAGCTCAAGGGCGGCGCCATGAAGTTCGGGCAGGCGCTCTCGGTCTTCGAGGCGGCGCTGCCCGAGGAACTGGCCGGGCCGTACCGCGGCGCGCTGACGAAGCTGCAGGAGAGCGCGCCCGCGCTGCCCGCCTCGACAGTGCACAAGGTGATGGCCCAGTCATTCGGGCCGGACTGGCGCGAGCGCTTCCAGTCCTTCGACGACGCCCCCGCGGCCGCCGCCTCGATCGGCCAGGTGCACCGCGCCGTGTGGAGCGACGGGCGCGCGGTGGCCGTCAAGGTGCAGTACCCGGGCGCGGGCAAGGCGCTGGTCGCCGACCTCAACCAGCTCGCCCGGATCTCCCGGCTGTTCGGCATCCTGGTGCCCGGCATGGACGTCAAGTCACTGCTGACCGAGCTCAAGGAGCGGATCGCCGAGGAACTCGACTACGCGGCCGAGGCGGACAACCAGCGCGCCTACGCCGCGGGCTACGCCGACGAGCCCGGCATCCTCGTGCCCGACGTGGTCGCCCAGCAGGGCACGGTGCTGGTCACCGAGTGGATCGACGGCATCCCGCTGTCCAAGATCATCTCGGACGGCACGGCGGAGCAGCGCAACGAGGCCGGCCGGCTGCTGCTCGGCTTCCTTTTCTCCGGCCCCGGTATCGTCGGCCTGCTGCACGCCGACCCGCACCCGGGCAACTTCCGGCTGATCCCGGTCGAGGGCGCGGACGCCGAGGAGGGCCCGTGGCGGCTCGGCGTGCTCGACTTCGGCGCGGTCAACCGGCTGCCCGGCGGTATGCCGGAGGCTATCGGCACCGCCATCGGGTACGCGCTGCAGGACGACGCCGACGAGGTGGTCCGGATCCTGAGCGGGGAGGGCTTCGTGCGCCCTGGGATCACGATGGATCCGCAGGAGGCGCTGGACTACCTCGCCCCGCTGCTCGACCCGCTGCGCGCCCAGATCTTCACCTACAGCCGCGCCTGGCTGCGCGACCAGGGCTCGCACCTGTCCGGCCGCGGCAACCCGGCCGCCTCCGTCGGCCGCAGGTTCAACCTGCCGCCGGCCTACATGCTGATCCACCGGGTGAGCATGGGCACGCTCGGCATCCTGTGCCAGCTCGGCTCGACCATCGCGGTGCGCGAGGTCCTGGGACCCTGCCTGCCCGGCCTGGACCTGGACGCGTGACCCCTCTCGCGGGGATCTGATTCACGCTCCGGGCCCTGACCGGGCAGGGGGTGTTGGTGCCTTGGTGCTCGGTATTCGGTTATGGGAGATCAGAGGGCCGGGCGGGCCGGCCCCCGGGGCGGCTAGCGCTTCCCGCCCAGCAGGCGCGCCGCGAGCCCGCGGCGTGCCCGGTAGGCGGTGCGTCGGAGGCGTTGCGCCTCCGCTTGTCGTAAGCGTTCCCTGTGCATTTCCTGGGCGTAGCCGTACTGCGTGGCGTTCATGGTTGCCGTGCTCCTCAGCGTGGTGGGTTCGTGGTTGTACGGGGCGAGCGGATTACCGGACTCGGCGCGGACGCCGGCGGGCTTGAGCAGGGTCTTGGACATGGGGCTTCCTGTTTCCTGAGAAGGGATCCGGACGGTATTCGGTGGTTCAGGCGACGACGGCGACGTCTACCTTGCGCGGACGTCCACGCGGCCGCTTGCGAGCCACGACGACGCCCTGGACGAAGAGCTCGCCGCCCCAGACGCCCCAGGGCTCCTTGCGCTCGAGGGCGCCCTGCAGGCAGGCCTCGCGGATGGGGCAGTCGGTGCACACGGCCTTGGCGAGCTCGACATCGGCCGGGGACTCGGCGAAGAAGAGCTCGGGCTCGACGCTGCGGCAGGGCAGGTCGTCGAGGGCGGTGCTGGGCTCGAAGACGGTCAGCTGCATCGCTGGCTCCTTCTGGGGGCTCGGGACTACGGCGGGGCTGTTCGTGGGGTCAATCGGAGCCTGGTCGAGGCGCTCGATCTGCACGGTGTGTTAAGTCCTTGTCGTATCGATGGTCCCGCCGCCCACGTTCCCGGTGCTGGGAACGAATAAGGCCGCGGATCCCGGTTCTCGGGTTCCGCGGCCTGGAGGCTGCTGCGCTGACGGGCGGTCAGTGCGGTGGTCTCCAGGTGACGGGTCCCCGACGGTCGGTCAGGTGCTGCTTGTCCTGCTGGTCCTTGCTGGTGCTGCCATTGCCGACGACTCCGGCGCCGAACACGCGCGCGGCGGCGGCATAGCCGGCCGGTCGCGTGGCCGCGCTGAAGGCGAAGGCGCGCATGCCCTGGCCGGTCAGGCCGGCCAGACGCTCTTCGGCCACCGCGCGAGTCGCGGTCGCGACGCCGAGGCGCACGGAGCCTGCCCACGCAGAGCAGGACGACGGCATCAGCGGCGAGACTGCGGACGGGGCCTGGACGACGGCGCGCGGGCGCGGGCAGGCGGCGAGAAGGGCAGCCTGCGGCTCGGGAATCTGGAACTGAGTCAGCATGAGATCGTTCTCGCCTCCTTCTCGTACTCGGCCGGTTCCGGGGGCGAGCCGGAATCGACGTGCGCGGCGGCCTGGCGGCCGATTCGAACTGCGGTGCGCCGTCCGGAGTCCGGCGGCGCGAGTCAGAGGCTAGAACCTTCTCCCCTGAGCCCGCAATCCATTTTTGACCTGCGGTTTCGTGGAAAGCCCCCGACAGCTTCACGCATCCGCCTCCGGATGCTCCCCACGTTCACCCGAAGACACGAGACCTCCGGGCGCGAACTTCATCCTGTCATGGGCGCCGGGCCGTGTCACCCCCTGCACGGTATTTTCCGGTGACCTCCCGGACACGATCCGGTAAAGCGGCCTCTGGACGGCGCGCCCGCCCCGGCCTAAAGTCAGCCGCGACGATCACCGGCGGCGCGTCTTCCTCGGCAGGAGGGCCGGATGGCTGATCCGCACATCGAGTTCATCGACCCACACGAGGATCCGGACTCCGTCGACTGGCTGGACGAGGACGGCGAGGAGCACGTCCGGTCGCACGGGAGCGCCCGCCTTCCGCCGCGCACCACCGCGCGCCGTGTCCTCGGCTCGCTGCTGGTCTTCGCCCTCGTCTTCGCCGCGACCGGCTACGCCGGCACCCTCGCCTACCGGCACGACGAGGCCGTCGAGCGGGCGGCCGACACCCTCGAACTGCGCGCGGTGGACGTCGGCGATCCGGTCACGCTGCTCGACCCGGGCGCGCTCGGCGGCCTCGGCGCCTGGCGGATCGACCCGAGCGCGGAGGTCGCCGTGGACATCACGAATGAGGGCCCTGACCCGATAACCCTGCTGCCCGGCGCGACGCTCTACGGTCCGGGCCTGACGAAGCCGGCGACGCTGCGCACCAGCGGCCAGAGCCGGCTGCGCCCCGGGCAGACGGCGCGGCTGACCGGCGTGGCCGGCGTGGACTGCGGCGTGCGGGCCGCGAGCGCCGGCGTGGACCGGGGCAACTCCCTGCTGATCGAGGCGCGCACGGCGAGCGGGGCGGTCGGCGCGGACTCGGTGGGCCTGGACGGCGGCGGCGAGTCCGTGCGCCAGGAGATCTGCGTGCAGCAGGGCCAGGGACTGGCCTCGAGCTTCTACCCGCAGTCCGTCGACGCGGCGGCACATTCGTTCACCGTGGCGGTCTCCAGCCATTCGCTCGCTGTCCAGCCGCTGCGCTACCAGGTGGTCGAGACCGTCTCGACGCGGCCGACGCAATCGATGCCGCCGATGAACGTCCTGCTGTCCAAGCCGGTACCGGTCGGCCCGGTCACCGGGACGCTCGAACCCGGCGGGGCCGTGAGAGCCGGGTTCACCGTGCGCGTGACGACCTGTCCGACGCTCGCCGCCGTCGCGCAGGGCACCGTGGAACTTGAGATGTTGCTGTTCTACCGCGGTGCGCCGGCGGTCTTCCAGATGGACGGTTTCGACCTCGGCACCCTTGTCCGCGAGGCCTGCTCTCTGCTCTCTTGAGAAGGTGGACGAGATGGGGGACGACGATGACGACGATGTCGTCTTCCTCGACGACGAGGAGATCGACGACGCGGACTGGATCGACGAGGAGGGCCTCGGCAGCGCGGGCCATCCCGGGATGCTGCCGCCGCGCGTCTCGCGCCACCGGCTGCTCGTGACGCTGGCCGCGCTCGCGGTCTTCCTCGGCGGCACCGGCGCGGTGTTCACGGCCGCCTACCACCGGCACATGACGGACCTTCGGATCGCGAACCTGCTCGACCTCGCCGCTGCCGCGTCGCCGCAGATCCCCGGCCTGGCCGACCTCGGCTTCTCCACGATCTGGCACGCCGAGGTCCGCGAGCGGGTCGTCGTGCCGGTGGTCAACCAGGGGCCGCGCCCGGTCGTGCTGCTCGGCGCCGTGCTCTCCGAGCCCGGCATGATCAGCACCGCGGACCTGAAACCGACCGGCGAGAAGACGCTGAGGACCGGCGAGGTCGGCGACCTCGCCGGCGAGATCACCGTCAGCTGCGCGCAGGCCGCGACCGCGCCCTTCGCCGTGACCGGCAACGACCCCTCGGCGAGCGCCCCGCGGCTGACGACGCCGACGCTGCGGGTGCAGGCGAAGACCGCGAGCGGCACCATCGCGCAGGCGACGCTGAATCCCGAGTCGGGCCAGGCGCTCAGCGGCGAGATCCAGCAGCGGATCTGCACGCAGCAGGGGGCCTTCGTCGTCGGCGGCGCGCAGCAGATCACGCACTACGACCGGTCCACGCACATTCTGACCTTCACCTGGTCGGCGACATCGAGGGCTGACAGTCCGCTCTGGTACGACGCCACGCTGGAGCTCTCGGTGCCGGGGCGCGACGCCGAGGCGCCCTGCACCGCCGAGACCATCTCCCCGGCCGGGGAGCCGTATATCGGCACGCTGAAGCCGGGCGCGACGATCAGGGCCACTTTCGAGATCCAGATGTCGAGCTGCCAGAGCGGCACCAGCCCGCCGGACGACGAGGCGCTCTACCTGAGCCTCCAGCTCGCGATCGACGGGACGAGCGTGCTGACCGAGCTGAACACCTACCCGGTCGAGCTCTCGTAGCCGAAAGCCGCCGATCAATCAGCGCCACGCTTCCGGCCGGTCTCCTGCGCGCGCCGCCTACTGGCTAGGCGCTCGCGCCGATATCCTCGCCGTCCGCGCCGCCCTCCGGCTCCTGCGACTCCTCGTCGGACGCGGGGGCCGAGCCGGTGAGGATGGTGAGCACCTGGTCGGCGTAGCGATCCAGCTTCGCCGTGCCGACGCCGGGGATCTTGGCGAGCCCGGCCCGGTCCGTCGGCCGGATCTCGGCGATCGCGGTCAGCGTGGCGTCGGTGAACACGACGTAGGCCGGCACCGACTGCTCGGTGGCCTGTTCGAGCCGCCAGTCCCGCAGCCGCTGGAAGAGCGCCTGATCCAGATCCGAGGGGCATTCGGCGCAGCGGCCCAGCTTCCGGTCCACCGCCTCGATCAGGGCCTTGCCGCACACCCGGCAACGTACCGGCCCGGTGCGCTTGGACCTGCCCTCGTCATTGCGTTCGCGCCACTGGGGCGCACGCCCGGAACCGCGGCGCACCACTCCCCCGGCGCCCGCCTCCGTCATCGCGGCCTTCGCCTCGCGCAGCGAGTCCAGGAAGCGCGACGGACGGCGCGAAGGCCGGCCGCCCGGCGCGCGGGCCAGCGCCCAGGACAGCTGCAGCGTCTCGCGCGCCCGGGTCACGCCGACATACAGCAGCCGGCGCTCCTCCTCGATCTGCTCCTCCGTCTCGGCGTAGGTGATCGGCAGCAGCCCCTCGGTCAGGCCGACGAGATGCACCGCATCCCACTCCAGGCCCTTCGCCGAGTGCAGCGAGGCCAGCGTCACGCCGTCCACGACCGGGGCGTGCTGCACCGCGGCGCGCTCCTCCAGTTCGCGCACGAAGTCGGCGAGCCCGGCGCGCGGATGGCCGACCGCGTACTCCTGCGCCAGTGCGGCGAGCGCGGCCAGCGACTCCCACTGCTCGCGCGCCCGGCCGGAGCCCGCCGGGGCCTTCGGCGACCAGCCGCTGCCGGACAGCACTGCGCGCACGGTCGCCGCGAGGCCGTCGTCCGCCTCTTCTTCTTCGCCGGCCGGGCCGTCCGCCGCCGTCGCGGAATCCGCCGTCCCGCCCGAGCGGCCCGCGCCGCGCAGCAGCAGTACGGCCTGGCGCACCTCGGGCCGGTCGAAGAAGCGCTCCACGCCGCGCACGACGTACGGCACGCCGCGGTCCGCGAGGGCCTGCTCGTAGACCTCGGACTGCGCGTTGATCCGGAAGAGCACCGCTATCTCCGCGGGCCGGGCGCCACGCTCGATCAGCTTCTTGATGTTCTCGGCGACGCCCTCGGCCTCCGCCGCCTCGTCCGGGTACTCGGTGTAGCCGACGGGCGGGCCCGCGTGCCGCTGCGCGACCAGTTCGAGCCGGGCCCTGGCCGCGCGCCGGCCCGCCGGGGTGTCCTGCGGGATCGCCGCGAGCAGCGCGTTCGCCACCCCGACGACCTGCGGCGTCGAGCGGTAGTCGCGGACCAGCCGGATGACGGTCGCATCCCGGTACCGGTCCGGGAAGTCGAGCAGGTACTCCGGGGTGGCGCCGGTGAACGAATAGATGGTCTGGCTCGCGTCGCCGACCACGCACAGCGAATCGCGCTGCCCGAGCCACTGCTCCAGCAGCCGCTGCTGCAGCGGGTTGACGTCCTGGTACTCGTCCACCACGAAGTGCCGGTACTGCGCGCGCACCTGGTCGGCCACGTCCGGCCGGGAGTCGAGCACGCCGATGGTGAGCAGCAGCACATCCTCGAAGTCGATGAAGCCGCGGTCCCGCTTGTGCTCCTCGTAGGCCGCGTAGACCCGGCTCACCTCGGCCGCCTCGCGCGGCGGCACCCGCTGGGCCTTGGCGACCGCGGAGTCGTAGTCCTCCGGCGCGGTCTGCGTCGACTTGCACCACTCGATCTCCGAGGCCAGGTCGCGCAGCGCGGCCCGGTCCGTCTTGATCCGGCAGGCCGAGGCGGCCTCGGCGACGAGCGGGATCTTCGACTCCAGGATCCGGGGCGCCGGCCCGCCGACCGTCTGCGGCCAGAAGTACTGCAACTGGCGCAGCGCGGCCGAGTGGAAAGTGCGCGCCTGGACCCCCGCCGCGCCGAGCCCGCGCAGCCGGCCGCGCATCTCCCCCGCGGCGCGCGCGGTGAAGGTGACGGCGAGCACCTGGTTGGGCTGGAAGGCGCCGGTGGCCGCGCCGTAGGCGATCCGGTGCGTGACCGCCCTGGTCTTGCCCGTCCCGGCGCCCGCAAGCACACAGACCGGACCGTGCAGCGCGCGGGCGACCTCGCGCTGTTCGCGGTCCAGTCCGGCCAGGAGCTCGTCGGGATCTGTCATGGGGCCGATTGTGACAGGCCGGTCCGACAGCCGGGGTGCCGACGGGGAAGGAAATGCCGCCCTCGGTCGTTGTATCGTGCGGCTCCGTCTACGAGCACCCACTGCCACGCGAGGAGAGCGACACAGCCATGTCGGCCCAGATCACCATGTACTCGACCCCCTGGTGCGGTTACTGCAAGCGGCTCAAGAGCCAGCTCGACCGCGAGGGCATCGCGTTCGCCGAGGTCGACATCGAGCAGAAGCCCGAGGCCGCGGACTACGTCATGAGCGTCAACAACGGCAACCAGACTGTGCCGACCGTCGTCGTGATCGCCCCCGGCGGCAAGCAGACGGTGATGACCAACCCGTCGCTGGCGCAGGTCAAGGCCGCGAGCGTCTGAGTTCGTCCAGGCCGACCCCGGCCCACTCGCGGACGGCCTCGTCCGCGTCCCCGGCGAGTGCGGCGAGCGCTTCCTCGACCCGCGGCGCGGGGTAGCGCTCGTCGGCGGCGATCGACGCCAGCGCGAAGGCGACCGCGCGGCGTATCCCCGCGTCTCGATGAGACGCGTGACGCAGCACCGCGGTCAGCGCCCGGCCGTCGCCGAGATGCGCCAGCGCGATGATCGCGGCCTGCACCAGCCGCGGATCCTGCGCCTGATCGAGCTCGGCCAGCAGGATCGGCAGCGTCTGCTCGCGGTACGGCCGGCCGCTCGTGTACCCCAGTTGGCCCAGCACTTCCAACGCGACCAGCCGTAATCCGAGATCGCCGGATCGCGTCGCCTCCGCCACGGCGAGGAACGTCGCGGCGTCCGAGCGGCGCTGCAGCTTGAGCACCGCCCGCCCGCGCCGCTCGTCCTCCGGATCCGGGCACGCGGCGGCCTCGGCCAGCAGCCGCACCGGATCCTCGTATCCGGGTTCGAACTCACGCATGCCACCCAGCGTAGTCGGCAGCTCATATGCGTCACCGGAACTAGAGACGAAACCGGCATCCGTGTGCTTAACTCGTCGCCTCACCACCTGCACCATCGCACCATCGCACAGCGACGAAGTCGTAACTGTTTGTGGGCATATGGGGATGGATCAACGTGGCCAGTGTGGAATTCGCGGAGGCATCGCACACCTACCCGGGAACCCGGATGCCGGCCGTGCGCAAACTCGATCTGACGGTGGAATCAGGCGAGTTCATGGTGTTGCTCGGGGCGAGCGGCAGCGGCAAGACGACCGCGCTGCGCATGCTCGCCGGGCTGGAGGAGGTGGACTCCGGCTCGGTCTACATCGACGGACGTGACGTCACGGACCTGGAACCCGGTGAGCGCGATATCGCGATGGTGTTCCAGAGCTACGCGCTCTATCCGCAGATGACCGTCGCCGAGAATCTCGGGTTCCGCATGACGATCATGGGCACGCCGCACTCGGCGGTCGCACGCCGAGTGCGCCGGATGGCGACGCAACTCGACCTGACGCCGACGCTCGAACGCCTGCCGCGCACGCTCTCCGGCGGTGAGCAGCAGCGCGTGGCGATGGGCCGGGCGATGATGCGCGAGCCGCAGGTCTACCTGATGGACGAGCCGCTCGGCGCGCTCGACGCCAAATTGCGCGCGCAGGTCCGCGGGCAGATCTCCGCGCTGCAGCGCCGCCTCGGCACCACGATGCTGTACGTGACGCACGATCAGATCGAGGCGATGACCATGGGCGACCGCATCGCGGTCCTCAAGGACGGCGTATTACTGCAGTGCGACGCGCCGCGCGTGCTGTACGAGAACCCGTCCAACGCGTACGTCGCCGCCTTCGTCGGCTCCCCTCCGATGAACCTGCTCAGCGCGCGCGTCGAGCACACCTGGGCGCTGCTCGGCGACGTGGACGTGCTCGAACTGCCGCTGGGCCGCGGGCTCGTCTCGGAGCTGAGGTCGCCCGAGGTCACCGTGGGATTCCGGCCCGACAAGGTCAGGCTCGCGCCACCCGGCACCGGCCTGTTCGCGCACGTCGAGGCGGTCGAGAACCTCGGCTACGTCTCCTACGCGCACTGCGCAGCCGGCCTCGGCGAGCGGCGCAGGGATATCGTCGTACGCTGCGAGCCCGGCATGGCGCCCAAGCCCGGCACCGCCGTCGGCCTCGCCCTGGACCCTGCCGAGATCCACTACTTCGAGCCCACCAGCGGACGGCGCCTGCACGCCGTCCGCTGACAACCTGTCACCAGCCCGCGGGGTGGTTCCAGTCCTCGCCGAACCAGTTCTCGATGAGCTTGCGCGCGATCGAGATCCGGCCGGCCGGGATCACCTCGCCGGCCTCGATCGCGGCCGACAGCTCGGCGCGGCTGAACCAGCGCACCTCCTGCAGCTCGTCGCCGTCCGCGCGGATCCGCTCCGGATCGTCCACCCGGGCCCGGAAGCCGAGCATCAGGCTGCACGGGAACGGCCACGGCTGCGAACCCAGGTACTCGACCCCGGTGACCGTGAGCCCGGCCTCCTCGGCGACCTCGCGGGCCACCGCGCTCTCCAGCGACTCGCCCGGCTCGACGAAGCCGGCCAGCACCGAGTAGCGGTTGGCGTCCCACGCGGCCTGGCGGCCGAGCAGCAGCCGGTCCTCCGGATCGGTCACCGCCATGATCACCGCGGGGTCGGTGCGCGGGTAGTGCTCCGTGCCGCACTGGGCGCAGCGGCGCACGTGCCCGGCCGAGGCCGCCTGCATCGGGTGCCCGCAGCGCGGGCAGAAGCGGTGGCTGCGGTGCCAGTACTCGAGCGCGACGGCGTGCGTGAACAGGCCCGCGTCGAGGTCCGAGAGCATCATGCCGACCTCGCGCAGCGAGGCCGAGCGGGCGTCCGCGTCCTGACGGCCCGGCAGGGTCTCGGCGGGCACCGCGAAGTAGGCGCGGCCCTGCTCGTCCCGGCCCAGGAAGAAGCGCTCGCCCTCCGGCGCGTCCAGCGAGGGCAGCAGCACCAGCCGGGCCAGCGCCGCGTCCGGGCTGTCCGTCGCCACCGGGTCGACCTCGTCCAGCACCAGGGCCCGGCCCTCGCTGACCACCAGCACCCGGCTGTCCGGATTCGACCACGCCGCCGCCAGGGCCGGCTCGTCCAGCCGGAGTTCCGACTGCCGGTCCACCGCCGACCTGCCCAGCGCCAGCCGGCCGAGCGGGCCGGTCAGCTCGTCCCTCGGGTCCGCCATCGGACCGCCACCCCCTGCTCTCTCCATGCGTCAAGTGTGTCATCGCGGGCCGGGACCCCGGAAAGGATCATCGGCCCGTGACGACTAACTCCCGGGAACGTGCGATTGTTCCCGAGCGGGACGGATGTCACATATCGGCCGCAGTCACGGCGCAGCGGCCGTGAGTGCTACTTTCCGAGCCCCGAGGCTGCCAGGTCCTCCCACAGGTAGGCCGCGGCCTCCGCGCCCTTGAGCAGCAGGTCCATGTCCACCTTCTCGTTCGGCGCGTGCCAGCCGTCGTCCGGCAGCGAGATGCCGAGGAAGACCACCGGCGCGCCCAGCACGTCCTGCAGGTCGGCCTCGGGGCCCGAGCCGCCCTCGCGGGTGTAGAGGATCTCCCGCGGCTCGGCCGGATCGGCGGCGAAGGCCTTGCCCAGCGCGCGCGAGACGGACTGCAGCGCGGGGTGGTCAAGCGGCGTCAGGCAGGGCCGCACGCCCTCTCCCTCGAAGTGCACCGCGGCGGTGATCCCGGCCGGGACCCGCTCGTTGAGCCACGCCTCGAAGGCCTTGGCGACGACGCTCGGCTCCTGCCCGGCCACCAGCCGGAAGGAGAGCTTGGCGTGCGCTTCGGAGGGCACGATCGTCTTCGAGCCCGGGCCGGTGTGCCCGCCGTAGATCCCGTTGATCTCCGCGGTCGGCCGCGCCCAGACCCGCTCCAGCGTGGAGTAGCCGGCCTCGCCGACGGCGGCCGAGGACTTGGCGTTGCCCAGCCAGGTCCGCTCGTCGAACGGCAGCTTGGCGATCAGCTCGCGGTCGGTGTCGGAAAGCTCGACGATGCCGTCGTAGAAGCCGGGCACGGTCACGTGCCGGTCGGCGTCGTGCAGCTGCGCGAGCACCCGCACCAGCTCGGTGATCGGGTTCGGGATCGCGCCGCCGAAGGAGCCGGAGTGCACGTCGCCGGAGGGACCGGTGAAGTCCACCTGCGCGGCGATCAGGCCCCGCATGCCGGTGCACGAGGTCGGGGTGTCCTTGGCCCACATGCCCGTGTCGGAGACCACGACGACGTCGCAGGCCAGCCGCTCGGCGTGGGCGCGCAGCAGCTCGGCGAAGTTCGGCGAGCCGCTCTCCTCCTCGCCCTCCACGATCAGCTTCAGGTTCACCGCCGGCGCGGTGCGGCCGGTCGCGGCGAGGTGCGCGCGCAGGCCGAGGGTGTGGAAGAACACCTGCCCCTTGTCGTCCGCCGCGCCGCGCGCGTACAGCCGCCCGTCGCGCTCGGTCGGCTCGAAGGGGCCGGTCTGCCACAGCTCGAGCGGCGTCACCGGTTGCACGTCGTGGTGCCCGTAGACCGCCACCGTAGGCGCCGACACGTCACCCGAGGGCCACTCGGCGAACACCGCCGGAAGCCCGGAACCGCCCGCCGTCTCCCACACCTCGACGGTGGGGAAGCCGACGGAGCGCAGCTTGGCGGCCAGCCACTCGGCACTGGCCCGCACGTCCGCGACCCGGTCGGGGTCGCCGGAGATGGACGGGATGCGCAGCCAGTCCTTCAGTTCGGTGAAGAACTCGGTCGCGTTGCCCTCTACGTATTCCCGGATGTCTGCCATGAGCGCCAAGGGTAACGGGTGGTGCGGGCCCTTACTGGCGGTACGTCGCGAGGAAGCGCTCGAGCCCCTCGATCGCCGCGCCGAGGTCCTTGACGTGCGGAAGCGTGACGATGCGGAAGTGATCCGGCTCCGGCCAGTTGAAGGCCGTGCCGTGCATGACCAAGGTCTTCTCGGCGTTCAGCAGGTCCATCACGAAGCGCTCGTCGTCCGTGATGTTGTAGACCTTCGGGTCCAGCCGGGGGAAGGCGTAGATCGCGCCCATCGGCTTGGTGCAGGAGACGCCCGGGATCTCGTTGAGCATCTGCCAGGTCAGGTCCCGCTGCTCGTAGAGCCGGCCGCCCGGCTCGACGAGCACGTCGATCGACTGGAAGCCGCCGAGCGCCGCCTGGATCGCGTGCTGCACCGGTACGTTCGGCCCGAGCCGGAGGTTCGCGAGCACCTCGAGCCCCTCCAGGAAGTCCTTCGCGTGCTCCTTGGGCCCGGTGATGACCATCCAGCCCATCCGGTAGCCGGCCGAGCGGTAGATCTTGGACAGGCCGTTGAACGTCACGCAGATCAAGTCCGGGCAGGAGAGCGCGGTCGGCCGGTGCGTGGCGCCGTCGTAGAGGATCTTGTCGTAGATCTCGTCGGACAGCACCATCAACTGGTGCCGCCGCGCCACCTCGACCAGCGCGTCGATGACCTCCGGCGGATAGACCGCGCCGGTCGGGTTGTTCGGGTTGATGATCACGATCGCCTTGGTGCGGTCCGTGACCTTCGACTCGATGTCCGCGACATCCGGCGCCCAGCCCGCCTGCTCGTCGCAGCGGTAGTGCACCGCCTTGCCGCCCGCGAGCGTCGTGGCACCCGTCCACAGCGGGTAGTCCGGCGCGGGGACGAGGACCTCGTCGCCGATGTCGAGCAGGCCGTTCAGGACCATCGAGATCAGCTCGGAGACCCCGTTGCCGATGTAGATGTCCTCGATGTCCACGATCGGCAGCCCGCGCGTCTGATACGCCTGCGCCACCGCCCGCCGCGCCGAAGGCAGCCCCTTCGAGTCCCCGTACCCGTGCGACCCGGGCAGGTTGCGGATGATGTCCTGGATCAGCTCGTCCGGCGCCTCGAACCCGAACGGCGCCGGGTTGCCGATGTTCAGCTTCAGGATCGAGTGCCCCTCGGCCTCGAGTTCCTTAGCTCGCCGCAGCACCGGTCCGCGCAGGTCGTACTGCACGTCGGACAGCTTCCGCGACTGCTTGAACTCCATCGGGGACACCCTTCGATACGCCGTCGATCGGCACGTGGGTCGTTTCTATCAGGAATGTCGCGATCCGCGCACTGGGATTCCAGAGTGTAAGCAAGCCGGGGGTTGCGGATGCGACGACGCGCCCGCCTCGCCCCCACCGCGGCCCGCATCGTCGCCCATACGCCCGAACAAGCGAAAAAAGGCGAAGCTCCCGGCGTCCCGCAAGCGAAACGCTACCCCCACCAGGGTGAATACCGATCAGTAAGTTGATCTGACAGCCCGTCAGCACTCAGATTCGGCACATGGTCACGCAAGCCCACGAGGTCCCGAACCGGATCCTGCAGGAGGATCCGCAATCGGTGGCCCGAATGCTCAAGCACATAGGAATACCCGTCGCCCTCGTGAAGCAGGCGACGGTCCTGTCTCCGGACGCCACGGAGTCGAGGCCGCTCGAACGGAGGATCGACGCGGTTTTCCGCATCGACACGGAGGAGGAACCCTTTCTCGTCGCCCTCGAAGTGCAGCGGGCGAACAACGAGTCGAAGTTCTCGACCTGGCTCTACTACTGCTCCTACCTGCAGGAGAAGCACACCCTCCCGGTCATCTTGATGGTCCTGTGCGATGACAACCGCGTCGCGCTCTGGGCCGGCAAGCCCCGCGCCTTCGGCCCCACGGTCCACAAGAGCATGCAGCTGGCGCCCATCGTCTGCGGTCCGCACAACGTGCCGAAGTTCCTGGACGCCGAGCAGATCGCCGATGATCTCCCGCTCGCCGCGATCTCGGTGATCGCCCACTCCGCAGAGCCCGACGCCGACCAGCAGATGACCGTCCTCGCGGTCGCACTCGAAGCCCAGCCCGACGGCGAGAACAAGTTCACTCTCGCCGACCTCGTGTCAGCCGCCCTAGCCGGTACCCAAGCCGCCCGAACCTGGAGCACAATCATGCTCATGACCACCTCGTACCCGCGCTCCCCGCTCGCCCAGGCCCTCGCCGACCAGGTGACCGAGCAGGTCACCAGCCAGGTGACCGAGCAGGTGACCGAGCAGGTCACCAACCAGGTGACCGAGCAGGTGACCAGCCAGGTGACCGAGCAGGTGACCGAGCAGGTCACCAACCAGGTGACCGAGCAGGTGACCAGCCAGGTGACTGAGCAGGTGACCGAGCTGGTGACCAGCCAGGTGACCGAGCAGGTCACCGAACACCTGACGCAGGAGAAGCTGATCCGCGCCCTGGAACTGCAATCGAAGCCGATCACGGAAGCGGACCGGCGGCGGATCGTCGAATGCACCGACGTCGACACGCTCAACCGGTGGTTCGACCGCAGCTTCACCGTCGCGACCGCCGCGGAACTGTTCGACGAGAGCTGATCGGCGGACAGGGTGGCTGTCGCGGGCGGATCGCGCCCGCGACAGCCAGCCGCTCCACAGGCCGCCGAGGGAATTTGACCCCGCTCGGTCTGTGCGTGGGCGAGTGGGTGGGTGGGGAGCGCACAGCCCGCCCGCCCCGGCACGCCGGACACCCTGGCACGGGTCACCGGCCGAAAGCACACCGCGGGTTGAATTCGATCCGAAGTGCCTTGCGCCGGTAGCCGGGAATGGGAATTCGATGATCGGGGGCCGGGTGAATCGGCCACCGCCGGCGGGCGGGAGGAATTATCGTCTGAGGCATGACAAGCGGGCATGGGCATCACCATCGGCACGGGCAGGGTCACGAGCACACTCACGAGCACGGACATTCGCACGGGGGCGGCGGCGAGGCGGGGATGGCCGAGCTGTTGGAGTTGTACGCGGAGGCGCTCGGGGATTTCCTGGACGAGATGGCCGGGTGGGTCGCGCGGCGGGCTGGCGCGTTGTTCTCGGGGCGGATCCTGGACCTCGGGTGCGGGACGGGGACGGGGACTTTTGCCCTGCTGCGGGAGTCGGCGGACGCGTCGGTGGTGGCCGTGGACGGGTCGGACTACATGCTCGCGCAGCTGGCGGAGCGCGCATGGCGGCTCGGGGTGGAGAAGCGGGTGCGGACCGTTCGGGCGGATCTGGATGAGGACTGGCCGGATTTCGGGGCCGTCGACGTGGTGTGGACGTCGGCGTTCATGCACCACCTCGCCGATCCGGACGAGGCGCTGCGGAGGCTGTTCGCGACGTTGCGGCCCGGCGGGCTGCTCGCGGTGATCGAGATGAACGGGTTTCCGCGCTTCCTGCCGCCGGAGTCGGGCGGCGGACTCGAGGAGCGGTGCCAGGCTCTGGTGGACGAGCAGACCGCCGAGGCGATGCCCCACATGGGTGACGACTGGGGCGCCCGGCTGACGGAGGCCGGGTTCGTCGTGGAGGAGGAGCGGACGTTCGAGGCCGAGCTTCGGGGGCCGCTGCCCCACGCGGCGCGGCGGTTCGCGCAGGTGTCGTTGGGGCGGACGCGCGAGCGGGTCGGGGAGAGTCTGCCGGCCGAGGATCTGGCGCGGCTCGACGCGCTGCTCGACGTCGACGGGCCGGAGAGCGTGCTGCGGCGCGAGGACCTGGTGGTGCGCGCGAGCAGGGTGGCTTGGGCTGCTCGTCGTCCGTGAAAACGGGTGGCGCGGGTGCGTAAGGGCTCGGAGGATGGCGGGTATGACTGCATCCGAACCGCGCGCCGACATGTTCGCCGAACGCGATCTCGATCCTCGGATCCGGCCGCCGGCGCGCGGCGATGAGCTCGCGACGCTCTCCGCGTTTCTGCGGTGGCAGCGGGAGACCCTGGATCTGAAGTGCGCGGATCTGAGCCCGGAGCAGTTGGCGCGGCGGGCGGTGGAGCCTTCGACGATGTCGCTGCTGGGGCTTGTTCGGCACATGGCGGATGTCGAGCAGGGGTGGTTTCGGCGGGGGATGGCCGGCGAGAAGGTGAAGCCGCGCTTCTCCGATGCGCAGGAGCCTGATGGCGACTTCGACGGGGCGGTCGCGGATCCGGATGTGGTGATCGAGGCGTGGGCGGCGTGGCGCGAGGAGGTCGACTTCGCCGAGCGGTTCGTGGCGGACGCGGCGTCGCTGGACATCACCTTCGAGCACAAGCGGCACGGGCCGATCTCGCTTCGCTGGGTGCTGATGCACATGATCGAGGAGTACGCGCGGCACAACGGGCATGCGGATCTGTTGCGGGAGCGGATCGACGGCAGATTGGGAGAGTGAGGCGATCCCCGGCGATACGGGATTGCTCGACGGCGTCGAGGCGGGCCCGGTCGGCGGGGACGGAGGGCTCAGGTACTCGATTGGCCGGTCGGGTTCAGGAGCAGGCGCTCGAGGGTTTCGCGGTCGGGAAGCTTGTCGGGCCGGACCACTTCACCGGTGCGTACGTAGAGGAACGCAGCACCTACGCGCTCCAGCGGCACGCCGGTGAGTTCGGACCAGGCGACGCGGTAGACGGCTAGCTGCAGCGGGTCGGCGTTCTGGCGGCGGTTGGTCTTCCAGTCGACGACCTCGTATTCGAGGGCTGATCCGCTGGGCGCACGGTAGACGGCGTCGATGCGGCCGCGGATGATCTGGCCGGCCAGGAAGACCTGGAACGGGGCCTCCATCCGGTACGGGGCGCGCTCGGCGTACTCGCTGCGCAGGAAGGCCTCCTTGAGCTCGGCGAGGTCCTCGCTGTCCTCGTCCTCGCCGTACAGCTCCAGGTCCGCGTCGTCGAACAGGCTCAGCTGGCCGAAGCGGTCCTCGACCCAGGCGTGGAACTCGGTGCCGCGGCGCGCCTGCGGGGCGGGGGGTTTCGGCATGGGGCGGAAGAGCTGCTCGGCGAAGGCGTCGGGGTCCCTGGCGTACGCGAGGAGCTTGGTCGCGGAGAGCGAGACCGGCATCGGGATCTCGAACCGGACCTCGTGCGAGCGGCGGAGTTCGTCGAGCAGGGCGTCGAGGTCCGCGTCCCAGCCTTCGACGATCTTGCGCTGGCGCTGGTCGTCGAGGTCCGGATCCTCGGGCCACTGCTCGGCGGGCAACTGAAGCAGGCCTCTGACGGCGGTGGCCGCGGCGAGGCGGGAGACCCGGGCCGCGGAGTCGAGCGGGGCGGGCCACTCGGCCTCGGACTGCTGCTCGCGCAAGGGGTTCTCGGCCTCGCCCTTCTCGGGAATGACGGCCCACGCGTCGACCCGGCCGGCCTCGTAGTCGGCGAGCAGGTACTCGCGCAGCGACTCGAGGGTGCCGTTCGCGGTGCGCGGGTCCTTCTGGGTCGGACCCCAGACGTGGCCGGACGCGAGAAGCAGCTCCTTGGCGCGGGTGAGGGCGACGTACTCGACGCGCTGGTCCTCGTACTCGGCGTGCTCCTTCATCAGGGCATTGAAGCGGTTCACGTCGCGTCTGGTCGGCTCGGGCGCGAGCTCCGGGAGCCATTCACCGTCGCCGCGCAGGTCGTGCGGGAGCTTGGCCGCGACGGTGGTGTACTTATCGACGCGGGTGCGGGTCTCGTACTGGTGCGGGATCGCGACGACCTCCCACTCCAGGCCCTTGGCCTTGTGCATCGTCAGGATCTTGACGGTCTTGCTCTCGGCCGGCGGGAGGTCGACGTCGAGACCGCGCTCGTGCGCCGCGGCGGCCTTGAGGAAGGTGCGGAAGGCGGTGGCGGACTCCTCGCCCTCGAGATCGGTGAATCCGGCGGCGACGCCCATGAAAGCACCGACGGTCTCGGCGCAGCGCTGGCGATAAGCCGCCGAGCTCGCACCGATCTCCACCTCGAGGCCAGTCTCCTGAAGGATGCGGTGCAGCACGTCGACGACCGGCTCGGACAGCGAGCGCCGCAGGCGTCTGATCTCGGCGGCGAAGCGCTCGAACCGGGCCAGCGCGGCGTCGGAGAACTCCAGGCCGGTGCCCGGATCGGCCATCGCGTCGGCCAGCGAGACGACGTCGGTGGGGTCGGCGCCGACCAGGGCCTGGTCAAGGCCGCGCTGTTCGTCGCCGGGGAGTCGGACGATCTCGCGGGCTCGCCTGCCGAGCAGGGCCAGGTCGCGGGGGCCGATGCGCCAGCGGGGGCCGGTGAGCAGGCGGACGAGGGCGGAGTTGGCGGTCGGGTCGTCGAGCACGTCGAGCATGGCGACGAGGTCGGCGATCTCGGGCAGGTGCAGCAGGCCGGAGAGGCCGACGACCTCGACGGGCACGCCGCGACCGTGCAGTTCGGCGTAGATGTCGGGGATCTGGTTGCCCGCGCGGACCAGGACCGCGATCTGGGACCAGTCGCCGCGCACATGGTCGTAGAGGCCCTGGATGCGCTCGCCGAGCCACTGGACCTCATCGGGGTGGGACGGCAGGAACGCGGCTTCGGACCGGCCGCGGTGGAACTTCTCGGCGCTGGCCCGGAGTTCGCGCACGCCCGCGTGCAGCTCGCGCAGGCCCGCGGAGCGCTCGTTGGCGAACGTCAGCAGGCGGCCGCCGCTGCGGCGGTTCTCGGACAGGGAGTACTGCGCGGCGTCGCTGCCGTCCCGGCGCGGGAAGTGCTTGGGGAACTGGTCGATGTTGGACGGGGACGCGCCGCGCCAGCCGTAGATGGACTGGCACGGATCGCCGACGCCGGTCACCGCGTGCCCCCCGCCGAAGAGGCCCGACAGCATCCTGCGTTGCGCGACGGACGTGTCCTGATATTCGTCGAGGAGCACGACCCGGTGCTTGTCCCGCTCGATCAGGCCGACCTCGGGCACCCGCTCGGCCAGCCGCGTGCCGAGCGCCATCTGGTCGCCGAAGTCGACGAAGTCCCCGGCCCGCTTGAGCTTCCGGTACTCCTCGACGAGCGCGAGCAGTTCCGCGCGCTCCAGCGCCACGCGCGCGATCAGCCAGTAGTCGGCGAATCCACGCGGGGCACGGCCGCGGCCGGCGCGGAGCCCGTCGGCCACGGCCCGGCGGGTGAAGCGGCTCGTCCACTCGCGCAGCCGATCGGGTTCGACGACGTGCTCGGCGAGCTCGGCGTCGAGGTCGATGACCTTGCGGGCGAGCGTCGGGATCGAGCCCTTGAGGAACTCGAAGGGGCCCGCGGCGCGGCGGACGGCGCGCGCGGCGAGCGTGTACCGGTTGGCGTCGGCGAGCAGGCGCGCGGAGGGTTCGAGGCCGAGCCGCAGGCCGTGCTCCTTGATCAGGCTGTCGGCGTAAGCGTGGTACGTGGAGATGGTCGGCTCGCCGGCGTCCTCGTCCTCCGGCGCGTCGGAATCGGCGGCGAGGCCGAGGCGCGCCAGGCTGGAGAGCACGCGTTCGCGCAGTTCGCCGGCGGCCTTGTTGGTGAAGGTGAGGCCCAGGACCTGGCCCGGTTCGACGGCTCCGGTGCCGACGAGCCAGACCACGCGCGCGGCCATGACCGCCGTCTTCCCGGAGCCCGCGCCCGCGACGATGACGCCGGGCTCCAAGGGCGCGGTGATGGCCGCGATCTGCTCCTCGGTGTACGGGATGCCGAGCAGGTCGCGCAGCTCGTCGGGGCTCTCCAGGGCGGGGCGGGGCGGCATCAGAGCGGCAGCTCCCTGCCCTCGGGCTGGCGCGGGCAGGCGCGGCGCAGCGCGCAGTGCTGGCACACGGCGGCGTCCCCGGACGCGTGGAAGCGCTCCTTGAGCACCGTCCCGGCGACCTCGGCGAGCAGCTTCGGCGCCCAGGCCGGATCCGGCTGCTCGCGCAGCGGCGGCTGGACCCGCACGGTCGGCTCGGCCGACTCGGCCTCGTCGCGCGGGTAGACCAGCTCGGCGCCCGCCGTCTCGCCGATCCCCGCGGACTCGGCGGCGAGCTGATAGACCGCCAGCTGCGCGCTCTTCTCCGCCTCCTTGGGCGTCTTCGGCGTCCTGCCGGTCTTGAAGTCGACCAGGAAGACCTGGCCCTGCGCGTTCACCTCCACGCGGTCGATGTATCCGTGCAGGCGCACGTCCACGCCGCCGACCGTGAGGGTGGTGTCGAACTCGCGCTCTGCGGCGACGAACTTGCGGCCGTCGCGGTGCCGGCCGTGCCAGACCAGGAAGCGCTCCAGCGCCCGGCGCGCGGCGCGGCGCTCCTGGTCGGACTGCCAGCGCGCCTCGAACGGCAGGCGATCCCAGACCCGGTCGAGCCGGTCCATCAGCACGTCGATGTCGGCGGGCGTCGCGCCCGTCGCGACCTCCTCGGCCAGCGCGTGGAAGACCAGGCCGAAGCCCTGCTTGTCGGTGGACTGCTCCTGCGCGGCGGCCGGGCGCTCCAGGAACCAGCGCAGCGGGCACGCGTCGAGCGCCTCGACCGCGCTGGCCGAGAGCGGCACCGGCAGGTCGGGGCGCACGATCGGGGTCGGGTTGTCGGTGCGCTCGTACAGGCCCCACCAGTGCTCGGGCTCGGAGTTCGGCGCGAGCCGGGCGCCGTCGGGGGCCTCGGCGGCCGCGATCCTCGCCAGCCGGAGGACGGCGGCCTGCCGCAGCTCCTCGCTGACGGCGCCCGCCGGGGCCGTCGCGTACCGCCGCAGCTCGGCCAGCAGCGCGGTCAGCCGCAGCGGCCGCTGCCGGGCGAAGGCGGCCGCGACCGGCTCGACGCCGAGCTCGGCCAGGAAACGGGACGGCGTCTCGCCGTCCTCGCCCTCGCCCTGCACCGCGCTGACCACGAGCCTTTCCCGTGCGCGGGTCACCGCCACGTAGAACAGCCGCCGCTCCTCGGCCAGCAGCGCACCGGTGCTCAGCGGGTCGGTCAGCCCGAGCCTGCCGATCCGGTCGGCGTCGAGCAGCGAGCCGCGATGCCGCAGATCCGGCCAGAGCCCTTCCTGCACTCCGGCCACGACGACGAGCCGCCACTGCAGGCCCTTGGACGCGTGAGCCGTCATCAGCTGGACGGCGCCGCCGCGCTCGGCCTTGTCGGCGAGCGTGTCGGCGGCGAGGTCCTGCGCCTGCAGGCCGCTGATGAAGTCGGTGACGCCCGCGTGCCCGGTCCGCTCCTGGGCGCGCGCGGCGAGCGCGAACAGCGCGATGACCGCGTCGAGGTCGCGGTCCGCGAGGCGGCCGGCCGCGCCGCCGCGGTCCACGGCACGGCGCAGCCTGCCCGGCCAGCGCGACGGGACCTGGGCCGTGCCGTGCCACAGCACCCACAGCGCGTCCTCGACCACGCCGCCGTTCGCCAGGGCCTGCGACGCGGCGCGCAGCGCCAGCGCCAGATCCCGCGCGGCGCCGCCCACCGACGGCTCCATCGCCGCGAGTATCGCCGGATCGGCGACCGCCTCCCGGATGAGCTGGTCGGCCGGGCGCGGCGGAGCGGCCGGCTCGCCCTCGGGACGGGCCCCGGCCAGCGACTCCTCGGCACGCAGCGCCCGTCCGAGCCGCCGCAGATCGCCGCTGTCCAGTCCGGCGAGCGGGCCGGTCAGCAGCGTGCGCGCGGTCTCGGTCGTGAGCGCGGACGGGTCGGCGGCGCAGCGCAGCGCGAGCAGCAGCGTCGCCACCGCCGGTTCGCGAGCCAGCGGAAGCTGTTCGGCACGCACCTCGACCGGGACGTTCCCCATGGTCAGCGCCCTGCGGAGCGAGCCGAGCTGGGCTCCGGTGCGGGCGAGCACGGCCATGTCGGCCCAGTCGACGCCGTCCTCCAGATGGGCGCGGCGCAGCAGGTCGGCGAGCGCGGCCTGCTCGATCGCGACCGCCGGGAAGGTCAGCACGCTGACCGAGCCGGTGTCCCGCGCCCCCTCGGCCGGGCTCAGCTCCCGATGCTCGCGGACCTTCTCCGCGGGTAGCCGGGTGAGCGGCATCCGGCGGGCCACGCGGCGGGAGGCGCGCAGCAGCGTCGGCCCGGAACGGCGGCTGGTGCGCAGCACGGCGATCGGCGCCGGCTCTCCGCCACTGGTCCGGAAGCGGTCGGGGAACTCCAGGATCCCGTGCAGATCGGCGCCGCGGAAGGCGTAGATCGACTGGTCCGGGTCGCCCACCACGACCAGCTCACGGCCGTCCCCGGCCAGCGCCTCGAGCAGCCTGACCTGCGCCGGATCGGTGTCCTGGTATTCGTCCACGAAGACCACGCGGTAGGCCGCGCGCAGCTGCTCGCGCACCTCGGGGGTCTCGGCGAGTATCACGGCGCGGTGCACCAGTTCTGCGTAGTCCAGCACGCCGCGCGCGTCGGTCACGTCCAGGTACTCGGCGAAGAAGCGCGCCGCGGCCCGCCAGTCCGGCCGGTCCGCCTGCTCGGCGAACCCGCGCAGCCGGGCCGGGTCGAGCCCCTGCTCCCGCGCGCGCAGCAGCACCGCGCGCAGCTCCTCGGCGAAGCCGCGGGTGCCCAGCGCGGCCCGCAGCGCCGCCGGCCAGCGCGCCTCGTCCGCGCCGCCGCCGGGCGCCTGCCAGCCCGTCAGCGGGTCGATCGTGCCGCGGACCAGCTCCCGGATGACCACGTCCTGCTCGGGGCCGGACAGCAGTCGCAGCGGCTCGGAGAACAGCGCCGGGCCCTTGAACCGGCCGAGCAGCGCGAAGCAGAAGGAGTGGAAGGTCGTCGCGCCGGGCACGCCGCCGGTCCCGCCGAGCCTGGCGCCTATCCGGTCGCGCAGCTCGGCGGCCGCGGCCCGGCTGAAGGTGAGCACCAGGATCTCCTCCGGCCGCACCGCGTCCGGCCCCTCCATCCGGCCGAGCACGGCCTCGACCAGCGTCGTCGTCTTCCCGGTGCCCGGGCCGGCCAGCACCAGCAGCGGCCCGCCGCGATGCGCCGCCACCGCGCGCTGCCCGGGATCGAGCAGCGGAACGGACCCGGCCGCGGCACGGCGGACCAGGGTGTACGGCGGCGGGGTCTGGGTCACGGTTCTCCTCTCGGGAACCAATGAGAGCACACGGGTCCGACAGAAAGATCCATTTATGCCGAACCGTCCCAGCGGCAGCGCGCCAGGCGGACGCGCTCCCGTTCCGGGTCGTACGGCGTGCCCTCGGCGAAGTACTCGGCGGCGGCCCGGCCGCGCAGCTGCTCGGGCAACTGCCCGGAGGCGTTGACGACCCGCCACCACGGCACCGCGGAGCCGTAGCCCGCCATCGCGGCGCCGACCTGACGCGCCGTGCCGCGCTCGAGGAACTCCGCGATGTCGCCGTATGTCATGACCTGCGCCTGCGGGATCCGCCGCACCACGTCCAGCACGAGCCGAACGAACTCCGGCGCCTCGGCCGCAGGGCCGATGGATTCGGTCATCGTTTTCAACCTCCGGGTGGATGGAGCGCGACCGCGCACCAGGGCACCATGAACACGGGAAAAATACTCCGGGGGGCCACCCCGGGCTGCACAGGACCGAATATGTAGGCGACCATAGAGCGAGTCGAGCGCCGGAGGGCCCGGGGTGCGGCGCGCCGACCGGGCGAGAAGTCGAAAAGGACACAGTGAACGTCATGGGCACCGAGGAGCGGGACGCGGACCTGTCCGCGGCCTCGGCCGTCGCGAACGGCACGCTCCACGACGCGGGGGAATCGGACGGGCGGGCGAGGCCGAGGGGACGGCCGCCGGTGACAGTGGACGAGCCGCCGGAGCCGCGCCGGATACGGCGGCAGCCGGACCTGATGCGGCTGCTGTTCGAGTCGATGATGATCATCGTCGTTCTCGTGCTCGGGCGGATCGGCGTGCAGACCACCTCCGGTCTGGAGTCGGACATCCACAACGGCGTGCAGCTGGCGCCGTCGTTCCTGCTCAGCGGCATCACCGTGCTGACCAACATCACCACGGCGGTGATCCCGGTCGGGCTGGCGGTCGAGCGGCTGTTCCGGCGGGACGGCAGGCGGGTGGCCGACGCGGTCATCGCCGCCGCGCTCGCCTACGGCGTCACCAGCCTGCTCAACCTGTGGATCGAGTCCTCGTATGCGCCGCAGTGGCTGCTGACCGAGCTGACCCGGCACGTGAACTCGGGCACCACCTCGCCGCTGCACATCTACATCGCGACGCTGATCGCCTTCCTGACCGTGCTCGGCTTCAACGACCGGCCGACGCTGCGCACCTTCACCTGGGTGACGATCGGGATCTACGCGGTGGCCACGCTGATGAGCGGGGACAGCGCGCTGGTCGGCCTGGTCGTGACGTTCCTGCTCGGCCGGCTGATCGCCTTCGGCTGGCGGTACGCATGCGGCGTGGTCAACGAGCGGCCCACCGGCCAGATGGTCGTGCAGATGCTGGCCGACGCGGACTTCGAGCCGGTCGCGTGCAGCTGGCAGGGCGAGCATGAGGACGTCCGCCGCTACGAGGTGCGCTGCGCGGACGGCCGGACGCTGGATGTGATCGTGCTGGACCGGGACCGGCAGGCGGTGGGCCTGATCTACCGCGTCTACCGGCGGATCCGGCTGCGCGGCCCGGCGCAGCGGCGCAACCTGTTCTCGCTGCGGCGCACGGTGGATCAGGAGGCGCTGATCTCCTACGCGCTGCGCGACGCCGGCATCCGCACCCCGAAGCTGGTGGCGGTCCGCGAGCTGAACGCGGACGCGGCGCTGCTGGCGTACGAGGGCGTGCACGCGATCCCGCTGTCGCAGGTCCCGAAGGAACGGTTCGACGACGAGCTGCTGGGGAAGGTCTGGCAGACGCTCAAGGACCTGGGCCGCAATCAGATCGCGCACCGCAGGCTCGCGCTGGACTCGATCATGGTGGACGAGGCCGGCGAGATCTGGCTGACCGAGCTGCGCAACGGCGAGGTCGCCGCGGCCGATCTGCAGCAGCTGCTGGACATCGCCGAGGTGATGACGGCTCTCGCGCTCAAGGCAGGGCCGGAACGGACCGTACGGGTCGGCGCGGAGATCCTCGGCGAGGAGCGGCTCGGCGCCGCGCTTCCGATGCTCCAGCCGGTCGTGCTGACCCGGACCACACGCACGGCCGTGCGCAGGTCCAAGCACCTGCTGCAGCGGCTGCGCGAGCAGGTCCTGGAGCTGCGTCCGCACGCGCTCGTGGACGCCGAGCCGGTGAAGCTGGAGCGGCTGAGCCCGAAGACGCTGCTGACGGTCGGCGCGGCCTGCTTCGCCGTGTACGTGCTGCTCTTCCAGCTCTCCGCGGCGAGCAAGCAGGGCCTGAACCTCGACTACGTGGTGCACCACACCTCGCCGGGGTGGATGGTCGTCGCGGTCGCGGCCTCGGCGCTGACGTACGTCTCGGCCGCGATGGTGCTCACCGGCTTCATCCCAGAGAAGCTGCCGATCCTGCACAACCTGCTGGTCCAGGTGGCGGCGGGCTTCGTCTCGCTGGTCGCGCCGGCGGCGGTCGGCGGCGTGGCCCTGAACACCCGCTACATGCAGAAGCGCGGGATCGCGACCGGCCCGGCGGTCAGTGCGGTCGGCGCCTCGCAGGCGGTCGCGTTCGTCATCCACATCGCGCTCATCGCCACGTTCAGCTTCATCGCCGGGCAGAACATGGGCAAGTCCGACTCCTCGACGCTGGTCATCGCGATCCTGCTGGCCATAGCGCTGCTGGTGATGGCCGTGATGGCGATCCCGCCGCTGCGCCGCTTCGCGAAGAAGCGGCTCTCCCCGTTCTTCGCGGACTCGCTGCCGCGCCTGCTGGACGTGGCGCAGAGCCCGCGGAAGCTGTCGATCGCGCTCGGCGGCACGATCTCGCTCTCGCTGTTCTACGCGCTGTGCCTGTGGGCCTCGATCCACACCGTCGACCCGGGCAACCACATCAGTTACGCGACGACGGCAGTGGTCTACCTGACCGCGCAGACCGCGGGCTCGTTCATCCCGATCCCGGCGGGCGTGGGGACCGTCGAGACGGCGATGACCGTGGTGCTCAAGGCGGTCGGGGTCGACTACGGCACGGCCGTGCTCGCGGTGCTGCTCTTCCGCCTGCTGTGCACCTACCTGCCGGCGATCCCGGGTTACTTCACCTTCACGTGGCTCACCCGCAAGGGACTGCTCTAGGCGCCTGGACGGGAAACCCCCGCGGCGGGTGCCGCGGGGGTCCTCGAGGTCGTACTCGCTCGTTCCAGGCCTAGTAGATCGGCTTCTGCGGCTCGACCTGGTTGACCCAGCCGACGATGCCGCTGCCCACGTGCACGGCGTCGGTGAAGCCGGCCGCCTTGACCAGGGCCAGCACCTCGGCCGAGCGCACGCCCGACTTGCAGTGCAGCACGATCTTCTTGTCCTGCGGCAGGCCGGTGAGGGCCTCGCCCATCAGGAACTCGTTCTTCGGGATCAGCTTCGCGCCGTCGATGTGCACGATCTCCCACTCGGCGGGCTCGCGCACGTCGATGATCTCGAGGTTCTGGCCCTCGTCGATCCACTGCTTGAGCGTGCGCGGGGTGATCGTGGAGTCCTTGGCGGCCTCCTGGGCCTCCTCGGAGACCGCGCCGCAGAACGCCTCGTAGTCGATGAGCTCGGTGACCGTCGGGTTCTTGCCGCACACCGCGCACTCCGGGTCCTTGCGGACCTTGACCGAGCGGTAGTTCATCTCCAGGGCGTCGTAGATCATCAGACGGCCGACCAGCGGCTCGCCGGTGCCGGTCAGCACCTTGATGGCCTCGGTGACCTGGA
>Ga0310811_10000802_pt1 | contig 40261 bp, 42 predicted proteins | sample YCmetagenome_FD_207642 | JGI IMG/M metagenome (GOLD analysis project Ga0310811, IMG submission 207642) | Soil microbial communities from experimental microcosm in Duke University, North Carolina, United States - YC | ecosystem: Engineered > Artificial ecosystem > Soil microcosm > Unclassified ... | reverse complement strand
CGGTGTTGCTGTCCTGCATGACCTCGCCGTTGACGCGGGTCATGATGCGCAGCGGCGCACCACCCGGCGGCAACTCGTCGGGCGTCACGATGTCGGGGCCGAAGCCGCCGGTGCCGTCAAAATTCTTGCCGAGCGTGAACTGCCCTCCCGACTTCATCTGCCAGTCGCGCACCGAGCCGTCGTTGAAGCAGGCGTAGCCGCCGATCACCGAGAGCGCCTTCTCCTTCGGCACGTTACGGCACTTCTTGCTGATCACGACCGTGAGCTCCGCCTCCCAGTCGAGCTGCGGCGAATGGCTCGGGACCGGCATCTTGCCGTTGTGAGGCGTGAGCGTGTTGTTGAAGCGGCAGAACACCACCGGATAGGGCGGGATCGGGTTGCCCGTCTCCTCGGCGTGCTTGCGGTAGTTGAGGCCGATGCAGAGGATCTTGCCCGGCGCCGGGATCGGCGACAGGTACTTGGCGGACTTCTCTGATACCGTGGCGCCAGCCTTGGGCTTGGCGCAGGCTTTTAGCACGGCTTGTTGGACTTTCTTGCCGCCAGCCAGGATCTCGACCACCGATTTCGGCCCACGCGGCATCTGCTTGCTGAGGTCGACCACCTTGCCGTCGCCCAATTTCACGCCAACCGCCGGCTTTCCGCCACTCACGATAGTGCAAAGACGCATTTGTTCCCCCCTTGGAAAGCATGTTTTGAGTCGAGTGGAGCGTAAACTCTCCCGACTCGATCAAGCGGTCAAGCCGGACGCACTTCTGATACGCTTCGGCGATGCGTAGTTTGGTCTTCTTCGTGGCTCTGATATCAGCGCAGCCGGCATTCGCCCAGCTCGTGGTGCCGCTCACAACCTCCGACGGCCGCGTCGCTTGCACCCAGGGCGAAACCGGCATTGGCCGGCCGCCAGCCTGGGAGGCCGTCGCCGACCCCAAGGCCTTGGGCGGCTGGGCCCTGGCCGAAACCGCCAGCGACAGGACCGAGCTCCATTTCCCGCTCTGCATCTCCGAGCAGGCCGTCGCCCGCGACGTCGATGCCACCTTGCGCTTCAAGCCGGTGTCGGGAACCGCGGCCCGCAGCGGCGGGATCGTGCTGCGGGGGCAAAGCGCGAACGACTACTATGTCGTCGCCGCCAACGCACTGGACGGCTCGGTCCGGCTTTACCGCATGCAGGGTGGCCGCCGCGCCCAGATCGCCGTCAAGGAGACGGCGATCGCGACCGGCGATTGGCACAAGCTGCGGGTTATCCTGACCGGCAGCAAGTTCCAGGTCTCGCTCGACGACATCGAGCTTTTCACGACCAATGATCGCAGCCTGCCTGTTGCTGGAACCATCGGAGTCTGGAGCCAGTCCGACAGCATCACCCACTTCGGTTCGCTCCTGGTGGCGCCGCCGCCATAGGCTGTCTCATGTCAGCATGAAGCTGAGCTTGATCGCGACGATCAGGCCGTTCACGGCGATGCTGGCAAGGATCAAGCCGGATACCCGACTGATGATTTCAACGCCCGATTGCCCGACCAGGCGGATGATCAGTCCGGCCATGCCGAACGCCACGAATGAGCACGCAAGGCACAATGCCATAACGCCGACCGTCGACACCTGCTCGGCAAAGGTCCGGGCATTATTGTCGGTCAGGAGGACCACGGTGAGCATGGCGCCCGCCCCGGCGATCCCGGGAATGGCGAGCGGAAAGATCGCACGCTCGAGCAACGTCGCGTCGGACGGCGTTGCCTGAATGTCCTTGGCCATCTTGCCCAGCACCATGTTGATCCCGAACAGCAGCAGGATAAGCGAGCCTGCGAGTTGAAACGCCGGCATCGGGATCTTCAATGCCTCCAGCACGAATTGGCCGCCGGCAACGAAGACCAGCAAGACGAGGAAAGCGGCGGCGACCGCATAGGCGGCGACGATGAGGGCTTGCCGTCGGCCGAGCCCCGCGGTCACGAAGAGGAAGATCGGTACTGTCGCCATCGGATCGATGACAGCGATCAGGGTCGCGAACTCGTACGCAAATCGGTTGTCGAATGTTGTTGGCATGTGCTCCCCCTCCCCCAAGTTCGAGCTCCTACGACGCAGAGTGCCGCCGGGCAGCGATCACCGCTTCGGCAAGTTCGACGAAGCCCGCGCCCGAGCGTGCCGACGTTATCCAACGCGGCAGCTTGGGCATGGCATCGGCGAAGTCGCGCACGTTGGCCACGCCCACCGCGTTGGGAAAGAACCCGAACATCGGAGAATCGTTGGGCGAGTCGCCCGAAAAGACGTAGTGCGCCGCCTCACGCGCAAGGTCGACGCCAAAGAGCTCCGCCATCATCGCCCGGGTGGTGGTGAGCTTGTCGTAGTCACCAAACCAGCCGTTGACATGGATCGAGCTCACCTTGGCCTTCGCGCCGTGCTTTTCGAAGATCGAGACGATGCGCTCCACGTCAGATCGCGGCAGCGGCGGCACATCCTCGCAGAAGTCGATCGCCAAATCGGCCAGGCGATAGGGCTGGTCCGAGGCGATGCCGGCGCCGGGAACCAAGCGCATCACCTCCGCCCGTACGGCCTCCAGTCGGCGGCGGCCATCGACACGTTCCGCCTCAGGCTGGATGAAGCGCGTCCTGAGCTTCCGGGCCTTGTCGTCGTGCCACATCCAAAAGGCGCCGTTCTCGCCGATGACCGCATCGACCGGCCAGAAACGGGCGATGTGGTCGCACCAGCCGGCGGGGCGGCCGGTGACCGGGATGACGAGAAGCCCGACCTTCTTGAGCGCTTCCATGGCGGCATAGGCATCCGCCGTCAGCCGGCTGTGGGTCGAAACGGTCTCATCGATGTCGGTGAGGATGCCGCGAATGGCGGCCAGGGTGTCTCGTGGACAAGCAGAAAGAGGGGTCATGCGAGGAACTTCTAACATGGCATCGGCGCGGCATCGGCGCTAAAAGCCCAGCCATGATCCCCCGCTATTCCCGCCCGCAGATGGCTGCCATCTGGGCGCCTGCCAACCGCTTTCGCATCTGGTTCGAGATCGAGGCGCATGCCTGCGACGCCATGGCCGCGGCAGGCGTGATCCCCAAGGCGGCAGCCGCGGCGATCTGGGCTGGCGGCCGCAAGGCTATGGAGGCGCTCAAGGCCGACCCTGCCGGCAATGTCGAGAAGATCGATGCCATCGAGCGGGTGACCAAGCACGACGTGATCGCCTTCACGACCTGGCTGGGCGAATTCATCGGGCCCGAGTCGCGCTTCGTCCACCAGGGCTTGACCTCGTCTGACATCCTTGACACGAGCTTCGCCGTGCAGCTCAAGGAGGCGGCCGACCTCTTGATCGAGGACCTCGACAAGCTCCTGGCTGCACTCAAGAAGCGGGCACTCGAACACAAGAACACACCGACCATCGGTCGCAGCCATGGCATCCACGCCGAGCCCACGACATTCGGCGTGAAACTCGCGGGCCACTACGCTGCGTTCCAGCGCAACCGCAACCGCCTCGTCGCCGCCCGTGCCGAGATCGCGACCTGCGCCATCTCGGGCGCGGTGGGCACCTTCGCCAATATCGACCCGAAGGTCGAAGAGCATGTCGCCCAAAAGCTCGGGCTCGCGATCGAACCGGTGTCGACCCAGGTGATCCCGCGCGACCGGCATGCGGCCTTCTTCGCCGCCCTCGCCGTCTGCGCCGCCTCGATCGAGAATCTCGCGACGGAGATCCGTCATCTGCAGCGCACCGAAGTGCGCGAGGCGGAGGAGTTCTTCTCCCAGGGCCAGAAGGGCAGCTCGGCGATGCCGCACAAGCGCAATCCGGTGCTGACCGAGAACCTCACGGGGCTCGCCCGCATGGTGCGCAGCGCTGTCGTACCGGCGCTCGAGAATGTCACGCTATGGCATGAGCGCGACATCTCCCACTCGTCGGTCGAGCGCTATATCGCACCCGATGCGACGGTGACCCTCGATTTCGCCCTAAATCGCGCCGCTTCTGTGGTCGAGCAGCTCATGGTCTATCCCGAGCGCATGAAGGGTAATCTCGATTCGCTGGGTGGCCTCGTCTTCTCGCAGCGCGTGATGCTCGCGCTCACACAAAAGGGCATGAGTCGCGAAGACGCCTATGCCGCCGTCCAGCGCAACGCGATGGAGGCCTGGCGCGGCAATGCCTCGTTCCTGGCGCTCTGCCGCGCCGACAAGGACATCCGCGAGTTCCTTTCGGACGACGAGTTGGTGGCGCTGTTCGACATGCGCTACCACACCAAGCACGTCGACACGATTTTCAAGCGCGTGTTTGGATAGCCGTCATTTGGACCGCGCGCTTCCAGCGCTCTCATGGAGCGCGCTGGAAGCGCGGTCCACGAGGCTATTTCTTGACCTCGGTCATGAGCTGCTTCATCGCCTCGACCAGCAGGCGCTCGCCCTGGCGGCGGATGGTATGCTCCTCGGTGGGCTTTCCGGCCGCGGCGAGATCGTGCATCAGCGTGTGCACCACGTCGTGGTCGCCCGGCTTCTCGAAATCGGCCATGACGATGTCGCGGGAGTAGTTTTCCGCATCGGCGCCGGTCTTGCCCATCAGCCCGGCCGCCCACAGGCCCAGCAGCTTGTTCTTGCGCGCCCTAGCCTTGAACTGCAGTTCGAGGTCATGCTCGAACTTGTGCTCGAAGGCCTTCTCGCGATCGTCGAACGTTGTCATCTCAGCTGCTCCATCAGGCAAGGTGCGGCGGTTTATAGCCATGGCCGCCTGCCCTTTCCACCCCGCGTTCGCGGTGGCACAGTCGCCGCCGACCGGAGGGAAAGCGGAGATGTCGCTGGAAAAGTTGCGCGATTGGGTCGGAAAGACCCAAACCGCCGAGGATCTGATCACCGCCTGGCCCGTTCGCGCCCTCATCGCCACCCTCGATACCCCCGATCCGCCGCCCCGCGACGGTGACCCTCTTCCGCCGCTCTGGCACTGGCTGTTCTTCCTCGAGGCCGTGCCGCGATCCCGGATCGGCCCAGACGGCCACGCCGAACGCGGTGACTTCCTGCCGCCGGTTCCGTTGCCGCGACGGATGTGGGCGGGCAGCCGCTTCACGTTCGATGGCCCGCCACTTTCGATCGGCGAGCCTGCGACGCGTCGGTCGGAGATCAAGTCGATCGAACCGAAGACCGGGTCCACCGGCGACATGGTGTTCGTAACGGTACGCCATACCGTTTCCGGATCACGCGGCCATTCCTTTGTCGAGGAACACGACATCGTCTACCGCGAGGCGGCGGCGCCGGGCGGGAAGCCGCGCGAGCCCAAGCCTGCGCCAACCGATGCCACCTGGTCCGAGCACCTCACGCCTGACCCTGTGCTGCTATTCCGCTTCTCCGCGCTCACCTTCAACGGCCATCGTATCCATTACGACCAACCTTATGTCACAGGCACCGAAGGATATCCGGGCCTCATCGTGCACGGTCCACTGCTAGGTATGCTGCAAATGGAGTTGGCGCGACGGTCGAATATAGGCAGGGTGCCTGCGAGCTTCGCGTTTCGCGCGCTGTCACCGATCTTCGCGGCAACCCCACTGACAGTCGGTGCGCGCAAGGAAGCCGATGGCTCGACAACGACGTGGATCGCCAACGACGAAGGCGGTCTCGCACAACAGGGGAAGGCCATTTTTAAATGACGTCGCATATTCATCATTCGGGCTGTGGTTGCCTGGCAATGTTTCAACGTCGCCGTCTGCTGGGGCTGGGCCTCGGCGCGGCAGCGCTTGCCGTCACTGCCGGGCCCGCCGTCGCCTCACTCGACAAGGGCTACGAAGCGATGCTGCTGAAATGCATCGACCCGCGCTTCACCACGAACACCTGGTCCTATATGGCCTCGCGCGGCTGGCAGAACCTTTATAGCCAGTTCAACATCGCCGGCGGCCCCATTGGGGTCGTGGCACCGGCGTTCGCCGATTGGCACAAGACCTTTTGGGATAATCTCGGCATTTCCGTGCAACTGCACGAAGTCAAGCGCATGGTCGCCATTACCCATCGCGACTGCGGGGCGGCGGCCGTCGCCTATGGCGACCGCATCAAGACAGACCGGGCTTTCGAGACCGAAATGAACACCAAAGCCTTGCGCCAGTTCCGGTCCGAGGTGCAGAAGCGTCAACCGCATCTGGCCGTCGAGCTCGGCATCATGGAGCTCAGCGGCGCGGTCGTGGTCGTGACCTGACGGTCGTTCGTGTAGAATAGGCCGGTGCCCGACCACCCCCTGACCACTTCCACGGCTCCGACGGGCGCCCTTGACCAGCAGCTCGCCGCGCAGAAGGCGCGGCGACCGACCGATCCGTTGCTGTCTCTGGTCGTGCCCGTCTTCAACGAAGAGGAATCGATCGACGCCTTCTTCGACGCCGTGGTTCCGCTGCTTGAGCGCGACCGGCTGCGCTTCGAGATCGTGTTCGTGAACGACGGGTCACGGGACAACACTCTTGCCCACCTGCTCGGCTGCAGCACGCACGACCCGCGCATCCGCATCGTCAACCTGTCGCGCAACTTCGGCAAGGAAGCCGCCCTCACCGCCGGCATCGATCATGCCAAGGGCGACGTGCTGGTCCCCATGGACATCGACCTGCAGGATCCACCGGAACTGATCGAGCCGTTCATCGCCCGCTGGCGCGAAGGCTACGATATCGTCTATGGCGTGCGCACCACGCGTCCGTGGGACACTGCCGCCAAGCGCCTTTCGGCGGCGTGGTTCTACCGGGTCTTCAATTCGATGTCGCCGGTACGCATCCCCACCAATGTTGGCGACTTCCGCCTCGTCGATCGGCGCGCCATCGAGGTGCTGCGCCAGCTGCCGGAACGCAATCGCTTCATGAAGGGCCTGTTCGCCTGGGTCGGCTTCAACGCAATCGGCGTGCCCTATGAAAGGGCGCAACGCGCCGCGGGGGCGAGCAAGTTCAATCTCTGGAGCTTGTGGAACTTCGCGCTCGACGGCGTCGTGAGCTTCTCCACGGTGCCGCTCAGGGCCTCGTTCTACGGCGGCCTGGCGATCGCCGCCGTCGCCGTCCTCTATGCACTGTTCATCATCGTTCGCGTGCTGATCCTCGGCATCGACACACCAGGTTACGCCTCGTTGATCATCGTCGTGCTGCTGATGGGTGCGATCCAGCTCGTTTCGATCGGCATCATCGGCGAATATCTCGGGCGGCTGTTCCTGGAAGTGAAGGCGCGGCCGATCTATGTCGTCGAGGGCGTCTATGAGGAAGGCGCTCCCCGTCCAACCCAGGCATGACGAACCAGGCCTGATGGATCTCAAGGAAGAGGACATTCTCGGCGCCGATATCGGCCGGCATTGGTACTACCGTTCCAAGGCCAAGGCGCTGAAGCGGATGGTCGGCGGGATGGCGCCCCGCCACCTGCTCGATATCGGCGCAGGGTCGGGCTTCTTCTCGCGCCACCTGCTGGCCGAGGGCGGCGCCGAGTCAGCGCTTTGCGTCGACATCGGCTATGCGAGCGAGCGGGACGACAGCGTCGCCGGCAAGCCCGTGCGCTATCGCCGCGACTGCGGACCGACCGACTGCGACCTCGTGCTGATGATGGATGTGCTGGAGCATGTCGACGACGATATTGGCCTGGTCCGTCACTATGCCGGGAAAGTGCCACGCGGCGCGCATTTCCTGGCCACTGTGCCGGCCTTCCGCTTCCTGTGGAGCGGCCACGATGTCTTCCTGGAGCATCGACGCCGCTATCGTCTCGACGAGATCGAGACGACCCTGCGCACGGCCGGCCTGGAACTCGTACGCGGCGCCTACTATTTCGGCTTTGTCTTCCCGCTGGCCGCCGCCGTGCGCCTGGCGATGCGCGGCGAGGCGGTGCCCAAGAGCAGCCTCAAGAAGCACGGTGCCCTTGCGAATTCGGCGCTGGCAGCGATCTGTACCGCCGAACTGCCGCTGTTTCCGATCAACCGGCTGGCCGGCCTGTCGGCCTTCGTGCTCGCAAAAAAACCGTAATTCCTAGGCCGCGATGTCCTTGCCGCCGATGCGCCGCCGCTTGGCATTGATCTCGCGCAACACGACCAGCATCTCCTCGGCCACGACATCCCCCGGGATGCCCTCGCCCTCGGCCTCCAGCTCCTTCATGTCGACCCACACCGCATAGAGCGGTGCGGTGCGCCCGGTGATGATGCCGGCATGCAGCAATGTCTTGATCAGGACGCGGAAGATGTTGGTGCTGTCCTTGAGCTGGTTGCGGCGGTCGTCGTCGCTGAACGTTTCCTTGACCGCATCGCGCACCCATTGCCAGTCGAGCCCGTACTTGGTGTAGATGACCTGCTTCTGCTCAGCGTTGATCAGGTTGAACAGCAGCATCTGGAAGAGCTGCGCCGACCAGTCTTCGACCTTGCGATGTTCGTCCACGCTCAGATGTCGAATGGTCTTGGCCGCCCACAGCCGGCCGAAGCGATGATGGAAGGCCTCGTCGCTCATCACGAGCTGCACCAGGCGCCGCAGCACCGGATCGTTGGTCTTGGCATTGAGCGTCGCAAACGAGCCCATGGCGAGGCCCTCGATCAGCATCTGCATGCCGACGATCTTCTTGTAGACCTCACCGGTGCTCACGAGATCGGCCAGAACGGTGGCGATGGTCTGTCCCACCGGCAGCGGTTCGCCCCAGCGCTTGGCGATATAGCGGCTGAAGCCGGCCACGTGGCGCGCCTCCTCGCGCGCCTGGTTGGCGGCATATTCCTGGGCGCCGGGATCGACCAGCACGTGGCACAGGCTCGCCGACAGTGACAGCGCCCCCTGCTCGCCGTGCAGAAGATTCGAGACCGACCAGTGGGTGACGTCGTTGGCGAGCTGGATCTTCTGGCTCTCATCCAGTCGATCTGCCACCGCGCTCCTGAGCTCGATGATATTGTCGAGCGGCATGATCGGCGTGATCCTGATGTCGAACGGCTGGTCGAAATCGATGTAGTTCTTGTCCAGCGGATCCCAGAAATGGTCGTGGGTCGCGGAAATGATGCTGTCGAAAGCGTCGCTGCGTCGCCCATATCGCGGTACTTCCAGCATGGCCGGGAAGTCGCCCGGGGCGACGGCGTCATAGGCCTTGTCGTAAGTGATCTGTTGGGCCATGTGGGGCCTCCCAAAGAGAGTAAATATGACGAACGCGTCACCTTTTTCAATGGATTTTTCCCCAACCGCGGCGCATGGGGTTTCCGCCATATTCTGGCCCAAGGGTGGGCGGCCCCGGTCGTCCGCACAGGAGTGAAAAATGTCCCGCCGCCGCCGCATCTACGAGGGCAAGGCCAAGACCTTGTTCGAGGGACCTGAGCCCGGGACGATCGTCCAGTACTTCAAGGACGACGCCACGGCTTTCAACAACCAGAAGAAAGGCACGATCACCGGCAAGGGTGTGATCAATAACCGCATTTCCGAGTTCCTGATGATCAAGCTGGGCGAAATCGGGGTGCCGACCCATTTCATCCGCCGGCTGAACATGCGCGAGCAGCTCATCCGCCAGGTCGAGATCATCCCGCTCGAGGTGGTGGTCCGGAACGTCGCCGCCGGCTCTTTCGCCCAGCGCTTCGGGCTCGAGGAGGGCACGCAACTGCCTCGCTCGATCATGGAGTTCTTCTACAAGAACGACACGCTCAGCGATCCCATAGTGACGGAAGAGCACATCACCGCCTTCGGTTGGGCGACCCCGCAGGACCTCGACGACATCGTGGCGCTCACACTGCGGGTCAACGACTTCCTCTTCGGCCTGTTCCTGGGCTGCGGCATCAAGCTGATCGACTTCAAGATCGAGTTCGGCCGCCTATATGAAGACGACATGGTCCGCATCGTGCTGGCCGACGAGATCAGCCCGGACTCCTGCCGGCTGTGGGATCTCAGGACCAACGAGAAGCTCGACAAGGACCGCTTCCGCCGCGACCTCGGCAAGGTCGAGGAAGCCTATCAGGAGGTGGCGCGGCGGCTTGGCATCCTGATCGACCAGGGGCCGGGCGACGTGCGCGGTCCGACTACATTGCAGTGACGACGTTGCAGTAAAGAGGCGCAATGAAAGCCAGAGTCCACGTAACGCTCAAGAACGGCGTGCTCGATCCGCAGGGCAAAGCCATCGGTCACTCGCTCAACCGCCTGGGCTTCCTCGAGGTCGGCGACGTCCGCCAGGGCAAGTACATCGAGCTGGAGCTGGCCGAGACCGACAAGGCGAAGGCCAAGGCCCGGCTCGACGAGATGTGCCGCAAGCTTTTGGCCAACACCGTGATCGAGAACTATTCGATCGAGCTGGTGGGCTGATGAAACAGGTAAACCTCGCCCTGAGGAGCGCACGCAGTGCGCGTCTCGAAGGGCACGCAATAGACGAAGTGCTCGCCCTTCGAGACGCGCTCCTTCGGAGCGCTCCTCAGGGTGAGGCATTTGGGTGCGAGGTCAGACGGGCATGAAAGCTTCCGTTCTCGTCTTTCCCGGCTCCAATCGCGAAGGCGACGTCGCGCAGGCGATCGAGCTGGTCACGGGCCGCAAGTCCAGCATGGTGTGGCACGGCGACGGCGACTTCGAGAAGACCGACCTGATCGTCATTCCCGGTGGCTTTTCCTACGGCGACTACCTGCGCTGCGGCGCCATGGCGGCGCAATCGCCAGTGATGGCCGAAGTCAAGAAGCGCGCCGCGCAGGGTGTGCCTGTATTGGCGATCTGCAACGGCTTCCAGATTGCTGCCGAGGCGGGCCTGTTGCCGGGCGTCTTGATGCGCAACGGGAACCTGAAATTCGTCTGCGCCGACGTGCATCTCAAGGTCGAGACCAGCCAGAGTCTGTTCACCAACCGCTACCAGGCGGGTCAGGTGATCAAGGTTCCGGTGGCGCATGCCGAAGGCAACTACTTCGCCGACGACGAGACGCTGAAGCGGGTCGAGGATCGCGGCCAGGTCGCCTTTCGCTACTGCGCGCCGGACGGCACAGTGGACGGCACGGGCAATCCCAATGGCTCGATCCGCAATATCGCCGGCGTATTCAACGAGACGAAGACCGTGCTGGGCCTGATGCCTCATCCGGAGAATGCCGTCGAGGCAATGTTCGGTGGCACCGATGGCAAGGCGTTGTTCGAGGGCATCGTCGAGGCCCTGTCATGAGTCGTGAGTAAATCGTCGTGACGATCGCCACCGAGAAGAATCCACCGGTCAAGCTTCCCAACGAACCCGCCATCACGCCGCAGGTCGTGGCCGAGCACGGGCTGGCGCCAGATGAATACGAGCGCCTGCTCAAGATCATGGGCCGCACGCCGACTATGGTGGAACTCGGCATCTTTTCCGCGATGTGGAGCGAGCACTGCTCCTACAAGTCCTCGAAGGTGTGGCTGAAGAAGCTCCCGACCAAGGCACCCTGGGTAATCCAGGGCCCGGGCGAGAATGCGGGCGTGATCGACATCGGCGACGGCCAGGCGGCCATCTTCAAGATGGAAAGCCACAACCACCCCTCCTACATCGAGCCCTATCAAGGCGCGGCGACCGGCGTTGGCGGCATCCTGCGCGACGTCTTCACGATGGGCGCGCGGCCGGTGGCCAATCTCAATGCGCTGCGCTTCGGCGATCCCAGCCATCCCAAGACGCGGCACCTCGTATCGGGTGTCGTGGCCGGCATCGGTGGCTACGGCAATTGCATGGGAATCCCGACGGTGGGCGGCGAAACCAATTTCCATGCCGCCTACAACGGCAACATCCTGGTGAACGCCATGACCGTCGGCATCGCCCCGACGGACCGCATTTTCTATGCTGCGGCCGCGGGCGTCGGCAATCCGCTGGTCTATGTCGGCTCCAAGACCGGACGCGACGGCATCCACGGCGCCACCATGGCGTCGACCGAGTTCAGCGAGGATAGCGAGGAGAAGCGGCCCACCGTGCAGGTGGGCGACCCGTTCGTGGAGAAGCTCCTGCTCGAGGCCTGCCTCGAGTTGATGTCGACCGATGCGATCGTGGCCATCCAGGACATGGGTGCCGCCGGCCTCACTTCCTCCTCGTTCGAGATGGCGGCCAAGGGTGGGCTAGGCGTGGTTGTCGAACTCGACAAGGTGCCGATGCGCGAGCAGGGCATGAACCCTTACGAACTCATGCTGTCGGAAAGCCAGGAGCGCATGCTGATCGTGCTCAAGCCCGGCCGCGAGGATCTCGCGCGCAAGATCTTCGAGAAGTGGGAGCTCGACTTCGCGATCATCGGCCGGCTGACCGATACCGAGCGCATGGTGCTGACCTGGTACGGCGATGTCGTGGGCAACATTCCGATCCCGCCGCTGGTCACCGAGGCGCCGGTCTACGAGCGGCCATGGACGCTGACGCCGTTGCCGGCGGTGCTCGAGGCGTCGCAGGTGCCGGCGCCCAAGGACTGGAATGCCTCGCTGCTCGCGCTGATGGGCTGCCCCGATCTCGCCAGCAAAGCGTGGATCTGGCACCAGTACGACCATCTCATCATGGGCAACACGGCAATCCGTCCGCAGGACGGCGACGCCGCCCTCGTGCGCGTGAATGGCGGACACAAGGGGCTCGCCATGACTTCCGATTGCACGCCGCGCTATGTGCAGGCCCATCCGGAAACCGGCGGCCGGCAGGCCGTGGCCGAAGCCTGGCGCAACATCACCGCCACCGGCGCCATGCCGCTTGCCGTGACCGACAACATGAATTTCGGCAATCCGCAAAAACCGGAGATCATGGGTCAGTTCGCCGGCGCCATCATGGGCATGGCGGAAGCCTGCAAGGTCCTCGAGTTCCCGGTCGTGTCGGGCAACGTGTCGCTCTACAACGAGACCGAGGGCCGGCCGATCCTGCCGACGCCGACCATCGGCGCGGTCGGGGTGATCCACGACATCGCCAAGGCCATGGGCTCGCGCCTCACCCAGGCAGGCCTCGCCGTGATCCTGGTGGGCGAGACCCAGGGGTGGCTCGGCCAGTCCCTCTATCTCCGAGAAGCCTGCGGCCGGGAAGAAGGAGCGCCGCCACCGGTCGATCTCGCGGTCGAGCGCCGCAATGGCGACTTCGTGCGCACTCAGATCGACGCCAGCCGGCTCTCCGCCTGCCATGACCTCAGCGACGGCGGCCTCCTGGTGGCGCTGGCCGAGATGTGCCTCGCCGGCGGCACCGGTGCAGAGATCGCCCTGCCCCCGACGGACGTTCCGTCGCACGCGTTTTTGTATGGCGAGGATCAAGCCCGCTATCTCGTCGCGACCGGCATGCCCGACGACGTGCTGGCGGCGGCCAAGGCCGCCGGTGTTCCGGCCGTCCTGTTGGGCTACTCTGGCGGTGCGGCGCTGGTCGTGAGGGGTCTCGTGTCGCTCGACCTCGGCGACATCGAGGCCATCCACGAAGCGTGGCTGCCGACCTATATGAACACTGCCGAATAACGCAGGAAAACCAAGCAATGCCGATGGCTGCCGATGATATTGTCCGCTTGATCAAAGAGGGCATTCCGGATGCCGATGTCGAGATCCAGGATCTCGTGGGCGACGGGGACCCCTATGCGGCCACGGTCGTTTCGGCCGCATTTGCCGGAAAATCCAAGGTGCAACAGCACCAGATGGTCTACGGCGCGCTGGGGGGACGGATGGGGGGCGTTCTGCATGCCCTCAAATTGACCACCATGGCGCGGCGGCCTTGAGAGCCTTATATTGTCGTCAAATTGGTACCCTTTCTCGCACCCTGCCGGGTGCTTCAGGAGATCAAGATGAGTGAGCCCCAGGTGTTCGACCGGATCCGCGACGAGATCACCAAGAACGACGTCATGCTGTTCATGAAAGGCACGCCGGTCTTCCCGCAATGCGGTTTCTCGGCCGCCGTGGTCGATGTGCTGAGCCAGCTCGGCGTCAAGTTCCACAGCGCCAACATCCTGGTCGATCAGGACCTGCGCGAGGGCATCAAGGAATTCAGCCAGTGGCCGACCATTCCCCAGCTCTATGTGAAGGGTGAGTTTGTCGGCGGCTGCGATATCGTCCGCGAGATGTTCGAGACGGGCGAGCTCGAGCAGCTTCTGAAGGAAAAGGGCGTCGCGCTGGTGAGCGTGGCCTGAACGCCTTCTACGCGAAGGCGTAGGACGCCATCGAGAGATTTACGCTGGTGAAGCTGCGGTGCAGCGCCGTGGCGCGCGCCCCGGCACCGGCGGCGCCGAAGGCCACATGCAGCGGCAGAAGGTGTTCGTCCGTCGGATGAGCCTCCTGTGCATAGGGGGCCTCGGTCCGATAGTTGGCGAGGGCTGATTCGTTGCCCTGCTCCACTGCTTCTGACAACCAATCATCGAACTGCTTCGCCCAAGGCTCGGGCGCCGTATCGTTGTCGCCGCGGCGCAGCCGCCTGAGATTGTGCGTGGCGCTGCCGCTGCCCAGGACCAGCACTCCCTCCTCGCGCAAGGGCGCCAGCTTGCGCCCCAGCGCGATGTGATCGGCCGGCGACCGATAGGGCTGTACCGAAAGCTGGAAGATCGGGATGTCGCCCTCGGGCCAGCCGAGCATCGCCGGCACCCAGGCCCCGTGGTCGAGGCCGTAGGTCGGATCGCGATCGGCGCCCGCGAGAGAGGCCACGCGATCGGCAAGGCCGGGTTCGCCTGTAGCATCATAGCGCAGGCGATACAGGGCTTCGGGAAAGCCGTAGAAGTCGTGGATCGTCTCCGGCCGCCCCGCCGTCGAAACGGCTGGCCGTTCCGTATTCCAATGTGCGGATACCGCGACGATCGCCTTGGGCCGCGGCACGAGGCTGCCGAGCGTCGCGAGGAAGGACCGTGCCGGCAGATCTTGCAAGATCAGCATTGGCGATCCGTGCGACACAAAAACGGTAGGCATCGACGTCGACATTGGGTCATTCCTCGCACAACATCTGAAATACAACGAAGAAGGGGTAGATCATGACCGGTATGGGCAGGTTGGCGGCACTGGTCCTGGCAGTCTGGGCGGCGCTGGGAGTACCGGCGATGGCGCAGACCACACTTAGGATGGTGAGCCACGCCGACATCAAGGTGCTCGATCCGATTTGGACCACGGCTCTGATCTCTCGAAACTTCGGCTACATGATATACGACGTCCTGTTCGCCAAGGACGCCAATTTGCAGATCCAGCCCCAGATGGCGGATCACTACACCGTGTCCGACGATAAGCTCACCTATACCATCGTGCTGCGCGACGGCCTGGTCTGGAGCGACGGCACGCCCGTCACGGCTGAGGACTGCATCGCTTCCCTCAAGCGTTGGGGCGCCCGCGACTCCTACGGCCAGCTTCTGATGACGGACACTGCCGAAATGAAGGCGATCGACGACAAAAGCTTCGCCATCGTCCTGAAACGTCCCTTCGGTTTCGTGCTCGACGCGCTGAGCAAGGTGTCGTCCAACGTGCCGTTCATCATGCCCAAGCGCGTGGCCGAGACCGATCCCTACAAGCAGATCACCGACTTCACGGGCTCCGGCCCGTTCATCTTCAAGCAGGACGAGTGGAAGCCCGGCGAGAAGGTCGTGTTCGTCAAGAACCCGAAATACAAGCCGCGGTCCGAGCCGCCCTCGATGCTGGCTGGCGGCAAGGTCGCCAAGGTCGATCGCGTGGAATGGCTTGCCATCGCCGATCCCAGCACGGCGATGAACGCCCTGCTCGCCGGCGAGATCGATCTCATCGAGGCGCCGCCGACCGATCTCTTCCCGGTGATGAAAGCCGACAAGAACATCGAGCTCTATCCCTGGAACGTCCAGGGCAGCCAGATCATCATGCGCTTCAACCAGCTGCAGCCGCCCTTCAACAACGTGAAGGCACGACAGGCGGCGATGTATGCGCTTGCCCAGGAAGACATGCTGCGCGCCCAGGTGGGGGATCCGGAGATCTACAAGGTCTGCAATGCGCCCTTCATCTGCGGCACCCGGTTCGGCAAGGAGTACGGCGATCTCCTGATCAAACCCAACCTTGCAAAGGCGCGCGAGCTCTTGAAGGAGTCCGGCTATGACGGCACGCCGGTCGTGATGATGCATCAGACCGACCTGCAATCCTCGAACAACGTACAGCCTGTCGCCAAGCAGCAGCTCGAGAAGGCAGGTTTCAAGATCGATCTGCAGTCGATGGATTGGCAGACCGTGGTGACACGTCGCGCCAAGAAGGATCCGCCAAGCCAGGGCGGATGGAACATCTTCTTCACCACCAACATCACGCTCGACTCGGACAATCCGGGCACCAACTCCTTCGTCTCGGGCGCCTGCGACAAGGCCTGGTTCGGCTGGCCGTGCGATCCCGAGATGCAGAAGCTCCGGGACGAATTCATGCACGAGACGGATCCAGAGAAGCAGAAGGCCTTGGGCGATGCCATCTCCGACCGCGTCATCGAGCAGGCCTATTACGCACCGGTCGGCCAGTACAAGGCGTTCGGCGCCTATCGGAAGGACCGGCTGCAAGGCTGGCTGCCGGGTCCCGTGCCCGTGGTGTGGAACATCAGCAAGAAACTCTAGGCGCCTGACGCGGAGAGGACCCGACCTTCTCCGCGTCAACTTCGCCACGGCGCGACGCATCGGCCGGGCACGTTCAGCATCCGGCGGGCTTGCTGGCGCCGATGCCATCTCTAATCCTTTGATTTTACTTGAGAAATACAAGAAAAATTTCTTGAACCTAGTTACGGCCAGTGACTGGCAATAGCTGAGACGCGGACTATATCTTTACCAGTAGGTACCGAATCGTAACTCAAGGTTTTCCCATGAACGCGAATTCAAGCCCGAATTCACCGGCGGAACCCGGCAAGGAAGGCGGCTGCGGGGCGGCCTGCCCCATGGATTTCATCCTGCGCATGCTGATGGGGCCGTGGACGACATACATCGTCTACAACCTGCGTACCTTCGGGCCGCAGCGCTTCGGCGAGCTGAAGAGACGTGTGGTGGGCATTTCGGCCAAGATGCTGACCGAGCGGCTGCGCACGCTCGAAGGAGCGGGCCTGGTGCGACGCGAATACGAGGCAACCATCCCGCCCAAGGTCACCTATTCGCTCACCGCGCGCGGCCACGAACTCGACGAGGTGCTGGGCAAGCTCGCCGATGTCGCGATCCGCTGGCAGGCCGAGGATGCTGCTGCCCGCACCCTGAAGGCCGCGGAGTAACGCAGGCTGCGCCGACGGGCGCGGATCGTCGGCGCTATTTCTTGCTGATGCCCCAGAACACAGTCACCGGCGACAACGGCTTGGGAAACTGAATGTTGTCGCGTGCGGCGCCGATGCCGATCCACTCGCCCAACGGGACGTGCGTGACGACTTGCATCGCGTGAATCTGCACGGCGTCGGCCGCCGCCCGCTTCTCCTCGGGCGTATTGGCCTGAACGTAGTTGTCGCGCAGTTTCTCGAGCTCGGGATCGCAGGGCCAGCCCGCCAGGCCCTTGTCGCAGGTGGCGATGAGGAACGCTGTCGTCAGCGGATTGAGGATGTCGATCTGCGACCAGCTCGTCGCCAGGGCATTCCAGCCACCCTCGGCGGGCGGTCCCTTCTTGCTGACGCGGGCAACCATGCTTTGCCAGTCCATTGGTTGGACATCGACCTTGAAGCCGGCGCGCTCGAGTTGCGACTTGGCGACGGGCGGGAGCTGCTTGATCGCCGCGAGGTCGGTAGGCTGGGGCATGACCACCGGTGTGCCGTCGTAATGCGCCTCGGCCAGGAGCTCCTTGGCCTTGGCGACATTGCCCTCGATCAGCCCGTCCATACCGGCCGTCGAAGCGAGCGGCGAGCCGCAGGTGAACATCGCCTTGCAGATCCGGTAATAGCGCTTGTCGCCGACGTTGGCCTGCAGGAACTCTTCCTGGCTCAGTGCATAGGCCGCAGCGCGGCGGATCCTGACATCGTTGAAGGGCGGGATGAGCCAGTTCATGCGAAAGGCATACTGGTTCGACACGCTGCCGGGCAGGATCTGGATGCCCTTGGCCTTCTCGAGGGACGGCAGGTGGTCGTAGTCGACGCTCTCGACCATGTCGATCTCGCCGTTCAGCAGCGCATTGACCCGGGTCTCGGTGTCCGGAATCCAGACCCATTCGACGCGATCGAGGCTGACCACCTTGCCGCCGGCAAGACCCGACATCGGCTCGGACCGCGGCTTGTACTTGGGGTTCTTCACGAAGACGAGCCGTTCACCCGGTTTCCACTCATCCTTCATGAAGATGAAAGGACCGGAACCGATGGCACTGTCGATCTGCTTGAAGGGATCGGTCTCGGCCACGCCCTTGGGCATCATGAACGGCACGTTCGACGAAGGCTTGCCGATCGCGTCGAGCAAAGGCCCGAACTTGTCCTTGAGAACGATCCGGAAGGTTTTCGGATCGATGGCCTTGTAGTCGGCTACCGCCGCCGCAAACTTCTGGCCCATCGCGTCACGCGCGGCCCAACGCTTCAGCGAGGCAATGCAGTCCTCGGCCGTGACCGGCGTGCCGTCATGCCATTCGAGCCCGTCGCGCAGCTTGAAGGTCCAGATGAGGCCGTCGTCGCTGGTGCTCCAGGCGTCGACCATCTGAGGCTTCACCTCGAACTTTTCGTCCACCGCGAACAGCGTGTCGTAGACCATGTAGCCGTAGTTGCGCGTGATGTAGGCGGCGCTCCAGATCGGGTCGAGCGCCTTCACGTCGGAGTGCATGACGACCCTGAGCACGCTCTCCGCGGACGCCGCTACCGGAAGCACGGCAGCGGCCAGAAGAGTCACAAACGCAATAACGAAACGACGCATCATTTACTCCAAACGCGATGACTACTTCTTGCTGACGCCCCAAAATACCGTGACCGGCGGCAGAACCGCTGGCATCACGACATTGTCTCGCACGGCGATGACGGCAAACCATTCGCCCAGCGGCACATGAGTGACGACTTGCATGGCATAGGTTTGCACGGCGTCGGCAGCCGTCTTCTTGGCCGCTGGCGTCTCCGCCTGCACGAACTTGTCCCGCAGCTTTTCGAGCTCTGCGTCGCAAGGCCAGCCGGCGCGGGCTTTCTCGCACGTCGCAGCAAGGTTCGGCGTCATCAGAGGATCGAGAATGTCGAGTTGCGACCAGCTTGTGCCGAAGGCGCTCCAGCCGCCCTCCGACGGCAACCCCTTTTTCGTCGTAAGTCGGGTCACCATGCTCTGCCAATCCATGGGCAGCACCTCGACCTTGAACCCGGCGCGCTCGAGCTGGGCCTTGGCCACAGGCGCCAACTGCTTGATGACACCGAGGTCGGTCGGCTGGGGAATGACCACGGGCGTGCCGTCGTACTTGGCTTCGGCGAGCAGCTCCTTTGCCTTGGCGACATTGCCTTCGATCAGCCCGTCCATGCCTGCGGTCGAGGCAAGGGGTGAGCCGCAGGTGAACATCGCCTTGCACGTCCGGTAGAATCGCTTGTCACCGATATTGGCTTCCAGGAATTCCTGCTCGCTCAGCGCATAAGCTACCGCCTGACGCACTTTCACGTTGTTGAAAGGCGGCGTGAGCCAGTTCATGCGGAACACATACTGGTTCGAGACGCTGCTGGTCACGGTCTTGATGCCTTTGGTTTTTTCCAGCGCGGCGACGTGATCGAAGTCAGGACTCTCGATCATATCGATCTCACCATTTACCAGCGCGTTGACCTGGGTTTCGACTTCGGGAATCCAGACCCATTCCACTCGGTCAAGATTGACCACCTTGCCGCCGGCCAGGCCCGATATTGGCTCGGACCGCGGCTTGTATTTAGGGTTCTTCACGAAGACGAGCCGCTCGCCGGGCTTCCACTCGTCCTTCTTGAAGATGAAAGGGCCAGAGCCGATCGTGTTGTCGCTCTGCGTGAAGGCATCCACCTCGGCCATCTTCTTGGGCATCATGAACGGCACGACGACCGACGGCTTGCCGAGTGCGTCGAGCAGCGGACCGAACTTCTGTTTCAACACGATCTGAAAGGTCTTGGGATCGACGGCTTTGTATTCCGCCACCACCGAAGCCATCTTCTGGCCCATCGAATCGCGCGATGCCCAGCGCTTGATCGAGGCGATGCAGTCGTCGGAGGTGACGGGCGTGCCATCGTGCCATTCGAGCCCGTCGCGCAACTTGAAGGTCCAGGTGAGGCCGTCGTCGCTGGTATTCCAGGTATCGACCATCTGCGGCTTCACCTGGAACTTTTCGTCAATGGCGAACAACGTGTCGTAGATCATGTAACCGAAGTTGCGGGTGATGTAGGCACCGCTCCAGATCGGATCGATGAACTTCACATCGGAATGCATGACGACTTTCAGGACAGTCTCCGCCGAGGCTGCAAACGAGCCTAAAGCGGCAATCAGAGCGACAACCGACGCGACAATAAGACGACGCATGACCTGTCTCCCCCAGAAAGCAAAGGAGAAGTCTAGTGCCGCCAGGCATTAACTGTCACGTGAGCGCAAGCTTGTAGACGCGCGCGGCGGTCCCCGAGAACAGCGCCTTTTTCTCGGCCGCCGAGGCCTTGGCTGCCAGTCGCTTGAAGGCATTCCAGAGCACGCCGTAGCTCGATGTGATCTTGTCGACCGGGAAGTTGCTCTCGAACATGCAGCGTTCGGCGCCGAACAGCTCGATGCAGGTTTCGACCCACGGCTTGAAAGCGTCGGCCAGCATCTGGGAGGTCGGCGGCGCCGGCCGGTCGTAGAAGTCGAACCATCCCATCGGCATGCCGAGCCCGCCCACCTTCACGGTGACGTTGGCGTGCCGGGAAAGCCCGGCCATCGATGCCTTCCAGGCCGCAAACTCCTCCTTGTGGCGCGGACCGTAGGGGCCGTAGCCCAACGGACCGCCGACATGATCAAGGATGATCGCAGTATCCGGGAAGGCGCCCGCGAGATCAGCCAACTCGCCCAGTTGCGGATGGTAGAGCCAGGCATCGAAAGTAAGGCCGAGCTTGCCGAGTTGAGCGAAACCTTCTCGCCACGTCTTGTCCGCCATCAACGCTTGAGGCGGATTGGTATGGGTGCGCCGGATCTCCTCGTGCTTGTCCCAGCCGGTGGCGTAGCGAATGCCGCGGAACCGGCCGTTGCCGGCGGCGATTTGCGCCTCCAGCACCTCGCGTGCCTTCACCCCGAGACGAAGGTCGGCATAGCTCACGATGCCAGCACAGGCGCGCGACGCGCCGTAGCTGCCACTCGCGAACATCGCCGCGACGCCGTTCACGAACTCGGTCTCGCCGACCGGCCGCATCTCCGTCGGCCCCTCCTTGCGATACATCGAGCGGCAATCGATGAAGACCGTGGAAACGACGTTGTGGCCGGCCTGTAGATCCTCCAAAAGATCGCGGTACATGTAGATCATATCGCCGCGCTCCCACAGGTGGTGATGCGGATCGACGATCGGCAGTTCAGGCTCGAGGGCGGGCTCGCTCACCTTCGCAAGCCAGGCCGGATTAGGGGGCGCCAGCGAGTTGCCGAGACGTGGTTGTGCATCGCTCATCGTTGCCTCCGTCTACTCGTCTTACAGCACGGGCTGTTCGCTGATCATCGAGACGTGCGCCGAGACGATCTTCCAGCCCTCGCCGGGAAAGCGGACCCAGGTCTGGCTCTGGCGGCCGGTCATCTCCTTGCCGCGTACCTTGTAGACCAGGTTCACGACGGCGATATCGCGGCCGAGAGTCAGGACGTCGAGGCGGTGGCGCTTCTCCTTGGTGCCGGGACCCGGTGGCCGCGCCATGCGATGGGCGTGGATCCTATCGAAGCCGTAGCCATGCTCGGCGTTGGCGAGCCGGACCGTATGGGGGCTGTTCCAGAACGTCGTATCGAGCACATGTACGTTCTTGTCGATCAAGGCCTGCTCGTAGCGCTCGAACAGCGCTGTCACCTCGGCCACGACTTCCGGGATGTTCGGCGTCAGATCCTGCATAAACTCTTGCCTCCTACTTCATCGCTTCCAGGGCACGCGCCACAGCGATGAGACTGGCATCGCTGCCCCGCGCGCCGATGATGGACAGGCCGATTGGCAGGCCGTCAATCGTCGTCCCCGGAAGGTTGACCTGCGGATGGCCGGCCAACCCGCCCTGCGCGCAAAGGCACGTGATGCGATCACGCAGTGGATCGAGCACGGACAACGGCTGCCCCACGAGCGGCGCGGGAAACGGCGTCGTCGGCATACAAAGGACGGTGCCGACAGGCAGCAGATAAGCCATTCGCGCCCGTATCTCCTGGCGCATGAGGTTGGCCCAACCCTGGTCGCTCGCCGGAACCATCGCGCCCGCCAGCAGGCCACGCGCCACGGAGAAGGCCATGCGCGGGTTGCGCGTGTCGAGCCAGTCCTTGAACGTTGCGTAAGCCTCGACCGGCTGCAAGCTGCGCAGCGCCCGTGCCCAGACCGACAGGCCCTGTGGCGCCATGACGTCCTCGCGACCATCGCCGATCAGCCCCGCGAGTCGCTTGACCATCGGTTGCAGCGCGGCGGCGACATTGGCATCGGCGAAACCGAACGCGTCGACAGCGATCACCAGGCGCGTTGGCAGCGTGGGCGGGATCGCGTCGCCCAGCATCACCGAGGAGACTTTGGCGAAGGTCCTGGCATCGCGTGCGAACCACCCGGTCGTGTCCGCAGTCGGCGCCTGCGGCAGCATGCCGGTCACATCGATGCGGCCGTGCGTGGGGCGGATGCCGTAGAGGCCGCAGAAGCTCGCCGGCACACGCACCGAGCCACCCGTGTCGGTACCGAGCGCCGTATCGCAAATCCCGGCGGCAACCGCTGCGGCCGAGCCCGAGGACGAGCCGCCCGGGACGCGGCCGCGCGCGCGTACGTTGACCGGCGTGCCGTCGAAGGGGTTCTCACCCAGGATGCCGAGCGACACCTCGTCGGTGATCGTCTTGCCGATCAGCGTGGCGCCGGCATCGAGCAACGTTTGCACCGCCCACGAATGACGCGACGGCACCGGCCGGCCTGTCGGCCAGTCGTGGTTGCCGCCACCGGTCGGCACACCCGCCACATCGAACAGATCCTTGGCGGCGAAGGTGAGACCCGATAACGGGCCGCCGGCACGGCCCTCGATGCGTACGCGCGGCCCTGGCACGAAGGCGCCGATCTCTTCGGTCATGCGTCACTCCCTTGGTGGCGAGACAGTAGGCCGACGCAAAAAAGCCCGCCACTGGGGCGGGCTTTCGCTTTCGTTGTGCGGCCGACGAATGGATCAGCGGCTGTAGTACTCGACCACCAGCGACGGCTCCATCTGCACCGGATAGGGCACGTCGGCGAGCTTCGGCCCGCGTACGAAAGTGCCCTTCATCTCCTTATGGTCGGCCGTCACGTACTCAGGCACGTCGCGCTCGGCGCTCTGCGTCGATTCGATCACGCGCGCCATCTCCTTGGCCTTGGCCGTGAGCTCGATCACGTCGTTGTCGCGCACCAGATAAGAGGCGATGTTGACGCGCCTGCCGTTCACCTTGACGTGGCCATGGCTCACGAGCTGGCGCGAGGCAAACGGCGTGATCGCGAACTTCATGCGGTAGATGACGGCATCCAGCCGACGCTCCAGGAGCTCGACCAGGTTCTCGCCCGTGTCACCCTTGCGGCGCACGGCCTCGAGATAGTAGCGGCGAAGCTGACGCTCCGAGACCGAGCCGTAGTAGCCCTTGAGCCGCTGCTTGGCCATGAGCTGCAGGCGATAGTCGGTCGGCTTCTGACGGCCTTGGCCATGCTGGCCCGGGCCGTATTCGCGCTTGTTGATCGGGCTCTTGGGACGGCCCCACAGGTTGACCCTGAGGCGGCGGTCGATCTTGTACTTCGAATTCTCGCGCTTGCTCACGCGATCGCTCCATCGTTATGCGTCATGCGACGCTGTTGTCCGGATAGGCCTGGATCCGAGTCGCCGCTGCTTGCAGCGGGCCTTGCTCGGGGCGGGAGGAGGGCCCCAAAAGGGCCAGCCACCACGTTCTCCGGAGAGGGGCGGAACATACTGGCGAAACAGCCGCCGTCAAGCGGGCCCAATAACCCCTTATTTTTTCACGGTTTTCTCGCGAGGCGAGAGGACCTCCGAAGCAGATGGCATGGGATTCTTCGTCGTTCCAATGAGGTGCAGGACGATCTCCCGAGGACGGGGGGTCTGGCGGTGTTCGAGGAGGAAGACGCCTTGGTATCTGCCGAGCATCAGGCGCCCCGCACTGACCGGGACGCTGAGATGGGTTTGAGTCAGGGCGCCCTTGATATGGGCCGGCATGTCGTCAGGCCCTTCGGCGTCGTGCCGGTAGTCCGTATCAGATTCGGGGACAAGCTTCATCAGGAAGCTCTCCAGGTCCCGTTGCACGTCCTGGTCCACGTTCTCCTGAATCAGGAGGGACGCCGATGTGTGCCGAATGAACACCGTGAGCAGGCCGTCGCTCACCTTCTGGGCCGCGACCCACGCGGCAATCTCGCCGGTGATTTCAGTGAGCCCCTGCCGCTGTGCGTGAATGGTTAGAGAACCTCGAGCCTGCTCCATGGCAATTCGCTTCGCTGAGTCCGTACGACGGCTCGTTCCCAAAACGGATAGCCGTTGTCAATGGTGGAGGCCCCGGGTCGACAGAGAGTCGACGGCGCACCAAGTAGACGAACTTTCATCGATGAGGATTGTCCGATCCGACTCGGACGCTCATTCCGTGCGCTCCAGCCGGGCTACGGGACGGCTATCTTCCAACTGGACCTTGAGTGCGAAGTCGTAGCGATCGATGTCGAGGGCGATATCAAGATCATCAGGGTACAGATGTGGCAGTATCCGGCTACGAAAGCGCTCCGCCTCGGCGCCAGCAAGAATCAATCTGCGGACGGCGCCAGGATCACCTGGCCGGCCTTCCAGAAGGTTACGTAAGTGCAAGGCGCAAAGCTCATCCTCGTCCGTTCGCTCAACGGCATTCTTGCCCATAGCGACCAGCGTGACGCGATCGGGGCTTTTCGAGCGCAAGCTTCGTGCCGTTACCAGCGAGGTCGCATAGAGGTGCTTCGCGCGGCATGCCGCAACAATGCCCTGCGTGCCTGCACTTGTTCGCTGGATGATACTTTTGCCCGTAAAGTCGACTTTCTTGATCTCGGATGGGGAGTTCCCGAAGTCGAAACCTGGTGGCGCTTGGCCACCCACCTCCCCCATGCACACCTGACCAACGCCGAGCGCCCTTAGCCTCAGAGCCTCTTCGACTGCGCTCACCATTGTAATTTGGGACGCACCATTGGCAATCGCCACGGCGGCCGTCGTGAAAGCGCGAAGCACATCAATGATCGCAACACTTCCCATTGCCTGTTCGGCACCGGTCAACAAGCTGTGGATTTTGATGTCCATACGTTCGGTCTCCGACCGGTCAAGCTCCATCCTGACGCCCGCGCCAACCAATCAGACCTCGACCAGCACAACCTCGTGGCTGACATTGGCGGACTTCTTCACCATGGCCGTCGCAGAGCAGTATTTCTCGTCGGAAAGGCTCACCGCGCGCTCCACCAAGGACCGGTTCAGCTTGCGGCCTCGCACCGTGTAGACGAGCTTCACCGAGGTGAAGACCTTGGGATGATCTTCGGCCCGCTCGGCGACAAGCGACACCTCGATGCCTTCGATGTCCTGGCGCTGCTTCCTCAACATCGCCACCACGTCGATCGCGGTGCAGCCGCCCATCCCCATCAGCACCACCTCCATCGGCCGCGAGGCGAGGTTGCGGCCGCCGATATCCGGCGCGCCGTCCATGGTGATGGTGTGGCCGCTGCCGCCTTCGGCGACGAACAGCGCGCCCTCGACCCAGGAGATCTTCGCCGTGGTGGACATCCCTACTCCTCGTGCTTGTGCTTGCTCAGGAACTTGATGACGCCGTGGAAGGTCCGCGCTTCCTGCTCGGTCATCGCGGCACGCTGCAGGAGCGCTCGCAGATTGAGCACCATCGCGGGCCGCATCGCCTTGTGGCGCAGGAAGCCCGATTCATCGAGCGCACGCTCGAGATGGGCGAAGAGAGTCTGCAGCTCCTCCTTGGTCGCGGGCCGCGTCGCATGATCGGCCATCCGCTCTGGCGGGGTCTCGTCGCCCGCCGTGGCCCATTCATAAGCTACCAGCAGCACGGCCTGCGCCACATTGAGCGAGGAGAACTGCGGATTGAGCGGGATCGAAAGCGCCGTATCGGCGTGGACCATGTCCTCGTTCTCGAGCCCGGTGCGCTCGGGGCCGAACAGGATGCCGACCTTCCGGCCCTTCGCGATCCAGCCGCGCATATCCGAGGCCGCTTGCCGCGCCGTGACGATGCGCTGCACGAGCTCGCGGTTACGCGCGGTGGTCGCAACGACATGCTCAAGGTCGGCCACCGCTTCGCCCACGGTCTCGAACACCTCAGCCTTTTCCAGCACGACATCCGCACCGGAGGCTGCGCGCTGGGCGCGATCGCTGGGCCAGCCGTCGCGCGGGCTCACCAGGCGCAGAGTCGACAGGCCGCAATTCAGCATGGCGCGCGCGGCCATGCCGATATTCTCGCCAAGCTGCGGCCTCACCATGACGATCACCGGTCCCGGTTCGTCGGTCGCCCGGCCTTTCGACGTGCGTCCCATGACGAGCCTATATCACATACGAAGTGTCCGGGGCGGAGTGCCCGGGGCGGCGTGCCAAGGATGGCTAGCGTCGCGACGGCCGGACGAGCATGACCTGGCGGCGCATGAAGAAGAGCAGCGGAATGAAAATCACCGCCGAAATCGCGAGAATCCGGAAATCGTTCAGATAAGCGATCATCGCCGCCTGCCGGTTGAGTTCCTCGCCCCAGACAGCCATTAGCTTGGCGGGATCGTCGACCGGCACGGACCCGAACGGCCAGCCGGAGCCGAACGGCATCAGGTAGTCGATGATTCGGGAGCGATCGACCGGGATCCCGTTCTCGATTGGCGTGGTGCCGAATCGCCAGAGCGGATTGAAGGGCGTCAGGTGCTCGACCATCTGCGAGCGGTTCTCCTGCGTGTTGCGCGCGAGGATCGCCACCAGGGCGGCGACGCCGATCGACGCGCCGAGATTGCGCATCAGGGCGTTGATGGCGGCACCTTCGGTGCGGATGCGGGCAGGAACGGTGGCGAACGCGAGTGTCGTCAACGGCGGGAAGACCAGGCCGAGCCCGACTCCCTGCAGGAAGCCGTTCCAGATCACCCTTTCTTCACTGACGTCCAGTGTGAACAACGCCATGTCGTACAATGAGAGTCCGCACAGGCCGAGCCCCAACGCGATCAGCCATCGCGCGTCGACTCGCCCGATCATGCGCGACACCGCGAACATCGAGATCATCGTGCCCACGCCGCGCGGCGCCATCACGATACCGGTCGTGAACACCGGGTAACCCTTGAGCTGCTGCAGGAAGGGCGGCAACAGGGTCGCCGTCACGATCATCAGGAGGCCGGTGACCGCGGTGAAGATGATCCCCAGCATCAGATTCCGGTCGCGGAACAAGTCGCGCGGCAGGAAGGGATGGTCGTCTGACAGCATGTGGATCACGAACATCGAAATGGCGACACCGGCCACGACCGCCTCGACGACAATCTCGCGCGCGCCGAACCAGTCGAGCTGCTGGCCGCGATCGAGCATGAGCTGGAACGTACCGATGGCGATCGAAAGCAGCGTGAAGCCCAGCAGGTCGAATGGCCGCGGATTGTCGCTCGCCTTGTTCTTGATCAGGATCATCAACCCTATGGCGCACATCACGCCGACCGGCAGGTTGATGTAGAACACCCAGCGCCAGGTATATTGATCGGTCAGCCAGCCGCCGAGCGTCGGGCCGGTGATCGGACCCAGCATCGTGCCGACGCCCCACATCGCCATCGCCTTGCCCTGCTCCTCGCGCGGATAGGCTTCCATCATCAGCGTCTGGCTGAGCGGCACCAGCGAGGCGCCGCAGACGCCCTGCAAAGCGCGAAACAACACGAGCTGCTCCAAAGTCTGGGCGGCACCGCACAGCATCGAGGCGATGGTGAAGCCGATCACCGAGCTCACCAGGATGCGCCGCACGCCGAAGCGCACCGCACAGAAGCCGGCGAGCGGCGTCGCGATCGCAGCCGACACGATATAGGACGTGATCACCCAGGCGACCTGCTCTTGGGTCGCCGACAGCGAGCCCTGCATGTTGGGCAACGCCACGTTGGCGATGGTGCCGTCGAGCGCCTGCATGATGGTGGCCATCATCACCACGACGGTGAGCCAGCGGCGGCGGCGCAGGACAGCAGGATCGACGCTCATCTGGCCTGATTGCCCGGCGAAGGCATCAGAGGCCGACGATCGACAGCAACTCGCGCCACGAGCGGCTATGGCCGGTGTCGATCTCGACGATCGTACTCATGCCGACGCGCAACGGTGGATCGCCTTCCTTGCACATGACGGAGGTACGGATCGGAATGCGCTGCACGACCTTCACCCAGTTGCCGGTGGCGTTCTGCGGCGGCAACACAGCGAACTCCGCACCGGTCGCCTGGGACAGCGACGTGACCTTTCCGGTGCATTTCATGTCGGGATAGGTGTCGACCAGGATGGTAACCGGCTGGCCGACACGCACGCGCGTCAGCTCGGTTTCCTTGAAGTTGGCCTCGATCCAGAGATCGGTGTCGGCGATCACGGCGATCGACGGCACGCCCATGACGGCGTAGCTGCCGGGCACCAGGACCTTCTGCACGATGCCATCCATCGGTGCCAGGATGGCGGTGCGGCGCAGGTTCAGGAGCGCTTCGTCGCGTGCTGCGAAGAGCTGCTTCACCTTGGGGTGCTCATCGACCTGGATCTTGGGATCGCCGGCAAGGGCCGCCTCGATGCGGGTAAGGTCCTGCTCGGCCGCGGCGATGCGCTGACGCGCGACGTCGAGCGACATGCGCGATTCCTCGAACTTGGCGGCGGATGCGAACTTGCGCTCGGCGAGGTCCTTCTGCCGATCGAAGTCGGCTTGCGCATAGACTTCCTGGCTTCGCGCCGCCTTGATCTCCTCGCGCTTGGTGCGCCACTGCGCTTTCAGCCCGCGGATGTCGGCGCGCTGGGTTTCGATCTCCGATTCGATCTTGGCGAGCTGGATTCGATAGGGTGTGTCGTCGAGCTTGTAGACGAGCTGGCCGCGCGACACGTGCTGGTTCTCGCGGACGTTGACTTCTACGATGGGGCCGCTGATCTCGGTGGCGAGGAAAACGCGATCGCCTTTCACATAGGCGTTGTCGGTCTCGATATAGCGGCCGGTCGACAGCCAGATCGCAAGGGAGGCCGCGACCACAAGGAAGGGCAGCGACCACATGAGCAGGCGTGCCCAACCGCGTCGTCGAGAACGCAGCATTCGTGGTGGCGGCGCGACGGCGATTTTAGGCGGCGATGCCGGTAACGGGGCTCCCTCTCCGTCCATTGTTACACATGCTCTGCTGGCGGCACCTCATCGTCAACCTGGGGTGCGACATGGCTGCCAGCTTCCACCACAAGTACTGCCGACCGTACCGGCTCAGCCCTCTTTCGAGCCGGCGGGCGTGGCGCCGTCGCGGAACAGCTTGTAGGTAATGGCGTCGTAGAGGGCGTTGTAGGACGCATCGACAATGTTGGGTGACACCCCGATGGTCGACCAGCGCCGCCCCTTAGCGTCGCCGCTCTCGATCATAACCCGGGTGGTTGCCGCCGTTCCGCCGGCCGAGTCGAGGATGCGCACCTTGAAGTCGACCAGCCGCATGTCGGCGAGTTCGGGATAGACCGGCACCAGCGCCTTTCGCAGCGCAGCATCAAGAGCGTTCACCGGTCCGTTGCCCTCGCCCACCTCCATGGCGAGATGGCCGGCGACGTCGAGCTTCACCGTCGCCTCGGAGAGCGCGATGAGCTGGCCACGGGCATTGACCCGGCGCTCGGCCAGCACCCGAAAGCTCTGCAGGAAGAAATAGTCGGGCACGGTATGCAGCTCATGGCGCGCCAGAAGCTCGAACGAAGCGTCGGCACCGTCATAGGCGTAACCCTCAGCCTCGCGCTCCTTCACGATCTCCAGGAGCCGAGCCACGCCAGGATCCTTCGGGTCCACCTCGAGGCCGATCTGGCGGAAGCGCGCCATGATGTTGGAGCGGCCGGCCTGGTCGCTCACCACGATGATGCGCTGGTTGCCGACGGTCTCGGGATCGACGTGCTCGTAGGTCTTGGGGTCCTTCTCGACGGCCGAGACATGCAGCCCGCCCTTATGGGCGAAGGCGCGCGTGCCGACATAGGCAGCGCTGCGGTTGGCCGGCACGTTCAGCCGGTCGTCGAGCAGGCGCGAGAGGTGCGTCAGCCGCTGCAGCGCGCCTTCCTTCAGGCCCGTCTCGTAACCCATCTTGACCACCAGGTTGGCGATCAGGGAGATCATGTTGGCGTTGCCGCAACGCTCGCCCAGCCCGTTGATCGTGCCCTGCACCTGGCGCGCACCAGCGCGCACGGCGCCCAGCGTATTGGCGACGGCGTTCTCGGTATCGTTGTGGGTGTGGATGCCGATCTTCTCGCCGGGGATTTTCCGGCAAACCTCACCTACGATGCGCTCGATCTCGTGCGGCAGCGTTCCGCCATTGGTGTCGCACAGCACCAGCCAGCGCGCGCCGTTCTTCTCGGCCGCCGCCAGGCACGAAAGCGCATAGTCAGGATTGGCCTTGTAGCCGTCGAAGAAATGTTCGGCGTCGAACATCACCTCGTCCATGCGCGACTTCGCATGAGCGACCGAATCGCCGATCATCTCGACATACTCGGCTCGGTCGACCTCGAGCGCGACGTCGACATGGAAGTCCCAGGTCTTGCCGACCATGCAGACCGTGCGCGCCTTGGTCGAAAGGATGGCGTTGAGGCCAGGATCGTTGGCCGCCGAGCGGCCGGCACGTCGCGTCATGCCGAAGGCGACGAACTTCGCGTTCTCGAATGCCGGCGGCTCGGCAAAGAAGCGGTCGTCGGTCGGGTTCGCACCAGGCCAGCCGCCTTCGATATAGTCGATGCCCAACCGGTCGAGCTCGCGCGCGATCGCCACCTTGTCGGCGACCGTGAAGTCGACACCCTGGGTCTGCGCACCGTCTCGCAGGGTGGTGTCGAAAAGATAGAGGCGGTTGGACGTGGTCATGGCGGCGGCATCATAGTGGGGCCAACGAACGAGGACAGCCTTATGACGACAGCGACCACGATTGTCGAACTGCGCTCGACCCTTCTGCAGGTGCCGTGGCGCGGCAAGCCGCCGGCCGCGGGCATCCTGTCCGACCCCTTTCGTGAGATCTATGTGCTGGAGATCGAGACCCAGGGCGGCCTTGTGGGCATGAGCTACCTGCAGCCGCTGCGCGGCGGGCTGCAGACGATCGATGCGGCCATGAAGGAACTGATCGCACCACACGTGATCGGCCGCGACGCGACCGAGATCGAGGCCATCTGGACCCAGCTCTACCGGAGCAACTTCTGGCTGGGACGCATGGGCGTCACGGTGTTCGCCCAGAGCGCCGTCGACATGGCACTATGGGACCTGGTCGGCAAACGGAGCGGCCTGCCGCTTTTCCGTCTGTGGGGTGCGGCGCGGCCGCACGTGCCGGCCTATGGCTCGGGCTGCTTCAGGGGCCTCGGCCGCGACGGCATGATCGCGCGGGCCAAGGAATTCACCGCAATGGGCCTCAAGGCCATCAAGATGCAGGTGGCGCACATCAGGCCATGGCGCGAGGACGTCCTCAACGTTAAGGCGATGCGCGAGGCGGTGGGCGACGGCATCGAAGTCATGATCGACGTCAACATGGGCTGGGACGCCGACACCGCGATCCAGGCCGGCCGTCGCATCGACGAGTTCGATCCCTACTGGCTCGAGGAGCCGGTGACCGCCGAGGACTTCGCGGGCTATCGCCGTATCGCCGCGGCACTCAAGACCCGCATCGTGGGCGGCGAAAGCCACTTCACGCGCCAGGACCTGCGACCGTTCTTCGAGACGCCGTGCGTGCCGATCCTGCAGCCCGATCCGATGCGCGGCGGCTACACGGAGCTGCGCAAGATCGCCGCCGCCGCCGAGCCGTGGGGCATCCGGATCGCCCCGCATCTGTTCCACGAGCAGATGGTGCATCTGCTCGCCTCGATCCCGAATGCCAGCTATCTCGAATACATGGATTGGAACGACGATCTCTGGATCGAGCCGATCCTGCCCAACAAGGACGGCACCATGACGCCGCCCGAACGGCCGGGCCATGGCCTCGCTTTCCGACCTGAAGTGCTGAAGGACCATCGTGTCGGCGGGCAGAGGATGAAGGGATAGCGCGAGCCAAAGGTCCCTCGCTGCGCTCGGGATGACACCGATTGGATCAAAGCTTCCATGTCATCCCGAGCGAAGCGAGGGATCCTTAGCTGCTTCGGTAAAGAGATAAATGACATGCGCCTTCTCGTACTGGCAGTCGCACTTGCCTTATTGGTTGTCCCCGCGCACGCACAGACGCTCAGTCTCGCCGACCGAACATCGACGAAGACCTATACCGCCCAGGAACTGCTGGTCGATCCGGCGACGCGCGACGTCACGATCGATGACATCGTCTATCACCGCGCGATGACCTACCGTGCGATCCCGACGGTCGAGCTCCTGAAACGTGTGAACATCGCAGATGATGACTATGTGCAGGCACGCGCCACCGACAATTTCTCGATCGCCATTCCCGCCCGCTTGCTGAAGACGGTATCGCCCGACACCGAGGCCTTCATCGCGATCGAAAATCCCAACGCGCACTGGCCTCCCATACCTCAAGACAAGGAGAAGAGCAGCGCGGGGCCGTTCTACATCGTCTGGCGCACGAGTGGTGCGGCGGAGGTCAGCAGCGAATACTGGGCCTACAAGCTTGCCACACTCACGGTGACCGACAGCCCCTTCAAGCGCTGGCCGGGCCTCGGCGTGGACCCGGTCATCGCGGCAGCCGATCCGATCCGTCGCGGCCTCGACCGCTTCGTGGCCGTCTGCATGGCCTGCCACCGCTTCAATGGCGAGGGTGAAGGCACGCAGGGGCCGGATCTCGGCATGCCGATGAACCCGGTCGACTACTTCCAGCCGGAGGCGCTCAGGAAGCTCCTGCGCGATCCTTCCTCGGTCCGCCATTGGCCCGACCAGAAGATGCCCGCCTTCTCGCCGGAGTCCCTGCCCGATGCGGACATCGACGCGATCGTTGCCTGGCTCTCCTACAAGGCGAAGCGACGGCAGTAGGCTCCCGTTACGCTCGAAACGGCCGAACGGATTGCCTTGCACGCTCACTTTTGTTTGACCAAACCAGATCATCGGCGCGGTGTTGCTCTGCGTAGAGAGCACGGGATCACCGATCCTGCCGCCCCGATTCCGGTGCGGGTCCATCCTGCAGGGAGCAACCCCATGACCAAGCAAGCCCTGATCGCCACCGCGATCTCGATCTTCGCCGCCGGCAGCTTCGCCACCGCGGCCCACGCCGAGGCCGTGAAGTGTCACGGCACGAATGCCTGCAAAGGCCAGAGTGCCTGCAAGAGCACGACCAACGCCTGCAAGGGCCAGAATGCCTGCAAGGGCCAGGGCTTCACCGAGGCGAAGGACACTGCTGCCTGCACCTCCGCCGGCGGCAAGGTGATCTGAAGATCCTCCGATGACGCAGGCGTCGCGCGGTCGCGACGCCTGCTCAGCGACACATCGTTCGGATCGCTTGCCACTCGGCGTCGGTGAAGTCGGGAGCGCCGGTCGGCGGTCGGCGGGTTGCCGCGACGCGCTCGGCGGTGGGCGGGTGGTCCGACCAGATGCCCGCAACGGCGGCGGGATCGTGCGGGTCGATCTTCAGCAATTCCTCGAAGAAGCGCGACATGCCGTCGGCGCGCAGGCCGAGCTTCTCCAGGAGCGACACTCCGGTCGCATCGGCCTCGCGTTCGAACGCGCGGCCATTGCGCAGGGCGAGCAGGAGGGTGCCGCCTGATCCAAGCGTGCTGATCTCGGCATAGCCGCCGGTGATCGCCTTCAGGATCTGCTCGGTGCCGAATTGCCGCACGAGGCCCTTGATCGGATGGTAATGCACGGCATGGCCGATCTCGTGGGCGATCACGCCGCCCAGTTCGTTGCCATCCGCGGCCCGGTCGATCAGCGCCGAGTAGAGGATGACAATCCCACCCGGCAGGGTGAAAGCATTGATCGGCCCACCCTTCACGACCCGAACCTTGATCGCCTGATCGTAACCGCCGGCGTCGGCTACCTGACCCGCGAATCGATTGAGTGCCGTCAGGCCCTTCTCCCCTTGGCACAAGGGCCGCTGGCCCACGAGCTGGGCATAGACGCCCTCACCCATCCGTGCCTGCAGCCTGTTGGGCACCAGCGGGGCCAGCAGATCGCTACCGGACTGCAACGCGACCCAGAACAGCGCGACCGCTGCAGCCAGGCCCACACTGAATTGCAGGAGACGGCCCGCGGTCGAGGGTCTCCGCGCGCCGAGGCGGGTAATCTCCGGCACGGTGGCGCCGAGCGCGCGGCGCTGCTCGGCGTCGTCGATCGCAAGCCGCGCTTCTCCGTTGCGGCGGACCAGCAGTGGTACTGCCTCATGTTCGCTATCGCCCAGCACGCCGAGCTCGACGATCGGCCAGCGCGCGACCAGCGCGGCGTCGGCAGCATCGCGCAGGATCACCTCGCCGGGCGTCGCCACGACCGTGACTTCGCGCACATCAGCCGTCTTGCCGTCGTAGTAACGGCCGCGGATCGCGGAAGGCCCGAGCGACATCAGACGCCGCTCACGTCGAACATGTCGAGCAGCCCTTCGCCGAAGCGCGGGCCCTTGTCGGGTGGTTGGCCGATCGCGCTGCCGTCGGGCGCGCCGTAGAGCCAGAGCTCGTTTGCAATCAGGCGCAGCGTGCGATGCATCACCCACGGCCAACCGAGGCCGAAGCTCAGCAACACGATCAGGTAGTTCAGCACCAGGTAGCCCCACATCTGCCGTGTCGAGATGCCGGTGGTGAAAAGCACATTGCCGGCGCGCGTGTGGCTCACGAGGTAGCGGTAGAGATAGGCCCGCCACCAGCAGCGCAGCGGCAGGATCATCACACCGAACAGGATATAGGCGCCGAAGGCCGCACCTGCGATCAGCAGGATCGTGCGAAGCCGGCCGAGATCGCCGAAGGCCTTGATTTCTTCCTGACCGATGCCCGACCGCTCGATGACTCCGCCGAGCGCGGCGGCCGCAATGCCGATCGCCACGGCCCAGGCCAAGATGTTCAGGAAATAGAAGCCGACGTAGCGGCCATAGATGTCGCCGACGTTGCCGGCGAAGTCGAAGCCCTGGGTTCCCACGCGTGCGTGAATGATGCGCGGTCGCGCGAGGTTCACCGAGACAACGGGTGTGAGCAGCCGCGCCGTCATGGCATTGGCAAAGTTGAGGAACGTCGCGCGTGCACCGTAGCTCCAGGGCGAGCCCTCCATGGCACAGCGTATGCCGCGCCAGCGCGTGCGCGAGAGCTTATAACGCAATCCGGAATACTGACCCACATAGGCAAGCGGTACGCCGATCAAAGCGATCGACACAAAGATCAGGTTGACGATATCGACCCCCGGCACGGCGCGGTCATGCAGGCCAAAGTGCCAGATTGCCCAGACGACGCCGGCCCACAAAATGAGGATCGCGAGCACGATCAGGAAGCCAACCATCAACTCGATCCCGCGACCGCGATACTCGAAGCGGTCGCCCAGCACCGCCATGTGATTCCACAGATAGCGGCGGATGCGCGTGCGGCCCCAGAATCGCGACCAGCCGAGCGTCAGCACCATCAGCAGCAGATGGCGCAGGTAGATGCCGTAAAGCTCGCTCAGCTTGCCGTCATAGACCGGCCGGGTCGGCGTCAGCGCCGGAGCCTGATGCGACGGCACGGGTTGTGGCTCGAAGGGCGGAGGCAGGCCGACAGCACCGCCGACAGGGTCGCTCACGACAGGCTTTTACCTCTTGGCTGCATCGCGAAAGACGTTATGCTGCAATGCAACATCGGTTGGGAGGATCGGAGCTTACACCATGACCGCCGCCACGCGCGACAAGCCCTGGCTGATCCGGACTTACGCCGGCCATTCGACAGCCGCGAAGTCGAACGAGCTTTACCGCACCAACCTCGCGCGCGGCCAGACCGGGCTTTCCTTTGCTTTCGATCTTCCGACCCAGACGGGCTACGACTCCGACCATCCGCTGGCCCGAGGCGAAGTGGGCAAGGTGGGCGTGCCGATCAGCCATCTCGGCGACATGCGCACCCTGTTCGACGGCATCCCGCTCGACCGGATGAACACCTCGATGACGATCAACGCGCCGGCGGCGTGGCTGCTCGCGCTCTATATCGCCACGGCCGAGGCGCAGGGCGTCGATCGCGCCAAGCTGCAGGGCACGACACAGAACGACATCATCAAGGAATACCTCTCCCGCGGCACCTACATCTTCCCGCCCGAGCCGTCGTTGCGACTCACCGCCGACACGATCGGTTTCACCTATCGTGAGGTTCCGAAATGGAACCCGATGAATGTCTGCAGCTATCACCTGCAGGAAGCGGGCGCGACGCCGATGCAGGAGCTGGCCTTTGCGCTCGCCAATGCGATCGCCGTCCTCGATGCGGTGCGCAGCCGCGGTCAGGTGCCCCCGGCTGATTTTCCCAAGGTCGTAGGCCGCATCTCCTTCTTCGTGAACGCCGGCATCCGCTTCGTCACCGAGATCTGCAAGATGCGGGCCTTCGCCGAGCTGTGGGACGAAATCACGCGTACCCGCTACGGCGTCGACGACGCCAAGCAGCGGCTGTTCCGCTACGGCGTGCAGGTGAACTCGCTCGGCCTCACCGAGCAGCAGCCGGAGAACAACGTCTACCGCATCCTGCTCGAGATGCTCGCGGTCGTGATGAGCAAGAATGCGCGCGCCCGTTCGGTTCAGCTCCCGGCCTGGAACGAGGCGCTCGGCTTGCCCCGCCCGTGGGATCAGCAATGGTCGCTCAGGTTGCAGCAGATCGTGGCCTACGAAACCGATCTGCTTGAATATGGCGATATCTTCGACGGCAGCAGCGAGATCGCGCGCAAGGTCGAGACGCTCAAGCAGGAAGCCCTGACCGAAATGAAGCGCATCGAGGAGATCGGCGGCGCCGTGGCGGCGATCGAAGCGGCCTACATGAAACAACGATTGGTCGAGTCGAACCTGAAGCGGCTGGCCAACATCGAGACCGGCGAGCAGATGGTGGTTGGCGTCAATGCCTTCACCGAGGGCGAGCCCTCGCCGCTTTCGGCCGGCGATGGCGCGATCCTCACGGTCGACGCCTCGGTCGAACGTGAGCAGATCGATCGGCTGAATGCGTGGCGCGCCTCGCGCGACGGCGCCGCCGTGAGGAAGGCGTTGGCCGAGCTTGCGACGGCGGCCAAGGAGAACCGCAACGTCATGCCCGGCTCGATCGCCTGCGCGCGGGCCGGCGTCACGACCGGCGAATGGACTGGAGCCCTGCGCGAGGTATTCGGCGAATACCGTGCGCCAACCGGCGTCGCGCGCGCCGCCGGCGTGAGCGACACCCGCCTCGATGCCGTCCGTCGCGAGGTCGACGCCGTCTCGCGCCGTCTCGGCCGGCGCATAAAAATCCTGGTCGGCAAGCCCGGCCTCGATGGCCATTCCAACGGGGCCGAGCAGATCGCCGTGCGCGCCCGGGACTGCGGCATGGAGGTTGTCTACGAAGGCATCCGCCTCACGCCCGAGCGCATCGTCAACGCTGCCCTCGAGGAGAGCGTGCACGTGGTCGGGCTCTCGATCCTGTCGGGTGGCCACGTCTCGCTGGTCAACGACATCTTGCAAGGCCTGCGCGAGGCGGGCATTGGCGATGTCCCGGTCGTGGTGGGCGGCATCATCCCACCCAGCGATGCTGAAGCATTGATCGAAGCCGGCGTCGCACGTGTCTATACGCCCAAGGATTTCGACCTCACCCAGATCATGCGCGACATCACTGCGGTCGTCGACGGCGCCTGGAAGGAAGCGGCGTAACAAAACACTCACTGCGTGTCGGTTGCGTCGGTGCAGTGGGGTGGTTAGCGTGGGATGTCAGCAACGCAAGGAGGCAAGCGATGGGCCTGTTCGATTTCGTCCGCGACATTGGCCGCAAGATCTTCAACAGTGACTCGGAAGCGAACGACAAGATCAAGGCCGAGATCGAGTCCTCTCTCAAGGGAATCGAGGGGCTGACAGTCGATTACGATCCCAAGTCTGGCGATGTGAAGCTGGGCGGCCAGACGACCAGCGCCGAGGCATTGCAGAAAGCGATCCTCATTGCTGGGAACACGAAAGGCGTGGCCAACATCAGTGTCGATAACATGAAAGCGCCGCCCGTCGAGGACCAGACGGAATACTACATCATCAAATCCGGCGACACGCTGTCGGCCATTGCACAGCACTACTACAAGGACGCGAACAAATATCCCAAGATCTTCGAGGCCAATCGCGAGGTGATCAAGGACGCCAACCTAATCTTCCCAGGCCAGAAGATCCGCATCCCGCCGCTCTGAGGTCGTGAGGCGACCACCACGACGCCGCGATCAGGAATTAGCGGACAGACTGGCCGTTGCGTGCAGCATCGGCTCGACAACGGCATGGCTGAAGAGCCATGCCTCGGCGTGGATGGTGCCGCGGTCGCGACGGATCACGCGGGCAAGCGCCAACACATCGGCCTCCAGCGCCGGCCGGATCACGGTGACATTGAGGTGTGTCGTGGTCACGGCAACGCCGGCGGCCGCCCGCAAGGACACCTCGATTAGCGCGAGCAGCGCGGGCGTTGACCAGCGCTCGCCATCGGGTGGCGAGAAACGCAAACGCACATCCTGGTCCTGGCATTCCTCGACGAACAAACCGAAACGCTCACGCGCGGGGATAGCCCTTTCGAGGAGGGTCTGCAGTTCGTCTTCGGTCATTCGCGCGACTTTATGCTAGTCGTCTCGCCATGTCCTTCCTCGACCATATCGCGCGCTGCAACAATGCCGACTTGCGCCAGTTCGAGCCCTGGTTCATCGGCACCGAGCGTGCGGGCTTCATCCATCGCGATTTCGCCCCCGTGTTAGCGGCCAAGCCTGAACTCTTCACCCATCGCCGCCAGGGCTGGTATTTCTCGGGCGCACTCGATGCGCCCACCAAGCGTACCGCGGCGATGCACGCCTTCCTGCTGGAGCTGCGGGCGCAAGGCCATTTCAAGGGCCTTTGGCGCGAGGAGGCCTATCCTGTCACCTGGGAATTCTCCCGGCCGGCGCTCATGACCATGGAGCGCGCCGCGGTGCCGTGGTTCGGCGTGCGCGCCTACGGTCCGCATATGACGGGCTATGTGCGCAAGAAGGACGGCTTACACATCTGGGTGGCGAAGCGGTCGAGCGACAAGCCGACCTTTCCCGGCGAGCTCGACAACACGGTGGCGGGCGGCCAACCGGCCGGGATCGGCCTCCTCGACAATCTCGTGAAGGAATGCGGCGAGGAAGCCGCGATCCCGCCCGAGCTTGCACGCCAGGCGAAAGCCGTCGGCTACATTTCCTACTGGAACCAGTCGGGCGCACAGCTCAAGCCGGACATCATGACCTGCTTCGACCTCGAACTTCCGGAGGATTTCACACCGACCGCACATGACGGCGAGGTCGAGTCCTTCGAACTGTGGCCGGTGCAGCGTGTGTTCGAGACAGTACGGGACACCAAGCATTTCAAGTACAATTGCAATTTGGTGTTGATCGACTTTTTCGTCCGCCACGGCCTGCTCAGTGCCGACGCCCCCGACTTCTTCGCCATCGTCGGCGGATTGCGCCCGACGCAGCCCAGCCTTTCGCAACTTCCCGCTGCATGAGAACGTTTACGCGCCTGAGGAGGTTCGCGCCTCATGCGTCTCATCCCACATCGCGTCGGAGAACCGACGACATTCACAGCGACTTGCGATAACATCACGGCAACGGATTCGGTCGGGCGCAATGGCGCGTCGCTTGGAATACGTGACCGGCTCGACTGGTGTTGCGCAAAGGGGGCACGCTTCATGCCCTTTCGCACTCGAGCTGGTGTTTTTTCCGTCGCCCTTCTCTTCGCCCTGGCTGCAGGCGCGTCGGCCCAGGATGGCTACCATGGTCAGGGACATGCCGAAAACCACGACTGGTACAGGGACCTGAAACAGCCGGGCACCGGCTATTCCTGCTGCAACGGTACGGCTGACGGTCGTTTCGGCGACTGTCGGCCAACGCGGGCCTACCTCACTGAGGACGGCACCTGGCGCGCCATGGTCAACGGCCGCTGGGTTCGCGTACCGCCTCACGCCGTGCTGAAGCAGCTCGCTCCCGACGGCAACAGCCACATCTGTGCCTCGCCGAGCGGCGTCATCTATTGCTTCCTCGGCGGCTCGCCCAAGAGTTGATCACTTGAGATCACGCAGGAGCCGGCGCGCGAAACGGCATCCCGCGCCGTCGCAACGTTTTGCTCTCCTTGGCCAACCATGCAAAAGTCGGGCCGAAGGGGGCGAAGCGTGGCACGGGACGGTCAGGGGTTGGAAA
>Ga0310811_10000801_pt1 | contig 40277 bp, 37 predicted proteins | sample YCmetagenome_FD_207642 | JGI IMG/M metagenome (GOLD analysis project Ga0310811, IMG submission 207642) | Soil microbial communities from experimental microcosm in Duke University, North Carolina, United States - YC | ecosystem: Engineered > Artificial ecosystem > Soil microcosm > Unclassified ... | reverse complement strand
CTACAATCAGGTGGATCAGCCGGTCTGGCTGGAGCCGATGACCTCGAATAACGGCAGCGACAACTCCAGCACGGGCGTCATGCTCTTCGACACCAGAGACATGACGGGCCGCTTCTATCCGCTCAATGGACTCGGCGCGACCAACAATGTGGTGAACACCCTCCAGTCGAACCCGAACAATATCCGCAACTATGACGTCGGCGCCGTCCAGCTCTATCAGATCTATAACGAGCCGACCTGGGTGGCGACCTTCGTGCAGAAGAACGACTACGGCGGCAGCTTCCAGGCGGTCGGCATTGTCGATGCGCGGCACCTCAACGGCGCGAACGTCATCATGGCGTCCACCAAGTCGGAGGCGCTGGCGCAGTACGCGCAGTGGCTGGCCGACAATAACGTGCAGGGGAGCGCGCCGACGCCAACTGGCAAGCCGGTGACGATCACTGGGCGCGTGACACGCATCAACGCGGCGACCGAGCGCGGCACGACGGTCTACTCGATGCTGCTGGACGGCCAGTCGCATATCTTCAAGGCGGGCCTCGCACTCAGCCCGGAGCTGCCGCTGGTGCAGCCGGGCGATACGGTGACGGTGACCTATCTCGATACGCAGGAGACGGTGGTGACGCTGACCGCCTTCAACGACACGAGCATCCACGTCGGCGGGGCAGCGGTGACGCCTGGGGCGACCGCGACGCCGTAGGAAGCGAATGCTGTGCGCTGGGCTATCTATAGTGTGACGCTCCTGAGAGGTCGACGTGTTACGTTGCAGAAGTGACCGTTACCTGGAAGGAGCAAAGAAGATGGCAACGTACGTTCAGACTCCAGATGAAACTGGCCAAATCAATCACAAAGCGGAGCGTGTCGTCAGCGAGGCGGTTCGGGAGCCAGGCCAGGCGGCGACAGCGAGACGACGACCCCGCCGAGGCGCGCTGCTGTTCGTCTCCGGCTTGATGCTTGGCACGGTCGCGACAACCGCGGCGAGCCTCCTTGGTCGTGGACGGATGCCGTTTGTGCTTGGGAACCGCAATGTACTGGTATCGCTACCGTTCTCGGGCATCACATTTTCCGCTCCATCGGTTCGCGGCAAGAGCCGAGGCAGGGGCAGAGGCTGGCGCTCGAATGCATTAGCCGCATTCTATGGTGCAGGTCGCGGCAAGAAGCGCGGTCGGTAACATCGCTTCGAGCACTCGATCATCCACGCGGAGGGATATCTGCACGGCCAGGGGCGACGGCGAAGCCATAGGGCAGGCGCGGGCATGTGTGCGGTCTCTGGTATTCGCTCACATTACACCCGCGCCGCTGTTTGGGCTACCCCTTCTTGACCGTCGTTCGTTTACACTGGTAGGCTTAGGAATCTGAGCAGTGTGCAGACGGTGGCCGCATGGTCGGGATGGTTGAGCAGGTGGTGAGCATGCGCGGATGGCGAGTGAAGGATAGGGCGTTGGGCGGGTTTATGCCGCGGCTCAGCGCGTTTGTACTGTTGGCGTTCGCGCTCATCCTCGTATTGGTCAGTTGCACCCCCCTGTCGAGCACGAACACGAGCACTACGCCGAAGGGGAATGCCGCGTCCCTCGCCATCGCCACCTGGCAATCGAGCAAGCCATTCGACCCCGCCGATGGCGCGCCGCTGCCCACCAACCGCATCGTCGCGGCGTATGGCATCGTCGGCGGCGTCACCTTCAATGGGCCAGCCTCCAACCTCGATCTGCTCAATAGCTATCTGCCGCAGTTGCAGGATCTCGGCAATCAATACGCCAAGCTCGATCCCACCCATCCCGTCAAGCTGGGGATCGATCTGGTGGTCAACGTCATCCAGCCGTGCTATGCATTCCCCAAGTTCTGCGCGTCGTGGGCCGATGATGCGACGCTCCAGGCGTACGTGGACTTTTGCCAGAAGCACAATCTGCTGCTCTTCTTCGATCTCCAGCTTGGCGTCCAGCCGGTGGTCGACGCGGTGAACACCAACCTGATGAAGTATCTGACCAAGTACCCCTTCGTCGAGCTGGCGCTGGATACCGAGTTCCACTTCCCAAACACGCCCCAGGGCTACGCGATGGCACAGGGCTACCCCTGCTGTCTGGGCTGGATGGATGCCACCGAGATCAACTGGACGATTGATACGCTGGCCAATATCTCGCTGCAAAACCACCTGCCGCGCAAAGTGCTGGTGATTCATCAGTGGAACTATGCGGTACTCACCAACAAGAACAAGATCAAGCTCAACCCCGACGTTTCTATCGTCTTGCAGTCGGATGGCTTCGGAGCAACGTCGGACAAACTATTTGACTATCAGGCGTTCGTGCAGAAGGCGATGATTCAGTATGGCGGCTACAAGCTCTTCTTCCAGTACCCCGGCGCGGGAGCGGGCGACAATCCTTTGCAGACGCCCGCGCAGGTGATGCAGGTCTACCCGCAGCCGCTCTTCATCTCCTATGAGTGATGTGTGAGAAGCCGCTTGACCTTTTTTGTAGTAGCTAGCGAAGCCCATGATGAGCTTGCCCGTGGAGAGGGCGGCGCGGACGACCGAGATATCGGACGCGACCGAGATAAAGGAGCGTATCCCCGGTGACTGTTGCGCCTCGCCGCCCGCGGCATCTCGCCTCATTGCTGCTCGTGCTGCTCTGTCTCAGCCTTTGCCTGCCCGCGTGCAGCCTCGGCGGTAGCAGTCAAGATAAAACCCTTGCGCTGGTGACGGTCTTCCCCACCAGCGGGCCGGACGCCGCCGTTGGGCAGGCATTACAGCAGGCGGTAGACCTGGCGGTCAAGCAAAACAGCTCCCTCAGCAATGGCTATTCGCTGATCGTTCAGCATATCGACGAGGCCAGCGCGCTCCGTGAAAGCCAGCTTGCAACGGCGCTTTCCAATCCCGAGGTGGTTGGCATCGTCGGCCCGTACAGCAGCGAGACGGCGGTGGCCTACCTGCCGGAAATCGTGGCGGCGGGCGTCGCGACCGTCAGCCCGACGACCACCCTGCCTGGCCTCACGCAGTCCGCGTCGGCGGAGGCGGAGGGCGTGCCCTACGACAAGATTCATCCCTCCGGCAAGCCGCTCGCCTTCTTCCGCCTGGCGCCCACCGATGACGCGCTCGGCAAATCAGCAGCTGATCTGGCGGTCGCGCCGACCGCATCGCATGGGCTGGCGGCCCATTCGGTCTTCCTCGTGGATGACGCGACGGCCTCTGGCAAGGCGGCGACGGCAGCCTTCGCCAAGGAGCTGAAGGCGAAGGGCGGAGCGGTCGCGGGCCAGCAATCGCTGACGACGGGTGTGAACGATAACGGCCAACTGGTGGTCAACGCCATCGTCGAGGCGTTTCCCGATCTGGTGTTCTATGCAGGCGGGCTGGCGGCTGGCGCTGAGCTGCGCAGCACCCTCTCGCTCTCTGGCGTGCCGCAGACGCAGCTACTGGCCGCTAGTCCAGTGGCCGATAACCCTGGGTGGAGTGACGCGGTCGGGCAGGCGTTGATCTCAACCCACACGACCGGCGTGCTGCCCGCGAGTGACCTCGACCATCTCGACTCAGCCAGGTCGTTCGTCTCGGCGTGGCAGTCGGCGTACTCTGGCAAGGTGGCGCTCCCGCAGACCGCGCTGGCCTACGACGCGGCGATGGCTGAGATCGCGGCGATCAAGACGGCCACAAGCAAAACGGTGACGCGCGCCGCGGTGGCTACCGCGCTGACCGCGACCAAATTCGATGGCGCGACGGGCGCGATTGCCTTCGACCAGAATGGCGACAGCACAGCGACCCCTTCTTTCTCCGTCTATGTATGTGACACCAAAGGCGCGTGGAGCTATAAGGCGACTCTGCCGACTAGCTAGCACGCATACGGGCCACTGACAGGCGTCGGAGAATGAAGGGATAGTGCAACTGTGCGTGATGAGCCGCGCCACGCGATGACGATGGACGAAAGCGGTCCGTATCAGCCATATCAGCCGTACCCGTCTGGTCAAACCGCCAGGGCCGCAGCGCCGCCGCAATCAAGGCGAGACAAGGCGCTGCTCAACTCACCGATAGCACAGGGTCTGGCGCGCGTATTGCCGCTCGTAAGCGCGCTGATGCTGGTTGTGGCGACATGGTTTCCCTGGGAGCCGCTTCGTATCATGTTTGGGCCGGGAGTGCAAATCACCGCTGACTCCTCGATCAACGACTTGGCCGGCTTCCAAATGCTGCTCGGTCAGTCCAGCTTTCTTTGGCTCATCCTTCTGTGAGGTGGCTGGGGCTGCTCTGGTCCATTCTACCTCTATTCGGACTGCTCATCGGCCTGCTTCACCTGCGCGTGCGGCAAGGATCGCGTGCGCTGGCTGCACTCTTTGGCGTCTGGCTCGTGCTGGCGACGGCAAGCGTGACGCCGGTGGTGTATGGATTGATGACTACCCTTGCCCCGCTCACGTGCTTCCAGACCTGTGGCCCTGTACCTGTCACTGGCCGTCACCCTGAGTTGGGCATCTGGCTTGCCATTGGGGGAGTTGTGATCGGCTGGATTGCCTTTGCTGGGTTGCTGCTGCTGCGCCGTTCGTCTCTGGCTGCTGTCCGCTCTGAGGCGCCCATGCGCTTCTCGAAGCTTCATCTTGTTGCGGCGGGAGTCCTGATGCTGGGCGCGGCTCTCTGGGCGCTGGGGTTATTCGCGATACCATGGGCAACCTCTGGCTGCACCGGGCTGCACCTTTCGCTGAATCACTTTATGCGTGGCACATGCAGCGGGGTCGATGGCTGGGATGTGTTCACCGCTGGTATTGGATCGAACATCTGGCTGGCGCTGCTCTTCTTGGAGGTCGTGCCAGTTATGGGCCTGTATGTCGCATCGACATCTGGCTGCCGCGCCTGACACGCGCCACCTGGGTTGTCGCGCTCGGCTGGAGTCTGTTGGTGACGCTGATAGCCTTCATCGGCATGCATGGCATCCAGGTGACCATAGCGTCCGGTCCTCATTTCTCTGTGGACGAAGGCCCATGGGAAGCCAGTTATGGCATCGGTATCTGCACGCTTGGCATCGTGATCTGTCTGGTCGGCGTCGCGTTGCTCGCCCGCGAAGAGACAGGTCGCGCCAGACAGGTCCGGCAATCCTGGCCGCAGCCCGTTCAGCGAGCCTGAGACGGTGCGGTGAAAGCTGGAAGTAGCCAACGAACGCATCGCCACGATACCGGGCAACACTTTGAACCGCAACGTTACGTAGGGCTCAACCCTTCTTCTCCTGCGACTTTGCGCTCGCGTTCGCGTTGCCGTCGCGCTCGGGGATATGCGCCTCCTGCAACTCGCGCAGCTGCTGTTTGCCCAGGTCCGCCAGCGCGCGCTCCCAGGCGCGTTCGTGCGGCTCCAGTTGCTCGACGATGGCGCGCGCGACGACGTAATCGCGATACCATTTCGTGTCGGCTGGCACAATATACCATGGCGCCCAGGAAGTGCCGCACCGCGCCAGCGCGTCCTCATACGCCGCCACGTACTCGTCCCAGTGCTCGCGCTCGCGCCAGTCACCTACAGTGAGTTTCCAGGCTTTGCTCGTATCCTGCTCGCGCGCCAGGAGCCGTTGTTTCTGCTCATCCTTCGAGATGTGCAGAAAGAACTTGAGCACGATGACGCCGTTCTCTGTGAGCATCTGCTCGAAGTTGTTGATCGCCCCGTAGCGCTTCTGCCATACGGCGCGCGGCGCGAGCTTGTGGACGCGCGCCACCAGCACATCTTCATAGTGGGAGCGGTTGAAGATCGCCATCATTCCGCGCGGCGGTGTTCGCTGGTGGATGCGCCAGAGGAAGTCATGCGCCAGCTCTTCGGCGGTGGGAACCTTGAAGCTCCAGGCGTGGCAGCCAATGGGGTTGATCGTGCTCATCACGTGCTTGATCGTGCCATCTTTCCCCGCCGTGTCTGTCCCCTGTAAGACGATCAGCACGCTCTCTGTGGCCGCGCCATAGAGCAGCTCTTGCTGGCGCGCCATCCGCGCCTCCAGCGTCCTGAGCTCCGCAGTGATGGTTTCGCGGTCGAGATGGTGCGGCTTATTCGTTGGGTAATCGTTGAGCGAGAGGGACTTTGGCTGCGAGTCGATGACGGCGGATGCGGCCATGGATAGCTGCCTTTCTGATGCGAAAAGCTCTCGGTGAATATGCAGCGCATGCGCCGAACTATTCGTTGACGACGGCTGGCGCCTGATTGCGCCGTCGGTTGGCGAAGGGTAGCAGCGCCCGGCGGAGCCATCGAGGCACCTGATTCAAGAGCGTGGCGTCCTCGGCATCCAGCGGACGGATGATCCGCAGGCAGATGAGCAGGATGACCGTGAAGATAATCAGGTTGAGGGCGAGGAGCAGCCCCTGCTGGATGACCGGCTGCGCGATGGCGGGGATCCAGTCCATCGCCGCCATCAACGACGCGACAAACGCTGTCGGCTGGAAGAAGATGGTCACGACAACCGGGATAGCCAGAGCCAGCAGCAGCTTGACGATGAATGCTATTGGATAGGGGCGGCGCACCCAGGCGCGCGCCAGCACCAGCAGGAAGATCTGGGCGACGAGTCGGCCTATGCCCACCGCCAGCAACGCGCCAAGCGCGCCGAACTGAGGCACGAGCCAGATGCCCGCCAGCGCCAGGATTCCCAGCGTGGCCCAGCGCGAGACCACCACCCATCGCTGGCGTCCGAGCACATAGAGCGCCCATTCATGGGTCGCGCCGCCGAGGAGCTGGGTGAGGCCATTGAGAAAGAGAAAAACCGCCAGCAGCGGGCCCGCCTGCTCGTAACTGGTCCCGAAGAGAATCCGCATGATCGAGGAAGCGTGGGGGATGCAGAAGGCGATGAGTGGCACCGCCAGCAAGACCTGCAATTTGCTCACCGTGCGCCAGCTGATGGCGAGCGGACCCAGCCCACCCTCATACGACACCGACATCGTCGCCATGCTGATGCCGCCGAGTCCATCGGTGAAGAAACGCGCGCCCGCGTCGCCCATCTGATATGTGCTCTTGAAATAGAGCAGCTCGGTTGGCGCGACCGCCGACAGTTGGCCAATAGCCACCGGCTGCACCAGCGATGAGTTGGGCAGGTCCGCCAGCCATGCGGCCACCCCCAGCCTGAGCGTGGGCCGCAGCATGCGGTGGCCCTTCGAGCTAGGCTTTGCCCGCAGCACATGCCGAATGGTGAAAGCGAAGATGACGGCGGTGATCGCCGCTGGCGCCGCCTGTGCCGCGATGGCGCCATCCACCCCCTGGTCGAGCGGATGGACGAAGACGTATGCCAGCAGCAGCAGCAGCAGCTGGCCGAGACTCCCAATGATGAAGACGATGCGCGTGTAGACCAGCGCGATCAGCAGGTTGCTCAGCAACGTCGAGATGCCTACGCAGAGCACGTACGCGGCGATGACAATGCGGTGGTCGATGACCGTCTGCACCGCGTAGCTGTGGATGAGCGCGCTTCCCTGTGGCCATCCTGCGCCTTCGATGACCGTACTCAGCGCTGGCAGCCCCCAGATGATGGCGGCTCCGACGATCACGCCAAGCGCGAGCCGAATGGCGGCGAGGCGGTTCGCCAGCGAGAGTGCCAGCGCTGGCCCGCCCTCTGCCAGCGCGCGCGGAAGAAACACGGTTCCGGCGCTGGCGAGGCCCAGTGAGGCGATGTAATAGCCGAGGTTGGCGATGGTCGATACGAGATCGAAGTCGTTGGTCTCGCCTTTTGGCAGCGAGCGCCGGATAACGACCTCGAAAATGAGCAGTGAAAGAAACAGCCAGATGGCGCCCGCCTGGTTCCAGACATAGCCCATCGGGGTCCGGCGGATGAGCTGCTCGCCGGTCTCAGAGAAAGGGGTAGGCGATACCTCCGAAGCGGATGCCGTGTGACTCTGCTCTGGCGCCTCGAAATCTTGCTCGCGATCTGGCATCCGCACGATCCTCCGCCCCGCTGCGTGACGATTTCCCCCTCCACTTGTAGCTTGTATGGCTCTAGAAGTCAACCGGAAACGTGACCTATCGAGGAATTAGGTACGTTTTCGTATCCGGCGTGGTTGTTATGTACATTGCAACACGATGCCATACTGAGCAGGACGTTGGCGTGACTCCCGCCCATCATCAAATGGGCGGGAGGCCACGCTCTTCGATCAGCCCAGCCCCTTGCGGAAGCCGTCGCGCCAGGTCGCGTAGCCGGGTGTCCAGCCGAGCTCGCGTTTGGCTTTGGCGTTTGACGCGCCGCGAATCTGCGTCATCATCGAGACACCAACGTCACCCACGATCAGGCGGCCCAGCCAGACGGGGATATGGAACGGTGGCTTCGCGCCGAGAGCGCGGGCGTAGTCAGGCAGCCAGACGCTCACTGGCGCGGGCTCGTCGTCGGCGACATTGTAGATACCGCGCGCGCCGGGCTGGATGGCCGCGACGGTGGCTGAGGCGGCGTCGTCCACGTGGATGAACGACCAGATGCCCGCGCCATTGCCGATGACTGGGAGCATGCGTTTGCGCACCGATGCCGCGATATCGCCATCGGCTGCCAACCCCGTTCCTGGCCCGTAGAGACTGGCATACCGCAGGGCGACCCCTTCAATGCCATCCGCACCCAGCACGGCCTGCTCGAGGTATCGTATCGCTTCCATCGACTTTGTCTGATTGGCGGGCGGCGTGGGATCGAGTGGATCATCCTCGCTCTTGGCCATGCTGCCGCCCCGCGCGTAGTTCCAGTTGCCGTAGCTCTGAATGATGAACCGCCGCGCGCCTGCCGCGTGGGCCGCCGCCAGCAGATTGTCCGTGCCCTCCGTGCGCAGTCGGTTGGTCATCGCGAACTCGTCGTCGAAATGCTTGTAGTCCTTCGCGTGCGTGAGCGCCGTCAGCTCGTGAATCACCACCTCAGGCTCGGCCCGCGTGACGGCTTCGATGAGGGCGGCGCGGTCGAGGGCGTCGGCGACGACCGCTTCCGCGCCGAGAGCCCGGAGCGCATCGCTATGTTTCGGTGAGCGTGTCATCGCAACTACTTCGTAGCCATGGGCGATGAGTTGTGAGACCAATGGTTTTCCAATAGCGCCATTCGCGCCTGCGACAAATACTTTCATGATGTGACCTCCATCAACACCTGGACCTTGCAGGTGCTTTGCGTCCTCTTTGACGAGATGGGTGTCAATCTTGTGACAGGGTGCTGTCTGTGAGTGGCAACCGGACCATACGCGCCCGCGCCAAAGGGTAAGCCGGGGTTCAGGCGTCGTCGCGGTTGTCTTTGATGAGGCCGACGGATTCGGTGAGCGGAAATCCCAGATGCCCGATCTTGTCGGGGTTGACGATGGAGCGAATCGTCCTGACCAGACCGTCGGCGCCAATGTCGAGCGCCATCACCGTAATCAGGCCGCCATTGGCGTCGAATGCCAGCATGCCGGGCTGCCCGTTGACGAAGGCGAATCGCCAGGTGGCGGCGAGTTCGTGACCCTTCGTGAAGATACCAGCAAAGAGCCGCGCGACATGCTCCCGACCGTGGACTGGCCGCGGGAATGCCTGCGCCTTGCCGCCGCCATCACCGTAGAAAGTGGCGTCTGCCGCGAGGTAGTTGACGAGGCCTGTCAGGTTTCCCTGGTCCGCCGCGGCGAAGAACCTGGTCGCCAGCTCGCGTTGGTCCTGTTTGCTGGCGGTGAATCGGGGTTGGCCGGAGCCGATGCGCTTCCTGGCGCGGGCGAGAATCTGGCGGCAGTTGTCCTCGCTCTTGCCCGTGATGCTGGCAATCTTGGCATAGTCATAGTCGAAGACGTCGCGGAGCAGGAAGATGGCCCGTTCGACCGGGGAGAGCGTCTGAAGCACGACGAGAAAGGCAAGCGAGAGCGATTCGTCCACCTCCGCCTGTTCGGCGGGGTCGGCGTCGGTCGAGACCATCAGCGGCTCTGGGAGCCACAGGCCAACATAGGCCTCATGCCTGGCGCGTGCAGATCGCAGCGCGTCAATGGCGAGGCGCGTCGTGACGGTGGAGAGATACGCTTTGGGCGACTCAATCACCTCGCCCTGCGACGTGGCGCGATGAAAGCGCAGATACGCCTCCTGAACGAGATCCTCCGCCTCGGTCGCGCTGCCCAGCATGCGGTACGCAATCGAGAACATCAGGGGGCGCAGCTCCTCATAGACCGCGTTGATGTCGCTGTCGTCGCTTGCGGCGCTGATGTGATTGTTGGTTGATGGACCAGTTGCATCGTCCACGCGCTACCTCCATACAGAGTATAGCGGTGCCAGGACAGAGGCCAGGATAGCGATACGACGGCCCGCAAAATCCTATGAGATCAGCGCTTCGCGGGCGCTGGGGAAGAGCATCAGGTCTTCTCGCTGCTGATGCGCCAGGATAAGCTCGCACAGATGCAGGCTTGGCTCATAGGGCGTCTCACCACGCGCTAGCAACGTATATACTTCGTCGCGCAAGACGCGGATTTCGACATGCTCCTCATAAAACGGCTCTACCAGGCCATCGCCCAGTATCTGGACGAGCGGGTTGAATGCCTCAGCCTCTTCGAGAGCGATATGGTCATCCAGGTCATCCGTCAGCGCGGTGCGGGCGGCCTCCAGCCTGGCGGAGAGCGCGGCGGCGTCCTGCGCCTCGGCAGCCGACTGGATGCGTTCGAGATGCGCGCGCAGGCCACCATGTTCAGCGGTCAATTGCTCCAGGACATCCACTGTGGTTTTCCTTTCGACGTTGAAGTTCATTCAATCGGATGCATACGCAGAGGGCTATGCCGAAATAGCAGGGGACGCGCTTTGCGCCACGTAGGTAGACCATCTCAGCGCCTTGAACTCATCTTCACCGCTGGGCGGCATAATCGCGCGGCCATCTGCCAGCAGACGCTCGACGCGGCGCAATCCCAGCAGCGCGGCGCCAAATGCGCCGTTGAGCTGCCCGAGGCCGTTTGGCGGGAGGTGTAGTGGCGCGCCCAGCCTGCTCTCCAGTGCGGCCACCATCGCGGGATTGTTGGTCATGCCGCCCGCCAGCGCAAAATCGGGTTCCAGACCGACGCGCTTCATCAGCTGGACGGCGCGCCCGCCAAGCGCCACAATCGCGCCCTCCATGATGTCTTCAGGGACGACGCCACTCGCCAGATGGTTGATGACCTCAGACTCCGCGAAGACGGCGCAGACGCTGCTGATCTCGACCGGCTTGCGCGAGCGAAGCGCGTACGCGCCGATGTCGCCTGTCTCCAGTCCGAGATAGCGCGCCGTCTTTTCGAGAAACGCGCCTGTGCCCGCCGCGCACTTGTCGTTGAGACGGAAGGCGCGGACACGTCCCATGCCATCTATGCGAATGGCTTTGATGTCCTGGCCGCCAATATCGAGGATGGTGCGCACCGCTGGAAAGTGGTGTCCGGTTGCGACGGCGTGGCACGTAAGCTCGGTAATTTGCGCGTGCCGGAAGGGCACCATGTAGCGTCCATAACCGGTCGTGGCGATATAAGTGACTTCCTCCTTTGCCACCATGGCGTTGGCGACAAGATCGTCGAAGACGGCGCTGGCGGCGGCGGCGGGCTTGTAGCCGCTTCGCCGGATCGCGGTCGCCCGGACGCCGCGTGATGTGCCGAGCAGCACCGCTTTGGTGTAGGTCGAGCCGATGTCTATCCCAGCGACCAGAATTCCCGTTGTCATGGCGCCACCTCCTCAGCCAGAGCCGCCGCGTGCCGTGTGCCTGCGCGCGCGTGGTCAAGCGCGTAGAGCGCCGCGCCAATCGCGCCCATGAAATGCCCCTGAGCGCTGACATTCAGCGGGGTATCGAGCACCTTGTGGAGCAGCGACACCATCGCCGCGTTACGTGAGACGCCGCCAGTGAACGTAATTTCAGGCGTGAGGCCAACGCGCCGCACCAGCGAGGCGCAGCGGGTCGCAATCGAATAGTGCATCCCGGCGAGAACATCCTCAGGGCGATGGCCTTTCGCCAGGTGGCCGATGATTTCGGATTCGGCGAAGACGGTGCAGGTTGTCGTGATTTTGACTGGCGCGGTAGCCTTTAGCGCCAGTGGCCCAAGCTCGGAGAGGGGCAGCTCCAGCGCGAACGAGGCGGCTCCCAGGAAACGGCCCGTGCCAGCGGCGCATTTGTCGTTCATCGCAAAGTCCACCACCTCGCCCGCCTCGCCAATACGAATCGCTTTGGTATCCTGCCCACCGATATCGAGCACGGTGCGCGTACGGGGAAATTCCGCGGTGGCTCCGCGCGCGTGGCAACTGATCTCAGTCACCTGGAGGTCGCCAAACGTGACGCGGTAGCGACCGTAGCCCGTCGCGACGGTGAACGCAATCTCATCTGGCGTCAGGTTGGCGTTCGCCACGACTTTCTCAAACACCTGCTGGGCCGCCGTTCCCATATTCATCTCGACATCGAGAATCGCCTCGCCGACCATGCGCCCTTCGTCATCCAGCACGACCGCTTTTGCCTGGGTTGAGCCGACATCTACACCTGCGACGTACAGCATTTAGTCGCCTCCTTTCACCAGTGCTCGCTGCTCCAGCACCTCGAAGAAAGCGTCAACGCGGTTCTTGATCTGCGCATCCGACCAGTAGCGCGGGTCGATCAGGTCCGATTCGATATAGAGGGTGGGCAGCCCATAGCGCGAGGTGACGTATTCGCGGTTATCCGCCATGCTCGTCGCGACCGTCCGGCAGCTCTTGATGCCGTGGTAGACGATGCCATCGGCGCCATATTCCTTGACCTGCTGCGCCAGTGTCTGGTGCGAGAAGAAGTGATTCGAGAGGCCCAGCTGCGAGGCGAGCGTCGTCACCTCGGCGAGACTTTCCAGCGGTCGCGAGGGATCGTAGAACAGGCCGCTGCTATCAAGGCCCCCCGCTGCATAGGTGAGGTAATCGGACGCGGCAAAGACACCTCCGTGGGACTCGAATAGCTCGACCAGGCGGCGCATGTTCACGTAACACGGCGTCCCACTGAAGATCAGGCGGAAACGCTCCTCCGCAACCCGTCCCTCGCCGCGCGCCAATTTTCCGGCAACCTCGTCACGCAGCAACCGCATATACTCGACGCCCTCCGGCGTGCCGCGCCAGGCATTCAGGACGCCGATATATGTCAGGCCATCCAGCATGGAGTTATAGGGCGCGGGCCGCCGCTGGTTGAGCTGCAGAATCTCAACCCAGAGGCGAATCATCTCGTTGACGTTGCTCTCCACCTCGGCCAGCCGGTCAGGATCGAACTTCGTGCCGGTAATCCGCTCACACTGGGCAATCAGGTCGCGTAACTGGCCCTCAACCCAGCGCGTATCGGCGTCATATTGCGCTGTGCCTGGCAGTGGTCGCCAGGTGGCGAAGCGCTTGCCGGGAATATCCAGCACGAACGCGGGCGTGCCGAAGTGGCGCTCCCATATCTCCGCCCATTTGATGTAGACATTACAGAGGCTGGAGGCTATGGCGATATCGGGTTTGGGGATACGCGTGCCAGATGGATGTTGCATGTCGCTGAGCATCAGGCCAACATCCGCTTTGACGTAGCTACAGACATCTGGTGAGAAGCCGTAATCTTCGGCTTTGGCGAGAAAATCAGGCGCCATCTTGCGGACCCCCGTCTGCAGCGAGTTGATCTCTGGAAAGACCAGCTCGAAGCCGAAGGATCGCAGGATTTCGACGGCGTTGCCCATCACGAAGATGTAGGCGACGGGTTGGCCGCGCTCGTGGGCGGTGTGGACATGCGCCAGCCACTGGTTGACGAGCCGCTGTCCGGCGGTGCGTGCGTCCACCGTTGGCGCGGGGTTGGCGACGTGGGCCTGGGCCATCGGAAGTCTCCTATTCAAAGAGCAGCGACTCGGCGAAAGTCTCCACCTGCATCGCCATCTGCTCGAAACTGGTCATCTTTTCCTCGAACTCCAGCACAAGGTACGGGATGTCCTGCTGGTCGAGCCAGCGAGACTGCGCCAGTTGATCGTCCAGCCCTGGCTCGCAAAACTTCGCGGCGGAGATGATGGTGGCTTCAGCGTGCGCCTCATGCAGCATCCGCATCAGCACATCCTCCTTCCGTTTGCGCGCGTCGTACTGCACCGGGCTGGCCGCCGAGCGCTCGATATAGCTTTCCGCCAGCGCCCAGACCGGGTCGCCCTCCTCCGGCACGTCCTCGGTAATCCAGCGCTGGCCAATCAGCAGGTCGTCGTCTACGATGAAGCAGACATCTTCGATGGTCTCGATCATTTCGAGCGGTGGCTGTTCGCAGAATCCGCCCAGGAAGATCACCCGCGGCTTATCCATCTGGCGGACGCGGCGCTCTGGTAACAGCCGCAATGCCGCGCGCAGCAGCTCGTTATGCTCCTCACGGCGCAGGCGCGTGCCGGCGCGAATCAGCAGATACGCCTCGACGGTGGAGAGCCGCGCCGGATCGTCGCGTTTGATGGCATAGAGGGCACGCTGCAGGCGGCGGTTCTCGTTGTAGACGCGCACGCTCGCACGGATGGCCTCATCGGTGATCTCGTGGCCTACTTTCTCGGCGAGGATGCCGCGCAGGCGCTGATACTCGTCGTAGACGTAGCGCGCCGACGCGGGCGAGTTGACATTCTGCGGCAACGCCAGTATCTGCGGATCCTGCTGGGGAAAGTTGCGACCCCAGATACCGGCCATGTGCTTGGCGGCGTCGCAGATGGGCTGCGCGAAGAATCCGCCGAGACCCTTGAGCGAACCATTGAGCCCCAGTTCCGTGGTGCTGCGACAGATGGAGCAGACGAACGAGCCAATGCGCGCATCGGCATAGCGCACCTCGATATGGTTACCACCACCATAGAGAGCGTGGGGCCGCAGCCCAGCGGCATGGACGATCTCTTCGGGGAAGTAGACCGGGAAATAGCCAATGGCCATGCCCGCCTCGTCGTCGGGGATACGCTGGCGCAGGCTCAGCTCGTGGCAGCGCGCCAGAATCTCTGTGAGTGAAGTTTCGATCTCAAGGGCCATGGTGGTCTCCTTGTCGGCGATACAGCGCGTCGGCTGGCGCCAGCGTGGATAGGCGCTGGATCCGTAGGTCGCAGGGTGATAGTCCGTATGCCCGCATGCCTGTATGCCTGATGGTTACTATTCGTCGCGCCAGGCTGGCGGGCGTTTCTCCATGAATGCGTTGATGCCTTCGGCGGCGTCAGCAGTTGCCATGAGGTCGGTAAGGTAGAGTGTTTCGATGGATTCCAGCCCGGCGGAGACGCCACGATCAGCGCCGATGAGGAGCGCGCGTTTTGTCAGCCGGAGCGTGGTCGCGCTGGCGCTGCGTAGCTGGCTCAGCAGCGTTTCCAGCCGGGACGAAAGCTCCTCGTCTGGGGCCACCTCCGTCGCCAGATGCAAGCGAACCGCGTCAACCGCGGGGATGGTGGCGCCGGTGAGAATCAGTTTGGCCGCCTGTTGATAGCCGATCAACTGCGGGAAACAGGCGGCGGCGATGGGTGGGAAGACGCCGAGCTTGACCTCCGGCTGGCCGAAGCGCGCGGAAGACGCCGCCAGCACAATATCGCAGCCAATCGCCAACTCAGTCCCCCCGCCGAGCGCGGCGCCCTGTACCACGGCAATCGTCGGGACCGGTAGCGCGCGCAGGTGGATGAAAAGTCGCCCAAATCCGCGAATCATCGCATCTACCCGTTCGGGCACGTGGTCGGCGACATCCACGCCCGCGCAAAACGCCTTGCCCTCAGCCTGTAGCACGACCGCCTTGAGATGCTGATTCATGGCGATCTCAGTCAGCGCGGTATCCAGTTCGCGGATCATCTCGGTGGTCAGGATATTGAGTGGGGGCCGATTGAGCGTGATGGTGGCGACATCTCTGGTGATGTTCACCCGCAGAAGCGTGAATGTCGTTTGCATGGCGTCATCCTCCCTCACTGTCTGTCATTCCATCACCACAACGGAACGAATGCCACGCCCTGCCCGCAGCGTGTCGAGGCCCACGTTGATCTCGGCCAGGGGGAAGCGCGCTGTCACCAGCGAAGCGACCTCGATGCGGCCTGTGCGGGCAAGTTCGATCACGCGGGGATAATCCACCGGACGACAGCCGAGGCTGCCACGAATCTCCATCTCGCGATACATCACGCGCCCGGCGTTGAGCGCGACCTCGTGATCGCTATAGCCGACGACCACCAGCCGCCCACCGGGCCGCAGCGTGCTGAACGCCTCCTTCATCGTCGCCGGATTGCCAATCGCCTCGATAGCGATATCCGCGCCCGCACCTGCCGTCAGTCTTCGCACCGCTTTCGCGACGCCCGCGCCCTCCTGTTTCGGATTGATAGTGGCCGTCGCGCCCAGTCGCAGCGCGTGCTCCAGCTTCTCCTCCGCGATGTCTATAGCGATGACGATACCGCCTGCCAGGTTTGCGAATTGCACGATATTTAGCCCTACGCCTCCGCAGCCATAGACCACTACGGTGTCCCCAGGTCGTACCTCTGCGCGGTTTTTCACTGCGTGGTAAGGGGTCGTCACCGCGTCGGCGATGATGCAGCCCTCCACCAGCGGAATCTCGTCGGGCAGGATAAAGGCATCGCGGGCGGGCGCGGTGACGTACTCTGCGTAGGCGCCATCCACATCGTTGCCGAACATCCGCAGATGCAGGCAGATGTTCTCGCGTCCATTGCGGCAGGCAAAGCACGAGCCGCAGGGCAGCACCGCTGGCAACAGCACCCGGTCGCCGACCTTCACGTTCGTGACACGCTCGCCCACCTGCGCGATGATGCCGGTCGCCTCGTGACCGAGGACGAGTGGCGGTTGCTTCGCCGTCGGCACGCCGTGATCAATGTAGTGGAGATCGGTGTGACACAGGCCACAGGCGGCCACTCGCACCAGAATCTCGTCGTGGTTGGGCGTCGGATCGGGCCACTCCTGCACTCGTAGGGGCGCGTGCGCCTCATAAAAGACCGCCGCTCGCATGATGTCCTCCCTCTCGCTGGCGACGAACGTGTGATTCGTGTGATTAGCGTTTGGCTGACTGGCTAAGGGGCGAGCCACAGCGGCCACAGTAGGCGAAGTCCGCCGGGATGCCGCTCGCGCCGCACGATGCGCACGATTGGTTGTATGGCCCCCAGACGAACTCACTTGATCCACCGCTGGCGGCGCGCTGGCGCACCTCGATGTGGCCGGGGCGGCGCTTCTCGACGAATGCATGCATGCCCTCATACGGCTCCAGCGAGGTATAGTGGAGCGCAAGCCATTCGCGCGCATGCCCAGCGGTCTGATACCAGGCGAAGTCTTTCCAGAAGTTGGTCTGCTGTTTGGTGTAGCGCAGGCTCTCGGAGAACTTGTCCACAAGCTTGGCGGCCATCGTGGCGACGGCGTCGTCCAGCGCGGCGTAAGGCACGACCTGATTGACCAGTCCCCAGTCGAGCGCTTTCGCCGCGTCTACCCACTCGCAGAGCCAGAGGATTTCACGCGCGCGGCGGTCGCCAACGATCAGCGGCAGCCACTGAGTCGCGCCCCCAGCGGCGACGCTGCCCACCTCGGCGCCCACCTGGCGGATGCGCGCATGGTCGGCGGCGATGGCCAGATCGCACGCCATATTGAGCTCATTGCCACCCCCGACGACCATGCCGTTGAGGCGCGCAATCGTCGGCTTGCCAATGTTGCGCAGCATATCCACGCACTCGATGAAGACGCCCATCCACTTCCAGTAGTCGCGGGGGCGCTCGGTGTATTCCTCGGCGTACTCGGCGACATCGCCGCCTGTGCAGAACGCTTTCTCGCCCGCGCCAGTGAGCACCACCACGGCGATTTTGTCATCCCACGAGGCATCGCGGAATGCCTGGGTCATCTCCTGCAGCGTGTGGTAGGTGTAGGCGTTGTACTTGTCAGGGCGGTTCATCGTGACCGTCGCCACCCAGTCGCACTTGGTATAGATGATCTCTTGGAAGCTGTAGCTCTCAGGGTCTCTGCCAGGGAAGTTCGTCATGGTGTCACCTTTCTGTGGCGCTGGTCTCTGTAGGGGTATCTCTATGGGCGTCAATGTGGGTGTCCAGTGGGCGCGTATAGATGGTCTGCGCCAGCGTCATCACGAAACACTCCGCACATGCCGACGATTCCGCTACCTTGTCGGCGTCAGGCTCCGCCGCCGCCAGCATGATCTCGAAGCCGAGTCCGCGATAGAGTTCGATGGCCTCGTTCAACCGTGCGCCGATGGCGGTGAAACGGCGCGTCCAGCCGTCATATTCCCGCGTTTCAGCCTGGCTCATGTTGGTCTCCCTCGATTTCACCACTGCCGCTGCCTGCGCCGATGTGGCGGTGCAGCAGGATGGTCTGCGCGAGGCCGAATCGTAGCGAATCGAAGAACTTGAGCATGTCCCAGGATTTCCAGTTGACGAGGGTATACACGTCCCGCGCGCCGCGTGCCGCGCTCTCGGCGATGAACGCATTCACGAGCTGCTCTCCCAGTCCGCGTCGCTGCTGGCCAGGGTGAACAGCTATCGAGTCTATCAGCGCGGTCACCTCGCTGAAGCCGAATTCGCCGCTGGTGAGTGTGCCCATGACGAAGCCCGCCAGCGCGCCATGTTCCTCCGCGACGAGGCCGATGGTCTGGCTCGCCGGATTGCTCCCATCGAGCGTGGCCAGCCGCCGCTCGAAATAGGCACGGCGCGTCTCACCGAAAACGCGCGCGTCGAGTTGCGCCACAGTGTCCAGGTCGTCACGGCGCATCCAGCGGATGGAGGCGCGTGCGCGCCCGGTAGTCTGCGGTGGACGGCTCGTAGCCATGCGGTAGCCCCCGATTGTGCTGTGCGGCGATTGTTGTTGGGGACACTGTGGCATAGGTCTGTATGGAAGATGAGGCGTGAATTGTTTCGTAGATGTAAAGTTCCTTGACGGAGGAAATCCGCGCACATATACTGCGGTCAAGCGAGTGCACTAACGGCTTCTGCCGCCACCATCGTGCGAGGCAAGAGTCTATGCCATCACAGACTGAGGTTCCACTCCCTCTGATCCTCGTGGCCCATCACGTTCCGAGCAGCGTCGCTCTGGTGCGGTCGTTGCTGGAACGCGAGGGATATGCCGTCTTATGCGCCTATAATGGCCGGGTGGCGCAGCAGCTCATCCACCAGCACCGGCCGCCGCTTGTTCTGCTCGATCAGGCGCTCCCGCTGATCGATGGGCTGGAGTTATGTCGCACTCTCCGGCGCGAAAGCGATATCCCCGCGGTGTTCATCATGAGCGAACACCCCGACGAGCTGAACAAGCTGCTGGCCTTCAGCGCCGGGGCGGACGATTACCTCGCGCTTCCCATGCACCCGCGAGAGTTGCTAGGAAGGGTGAAAGTGGCGGCGCGCCGGGCGTCAGGCGTAGCGGAGCGTCCGCATCCTGTTGTACGTGCTGGTCGCATCGAGCTGCATCACGATCAGCGAGAGGCGCGCGCCGCTGGCAAGGATGTCCCACTCACGTCACTGGAATATGAGCTGCTCGCAATCTTTGCGCAGCATCCCGGACGAGTCTTCACGCGCGAAGAGTTGCTGAATCGTCTGGGTAACTACCTGCGGGGCACGCCATTCGACCGCACGATAGACATCCATGTGAGCAATCTGCGTCACAAGCTGCGCGGCGCGCTGGGCGAGGACGCTCCCATCGAGACGGTGCGTGGGGTGGGCTACCGGATGCGCGTGGTGTCCGTGGAGGATGGCGGAGATACGGTGCAGTCGCATGAGCCGACGGATGATGTCAGCCTGGAACGCGTGGCGTTGGCCGCGCTCGACAGGGCGCCGATGCCGCTGCTGGTGCTTTCGTTGGATCGCACGGTATTGCTCTATAATGAGGCGGCGCAGCATCTGTGTGGCTGGAAGGCTGAGGAGGTGGCGGGGCAGGTCAAGTGCTACAGCCTGCTCGGATGCCATAACAGCGATGGGACAATGCTCTGTCATGATAGCTGCCCGATGCGTCAGGCACTATTCAGTGGGGTGAATGACCATCAGGCGCACTACATCATCACGCTCAAGGATGGACGAGAGTTGCCCGTTGCGGCGCACTATAGCCGCCTTGGCAACGCGGGCAGCCGGAATGACTGTGTGCTGCTGGTCCTCCAGCCAGAAGGCACCCGCATCGCTGGAACAGCCTAATTCACCCCGCTCAAATCCCCTATGCCCCAACTCTCGATACGCAAAGAACGCCTCACAGAACCGTCATGCCCCAGTGGCAATGATGCGAGTAGGCCAGCCTCGGGGCATGAATGCCGCGGCTAAGAAAGCGGTTTGCCAGGAACTCTAAGCGCCATCGGCGGGTTGCCTGTAGATGGCAGTGCGGCCCTGAGCGAAATTGTGGGTAGTGACGAGCGCGGCGATGGTGGCGGCGATCTTGTCTCCCCCGCGCGCGGATGGCTCGATGGGGTTGGCGTAGTCGGCGGCATCCGTGCAGATGAGCCGTAACTCGATCACCGGGAGGCCGCGCTCGATGGCACAGCGGAGAATCGTGTCATCCCAGGATGTGACGCCGAAGGTGGCGATGCGCTGGTAGGCGGTGTCTGGGAAATTGCCGTTATAGATCGTGCAGACCGCGGTTGGCAGCCTGCGTGCGAGAACAGTGTCGAGCATGCGCCGGTAGGTTAGCTCGAACTGGTCCTGGATGGCGGCGAGACGGGCAAGCGCCTCGGCGACGGAACTGGCGCGGCTGGTGAGCACGTCGAGCTGGCCCAGCGCGTCATTGCCACCGACGCTGACGACGAGGTGGGTAGCGTCCGTAGGCAGATGCGCAAGCTGAAAACGTATGTCGTTGGTGACGCTGCCATCCACCGCCAGAAGCGTGGCCTCCCAGTCGGTGGGCAGACGCGCGCGGAGCTGGCGGATGACGTCAGGCTCGCCTGGCTCGACGTAGGACTGGTTGTCGAAGATCGAGTCGCCGAGCAGGACAACATGTGGCATGGTGGGTTAACTCCTTACCAGGCACGCGTTGCGGATGCGGCTTGAGCGCTTCCCAACACGACGAACGCCTGGGACAGTGTAGCACATCGGTTGCCTGCCTGCGCTCGCGTTACCGCTTCAGTGGAGGTATCTCCTGGTGCCAATCTGTGACAGCGCTGAGATGGGCATGTGGTATCTGTGGTATGTTTGAGGGTGGTTACAGGCCAATCCTCAACCAACGGCCATCCTCGTAGCGCTCGCTCGTGTTTGCGTCCATGTAGCCCATCTTCGGAGCGCTTCCTTCAGGCGACGCCCGCCCGCGCGACTACTCCACGCCGAACAGGCGACGCCCCATTCTCTATGCCATGTGTCGAGCCGAGTATCGTTCACGCCACTGCGGCGCTCGACGGCGCGTGAATGTCCATGAGTGCCGTGGCGACATCCCTTCCCCCAGGAGGTGACGGTATGCCCTTAGATCAGCAGACAGCGCTGTCGCTTTATCGTCAGATGCTGACAATCCGTGCCTTCGAAGAGACGATGGTACAGATTTATATGGAAGGCAAGACGCCCGTCTTTGATATTGGCTCTGGCCCGGTCCCCGGCGAGATGCATCTGGCCGCAGGTCAGGAGCCTGTCGCCGTTGGCGTCTGCGCGCACCTACGTCCCACAGATACAGTGACTGGCCCCCACCGCGCCCACCACTTTGCCATCGCGAAGGGGGTGGACCTCAAGAAGATGACCGCCGAGATATTCGGCAAAGAGACGGGACTTGGCAAGGGCAAGGGTGGCCATATGCATCTGTTTGACCCGGACGTCGGGTTTAGCTGCTCCGGGATTATTGGGGCAGGCATGCCATCCGCCGTGGGCGCTGCGCTCGCCGCCAAGATGAAACACCGTGACGATGTTGCCGTGGCCTTCTTTGGCGAAGGCGCCGCCAATCAGGGTGCTTTCCACGAATCGCTGAATCTCGCCGCCACCTGGAAGCTACCCGTCGTCTTTGTCTGTGAGGACAACAGCTACGCGATCTCGGTTCCCAAGACCGCGGCGACCGCGATACCATCCAACGCGGATCGCGCGCAGGCCTACGGAATCCCCGGCGTCGCTGTTCATGAGAATGACGTAGCTGCCGTCTATGAGGTCGCGGAAGAGGCTGTCGCCCGCGCACGACGTGGGGAAGGCCCGTCGCTGCTGGAAATCCACACCGACCGCTATCTGGGACACTTTCAGGGTGATCCAGAGGTATACCGCGACCCGCAGGAAGTAACGCGGCTCAAAGAGCATGATCCCATCAAACGGATGCGCGATCAGCTCATGGCGCAGGGCTGGCTGACATCTGAACAGGACGCCGAGATGCATAAGGCTGCGCAGGCCACCGTCGATGAAGCGGTCGCGTTTGCTCGCGAAAGCCCATATCCCGCCCCCGAAGAGGCGCTCGAAGATGTCTTCGTTACCGTCGGTTGACCTGCGTCAGCGCGACTGAGAGAGAATGAGAGCAGCCCACTATGGCAGTTCCTGCTTCCACCCGCCAGTTAACCTCCGCCCGCGCGATCTCTGAGGGCATAGCCTCCGAGATGAAGCGCGACCCAGATGTGTTCATCATGGGCGAAGATATCGGCGTGTATGGTGGTATCTTCGGCGCGACGCAAGACTTGCTCAAGGAGTTCGGCCCTGAGCGCGTGCGCGACACACCTATCTCCGAAACTGCGTTCATTGGCGCGGCGATTGGCGCGGCAGCCGCGGGCATGCGGCCCATCGTCGAGCTGATGTTCGTGGACTTTTTCGGCGTCTGCATGGATCAGATCTATAACCATCTGGCCAAGAACACCTACATGTCTGGCGGGCATGTGCGCCTGCCGGTCACGCTGATTACCGCGTATGGCGCTGGCTACAACGATGCCGCCCAGCACTCGCAAAGCCTCTACAGCCTCTTCGCGCATGTGCCTGGGTTGAAGGTGGTGGTGCCATCCACGCCGTATGATGCAAAGGGCCTGATAATTCAGGCGATTCGCGACGACAATCCCGTTGTCTATTTTATGCACAAAGGGATCATGGGACTGGGCTGGATGACGATGCTCGATGCCTCCGCCGGGCCGGTGCCTGAAGAGGCGTACACCATCCCGTTCGGCGTTGCGGATGTCAAGCGTGAGGGCACGGATGTCACGATTGTGACGGTAGGGATGATGGTGCACCGCTCGTTGGCTGCCGCGAAGAAGCTCGCCGATGAAGGCATCTCCGCCGAGGTGGTAGACTTGCGCACGCTGGCGCCGCTGGATCGCGAGGCCATCGTCAATTCCGTCAGGAAGACCCACCGTCTCCTTGTCGTGGACGAGGATTACCGCAGCTATGGCATGACCGGCGAGGTGATCGCGACCGTGGCTGAGTCGGCGCTGGACTACCTGGATGCCCCGGCCCGCCGTCTCGCGGAACCTGACGTGCCTATCCCATATAGCCGTCCTCTGGAGCAGTATGTGCTGCCGAACGCCGAGAAGATCGCGGCGGCGGCGCGCGAGTTGGTGCATGGCTAGTCAGACACGTGGTTTGCCGGTCACACCAGCCTCTCGCTACCTCGCAGGAGCTTCGTGGTGGTCGGCGATTGGCCCCGGCAGGTGACGATGTGGCGATGCATCTGCCGGGGGCCAACGGCTTCATACGCGGCGACCAGGCTTCGGCGTATGACAGGCCATGAATGGTACGAGTAAGGACGGGCATATGCGATGAACATCGAGATTACCGTTCCAGCGTGGACCGAAAGCGAGGCAGAGGAAGGCTTCATCGCCAACTGGTTCGCGAGTGATGGCGCGACGGTGCGCGCGGGCGAGGTGCTGGGGGAGCTGATGGTCGAGAAGGCTACCATCGAGATCAGCGCGCCGCAGGATGGAACCATCCAGAACATACGGCTTCAGCGTGGCGACGTCGTCAAGCCGGGCATGGTGATTGCCGAGCTCGCGCCGACCGGTGAGGCTGCGGCTGCTACGACAACCCCTTCCGCGTCGTCCGCGTCCGGCACAGCCACAGCGCCTGCTGAGGCCGATTTTGTTCCTGCTTCTCCTGTGGCACGCCGACTGGCGCGGGAGCTTGGCGTTGACCTCACGCGCGTCACTCCGGCGCGGGGCCAGCGCATTACCGAGGATGATGTGCGGCGTGTTGCCGCCACCGTCAGCGGCCCGGTTGGCACCATGTCTCCACCCGCAGCGGCCACCCCGCCTCTGGGGGCTGGCGAGGCGCTCACCGGGCGGCGGAAAGTGATTGCCGAGCGCATGCTCAACAGCATGCAGACGTCCGCACAGTTGACCCTGACCACAGAGGTGGCGGCCGATGAGCTCGTCGCGGCGCGCGAGCGTGCACAGGCAAGCCTCGGTCTCACCTATACCGATTTGCTGGCCTGGATTGTGATTCGGGCGCTCAGACAACATCCTGCCATGAACGCGACGCTGGACGGAGATCGTCTGCGCGTTCACGACGCGATCCATCTGGGGCTGGCCGTCGCTGTGCCCGATGGTCTGGTGGTCCCGGTCGTGCGCGACGGGGGGAGCCTTACACTGGAGCAACTTGCCGCGCGAAGCCGGGAGCTGACTGAGCGCGCCCGCGCCAACGCCAGCGCCCCGGCGGAACTGAGTGGTAGCACGTTCTCGCTGACGTCTCTCGGGTTCTATGAGATTGATGCGTTCACGCCGATTCTCAATGCCCCAGAGGTGGGTATCCTCGGCATCGGAAGGATACATGAGGCGGTCGTGCCGCAAGAGGGTAAGGTCGTAATTGGCCAGGTGATGACACTCAGTCTGACGTTTGACCATCGGGCGGTCGATGGCGCTCCGGCGGCGGCATTCCTGCAAACGGTGAAACACCTCGTCGAATCGCGCGAAACCTACGCCGAGGTCCGCTGATGGCGCCGCGCGTAGGCATCATCGCCAATGCCGCCGCGGCGCATGATGTGCGGCGGCTGAGCGGATACAGCTCGATTGTAGATCAGCACGAGAAGGCGCGTATCCTGCGGCGCGTCCTGTTCGGCCTGCAAGCGGCAGGTGTTGACGATGTGCTCGCGATGCCTGATCCACATAGCCTGGCGACGACAGCCGCCGACACACACGCTCTTCAGGCGCGGGTACGCCTCATAGAGATGCGTCTGGCGCACGACGAGCGTGACTCAGCGCTGGCGGCGGAGCGGATGGCGCTGGAGGGGTGCGCGTGTATTGTGGTGCTCGGTGGGGACGGGACAAGCCGCGCTGTCGCCAAGGGTTGTCGCGATGTGTCGCTTCTGCCGATCTCCACCGGGACCAATAATGTCATTCCACGCCCCATCGAGGGGACGGTGGCGGGCCTGGCCGCCGGTCTCTTCGCGCGCGGCCTGGTTCCCGCGGATGTTGCCGTGCGCCGAAGCAAACGGCTGGAGGTGGTGCAGGCAGGTGAGGTGATCGAGAGCGCGCTCGTGGATATTGCCGTATCCACGCAGCCATTCTTGGGCGCGCGAGCCGTCACTGATCTCGCTCACCTGCGCCAGCTCTGGCTCACGCAGGCTGTTCCCGGCGCCATCGGACTATCCGCTATTGGCGCGCACCTGCGTCCGGTGTCGCCGGAGGCCGAGCATGCCTTGCTGCTTGAGCTCGATACGATGGATGGTTCTGGAGGCGGCGTCTCGGTGCTATCGCCCATTGCGCCGGGGCTGGTGCGAGAGGCGATGGTGCGCTCGTGGCGGTTGCTCGATATCGGTGAACTGGTGGCGATTCACGACCGCTCATGCGTCCTGGCACTCGATGGCGAGCGGTCGCTGCAACTGCCCGCGGAGAGGCTGAGTGCCGCCATTCGCGTCAACTGGACAGGGCCGCGCCTGCTCGATGTGGCGGCGGCGATGGAGTTCGCCGCCGCGCACGGCCTCTTTCTGCGCCCAATCATGCCAGAAGCGGCGGGCGAGTAAGCGCCCAACCGTCACTGGACGGTGATGGTGACGTTCATACTTGGGTGAATGGTGCAGGTGAGGTGGTACGTGCCTGCCGTGCTGAAGGTTACATCTTTCGTCGTGCCGGGACTGAATGCCATGCCAGGATCAGCTAGCTCGGAGGGGCCGCTGGCGTTGGTGTCGCATTTCCCATTCTGGCCAATGCAAATCATATGGGTGCCGCCGGAATCCTGCGAATCTACCATATGTAGCGCCTGGCCAGTGCTCAGGGTGATGCTGGACTGCGAGAAGCTGGCGGCGCCCATGTCGAGCTCGTTGCTCGAGCCTCCCCCAGAGCTACCACCGCAGCCCGCGACGGTAAGCGCCAGCAGGAAGAAGGAAACTATAATCGCGCTGAGGCGGATGCGCATGGCATTTCCCTTTCTGGTGATGTGGAATAATGCGGACTCAAGTGAGCAGAGATGTTGTGAGTTAGTACGGCAGGGGTTACAGCGAGCGGGCACACGCGGGGGGAATCATTGTGGATGTGGTGAGGGGTGGGCGGCACAGGATTTGAACCTGTGACCCTCTGGGTGTAAACCAGATGCTCTGCCGCTGAGCTAGCCGCCCGCTGGGAGTTCGTAACCTACTATTAATACGAATGACACGAAAGCCGTTGCCAAAAGAAACGACGTGCGCAAGCGTTGCTGCTCCGCACGTCAGCTGCCTTCCAGCGCCTCTGTCTTTATCTGGTGCCCCCGAGTGGACTCGAACCACCACGCCCTTTCGGGCACAGGCCCTCAACCTGCCGCGTATACCATTCCGCCACGGGGGCTTGTCGCGCCACCTGACGCAACGGTAGCACCGAGGATATCAGGCAGTAACGCAAGCCGAAGTATACACCGCGCGCCGCCGCATTGTCAACGGGCGCGCGCCCTGCTACCATCCATGCATGAGCCGCCAGCGCGCTCGTCCTGACTGGCTGCCTGCTCTCACAAAGGAACGACATCTCATGCTGCGCTTTCTGACGTCCGGCGAATCGCATGGACCCGGCCTGATCGTCATTCTGGATGGGTTGCCCGCTGGCCTGCCCTTCGCGCGCGCGCGCATAGACGACGACCTGCGCCGCCGCCAGGGAGGCTATGGTCGTGGCGGGCGCATGAAGATCGAGCGCGACACCGCCGAGGTGCTTTCGGGCGTACGGCACGGGCATACGCTGGGGTCGCCAATTACCCTGCGTATCGCCAACCGCGACTGGGAAAACTGGCAGGAGGCGATGAGCGCCGACCCTATTGCCGAGCCGACCGAGGCGGTGACGCGGGTGCGGCCAGGGCATGCCGACCTGACGGGCGCGCTCAAGTATGGCCATGACGACGTGCGCGAGGTGATCGAGCGGGCAAGCTCGCGCGAGACGGCGGCGCGAGTGGCGGCGGGCGGCGTCTGTCGGCTGTTGCTGGATGCGTTTGGCGTCGCTATTCACAGTCACGTCCTCTCCGTCGCCGAGGTTGGCTATCCGCCCGATGGCGCGCCGGATGTCGGACAGGTTGACGCAGCGTTTTGGGAGCGGGTGGAAGAGTCGCCGATGCGCTGCGCCGACGCCGCGCTGACCCAGCGGATGATCGAGCGCATTCTGGAGGGCAAGCGCCAGGGCGACACCTGTGGCGGCGTCTTCGAGGTGGTGGCTACGGGCGTGCCGGTTGGGCTGGGCAGCTATAGCCAGTGGGACCGCCGTTTGAGCGGTCGTGTCGCGCAGGCGCTGATGAGCATCCCCTCGGCGAAGGGCGTGGAGATTGGCGCGGGGTTCGGGTCGGCGGCGCTGCCGGGATCGCAGGTGCACGATGTCGCGCACTATGATGCCGCGACGGGATGGAGCCACCTGACGAACAACGCGGGCGGCATCGAAGGCGGCATCAGCAATGGCGCGCCGATTGTCGCGCGGGTGGCCGTCAAGCCGATTCCGACGCTGGCGCATCCGCTGCCCTCGGTGGATGTGCGCACCGGCGAGGAGATCGCGGTGACGCGCTACGAGCGGAGCGATGTCTGTGTCGTCCCCGCCGCGGGGGTCGTCGGCGAGGCGATGCTGGCGCTGGCGCTGGCAGACGCCTGGCTCGAAAAGTTCGGCGGCGACAGCCTGCGCGAGATGCGCGCCAACGTGGAGCAGTATCTCGCCAGCCTGCGGCGATAGGCGGGCTGGCTGCAAATACCTCGCAGTTTGACACTTCTCAGCGGCAGCGATATGCTGTCAGATGGACGTGTTACCACCTCGAATGAGGTGTTTCCGGTTCTCGAAGACAACTTCCCCAGGCCAATTGTGCGCTGTAATGGCGGTAATGATGCGAGGAACTCCATGATGCGATTGACGATGAAGGGCGACTATGGACTGCGCGCGATGGTTGATCTGGCGGCGCACTATGGCCAGGGACCGGTCCCCAGCGCGGACATTGCCACCCGCCAGCAGGTGCCGGAACACTTCCTCGATCAGGTGCTGATTGCGCTGCGCCGCGCCGGGCTGCTCAAAAGCGCGCGCGGTCCGCAGGGCGGCCATATGCTGGCGCGTTCGCCCGCAAACATCAGCATGGGCGATGTCGTCAACGCGCTCGAAGGAACGGTCGCGTCGATGGAGTGCGTGCCCAATCCGGCGTGGTGCCAGCTCTCGCCTGGGTGCGGCTTCCGCGATATCTGGGTGCAGGTGGACGACTTCACGCGCAACCTTCTCGCCAATACTACCCTCGAACAGCTTGCCCACAAGCATCACGTCTCCACCCAGGAGCGCGACGCGATGTACTACATCTAATCCACTTCTTCCGGTCGCATCCTTGGTTCATCTCGCCCGGCCCATCCGCTGATTCATGTCATGCGAGGCGCTGGGCGTTTTTGTGTCCGCCTGCGTAAAAATCGGCCTGTTCAGGCAATCTTGATAAAGTGTACCGTCTTGATGCACTATACATTGTGAAGTGCGTCGCGGCGAATGGGCCGCGCCAGCATACCGTGTCACCCTCTGGGTCTGTTTGGGAGCAGGAGAAAGTACGATGCCACACTGGGCAGAAGATGCGACACAACTGATCGGCAACACTCCATTGGTGCGTCTGAATCGTGTCACGCCGGGCGGCGCGACGGTGCTTGCGAAGCTCGAAGCGTTTCAGCCGGGCTATAGTGTCAAGGACCGTATCGCCGTCAGCATGGTAGATGAGGCGGAGAAGGCGGGTGTGCTCAAGCCCGGTATGACGATCATCGAACCGACCAGCGGCAATACTGGTATCGGGCTGGCATGGGTCGCGGCGGCGCGCGGCTATCGCTGCGTGCTGGTGATGCCAGAGTCGGTGAGCGTCGAACGGCGAATGGTGCTGAAGCGGCTTGGCGCTGAGGTGGTGCTTACGCCCGCGGCACAGCGCATGCCGGGAGCCATCGCGAAGGTGAAGGAGTTGCAAGAGCAGACGCCCGGCTCGTGGGTGCCACAGCAGTTCGAGAATCCCGCCAATCCGAAGATTCACCGCGAGACGACGGCCCTGGAAATCTGGAACGACACCGAAGGACAGGTGGATGCGGTAGTTTCGGGCATCGGCACCGGCGGCACGCTCACCGGCGTCGGCGAGGTGCTCAAAGCGCGCAAGCCTGGCATGAAGATGATCGCGGTCGAGCCATCCACGTCACCAGTGCTTTCGGGCGGCCAGGCGGGGCCGACCAAGATTCAGGGCATCGGCGCGGGCTTTGTGCCGGATGTGCTGGATACGAAGCTGATCGACGAGATCATCACCGTCGGCGACGACGACGCGGTGCAGATGGCGCGCCGTCTCGCGCGTGAGGAGGGGCTGCTCGTCGGCATCAGCAGCGGCGCGGCGGCATGGGCGGCGGCTCAGCTGGCGGCGCGTCCCGAATACAACGGCAAGACGATTGTTGTGGTCTTCCCCTCGGCGGGCGAGCGCTACCTCAGCACCGTCCTCTACGACGACGTCCGCGACTAATCTGACTGGTCGGTGCATAGTAGCGGCATTTCTGCGATTGCAGGTGGTATGCTGAGAATCAGCATACCACCTGTACTTGTAGGGAGTTCCGCCGATGGATGCGCCACACGAAGCATTCCCGCTGCCCGAAGGATGTGATGAGGCCTACGTCGTCGCCAATGGCGTACGGCTGCACGGCTTCCCGAAGTTCTGGTACTGCTGGTGCTCGTAGTCGTTCCCTCGGTCTTTCAGTACCCTTAGTCGGGTTGTGGCGATTGGAACTATGGTGATCGCTTCCCTCATCTCCTGGCTGACCCCTTTGATTCGCCAGATACGACCTAATGTCTCAAGTAGAGGCCGCGGCTGCTGAAATGGCGCATCACGACAACGTCACAATTTGGTAACGATCTGGGCGACGAGGCAAATATCCTGGAAAAAGAGGGCTGCGACGCCTGCGCGCTCTAGACAGCGCCGTCTGCGCCGCGCTACCCTTCTCCATAAGAAAAGGAGTGCTGGCCAACGGGGGTCGGGACAGGTGGCGCCTATCACACCTCAACAGCTTTTTTGCCTCAGCGCTCTCTCTATCAGCGCGTGACGATGTGGCGCCCACCAATCAAATCAAAGAGAGGCGCTGGCGCGATATGTCTGGTCCGAGTCTCAACCAACGCGACGCTCATCACGCCATCCATCAGGCAGCGTTTCGCGAAGCCGAGCAATTGACACTCCTGTTGCGCCAGGCTCTGCGCGCGGGCGAACAGCAGCAGGCGCTCCAGCTTGCCGCCCTCCTCATCGAACACTGGCAGACGCGGACGCTCCGGCACGCGGACGCCGAAGAGGCCGGATGGTATCGTGAACTCCTCACCGCGCGGCCGGAACTAGAGGCCGATGTAACCGCATTGACGCGCGATCACGAACTCTTGCGCATCCTTCTGGCCGAAATCCAGGGCATTCTCTCCGCGCGTGGCGTCGCATCCGGCGTCGTCGAACGGTTCGAAGCGATGCTGCTGCTGAACGGTATCCACAGCCGGACGGAGGAACAGCGCCTGCTCGGCGATGAGCACACCGACACGCAAGACGACCACCCGAACGATCATCAGGCGGATGGACGCATGGATGACCACACGCCGGATGAGACCATTGTGGCGTCCATGCCGCTCGCCGTCGCGCGTCCTGCGCTCTATGAGCGACTCGTCGAGTTGCTACGGCAGCGCGGGCTAAACCCAGCGGATTTGCTGGTTGAACTGCGTGATAGCGCGGAGGAGCCCGTTGTTCTGCATGTTGCCTACGGGCAGGCGTACGCGCAAACGATGGAGTGGCCATTGCGCGACGACGCTCCTGATACTGTGGCCGAGGCGAACGCGACGGAAGCGGTAGAGACGGTGTTGCTCCAGGTAGCCGAAGCTTGTGAGCGAGCGACGAAGGCGGATTATCACGTCCGCATGCGTACGCCCACCTGAGCGCGCAGTGCGCTATGTTTCGCTATGTCCGTCAGATTCACCACTATCACCAACTATTGATCCAGATGCGGGCCGCACAGACAGCCCGTGAAGCGGTTGCTCGCGGCGCTCTAGCGCCTCCATACGTTCGCCCGATGCTCGCGCGATGAGCCAGGCCGCGCCTAGATGAGCTAGATGAGCTAGATGAGCTAGATGAGCTAGATGAGCTAGATGAGCTAGATGAGCTAGATGAGCTAGATGAGCTAGAAAGAGCGCTACATGCCCAACCATCAGATACCCGGCCCCCAGATGCCCGGCGCGATGCAAGATGAGACGCAGCGCGCTCTGCTCCAGGCCGATCGCGAGGATTTGCTGGCGGTGCTCACAATCCGGTTCGGCGCAGTGCCCGCGCCGATTCGGATGCGCATTGACGTCTGTAATAACCCCGAAACGCTGGAACGATGGATTCTCGTTGCGGCGAATGTCCCTGATTGGGCCACCTTTTTCAACGACCTCAACGCTGACCCAAACACCTTCAAGATAGTAGGCGACAACTACGAGCCGAACTATACAGAGTCCGGGGCCAAAAGCGCGTCCAGGAGCACGCGTGAGCCACAGGCGCCCGATGAGGCGCGAAAGGAGGATTGAGCGATGTCGGATCCTACGCATATCCCCTGGTGGCAGCGGCTCACCTACCTGCGCCACGGCGGCCGGATTGATGAGAATTGGACGGAGCTTAGCCCCCGGCCACGCGACTGGGAGGCGCTCTATCGCCGACGCTGGCAGCATGACCGCGTGGTGCGCTCGACGCATGGCGTCAACTGCACGGGATCCTGTAGCTGGCAGGTCTTCATTAAAGACGGCCTCATCACCTGGGAAACGCAGCAGACCGACTATCCCTCGCTTGGCCGCGACTTTCCAGAGTACGAACCACGTGGCTGTCCGCGTGGCGCCAGTTTCTCCTGGTATACCTACAGCCCCATTCGCGTCAAGCATCCCTACGTGCGTGGCGAATTGATGGCGATGTGGCGCGCTGAGCGAGCGGCGGGACGCGATCCGGTAGCCGCCTGGGCGTCCATTGTGCGGCATCCTGAACGGCGCGAGACGTACATCCGGGCGCGCGGCAAAGGCGGGCTGGTGCGGGCCACCTGGGAGGAAGTCACCGAGCTGATCGCGGCGGCGACGGTTCACACCATCCAGACTTACGGGCCAGATCGTGTCGCGGGCTTTAGCCCAATCCCAGCCATGTCGCAGGTCAGCTACGCCTCAGGATCGCGCTTCCTCTCGCTGCTCGGCGGGACGATGCTCAGCTTCTATGACTGGTACGCCGACTGGCCGCCCGCTTCGCCGCAGATTTGGGGTGAGCAGACTGATGTGCCAGAAAGCGCGGACTGGTACAACGCCAAGTATTTCATCATCTGGGGCACCAATCTGCCGATGACGCGCACCCCCGACGCGCATTTCATGGTCGAAGCCCGCTACAACGGCACAAAGGTTATAGGTGTCAGCCCTGACTACGCCGAGTATGTCAAATTCGCCGACCTCTGGCTACCAGCAAAGGCTGGAACCGATGCGGCGCTGGCACTGGCGATGACGCACGTCATCCTGAAGGAGTTTTACGTCGAGCGTGAAACGGCCTACTTTACTGACTACGTCCGGCGCTACACCGATTTGCCGTTCCTGGTGACGCTCAAACAGCACGGCGACGCCTGGATCTGCGACCGCCTGCTCAATGCTGACGATGTCGGGATTCACACGGACTTACCTGAATGGAAGCCGCTCATCTGGGACGAAGAGCGGGGCGGAGTCGCCTTACCGAACGGCACGCTGGGGAGCCGCTGGGACGGGTCCGGGCGGTGGAATCTGAAGCTAGAGGACGAGACCGGGGTGTCGCTATCACCTGCTCTCACGCTCCGTGGAACCACGCAGGAAACCGCCCTGATTGACTTCCCCTATTTCGGCGGCTCGACTGGTGAAATTATTCAGCGCGGCATTCCAGTACAACGCATCCAGCGACCCGATGGCGAGACGCTGCTGGTAACGACGGTGTTTGATCTGCTGCTGGCGCAATGCGGCGTGCATCGTGATGGGTTGCCCGGCGACTACCCCACCGACTACGACGATCCCCGACCCTATACGCCCGCATGGCAGGAAAGCATTACGGGCGTCAAGCGTGAGCTGGCGATACAGGTTGCGCGCGAGTTCGCCGACAACGCGGATAAGACACACGGGAAATCCATGATCGCGCTTGGCGCGGGGACAAATCACTGGTACCACAGCGATATGATCTATCGCTGCATCATCAATCTCATTCTGCTGACCGGCTGCGAGGGAGTGAATGGCGGCGGCTGGGCACATTACGTTGGCCAGGAAAAGGTGCGCCCACTCGAAGGCTGGCAGATGCTCTCCTTTGGTCTGGACTGGACACGACCCGCGCGGCAGATGCAGGGCACCAATTTCTTCTACCTCGTCTCCGATCAGTTCCGCTATGAAGATCTCGAAACCCGTTCGCTGAGCTCGCCGCTACGTGGCCGATTCCACGACGTGCATCCCGCGGACATGAACGCGCTGGCGGCCCGGCTTGGCTGGCTGCCTTCATACCCGCAGTTCGATCACAGCTCACTCGATCTGGTAGACGAGGCCAGGGAGCGTGGCGCGCGCACTGACGAGGAGGTTGTCCAGGATGTCGTCCACCGCTTGCGAAGCAATGAGGTGCGCTTTGCCGCCGAAGCGCCCGATGATCCGCGCAACTTTCCCCGCGTCTTCTTTGTCTGGCGTTCCAATCTGATCGGCGCCAGCGGCAAGGGCCACGAGTACTTCCTGACTTCCTGACGCACATGCTCGGCGCGGATGGGCACATTCTCGGCGACGAAAACACCGCCTGGCGGCCATCAACCGTGGATGTGCCCGACGAGGCGCCGCGTGGGAAGCTGGATCTGATGATAGACCTGGACTTTCGCATGACCTCGACCGGGCTCTACGCCGACGTGGTGCTGCCATCCGCCACCTGGTACGAGAAGTACGATCTCTCCACGACGGATATGCACCCCTACGTTCACCCGTTCAATCCGGCGATCTCACCGCCCTGGGAAGCGCGAACCGACTGGGCAACGTTCCGCTCCCTGGCGCAGGCGGTGGCGCGCCTGGCGCAGGACCACCTGCCCGCGCGTGACGACCTGGTGATGATCCCGCTGCAACACGATACCCCCGATGAGCTTGGCCAACCGCTGGGCAAGGTGCGCGACTGGCGCGCCGGGGAGGCGGAGCCTGTGCCGGGCAAGACCATGCCCCGCCTGGCGGTCATCCACCGAGATTACCCAAACCTGGATCAGATGTATATGGCGCTCGGCCCCCTTGCGCGGCAATCTATCGTCTGCAAGGGTATCCAGATCAGCGGCGAGCGCGCATATGACGAGTTCGCCAGCCAGGTGGAGGCATGCCGCGCCCCGGGTGTGGCGCAAGGCATGCCATCGCTGGAGAGGGACGAAAGCGCCGTCCAGGCTATCCTCACATTCTCCGGCGCGACGAATGGCCGGCGGGCGGTCGAGGAGTGGGAGGCGCTAGAGCGACAAACGGGACTCTCGCTGAGCGCCATCGGCAGGGGGCATGAGGCCGAGGCGCAGACGCTGCAGAGCATTACCGCGCAGCCACAGCTCGCCATGGCTACCCCGGTCTGGAGCGGGCTGGAGGCGCCCGGCCGCCGCTACGCGCCCTTCACACTCAACCTGGAACATCAAGTTCCCTGGCGGACGCTCACTGGTCGGCAGCATCTCTACCAGGATCACGAGCTACTGCTCGACTTCGGCGAGGGGTTGCCGCTCTACCGGCCCCCGCTCACGCTGCCACCCTTCGCGTCCGGCGATACCCACGTGCCGCCCAATGAGGCGCGCAGCGTCACCGTGCGCTACCTGACACCCCATCAGAAATGGGGGATTCACACCACCTATACCGATACTCCGCAGATGCTCACGCTCTTCCGGGGCGGCCAGACGATCTGGATCAGCGAAGAGGACGCGAGCGCGATGGGAATTCACGATAACGACTGGGTCGAGGTGTATAACCGCAATGGCGTGATTGCCGCGCGCGCCGTCGTGACATACCGGATTCCCGAAGGTGTCGCCATGATGTATCACGCGCAGGACCGGGTCATCGGCGTACCCGGGACGGAGATCACCAAAGATCGCGGCGGGACGCATAATAGTGTGACGCGCGTGATCCCCAAACCCACCCATATGGTCGGTGGATACGGTCATCTCTCGTACGGCTTTAACTATTACGGTCCATCAGGACATCAACGCGACACGATCACCTGGATTCGTCCGCTGAAGGAGGTGAAGTGGCTTGAAGATTAAAGCGCAAGTGGCGATGGTGATGAACCTCGACAAATGCATCGGCTGCCACACGTGTAGTGTCACCTGTAAAAACGTGTGGACCAACCGGCCGGGCGCCGAATACATGTGGTGGAACAATGTCGAGACGCGGCCCGGACCGGGCTACCCGCAGGAGTGGGAAGATCAGAACCACTATAACGGCGGCTGGGAGCTGCGCGATGGCAAGCTACACCTGAAAGCGGGCGGGCCAGCGGTCAAACTGGCGACGATCTTCGCCAACCCGAACATGCCGACCATTGACGACTACTACGAGCCGTGGACGTACGATTACGAGACCCTCATCAACAGCCCGCGCCGGGAGCATCAGCCCGTGGCCCGACCACGCTCAGCGATGACTGGCGATTGGATCGACAGCCCCACCTGGGGTCCGAACTGGGACGACGACCTCGCGGGCGGACGCGCTATCGCGCCGCGCGACCCAAACGTGCGCGACTTGCAGGAACACATCGCCTTCGAGTACGAACGAACGTTTATGATGTACCTGCCGCGTATCTGCGAACACTGCCTGAACCCCTCGTGTGTCGCCTCGTGTCCCGTCGGCGCCATCTATAAACGCGACGACGACGGCATCGTCCTGGTGGATCAGGAGACGTGCCGTGGCTGGCGCTTCTGCATCAGCGGCTGTCCCTACAAGAAGATGTACTTTAACTGGAACACCCACAAGGCTGAGAAATGCACCTTCTGCTACCCACGGATCGAGGCGGGACTGCCCACGGTCTGCTCGGAAACGTGCGTGGGCCGCATTCGCTACCTGGGTGTGGTGCTCTACGACGCCGATCGGGTTTTGGAGGCGGCCTCGGTCGCGAATCCGCAGGATCTGTATCAGGCGCAACTCGAGGTGTTTCTCAACCCGCACGACCCAGGGGTGGCGCTCGCCGCCAAAGAGGAAGGCATCAACGACGCCTGGATCGAGGCGGCGCGAAACTCGCCGATCTATAAGCTGGCGTTGGACTGGCGTGTAGCGCTGCCGCTCCATCCCGAGTATCGCACCCTGCCGATGGTGTGGTATGTCCCATCGCTCAGCCCAATCATGAACCACCTGGCGCATGAGGAGCAGATGAGTGGACAGGCGTATCTGGCGGCAGTGGATCAGATGCGCATTCCGATGGAGTACCTCGCGTCGCTGCTCACCGCGGGCGATGTGAGTCTGATTCGCAATGTGCTGGTGCGGCTTGTCGCGATGCGCATGCATATGCGCCAGCGCGCGGTGGGCGATGTGGACGACACCACACTGCTGCGCGAATCAGGAATGACCGCGCGCGACCTCGAAGACATGGCGCGACTGCTGGGGGTGGCCAAATATGACGAGCGATTCGTGATTCCGACAGCGCGGTGCGAGGACATCCCAGACCCGGAATATCTGCAGGGCGCGTGCGGCCTTGAGGGGATTGCGCCGCCGGAGGGCATCTGGCCTCAGTCGCGGATCAACCGCGAACGTGAACGGGAGATAGACAGGAGCCGGAGTGATGGCTGAATCGCAGACATCCAGCACACAGGCAACGCTCAGGCATGAGACACGTGGCGCTATTCTTATCGCGGCGTCGCGCCTGCTTGCGTATCCCGACCACGCGTTACGGGCGCTGCTCCCCGCTATCACCGCCTATCTGGTTGATCTCCCAGCGGGCGACTCCGCCAACATCACCGATGCGGCGCCGCGCCTCGTCCGAGTGGCGGAGCGGCTGCGCGAAGCCGACAGCGCCGAGCTGGAGGCGCGCTATGTGGTGACTTTTGATTTACAGGAACCCACATCGCTCTATCTTACCGCGCACGAGCTGGGAGATAGCCGCCGTCGTGGACAGGCGCTGGCAGAGTTGCGCGCGATGCTGCGGGTAGCGGGCTTCGAGGAATCCGGCGACGAGCTGCCCGATTTTCTCCCGCTATTACTGGAGTTTCTGGCGCATGCTCCCGCGGATATGCCCGCGGACGCGGTGACGGCACTGGAACAGCGGATTGCGGCGGTCTGTGAGCGCATCCAGGGTCACCTGGACGCCGACAACCTGTATTATGACGTTTTCGGCGCGCTACGCGACGTGTTCCAGAGTTCAGTGGAGGCAGACCCAGATAAGCGGTTTTCGGGGCGCGAGCAGGCGGATACCGGCGAGATGCCGTACCCGCTTCACTACGACTAGCCGCAAATAGAGTGTTTCATCGAGTGCTTCGAGGAGCGAGCGTATATGGCTGTGGCACAAAGGACGCGCGTGTCAGGCGCTGTCGGCGCGCGCAGGGTAGAAATCAAAATACGGCGCTTCCAGCCAGAGCAAGGACCTCAGCCCTACTGGCAGACGTTTCAGGTCGCGGTCGAGGCAAATGATCGGCTGCTCGACGCGCTCAATCGCATCAAGTGGGAGCAGGACGGCTCGTTGACATTCCGGCGCTCCTGCGCGCATGGCGTCTGCGGATCTGATGCGATGCGCGTGAACGGACGTAATCGGCTGGCGTGCAAGCTGTTGATGCAGGATATTGGGCAGCGGATCACCGTCGAGGCGATGCTTGGCTATCCGGTGATCCGCGATCTGGTCGTGGATATGGATCAGTTCTTCGCCAAGTATGAAAAGGTCAAGCCGTACCTTATCAACGATGAACCGCCGCCACGCACTGAACGCCTCCAGACGCCGGAAGAGCGCGAGCGTTATGACGAGAGCACCAAGTGTATCCTCTGCGGCGCCTGCACTGGGTCGTGCCCACAGGTGTGGGCGAATCCGCGCTGGGTGGGGCCAGCGTCCATCGTCAACGCCCACCGCTTCATCTTCGACAGCCGCGATCAGGGCGCGGCGGAGCGGCTACGCATTCTGAGCGATTACGACGGCGTCTGGCCGTGCAAGACCATCTTCAACTGCACCGAATGCTGTCCGCGCGGCATCCCGGTGACGGATACCATCGAGCAGGTCAAGCGTGCCATTCTTTACAATACGAGAGAAAATGAGTAAGGCAGTTGCCGCGCGTGGTAGAGCGCTTCACTGCCGCTACTGAGGCTGGCTTGTGGCGCGCACCTCGATCATGCCATCGCGCACACGTGTCTCGTAAACCGGCTGAGGGAAGGTGGCGGGTCCGTTGACGATACTGCCATCCTTCAGCCGGAAGCGCGAGCCATGCCAGGGGCAGGTCACGCAGCCCGCCTCGACCGTCCCCTCCGAGAGCGGGCCACCGAGGTGCGAGCAGGTTTCGGTGAGCGCATAGACCTGCCCTTGCTGGCGCGTCACCAGCACCGGAACGTCCGCGATGGTCACGCGCTTGAGATCACCCTCGCGCAGTTCCTCGTTGGCGATGGCGGGCTGCCAGGTTTCGGGAAACTCCTTCTCCGGGATGTGGGTCACGCCAAGCCGCTCCTTGTAGACCAGATCGCCGCCGATATAGGCAGAGACGGTCACCAGGCCATAGCCCAGCGTCGCGAGCATCCTGCCGATGCCGCGTCCACCCCTCAGGCGGCAGAGCAGCGACACGCCGTACAGGCCGACCGCGGTGACATTGAGCGCCGCGTGGGTGAACCCCATGCGACGCTGGCGACCGATGGTGTACTGCCATTGCGCCAGGCCCGTCGCTGCGGACGCGAGCGCGCCCAGCAATCCGGCGCCCAGAGCGACGTCCGCACCGATATTGAAGTCGCGTCGGCGGGTCAGCATGCCAAGTCCGTCCAGCGTCATGGTCATCGTCCAGGCGCCAATGGGGATATCGGTCAGCAGCGGATGCAGCGGGTGGCCGAGCCAGACGCCGTTCAGGAAGTCACTCAGCGGAGTCGGCCGCCCTCCTGGCTGCGTCAGGATCTTACTCACCGCTCCAGCGACCGTCTCACTCGGTGCTTCGAGCCACTCCTGATCCTCGATCACATTGATGGTATCGAGCAGTGCCATTGCCATCTCCATCCTTCCAGACGTGGCGCGTCCCGCCCTGTCGTGTCCGGCGCGTGATCTGCTGGCGGAACGCTCTCCCTGGCGCCGACTGTTTCCTCGCATATCTCATGCCGTGCTCCATGGCGGGGCGGCAGCCATCTGGATGGCTGGAAGGACGCGCGGAGGCGAGCGGTCCGCGCACTGGCGTGAGCCGCCCGCCTCTCAACCATGACGATTTCCACCGTCACCAAGTATTATCTACCGTCTGCTGTGGTTGCTTGCCCCGACTGGCTCACTCGTGTCGCGCAGAGTGTACTCTCGATGGCCCGCTGACTCTGACCGCGATGGCGCCTCCTCAGGCTCTGGAACTGGCCAGGGTTGTGGCAGCGTGCGTGGCCTCGTGGGCTCCGGAGTGGGCCGCCGATTCGCCGCGGCGTAGCCGTAGCCGAAGCGTGTGCGGTAGAGCAGGGGCGCGCGTGTCAGATACCCGAAAGGAATGCTGTAAATGTGAACAAGGCGGGTGAATGGCGAGATGCCGAACAACGCGAACGCCAGCGCGATATGAACCTGCAAAAGCACAGGGACACCCGCCATCAGCGCGACGTTGGGATGCAGGGCCAGCACGCTGCGAATCCAGGGGCCGACGGTCTCTCGATATTCGTACGGCCCTTGGATAAGGCTGTAACCCAGCGTAAAGGCGAGGCCAAGGAATATCACGACCCACAGGAAGCCATCAGACACATAGTCAGAAATAGCTGAATTCATGCGTATCCGTGGATTCGCAATTCGCCGGTAGAGCAGGATCGAGATACCGGCAAGGGCAACCAGGCCGCTCAAGCCACCCAGCACGATTGCCCCGGTGTGATACAGCTCTGACGAGATACCCAGGGCGTTGTAGAACTCCTCCGGAACCAGCAGCCCCGCGATGTGACCTCCGAAGACGAATAGGATGCCGACATGGAAGAGCATGCTGCCAACGGTGAGCAGTTTCTTCTCCAGCAGCTCACTCGACTTGGAGGTCCAGCGGAGTTGATCGGATTGGTAGCGATAGAGCGCGCCAACAATCATAACGACCAGACAAA
>Ga0310811_10000800_pt1 | contig 40312 bp, 38 predicted proteins | sample YCmetagenome_FD_207642 | JGI IMG/M metagenome (GOLD analysis project Ga0310811, IMG submission 207642) | Soil microbial communities from experimental microcosm in Duke University, North Carolina, United States - YC | ecosystem: Engineered > Artificial ecosystem > Soil microcosm > Unclassified ... | reverse complement strand
TGGATCACGTCCATGCCGGCCGGCTCGCTCGGGATGGAGATGCCGTCGTGCCGCTCGAAGGCGAGGTCCTGCGCGAGCGACGCAAGCTTCTATGGAATGGCTCGGCATCGGTTACCCTTGTGATCGATAAAAGGGGGCAGCCGGTTGCACCTCCAAAGGTGTCTTTCCGAGGGACCTCTGATGCCGATGGCGCATTGACCCAGGCGGCGGTGAAAGCGCTGGAGGAGATGCTGGCCGATCTCAGCGCCCTCGAGCGCGGGGATGACGGCAGGATCGAGGACGCGGCGCGCCAGGCGGTGCGGCGCGTCGTGCGCGCGCACCTTGGCAAGAAGCCGTTGACGGACGTGCATATCGTCCGCATCTAAAATCTGAGACCACCGGAGACCGACATGATCGGACGCCTCAACCATATCGCCATCGCCGTACCCGATCTCGACAAGGCGGCGGAACTCTATCGCACGACGATGGGTGCCAAGGTGAGCGCGCCCAAAGCCCAACCGGCGCATGGTGTGACCGTGGTGTTCGTCGAGCTGCCCAACACCAAGATCGAATTGCTGCACCCGCTGGGCGATAAATCGCCGATCGCCAACTTCCTGGCGCGCAATGCCGACGGCGGCATTCACCATGTCTGCTACGAGGTCGAGGATATCTATGCTGCGCGTGACAAGCTCAAGGCCGGCGGTGCACGTGTGCTGGGCGACGGTGAGCCCAAGATCGGGGCGCATGACAAGCCTGTGCTGTTCCTGCATCCCAAGGACTTCACCGGCACGCTGATCGAGCTCGAACAGGTCTGACAGGTCGCCCCATGGATTGGGCCACCGGCATCATGGTCTACCTAGTGATCTGGTGGATCATACTGTTCGCAGTACTGCCGCTCGGCGTGCGCCGGGTCGAGAATCCAGGCCGAGGGCAGGACCCCGGTGCACCGGAAAACCCCCAACTCCTGCGCAAGGTGATCATCACTTCCTTGGTTGCGGCGGCCATCTGGATTGCCTTCTACATTTTGCACGAGGCGGACATTTTCGACTTCCGCAAGTGGGCCGGCCGTTACTGAGACCGCCCATCAGCAAAATGCGTTAAACCACTGAAAAGAAAAGCGGCAGGCTTCCGCCCGCCGCTTCTCTAACCCCGAAACTCGCAGTCTGGCGGTTTGTACCGCTCTCCTCCCTAAACTCGGACTGTGCCCAAGCCATAAGCTCTCTAGCTTGTGATCTTTGCTTTGCCAAGACCTTTTCTTTCGAAGACAAGGGCTTGACGGACTGATTGTTATGGGCCTCGCAAGTTTGGAAACAAACTAATGTCCTCGTTCGTTGTCTGCCTATCCGATGACCAGATATTTGATGACGAACAGGACGGCGAGAATGCCGACAGCAGGGTGGATGTCGCGAAATCTTCCCGCCACCAGCTTGATCGCGACGTAGGAAATGAATCCGAAGGCGATACCCTCGGCAATTGAGAAGGTGAAGGGCATGGCGATCGCTGTGATTACCGCCGGCGCGGCCTCTGTGACATCGTCCCATTCGATCTCCGTCAGGCCACGTGCCATGAGGCAGGCGACATAGAGCAGGGCCGGCGCTGTCGCGTATGGCGGGATCGACCCGGCAAGCGGTGCAATGAAGAGCGACAAGAGGAAGAGCACGCCCACCGTCATGGCGGTGAGTCCGGTTCGCCCGCCAGCGTTGATGCCCGATGCGCTCTCGATATAGCTGGTTGTGGTCGAGGTCCCCACAGCGGCACCGATCATCGCTGCGGCGCTATCGGACATCAGCGCTCGATTGAGTCGCGGAACGGTGCCGTCGGCACGCATGAAGCCGCCGCGGTGAGCGAGTGCGATCAGCGTGCCTGTGTTGTCGAACAGGTCGACGAACAGGAAGGCAAAAACCACCGTCACCAACCCGACTTTAAAAGCGCCTGCCAGATCCATCTGCAGGAAGACTGGTGCGATCGAGGGCGGAACGTCGAAAACGCCCCCGAACTTCTGTTGGCCGGCGAGTATGGAGACTGCCGTCACGGCCAGGATGCCAATGATCACACCGCCCAACACTCGACGATATTCAAGAGCCACGATCAGCGCGAAGCCCAGCGTCGCCATCACGACGGGCCAGCTCGTAAGCTGGCCGTGAGCAACAAGCGTCGCCTCGTTACCCACGACGATGCCCGCATTCTTGAGCGCAATCAGCGCCAGGAACAGACCGATGCCGGCCGCGATTGCCATCTTCAACGACTTCGGTATGGCGTTGACGATCCATTCGCGGATCGGCAGCACGCTGATGATGAAGAAGATCACGCCGGATATGAACACGCACCCCAACGCGACCTGCCAGCTGTAGTGCATACCGCCGACAACGCCGAAGGCGAAGTAGGCATTCAATCCCATGCCGGGCGCGAGCGCGATCGGATAATTCGCCACGAACGCCATCAGAAAGCAGCCGATGGCGGCGGCAACACAGGTTGATACGAAGACCGCCGAGAGCGGCATGCCGGCTTTGCTGAGGATGTCCGGGTTGACGAAGATGATGTAGGCCATGGTCAGGAAGGTCGTGATCCCGGCCACGATCTCCGTCCGTACGTTGGTGTCGTTCTCTCTAAGCTTGAAGACTTGGCTGAACATGTGCATCTCCCCCGAGAACAAAGGTAGTGTGAGGGCATCGGCCTGTGCAAAACCAGTCGCTGGCGCGCGGGTTTGCCTTTAAAGGGCCCGTTCCCTACAGTCCGCGGCCACCCTCCGGCCGCCCAATGAGGACCCAACCAGCATGCGTATGAGCCAGTATTTCCTGCCGACCCTGAAGGAGAATCCGGCGGAAGCTCAGATCGTTTCGCACCGGCTGATGCTGCGTGCTGGCTTGATCCGCCAAACCAGCGCCGGCATCTACGCGTGGCTGCCGCTCGGCTTTCGGGTGCTGAAGAATATCGAACGCATCGTTCGCGAGGAGCAGGATGCCTCGGGAGCGCAGGAGGTTCTGATGCCGACCATGCAGTCGGCAGACCTGTGGCGCGAGAGCGGGCGCTACGACGCCTACGGGCCGGAGATGCTGCGCATCAAGGACCGGCATGATCGCGAGATGCTCTTCGGGCCGACCAATGAGGAGATGATCACGGTACTTTTCCGTGACGGTGCGAAGAGCTATCGCGACCTGCCGAAGAATCTCTATCACATCCAGTGGAAATTCCGGGACGAGGTGCGGCCGCGATTTGGCGTCATGCGCGGGCGTGAATTCCTGATGAAGGACAACTACTCGTTCGACATCGACCAGGCAGGGGCGAGGCGCTCCTACAATAAGATGTTCGTGGCCTACTTGCGCACTTTCGCGCGCATGGGCCTTAAGGCGATCCCCATGCGCGCCGATACCGGCCCGATTGGCGGCGACCTCAGCCATGAGTTCATCGTGTTGGCCGACACCGGCGAGAGTGCCGTGTTCTGCCATAAGGGGCTGGCCGACAAGGACATCCTGAGCCGGAAAATCGACTACGACACCGACCTACAGCCGATCGTGAACGAATGGACGTCGCTCTACGCTGCCACCGACGAGATGCACGATAAGGCTGCCTTTGAGAAGATTCCGGAAAGTGAGCGGCTGGCCGCACGCGGCATCGAAGTCGGCCATATTTTCTACTTCGGGACCAAGTATTCCAAACCGATGAATGCAGTCGTGGCCGGCCCGAATGGCGAACAGATCGCGGTCGAGATGGGATCCTACGGGATTGGCGTATCACGCCTGGTAGGCGGCATCATCGAGGCGAGCCACGATGATACCGGCATCATCTGGCCGGAGTCGGTGGCGCCCTTCAAGGTCGCCGTCATCGACCTCAAGCCCGATGATGGTGCGGTCGCCGGTGCCTGCGGCAAGCTTTACGACGCCCTTCAGAGCAACGGAATTACTGTGTTGCACGACGACCGGGACCTGCGGCCAGGGGCCAAGTTCGCCGACATGGATCTCATCGGTACACCCTGGCAGGTGATCGTCGGTCCCAAGGGGCTGGCAGCCAGCAAGATCGAGCTGAAGAACCGCAAGACCGGCACCCGCGAAGAACTGCCGATCGACCAGGTCGTGGCCGAGCTGTCGACGCGGCTTCGCTGAGACAGGCTCGACCATCATCATGGCTTTTGCCGCCGTCGAGCGCCTGATCGCCTTCCGTTATTTGCGCGCCCAGCGTGAGGAAGGATTCATATCGGTGATCGCGGGCTTCTCGCTCGCCGGTATTGCACTGGGAGTCGGTACCCTGATCGTCGTGATGGCCGTGATGAACGGTTTTCGCATCGAGATGCTGCGCCAGATGTCGGCCATCAGCGGGCAACTCGGCGTCCAGGGAAATCGGGACGGGCTTGACGCGACTCCCGATCTTTTGGCGCGCTTGCGTGCGATCCCGGGCGTGGTGTCGGCCACCCCCTCGGCTGAAGGCCAAGTGATCGCGGTCGCCGGCGACAAAGTCCGCGGTGTCCTTTTGCGCGGCATGCGGCCGGAGGATTTCAAGGCACGCCTGCCGCTTTCGGCGGCCATCGACGGCCCGCCGGCAGTGCGTGATCGCTATCGTAGCCTTTGTCGCGGTGACAGCACCGCCGCACAGACCGACTGGGGTTCGCTCAAGGGATTCGGCGACCAGTTCACGGTGGTGATTGGGCGGCGGTTTGCCGACCTGATGGGGCTGAAGGTGGGAGACCGCCTACAGCTTGTCTCGCCGGTTTCGGTCGCGACGCCGCTTGGCGTCATGCCGCGTTCGGGCAGCGCGCGGGTGAGCGCGATCTTCTGCGCTGGCATGTACGACTACGATGCCAATTTCGTCTATGCGCCCCTGGTCGATGTCCAGCGCCTGCTCGATCTTGGCAACAAGGTGACGACGATCGAGATATTCCTTGATGAGACTGCGCCACTCGCCAGGACCCGTGAGCTGGCGATGCAAGCGGTCGGCGTGCAGGGCTGGGTGTTCGACTGGTTCCAGGCCAATATTGGCTTCTTCTCGGCGATCGAGGCGCAGACCAACGTCATGTTCCTCGTCCTCACCATGATCGTGCTGGTTGCTGCTTTCAATATCGTCTCGAGCCTGGTCATGCTGGTGCGAACCAAGACGGCCGACATCGCGATCCTGCGCACCATGGGGGCGACGAGAGGCGCCATCCTGCGTCTGTTCCTGATCGACGGGTTGGTGATCGGCGGCCTCGGTACCGCGATCGGCGTCATCCTGGGCCTTGCCTTTGCCGACAACATAGAAGCGATCCGGCAATGGTTGCAACATACCTTCGGTCTCGTCCTGTTCGACGAGACGCTCTATCTGCTGGCCGAGATGCCGTCGCATATCGATTGGCAGGAAGTGGCGGGGATCGCTGTGATGGCGATCTTCTTTGCCCTGGTCGCCTCGCTCTATCCCGCTGCCCGAGCCGCTCGGCTCGATCCGGTAGAGGGCCTGCACCGTGAGTGAGCGAGTGCATGCCGTCGAGCGCTGGCTCGCCTGGCGCTATCTTGCGACCCGGCAGCGCGAAGGCTTCGTGTCGTTCATCGCAATCTTTTCGCTGATCGGCGTGGCGCTCGGCGTGGCGACCTTGATCGTCGTGCTGTCGGTCATGGGCGGCTTCCGCCAGGAGCTGATCGGTCGACTGATTGGCATGAATGGCGATGTCGTCATTACGGCCCGCAGTGGCATGCTTGAAGCGGATGCAGATCTTGTGTCATCGCTGAGGCAGACGCCTGGCGTCGCGGCGGTGTGGCTTACGCTCGAACGCCAAGCGCTCGTCAGTGCCAACGGCCAGACGCGCGGCGCTGTCTTGCGTGGCGTGCGTACCGAAGACCTGTTGTCCCGCGCCATCGTGACGACGAACATCGTGCGCGGCGAGCTCGGAGCTTTTGGCACACGGCCGGGCGTCGTGATCGGCGAAAGGCTGAGGCAATCGCTCAATCTGCAGATTGGCGACAAGATTACCATCGTGACGCAGCGGCTGAACGAAGGTGGCACCATCGCACCGCGCTATACCGACTACGAGGTTTTGGCGAGCTTCCTCAGCAAGCGCTACGAATTCGATTCGGCGTTTGTATTCCTGCCTCTGTCTTTGCTGCAGGAAGATCTCGAATACGATCGCAAGACAGTGAGCTCGATCGATCTCGAACTTCCCGACCCAACGGAGGCACCGAAGGTGGCGGCAGCCATTCGCGCGTCGTTGCACCGCGACGACCTCAAAGTGGCGGACTGGCAGAGCCTCAATGCCCGGTTCGTGGGCGCGCTGCAGATCGAACGCGTGATGATGTTCATCATCCTGAGCCTGATCATCCTGGTGGCGGCGATGAACGTGGTGGCGAGCTTCACCATGCTGGTGCGTGTGAAGCGCGGCAGCATCTCCATCCTGCGGACGATGGGGGCCGGCCAGGGCACCATCATCCGCGCCTTCTTCATGGCGGCGGCCGGCGTCGGCGTGATCGGGACGGTGGCCGGCACGGCGCTGGGCCTGCTGATCTGCGCCAACATGCCGGCGATCGGGCGGCTTCTGACGGCGCTGACCGGCGCCGCCGGTTCGGGCGGTGCCGAGGTAGATTTCATTACCTCCATGCCGGTTCGCGTGCAGCCGCTCGAAGTTCTGTCTATTGTGGTGGTGGCGATCCTGCTGTCGCTCGGCGCGGCCGCCTATCCCGCGTGGCGCAGCACACAAATCGAACCCGTCGAAGGGCTCCGCCATGAGTGAAGACGCGCGCCTGCTCTCTTTGCGCGACATTGCGCGTACCTTTATCCAGGGTGACCGCCGCCTCGAGGTCCTGCGCGGCATTACCCTCGACCTGCATCAGGGCGAGATCGTCGCTCTGGTCGGCCAGTCGGGCAGCGGCAAGTCGACCTTGTTGCATATTGCCGGCCTGCTTGAGCGGCCGGATGCGGGTGACGTGATCGTTGAGGGTCGATCGGTGCAGACATTCGGCGACGGGCCGCGCACGGCGCTGCGCCGAAAGTTTCTGGGCTTCGTCTACCAGTATCACCATCTGCTGCCGGAATTCTCGGCGCTGGAAAACGTGATGCTTCCGCAGATGCTTAATGGCCTTCCGCGCAGCCAGGCGCGGTTGCGGGCCTCGGAGCTCCTGAAGATGGTGCAACTAACGGACCGTGCCGATCACCGCCCGGGCCGCCTTTCAGGCGGCGAGCAGCAGCGCGTGGCGATAGCCCGCGCCGTCGCCAATGCCCCGCGCGTGCTGCTGGCGGACGAGCCCACCGGCAATCTCGATTCATCGACATCCGATGCGGTCTTTCGGCAGCTGCTGACGCTGGTTCGGGAAACCGGCATGGCGGCGTTGATCGCTACCCATAACCCGGACCTTGCCGCTCGCATGGACCGCACGGTGCACCTGAAGGACGGCGTCCTGAGCTAAAGTCCGCCTCGCTTTCCACAAGGTTCGGGCGCCATAGTGGCTCGTGCCAATCGCCGATTTCATCCACCTCCGGGTCCGGTCCGCCTATTCGCTTACCGAGGGCGCCAACAAGGTCGACAAGATCGTGGCGCTGGCCAAGGAAAGCGCCATGCCCGCGGTCGCCGTCACCGACCGCAATAACCTGTTCGGCGCTCTCGAATTTGCGCAATACGCTGCCAATAACGGCGTGCAGCCGATCATCGGCTGCGAACTCGCCATTCGGCGCGCGGAGGAGGGAGGTATTGCCACCGTCGGCAAGGTTCCGTCGGTGGATGGGCTGACGCTGCTGGTCCAGAACGAGACTGGGTATCTCAATTTGATGCGGCTCGTCAGCCGTGCGCACCTCGAGTTCAAGATCGGATCGTTTGCAGCTTTGCCATTGGAAGATCTGGAAGGTCACACCGAAGGCCTACTGGCTCTCACCGGCAATGCCGGCAGTGCGCTCGGACGTTTGCTGGCGGCTGGCCAGACGCCGGCGGCTGGACACCAGCTCGATCGCCTGGAGAAGATGTTCCAGGGCCGCCTCTATCTTGAGCTGCAGCGCCACGGCACCGATACAGAGCGACGCATCGAGGGTCCCTTGCTCGAGCTCGCCTACGAGAGAGGCCTCCCGCTCGTCGCCACAAACGACGTGCATTTCCCAAAGGCGACGATGTACGAGGCACACGACGTGCTGCTCTGCATCGAGCAAGGCGCGCATATCGATGATCCCAATCGGCGGCGACTGACGGCGGAACACTATTTCAAGTCGGCGGCCGAGATGCGCAGGCTCTTCGCCGATCTGCCGGAGGCATGCGACAACACGCTGGTCATCGCGCAGCGCTGCGCCTACATGCCTGTTCCGCGTCGGCCGATCCTGCCGAGCTACACCAAGCTCCAGGGCCGTTCGGAAGGTGAAGCGTTGAGAACGCTGGCGCGCACCGGTCTCGACGAGCTCAGGCAGCTGGGACGCCTTGCCGGCGACATCGACTTCAAGACGTATGAGGAGCGGCTGGCCTACGAGCTCGACATGATCGAGAAGATGGGCTTCGCCGGCTACTTCCTGATCGTCGCCGACTTCATCCAGTGGGCCAAGGACAACGACGTGCCGGTCGGTCCGGGCCGTGGTTCCGGTGCCGGTTCTCTGGTGGCATGGTCACTCAAGATCACCGATCTCGATCCGCTGCGTTGGGGGCTGCTGTTCGAACGCTTCCTTAACCCCGAACGAGTGTCGATGCCGGACTTCGATATCGATTTCTGCCAGGACAAGCGCGACCGGGTCATCCGCTATGTGCGCGATGAATACGGCCACGACCGCGTGGCAGCGATCATCACATTCGGCAAGCTGCAGGCACGTGCCGTGCTGCGTGACGTCGGCCGCGTGCTGGGCATGCCGTACGGCCAGGTCGATCGCATCTGCAAGCTGGTGCCCAACAATCCGGCCAACCCCGTTACACTCGCCAAGGCACTCGAGACCGAGCAACTGCTCAAGGACCAGTACGAGGCCGACGAGGAGATCAAGCGGCTGATCGATCTCGCGCTGCAGCTCGAGGGGCTCTACCGCAATGCCTCCACGCACGCGGCGGGCGTCGTGATCGGCGACCGGCCGCTCGACCAGCTGGTGCCGCTCTATCGCGATACCGATAACAAGGAGTCGCTTCCAGCTACCCAGTTCAACATGAAATGGGTCGAGACAGCCGGGCTGGTGAAGTTCGACTTCCTTGGCCTCAAGACACTTACGGTGATCGAGAAGGCTTGCGACCTGATCGGCCGCGACAAGATCGACATTCCCAAACTGCCGCTCGACGACCGCAAGACCTTCGAACTGCTCGCCCGCGGTGACGGTTCGGGGGTGTTCCAGCTCGAAGGCAACGGCATGCGCGATGTGCTGCGCAAGATGAAGCCGGACCGCTTCGAGGACATCATCGCCGTCGTGGCGCTCTATCGGCCCGGTCCGATGGAGAACATCCCAAGCTATATCAAGCGCAAGCACGGTGAGGAGGCGCCGGACTACCTGCATCCGCTGCTGGAAGGGATCCTGAAGGAGACCTACGGCATCATGATCTACCAGGAGCAGGTGATGCAGATCGCCCAGGTCCTGAGCGGCTACACGCTGGGCGGTGCCGACCTCCTGCGCCGCGCCATGGGCAAGAAGATCAAATCGGAGATGGATGCCCAGCGCGCCAACTTTATCGAGGGCGCGGAGAACAACGGCGTCAGGAAGGACAAGGCCTCTTCGATCTTCGACCAGGTCGACAAGTTCGCAGGCTACGGCTTCAACAAGAGCCACGCGGCGGCCTATGCGCTGGTTTGCTACCAGACGGCCTATCTCAAGGCCAATCATCCGGTCGAGTTCTTCGCCGCGACCATGACCCTCGACATGGGCAACGTCGAGAAGCTGAACGGCTATCGCCGCGACCTCGACAAGCTCGGCATCGAGTTGCTGCCGCCCGACGTCACACGCTCCTCGGCCGAATTCACGGTCGAACAGACGGCCGAGGGCAAGAAGGCGATCCGCTATGCGCTGGCCGCGATCAAGGGTGTAGGCCGTGACGCCATGGCCCGACTGGTCGCCGAGCGTGAGGCGAATGGTACGTTCAAGGATCTGTTCGACTTTGCCGAGCGATTGGACCAGCGCGCGTTGAACAAACGGCTGGTCGAGAGCCTGGTGAAGGCAGGTGCGTTCGACACACTGAACAAGAATCGAGCCCAGACCTTCGGTGCCGTCGAGGCGCTGTTGCGTCATTCGCAAGCCACGCATGAGTCGCGCGGCAGCAACCAGAACAGCCTGTTCGGTGACGACACGGCTCAGCGGCGCCCGCCGCTGCCCAAGGTTCAGGACTGGCCGCCGATGGAACGGCTGCAGCAGGAGTTCTCCGCCATCGGCTTCTACCTCTCGTCGCATCCGTTGGCTGCTTATGAACGCAGCCTGCAGCGGCTGGGTGTAGTGCGGGCGGCCGATCTTCCGGCCTTGCTGATGCGCGGCACGCCGGGCCGGATCAAGCTCGCCGGCACGGTGATCGACCGAATGGAGCGCGTGTCTGCCAAGGGCAATCGCTTTGCCTTCGTGCAATGCTCTGACCAGTCGGGAGCTTTCGAACTCACCTGTTTCAGCGAAATCTTGAGCAGCAAGCGCCCGCTTCTCGAGGCGGGCCAGGCGATCCTGGTCTCGGCCGACGGCCGGCTCGATGGCGAGCAGGTCAAGCTGATGGCGCAGTCGGTCGAAAAGCTCGAGGACGCTGTTGCCCATGCCGCGGCCGGTCTGCGCATCGTGATCTCCGATCCGACGGCACTCGACGCCTTGCGCAAGCATCTCGAGGGGAAGCGTGGACGTGGGCGGGTGACGCTCGTCGTGCCAATGCCCGATGAAGCCGAGGCCGAAGTGATCTTGCCCGGTACCTATTCCATCGCCGGCGGCCTGCGTGATGCCATCGGCAGCCTGCCCGGCGTCTCGCAGGTGGAGGAGATTTGAGCCGCCAGCCCGGCTTGTTCGAGCAGCCACCGCCCACGCGGCGGACGCCGTCGCCGGGGGACGTGCAGCCATCTTGGGATTCGCCGCTGCTCGAAGCGCCGCCGTTGCCGGCGAATATCCGTCTTGGCACTTCCTCGTGGTTCTTCCCCGGCTGGCGCGGGCTGGTCTACGAAGGCGTCCATCCGCAGACGGCTCTCAGCAAGAAGGGGCTGGCGGCTTATGCTCAGATCCCGTTGCTGCGAACCGTCAGTCTTGATCGAACCTTTTACGCGCCGATCACCACGATCGAATATGCCCGCTATGCAGCGCAGGTGCCGGACTCCTTCAGTTTCGTCGTGAAGGCTCCCGCGCTCGTCTGCGATGCCGTGACGCGCGACGAGCAGGGCCGAGGCAAGATTGCCAATCCGCACTTTCTCGATCCTGCGATCGCCGCGCGCGAGTTCGTCGTTCCGTGCCTTGAGGGGTTGGGGGCGAAGGCGGGGCCGCTGGTGTTCCAGGTGTCGCCGCTACCACGCGGTCTGGTCGAGGAAGCCGCCGTATTGATCGAACGGCTTGCGACCTTTTTTACCGCACTGCCGGTCGAGCTTGGCCGGCAGCGTCCGCTCTACGCCCTTGAGCTACGCAACGCCGAGCTCTTGACGCCAAGGCTGATGCGCATGCTGCGCGAGGTCGGCGTTCGATACTGCGTCGGACTGCACGATCGCATGCCCGAAGTGGAACGCCAGGAAGCGGCGCTGCGGGCGCTTGACGGGGATGCCCCGGGCGATCTGGTGGTGCGCTGGAACCTGCATCGAGGGTTCCTCTACCAAGCCGCCAAGCAGCGCTACGACCCATTCGACCGGCTGGTCGACGAGGATCCGGAGACCCGCCGTATCCTGGCCCGCATGGCCCAGGCGGCTTTCAAGGCAGGCCGTAAGGTCTGGATCACGGCGAACAACAAGGCCGAGGGCAGCGCTCCCTTGTCGCTCCTCAAGCTCGCCGGGGAGATCGCCGCAGCTGCGCAGGATTGAATATTTGTATTAGAAATATCTCCTAATAGATTGTTCTATATATGTTTATTTTCATCCGAAGTTGGTTGCGCGCTGTTCTTGCTTTCGTAACCGTTAGGTCCTAGAAACGCGCCACTTCGCACGCGGGTTTGCGGTCGCCGGGGAGACATCCCGACGCTCGCTCCGGTGTCCCAGGTAGGGACGGCGCCCGCGGAGGCTCAACCGGAAAAGGAGAAACGGCATGGCTATGCCGACATTTACGATGCGTCAGTTGCTGGAGGCGGGGGTCCATTTCGGCCACCACACCCGGCGTTGGAACCCCAAGATGAAGCCGTACCTGTTCGGGGTGCGCAACGGGGTCCATATCATCGACCTCACCAAGACCGTGCCCTTCCTTGAGCAGGCGCTGCTGCAGGTGCGTCAGGTCGTGGCCAATGGCGGCCGCGTCCTGTTCGTCGGCACCAAAGCGGCCGCGGCGGATCGAGTTGCCGAGGCGGCGCGGCGTTGCGGCCAGTACTACGTGAACCACCGCTGGCTGGGCGGCATGATCACCAACTGGCAGACCATTTCAGCCTCGATCAAGCGCCTGCGCGAGCTCGATGAGCGGCTCAAGGGCGATGTCGTGGGCCTGACCAAGAAGGAACAGCTCGATCTTACCCGCGAGCGCGACAAGCTCGAGCGGTCGCTGGGTGGCATCAAGGAGATGGGCGGCACGCCCGACATGCTGTTCATCATCGACACCAACAAGGAGGCGATCGCGGTCCAGGAAGCGCGCAAGCGTGGCATTCCGATCGCGGCCATCCTCGACAGCAACTCCGACCCGGATGGCATCGACTATCCGATCCCGGGCAATGACGATGCGATCCGCGCCGTGTCGCTTTACTGCGATCTGATCTCGAGCGCCGTGCTCGACGGCATCCGGGCCGAAATCGCAGCTTCAGGCGGCGACGTTGGCGAACTTTCCGAGCCGCCTGCCGAGGAAGTTCCCGTCGTCGAGAGCGAAGGGGCGGCCGAGGCATCGCCGGCCGAATAGCGGCCCCTCTGGAAGACGAATAGCGGGGCCGGTCGCAAGACCGGCCCTTGTTGCACCGTATGGAGCTTGAAGATGGCTGAGATCACCGCATCGCTCGTCAAGGAACTGCGCGAGAAGACCGGCGCTGGTATGATGGACTGCAAGAAGGCGCTGAACGAGGTCCAGGGCGACCTCGAAAAGGCGATCGACTGGCTGCGTACCAAAGGCTTGTCCGCCGCATCCAAGAAGGCCGGGCGAATCGCCGCCGAAGGCCTGGTCGGCGTTACGGCCAATGGAACACGCGGAGCGGTGATCGAAGTGAATGCCGAAACTGACTTCGTTGGCCGCAACGAACAGTTCCAGAAATTCGTGGGTACCACCACCAAGATCGCCCTGGAGCAGGGCGGCGACCTCGCCAAAGTTGCCACTGCGCCATTTCCCGGTGCCGGCCGTGACGTCCAGGCCGAACTTACCAACCTGATCGCAACCATTGGCGAGAACATGACGCTGCGCCGCGCCGCGTCGCTTTCGGTATCGGATGGCGTCGTTGCCGCCTATACGCACAATGCCGTTGCGCCCGACCTCGGCAAGATCGGTGTGCTCGTCGCGCTCGAGTCGGCTGGCGATAAGGCGAAGCTTGCACCGTTGGCCAAACAGCTCGCCATGCATGTGGCCGCCGCCAATCCGCAATCGCTGACGGTTGCCGAGCTCGACAAGGTGTTGGTCGAGCGCGAGCGCGCTGTGCTGGCCGAGAAGGCAGGGCAGAGCGGCAAGGCGGTCGACATCATCGCCAAGATGGTGGAGGGCGGTCTGCGTAAATTCCACCAGGAGGTCGTGCTGCTGGAGCAGGCCTTCGTGATGGACGGCAAGACCAAGGTGTCGAAGGTGGTCGACGAGGCGGGCAAACACGTCGGCGCACCGGTGCGCATCGCGGGCTTCCTTCGCTTTGCTCTTGGCGAAGGAATCGAGAAGAAATCGGAAGATTTTGCGGCCGAGGTGGCCGCTCAGCTCAAGAAGTAGTAAGGATGAATTCCCGGCGCGCGGGAGGCAGCCCGCATCGCCCAAGAACTTCTTTGAGGCACTGAATGCCGCCGGCTCCTCGCTACCGTCGCGTCCTTTTGAAGCTCTCTGGCGAGGGGCTGATGGGGGACCGGGAATACGGTCTCGATCCGAAGATGGTTGGGATGGTGGCCCAGGAGATCAAGACCGTGCACGACATGGGCGTGCAGGTCTGCCTGGTGATCGGCGGTGGCAACATCTTTCGCGGTGTGTCGGCAGCGGCGTCAGGCATGGACCGGGCAAGCGGCGACTACATGGGCATGCTCGCCACGGTTATTAATTCATTGGCTATGCAGAGTGGGCTGGAGCGCAAAGGGCTGCAGACGCGTGTACAGTCGGCGATCCCCATGACGACTGTCTGCGAGCCCTATATTCGTCGTCGCGCGGCCCGCCACATGGACAAGGGCCGGGTGGTGATCTTCGCCGCCGGCACCGGCAATCCCTTCTTCACGACCGATACGGCCGCCGCCTTGCGCGCAGCCGAGATGGGAGTGGATGCGATGCTGAAGGGGACGCAGGTTGATGGTGTCTACTCGGCTGACCCGCGTAAGGACAAGAACGCCAAGCGTTACGATAATCTCACCTACATGGACGTGCTGTCGCGCGATCTGCAGGTGATGGATGCATCGGCTATCTCGCTCGCGCGCGAGAACCGGATTCCGATTATCGTGTTCGACATTCACAAGCCCGGTGCGTTCGCCGAGACGATGGCCGGGCAGGGCACTTTCACGATCATCAAGGACGAGGGCTGAAATGAGCACAGACCTCAAGGAACTCGAGAAACGCATGCAGGGCGCAATGGAGTCCCTGAAGAAGGAGCTTGGTGGCCTCCGCACCGGGCGTGCCTCCGTCAACCTGCTCGACCCGGTCATGGTCGAGGCCTACGGACAGCGCATGCCGCTCAACCAGGTCGGCACGGTGAGTGCGCCCGAGCCGCGTCTGCTTACCGTCAACGTCTGGGACAAGGGGCTGGTCATCGCCACAGCCAAGGCGATCCGCGAAGCCGGACTCGGCCTCAATCCCGCCCCTGACGGACAGATGATCCGCATTCCCATTCCCGAACTTACCGCCGAGCGGCGCAACGAGCTCGCCAAGCTCGCGCACAAATATGCCGAGCAAGGCCGGGTCGCCGTACGCAACGTGCGGCGGGATGGCATGGAGGCCCTGAAGAAGGCGGAAAAGGACCACAAGATCTCGCAGGACGAGCATCGCCAGAAGTCGGACGAGGTGCAGAAGCTCACCGACCGCTACGTGAAGCTTGTCGACGAGACGCTGGTGCACAAGGAAAAGGAGATCAAGACCGTCTGATGCCGACCGCGCCGCTGCCCGCCAATGCCGGTTCGACGCCGGGGCCGCACCACGTTGCCATCATCATGGATGGCAACGGTCGGTGGGCGAAGGCGCGCGGCCTGCCTCGCGTCGCGGGGCACCGCCGAGGTGCCGATGCGGTGCGCCGTGTGATCCGCGGTGCCGCCGAACTCGGTATTCCCGTTCTCACGTTGTTTGCCTTCTCGACCGAGAACTGGACGCGGCCAGAGGCCGAGGTCAGCGACTTGATGGGCCTCTTGCGGCACTATCTGAAGCATGAACTCGACGAACTGGCCCGCAACGGTGCCCGACTGCGTGTGATCGGTGATCGCGGGCGTCTCGCGTCCGACATCGTGCGCGAGATCGCCGATGCCGAGGCCAAGACCCGCAACAACACGCGTATCGACGTCAATATCTGCATCAACTACGGCGCGCGCGACGAGATCCTGCAGGCGACCCGCAGTCTCGCGCGCAAGGTGGCTGCAGGCGAAATTAATGCCGACGAGATCGATGACGAGCGGTTCGAAAGGGAGCTTTTGACCGCCGGCGTGCCGGATCCCGACCTGCTGATCCGAACCAGCGGCGAACAACGCATCAGCAATTTCCTGCTTTGGCAGTGCGCCTACGCGGAGCTCGTGTTCGTGGACACGCTCTGGCCCGATTTCGAGAAGGGCCATCTCGAGGAGGCCGTTGTCGAATTCCGGCGACGCGAACGGCGCTATGGCGGCGTCGACAGCTAGCGCACCAGATGCGCCGCGGCTTTTCCGCGGATTGCTGGCGCGTGTCGTTTCGGCTGTCATCCTCGCACCGCTTTGCCTGGCGGCGATCTGGCTCGGCTTTCCCTGGGTCGACCTGATGGCGGCGATTGCTGCTCCGTTTATTCTAGGCGAATGCATCAGGCTCACGCAGGGGCAGCTTTTTGCGCGTGCGTTCGCGATCGTCTATTGCATGGCGGCGGTCGCGGTCTTGTTGTGGCTGCGACATCAGCCGGAACTTGGCCGGGAGACGGTGCTTTGGATCATCGCCTGCGTTTGGGCGACCGACATCGGTGCCTATTTTCTGGGTATTCTCGCAGGCGGAGCAAAACTTGCGCCGGCCATCAGCCCCAGCAAGACTTGGTCGGGTTTGCTCGGTGGCATGTGCCTGTCGGCCGTCGTCAGCGCTGCCTGTGGCTTGGCGTTCGATCGCGGCGACACCATCACGCTGGTATTGGTGGGGATCGGCATCGCGGCAGTCGCTCAGGCAGGTGACCTGCTGGAGTCTGCCGCCAAGCGACGCGTCGGCTTGAAGGATAGCGGCCGTCTCATTCCTGGCCATGGCGGTCTGCTCGATCGCATCGATGGTCTGATTGCGGCTCTCGTCATAATGGGGCTGGCACGCCTGATCGCCGGAGGAGTTTGGCCATGGGCATGATGCGCTGGACGGCGCCTTCGCGTGAGAAGCCGCGTAGCGTAACCATTCTCGGTTCGACAGGCTCGGTCGGCCAGAGCACAGCCGATCTCATCGATCGTGATCCGGAAAGCTACAGTGTCGAGGCACTGGTCGCGGGCAATTCGGTCGAGGCGCTGGCGGATCAGGCACGGCGGCTGCATGCCAGGTTGGCCGTCGTCGCCAACCCGCAGCGCTATCGTGCCCTCAAGGATGCGCTGGCGGGCACGTCGATTGAGGCCGCCGCTGGACCAGAGGCCGTGGTTGAGGCAGCGTCACGACCGGCCGACTGGGTAATGGCCGCAGTGGTTGGATTTGCCGGTCTCGAATCGACACTGGTCGCGGCGCGTCGCGGCGCCATGGTGGCGCTGGCCAACAAGGAAGCGCTGGTCTGCGCAGGTCGACTGCTGATCGAGGCGATCGAACAGTCAGGGGGTGTCCTGCTGCCCGTCGATTCGGAGCACAATGCGATCTTTCAGGTCCTCGAACCGAGCCAACATCATGCCATCGACCGATTGGTGCTGACGGGGTCGGGCGGTCCGTTTCGCGACTGGTCGCTTGAGGAGATGGCGACAGCCACTCCGGAGCAAGCGCTTGCTCATCCCAACTGGGACATGGGCGCCAAGATCTCCATCGATTCGGCTACCATGATGAACAAGGGGCTCGAGCTCATCGAGGCGCATCTGCTGTTTCGCCTGCCACCGGAGCAGATCGAGATCGTGGTCCATCGCCAATCAGTGATTCACTCGATGGTGGCCTACCGCGACGGTTCAGTGCTGGCGCAGCTCGGCACTCCCGATATGCGCATTCCGATCAGCCACACGCTAGGTTGGCCGGCGCGGATCGACAGCCCGGCGGCCCGCCTCGACTTCACCAATCTGTCACCGCTCACCTTCGAGCGGCCCGATTCCAGCCGCTTTCCCCCGCTAAGACTGGCCCGCGAAGCGCTGGTGTTGGGTGGATTTGCCCCGATTGTGATGAATGCAGCCAACGAAGTGGCGGTCGCGGCCTTCCTGGCGCGGCGGATTGGCTTTTTGGATATCGCTCGAATCGTCGAGGATGTCCTGACGGCCACCACGGTGTTGGCGGGTCCGGTCGAATCTCTCCAGCAGGTCCAGGCGGCCGACGCCGAGGCGCGTCGACGGGCCGAGGAAGCTATCAAAGGCCACAGCGTAACCAATTGAAGAAGAACGGAATTTATGTTCTGGTGAGCCATGCAAGCCTTTGTCAGCCTGTTTACGACTTATCTGCCGTACTTTGTTCTGGTGCTGACACTTCTCGTGTTCGTGCACGAGTTCGGTCACTACTGGGTTGCGCGCCGCTTCGGCATCCATGCTGAAGTGTTTTCGATCGGCTTCGGTCCCGAACTGCTCGGCTGGACCGACAAGCGCGGCACCCGCTGGAAGATCTCCCTGATCCCATTGGGCGGCTTCGTGAAGTTCCTGGGCGACAGCGACGGCAGCAGCGCATTGCCATCGGACCAGCCGCTGTCCACCGACGAAAAGCGACATGCTTTCTTCAACCAGCCGCTCCACGCGCGAGCTGCCGTCGTTCTAGGCGGCCCACTCGCGAACTTGCTGTTTGCGATCCTGTTGTTGGCTGGTGTTTTCTACGTTGCCGGCGAGCCGTATTCGCCGCCGGTCGTCGCGGTGCAACCCGGCGGCCCGGCAGCGAAGGCGGGCTTGCGCAGCGGCGACGAGGTCGTGCGGCTCGACGGCCAAGCGGTCGACCGGTTCGAGGATATCCAGGGGGCGCAGTTTCTGTACCTGGCGCGGCCGATGTCGGTCGAGTATCGCCGCGGCAACGAGGTGCTTCGGGGCGAAATCATTCCGCAATATTGCGAACGCACCGACGGCTATCACAATACCATCCGCTTCGGCGACCTCGGTATCGACGAGCTCATTCGTCCCGTCGTCGGCGGATTCACGCCCGATAGTCCCGCCCAGGCAGCCGGCCTCAAAGTCGGCGATCTGTTGCTCTCGATCGACGGCAAGCCTGTCGAATACTTCTCACGCATTCCCGACTTGATCGGCGATCGCGCTGGCCAGCCTGTGGCCGTCACCTATGATCGAGACGGTCAGCAGCTGCAGACGACGATCGTTCCGCAGCCCGGCCAGGTGACTGATTGTGCGGGGACCACTCGGACCGTCGGCCGTTTGCGGATTCGTGCGGCCAACGTGACGGAACTTCGCGGTCACGACATCCCGGGTGCTGTGTGGGCTGGCGTCTCGCACGTGTGGAACATGACGACGATGTTCTATACGTCGATGGCCCAGATCGTGACAGGTGCGCGGCCCGTCGATGAGCTTGGCGGTCCGATCCGCATTGCCAAGGCGGCGGGCGAAGCCTCGTATGCAGGCTGGGCGGGCATCCTCAATCTCGTCATCGGACTTTCCGTCGTGCTGGGCGTGTTCAATCTTCTGCCTGTGCCGATGCTCGATGGCGGTCATCTGGCGATGTATCTTTATGAGTTCGTTCGTGGTCGGCCGCTCAGCCTCAGGGCGCAGGAACTCAGCCTCAAGATTGGATTTGCGTTGATTGTCGGCATCGCGCTAGTCGCGACATTTAACGATATCAATGCCATCAAGTACGTGCTGCGGTGACCTGACACGATGGTGGAGGAGAACGGCAACCGGCGCGACGACGCTCGGCCTTGGGGAACAAAAGAGGTAGCTAACGCCTTGTTGCCGGTTTATGAAGCTGCGTTTTGGAACGCAGCCAACGGCAGGTCCTGAAGGTGCCAGGAGTGAGTTTGATCTTTCGTTGGGCCGCTCTGGCCGTTGCTGCGGTGCTCGTATTCGGAGCACCAGCCTATGCGCAGCGTCCCGCGGGCGCTGGAACGACGATTACGGCCGTGCAGATTCAGGGCAATGTGCGCGCCGAGGCGGACACCATCCGGTCCTATCTACAGCTCAAGGAAGGACAACCCTACGATCCTGCGGCCGCCGACCGCTCGCTGAAAGCGCTGTTCGCGACAGGCCTGTTCTCCGATGTGACGATGGACATGCAGGGCTCGACCCTGGTCGTGAAGGTCACGGAAAACCCGATCATCAACCGGGTGGCCTTCGAAGGGAATCGCAAGATCGAGGACGACAAGCTTCGGGACGAGATCCAGTCCAAGGCGCGAACGGTTTTCACGCAGGCGAGGGTGCGCGCCGACGTCGAACGACTGCTCACGATCTACCGCCGCAGCGGTCGATATAACGCCGTTGTCGAACCTAAGATCATCAAGCTCGAGCAGGGCCGCGTCGATCTGGTGTTCGAGATCAGCGAAGGCGATGTCACGGGCGTCAAGCGCATCACTTTCATCGGCAACAAGGAGTTCGGCGACGGCACGCTGCGCGGCAAGATCCGTACGGTGGAAAGCGCCTGGTGGCGTTTCCTGTCGTCCGATGATCGCTTCGATCCCGACCGCCTCAACCTCGACCGCGAGTTGCTGCGCAAGTTCTACCTGTCAGAGGGCTATGCGGATTTTCGCGTCGAATCGGCGGTTGCCGAGCTATCGCCGACGCGTGACGGATTCTTCCTGACCTTCACGATCAACGAAGGCGAGAGGTACAAGTTCGGTAAGGTCGACATCAGCACCCGCTTTCAGGGTCTCGACGTCGATACGCTTAAATCCTATCTCACCATGTCGGAGGGCGACTGGTACGACGCCAACGAGGTCGACAAGACCGTGACAGCGCTGTCGGATGCCGTGGGAACGCTCGGCTACGCCTTTGTCGATGTCCGGCCGAACATTCGGCGCAACCGTGACACGCATACGCTCGACATCACCTTTTCCATCCAGGAAGGGCCGCGGGTCTACGTCGAGCGGATCGATATTTCAGGCAACACACGAACCCTCGACAAGGTGATCCGGCGCGAATTCCGTCTCGCCGAGGGCGACGCCTTCTCGACCGCCAAGGTCCGGCGGAGCGAACAGCGGCTCAAGAACCTCGGCTTCTTCGAAAAGGTCGACATCTCGGCAACGCCGGGTTCGACACCTGACAAGACCGACTTGCAGGTCCAGGTGGTGGAGCAAAGTACGGGCGAAATCTCGTTCGGCGCCGGCTACTCGTCGGTGGGCGGCATCCTGGGCGACATCTCGATCCGCGAGCGTAACCTCCTGGGCAAGGGCCAGGATCTGCGCCTGGGCCTCTCGCTCGGCACCCTGAGTACGTTGATCGACCTCAGCTTCACCGAGCCGTATTTCCTCGATCGCCCGGTGGCGGCCGGCTTTGACCTCTTCCGGACGACGAACGACCGCCAGAATATCGCATCATACAGCGACGCCAGCATCGGCTTCGCATTGCGCGCCGGCTGGGCGTTCACTGAGCACACGACGCAGACGGTGCGTTATACGTTGCGTGACACGAACATCTACAACGTGCAGCCATTTGCGTCTCTGGTTGTCCAATCACAGGCCGGTGAATCTGTCACCTCGGAGCTCTCCGAGACGCTTGCGTGGGATACGCGCGACCAGCGGCTCAATCCGACCAAGGGCTTCTTGCTGCGCCACACCGTCGCGGTCGCGGGCCTCATCGGCGACAACTACTATTTCCGCACCACGGCGGATGCGACCTTCTATCAGCAGATCGTCGAGGATTTCGTGGCCTCGGTCAGCGGATCGGTTGGCTACATCGCACCTTTCAACAACACCGTCTTGCGTCTCACCAATCGCTTCTTCATTGGCGGTGACACGCTTCCTGGCTGGGCCGTCGGCGGCATTGGGCCTCGCGACGCCAATACCACGGACTCGTTGGGCGGCCAGTATTACTATACAGGGATAGGTGAGCTGAGTTTCCCGCTGGGCTTCCCCAAGGAAATCGGGATCGTCGGCAAGGCTTTCGTCGATGTTGGCTCGCTCTGGGGGGCGGTCCCGCTGGCCGGCACCACCATCCTTGACGATACACTTATGCGTGTCGGCACGGGCTTCGGCTTACAATGGCTATCGCCGTTCGGCCCGATCCGTATAGACTACACGATACCCCTGGTTAAACAGCCTTACGACAAGCTCCAGGCTATCCGATTCAGCTTCGGGACCCACTTCTGATCGGGAGCGGCGCTGCCATGAACATGCAGACCGACAAGACCAGCACCGCGACCACGACCGCGACATCGGTCGATATCAAACGTATCCTGCAGATGATCCCTCATCGCTACCCGATGCTCATGGTGGACCGGGTCGTCGATATGCACCTGGATGCGAGCGCCATCGGCATCAAGAACGTCAGCATCAATGAACCGTTCTTCCAGGGCCACTTCCCATCCGAGCCCGTGATGCCAGGGGTGCTGATCGTGGAGGCGATGGCGCAGACGGCAGCCGTGTTGGTGGTCGCGACTTTCGGTGCCGACTCCGAAGGCAAGCTCGTCTATTTCATGACGATCGACGGGGTGCGCTTTCGTCGACCGGTCGTGCCGGGCGACCGCCTCGAGCTCCATGTCGCCAAAGTGCAGAGCCGAGCCAATGTCTGGAAGTTCGCCGGCAAGGCGATCGTCGAGGGCAAGGTCGCTGCCGAAGCCACGTTCGCCGCAATGATCCGCGACAGGTAGGAAGGAAACGCCATGCCCGATACGGCCGCCAACCACCGCATGCTGCACACGATGCTCCGCGTCAAGAATCTCGAACAGTCGCTGGCCTTCTATACTGGGCCGATGGGCATGAAGGTGCTGCGTCAGCGCGAAGTTCCGGAAGGCAAGTACACACTGGCCTTCGTGGGATACGGCGACGAGAAGGACCACCATTGCGTGGTCGAGCTCACCTACAATTGGGACCAGGAGAAGCCCTACGAGATCGGCACCGGTTTTGGCCATCTCGCGGTCGGCGTGCCAGACGTCTACGGCATGTGCGACCAGGTTACCAAGGCCGGTGGCAAGGTCACGCGCGCGCCCGGCCCGGTGAAGTTCGGCACCACCGTCATCGCCTTCGTCGAGGATCCTGACGGCTACAAGATCGAGTTGATCGAGCGGAAGTAGTAGAGGTTTCGCTGGCGGCGCGACCGGCTGGCTGTCAGATCAGCCGCCAGTCGTACAGCGCCACCATCACCAGCGCTGTCACGATCGCAACGACCAGCAATCGCGTCGCGAAGTTCGACCGCCGGACATTGTCATTGGCCGCGCGGCCAAGTCGCACGACGCGCGGCATGGGTTTCGGCTTCTGCGCGACCGCCCAGGTCGTGGCCCGGCGCGATCCATGAAACGACCTCGCCATCATCACTCCCTTTCCGCCGATTGGCGGCTCAGCCCCTCATGTGGAGGGGCTTGTAGGGCCGCTCGGTCTGCCCGTTATAGAGCTGCCGGGGACGGCCGATCTTCTGGTCCGGATCCTCGATCATCTCGTTCCACTGCGAGATCCATCCGACGGTACGCGCCACCGCGAACAGCACGGTGAACATGGAGGTCGGGATGCCGATCGCCCGGAAGATGATGCCCGAGTAGAAGTCAACGTTCGGATAGAGCTTCTTCGAGATGAAATAGTCGTCCTTCAGCGCGATCTGTTCCATCTCCATGGCTAGCTCGAGCAGCGGGTCATGCTCGATGCCCAGAGAGGTCAGCACCTCATGACAGGTCTGGCGCATCACCTTGGCGCGGGGATCGTAGTTCTTGTAGACGCGATGGCCGAAGCCCATCAGCCGGGTGTGGTCTTGCTTGTCCTTCACGCGCGACAGGAAGCCCGGGATGTTCTGCTTGCCGCCGATCTCGTGCAGCATGGCGATGACAGCCTCGTTGGCGCCGCCGTGGCTGGGCCCCCACAGCGAGGCGATGCCGGCAGCGATGCAGGCGAACGGATTGGCGCCTGATGAACCGGCAAGACGGACCGTCGACGTCGACGCATTCTGCTCGTGGTCGGCGTGGAGCATCAGGATGCGGTCCATCGCCCTTTCGATCACCGGATTGACCTCGTACTCTTCCGCTGGCACCGAGAACAGCATGCGCAGGAAGTTCGCGGAGTAGGAGAGGTCATTGCGCGGATAGACGAACGGCTGTCCGATTGAATACTTGTAGGCCATCGCCGCGATCGTCGGCATCTTGGCGACGAGGCGGTAGGACGCAATCATGCGCTGGCGCGGATCGTGGATGTCGAGCGAGTCGTGGTAGAAGGCAGCCATTGCACCCACGACACCGCAACACACCGCCATCGGATGGGCATCGCGCCGAAAACCGCGATAGAAGGTGCTGAGCTGCTCGTGGACCATGGTGTGGTTCGTGATGTCCTTCACGAACTTTTCCTTCTGCGCCTTGTTCGGCAGGTCGCCCTTCATCAGGAGGTAGCAGACCTCCATGAAGTCGCTCTGCTCGGCGAGTTCGGCGATATTGTAGCCGCGATAGAGCAAAATGCCCTCGTCGCCATCGATGTAGGTGATCTTGGATCCGCACGAACCGGTCGACGTGAAGCCCGGATCGTAGGTGAACATACCCGAATCGCCGTAGAGCTTGCGGATATCGACCAGGCGCGGTCCGATCGTGCCATGAATGATCGGGAATTCGTAAGATTTGCCGGTTTCGTTGTCGGTCAGCGTCGCGGACGATTTGGCCATTTTTGACTACTCTTTCGGGCTCGATTGGCGGGTTCGCCGGCACCCTAACAAGCCGTCCCGGAGGGCGCAATTGTGCGGCCAGACCGCTATTTCGCGGGGTACAACAGACGCGCTGCACGCCCATCGATGATCACAAGGCCAGTGCCGATCAGCGCCATGCCTGCGAACTCCAGCAGACCCAGCCGCTCGGCCAGAAATGCCGCCCCCAAAAGGATCGATGTGACAGGTATCAAAAAAGTGACAAGCAGCAGGTTGGTGGCACCTGCGGCGGCAAGGATACGGAAATAGAGGACGTAGGCGAGCGCGGTCGACAACAGGGCGAGGGCGACAACGGCAACCCAGACCGTCAGCGAAGGAGGCGCGGCGAGCGCCCAGGGACGGTCGACAATCATCATGATCGGGAGAATCAACAGACTGCTTGCTGTAATTTGGCCGGCAGCAGCCTCCATCGGCGCGATCCCCATGGCCTTGAAGCGACGTCCAAAGACCCCTGCGCATGCATACGAGAAGGCGGCCGCGAGGCACGCCAACTGACCCCAGAGGTCGGCATCCGCCTGCTGCATGGTCGAGGGGCCGATCAGCAAAGCTACTCCGGCAAAGCCTGCTAGGAGAGCAACGACCTTCGGGGCGCTGATCTTCTCGTCCGGCGTGAAGAAATGCGCCACCAGCACCGTGCACAAAGGGGTCGTTGCATTGAGGATCGACGCCAGGCCCGACGCGATATGGGTCTGTGCCCAAAAGATGAGGCTAAAGGGCAATGCGTTGTTGAGGAGCCCCATGGTGACGTAGGTCGGCCAGGGCGTGCCGCGGCGGAACAAGCTATCGCGGGAGATGGCCAGCATTGCATTGAGGGCGAGAGCAGCAATCGCTACGCGGCCAAACACGACCGTGAGCGGGCCTAATTCACTGATCGCTACCTTGGCGAAGAAGAACGAACCGCCCCACAGGATGGAAAGCGAGATCAGCCAGAACCAGACGCGCAGGGACATCGGACGACTGTCCCGAAGGCGCGCACCCGATGCTATCCGCTAGCGGCCTGCAATCTCAGCCGCGTCTCGTCGGGGCCAAGGACCGACAGTACTTCGAAGATGCCAGGTGAGGCGGTGGAGCCGGTGAGGGCCACGCGCAACGGTTGGGCGACCTGACCAAGCTTGACGCCCTGGCTCTCGGCGAAGCGTCGGACGGCCTCCTCCATCTGCTTCTCTCGCCAGTCGTTCTCTTCCGTGAGCGCTGTCGCCAACTTCGAAAGCAACGCCTTGGCTTCGGGCGTGAGAAGGGAGCGGGCTTTGTCGTCGGCGATCGCGGGAACGCCGCTGCGGGCATAGAAGACGAGACTGTCGGCAAGCTCTACCAGCGTGCGCGACCGCTGTTTCAGGCCGTCGAGGCCGCGCTCGATCCGCCGGCGGCCGGAGGCATCGATGGCGCCAGCCTTGGCTTCGACCATGGGCACCACCAGCGGCAGCAGCTCCGCATCGGGCATGGCGCGCAGATAATGCGCGTTGAGATTGGTGAGCTTCACCGTATCGAAGCGCGAGGGCGAGCGGCCGACACCGGAAAGGTCGAACCACTCGATCGCCTGCTCGGTCGAGATGATCTCGTCGTCGCCATGTCCCCAGCCGAGCCGCAGTAGGTAATTGCGCAACGCAGCCGGCAAGAAGCCCATGTCGCGGTAGGCATCGACGCCGAGCGCCCCGTGCCTTTTGCTGAGCTTGGCGCCGTCCGCCCCGTGGATCAGCGGGATGTGAGCGTAAACCGGCTCCGGCCAATCCATGGCCTTGATGATCTGCAGCTGACGAAACGCATTGTTCAAATGATCGTCGCCGCGGATGACGTGTGTGACCCCCATGTCCTGATCATCGACCACGACCGCCAGCATGTAGGTTGGCGTTCCGTCGGCACGTAGCAGGATCATGTCGTCGAGTTGCGCATTCTCGACGGTGACCTCGCCTTGAACCGCGTCCTGAATGACGGTCTTGCCGTTCTGTGGTGCTTTCAGGCGGATGACCGGCGCCACGCCAGGGGGCGCGTCCTTCGGGTCGCGATCGCGCCAGCGTCCGTCGTAACGCATGGGCACGCCAGCCTTGCGCTGCGCCGTGCGCATCTCCTCGAGCTCCTGCGGCGAGGCGTAGCAGTAGTAGGCTTTGCCCTCCGCCAGCATCTGGCGCGCCACCTCGGCGTGACGGGCTGCGCGTTCGAATTGGTAGGTAACCTCGCCGTCCCAGTCGAGACCCAACCAGGAAAGGCCGTCGAGGATCGCCTCGATGGCCGGCTGGGTCGAGCGTGCGCGGTCGGTGTCCTCGATGCGCAGCAGATATTTGCCGCCGTAATGGCGGGCGAATAGCCAGTTAAAGAGGGCGGTGCGCGCGCCGCCGATATGCAGATAGCCGGTCGGCGAGGGGGCGAAGCGGGTAACGACAGTCATGGATGCAGGGAAGGTGCGGGTTTTGCCGCAATTAAGCCGAAAAAGCGCGCCGTAGGTAGGCGAGCCTCACATGTCTGTCAAACAGCGGCAGACGACAGAGCGGAGGGGAGAGCGCGTGTCGGGGGCACGCACCTGGTTTCTGCAGCAGCTTGATGCCGAGCGCGGTCGCTGGATGCTTTGGTTGCCAGTGGCGATGGGGCTTGGCATCGCTGTCTATTTCGAGCTGCCGAGCGAACCGGCGTTGTGGCTCGGGCCCGGGATCGCCGCTGCGGCCCTGATCGCAACGTTCCTGGCGCCGGCAGGCACGGCGGTTCGTGCCCTCTGTATAGGTTTCGTTGCGGCCGCGTCAGGCTTTGGTCTTGCCGCTTGGCGTACTGCGGATCTCGCCGCACCCGTGCTTAGTCGGCCGCTCTTCAGCATCAACGTCGAGGGGCGGATCGCTGACGTGCAGCGCCTGCCGGAGGGCGTGCGCGTGGTGCTCGAGGCCGTGCGCTTAAAAGGCCGTGGCGCGCCAACTCCCGACATGATGCCGGCGCGGGTCCGCGTATCACTGAGCCGGGGTGCGCCGCCGATCGGTGTGGGCGACCGGCTTTTGGTCCTGGCCAACATCTCGCCGCCGTCCGGCCCGGCGTTGCCCGGCGCGTTCGATTTCCAGCGAGTCGCCTGGTACCAGCAGATCGGTGCGGTCGGCTATGCGCTGGCGCCCGCGGCGGTGATCGAACACGGCCGGCCCAACGGGCTCGTAAGGACCATCGATGGTCTTCGGGCCGATATCACGGCGCGCGTCCTCGCGGCTTTAGCAGGCCCGGAAGGAGGCGTGGCAGCGGCGCTGCTCACGGGCGAACAGACTGCAGTCTCGCGGGACATCAACCAGTCCATGCGCGACTCCGGCTTGGCCCACATTCTCTCGATCTCCGGCCTTCATATCGTTTTCGTGGTCGCCCTGGTGATGGGCATCGTTCGCTATGGCATCGCGCTCATCCCGCCGCTGGCGTTACGCGTGGATGCGAAGAAGATCGCGGCCGTCGTGGCGCTCCTGGTTGCGCTTTTCTACACGGCACTGGCGGGCGCGCCGGTGCCGGCGCAGCGATCGTGTGCCATGGCCGCCTTCGCCCTGCTGGCGATCCTGCTCGACCGTACCGCGCTATCGCTGCGGCTGGTCGCGTGGTCGGCGGTCGTCGTGCTTTTGGCGGCGCCGGAGGCTCTGACCGGCGCCTCGTTCCAGATGTCCTTCGCTGCGGTCGTGGCCCTGATCGCCGCCTGGGAGGCCGCAGGCGGCTGGCGTCGACGCTGGCACGACCGGATCGAAGGCACGAAGCATCGTTGGCTGTGGCGGGTCATTGCCGGATTTAGCACCAGCCTGGCCACGACCTTGATCGCCTCAATCGCAACCGGTGCCTTCGCGGCCTACCACTTCAATCGCCTGTCATTCCTCGGCATAGCCGCAAATCTCCTCGGCGTGCCGCTCACCGGCTTCTGGATCATGCCGTGGGGATTGCTCGCCATGCTGCTGATGCCGTTTGGCCTGGAACGGTTCGCGCTGGTTCCCATGGGCTGGGGGATCGAGGGGCTGGACGCGATCGCAGCTCATGTCGCTTCCTGGCCGCAGGCGGCGATGCTGGTTCCGTCATTACCGGGTGCCAGCCTGTGGCTGCTGACGCTGGGCGGTCTCTGGCTCTGTCTGTGGCGCCGCCGGTGGCGGCTGGTCGGGCTGCCCGTGATCGTGGCGGCACTGATGCTGCGTCCTGGGCCCGAGCCCGACCTCCTGATGAGCGGAGACGGTCGCGTGCTAGGCTTCCACGATGACCACGGCACACTTCAGGTAGCCTCCCAGCGCACCGATCGATTCGTCACCGACGCCTGGGCCCGTAGGGGCGGTCAAAACGGTGCGCGCAAATGGATGGCAAGCGCCGAGGAGCAGTCCCTTGGCCTTGGCTGTGCGTCCGGCCTGTGCCGATGGCAAAAAGGCCCCTGGCATGTCGCGCTGGTGAGTGACGAGCGCCGCTTGGCCGAGGCTTGCTCCAACGCCGACGTCGTCCTCTCGACCGTAGACGCGCTTGGCCATTGCCGTGGGCCACGTTTGGTGATCGACCGACGGGACGCCTGGCGCGAGGGCGCGCAGGCATTGTGGCTCGATGACAGCAGGATTCGCCGCCTGACCGCTAACGCCGCACGGGGTGATCGCCCATGGGTGCCCAACAGTTCTGGCCGCCGCGCCGCGATCAAGGCGCCAGGAGCTTGAGCGCCGTTCGCCCGATTTTTATCCTTTGCCCTTGATCAGGGTGGGATACATCACGGCGTCGCCGTGCTTTGCCATGTAGGCGAGCTCCTCGTTGGAGATGTATTCCGGCTTCTTGCCGGTGATGCCACAGAGCGTCTCGACGATGATGTTGCGCTTCACCTCGCTCACCAGCACGCAGGTCCGATGGTAGGCCTCCGATACCGTGCGGCCGAGCACGGTGAAGCCATGTCGACGCATGATGATGCAGTTGGTGTCGGCGATGAACGTCTTGATCGGCGCCACATCCTCTTCGACGTTGACGCTAGCCGGCAGGTAGTGCGCCGGCTTCTGCATGAGATAGCCGTAGGTGAGGCTGAACGAACGGATCTCCTCGAAGCCCGCAGCGAGGAAAGCGATCATTTCGTCATGGTGCAGGTGGATGACGCAGTTCACATCAGGGCGAAGACGCAGGATCTCGCGGTTCATCTGATGGCCAACGGTCGTCGCTCGCTCGCCGCACAGAATGCGGCCATACGGAATGTCGGTGATCACCAGGTCCTCGGCCTCGACTTCTTCCAGGCTGACGCCTTGCGGTTTGGCGTAGCAGATCCCGTCCGCATAGTCGGGATGCGGCACGCGAATGACCATTCCGCCCACACTGCTGTTCACCAGCCCGCGGTTGGCGATGCGATGGGCATAGGTGACGTAGCTTTTGGTCACCTTGGGATCGAAGACGACCTTGGGGTCGGGGGTGAGCTCGTTTACGCGAAAGGCGGGGGTGACGCTGCCGTCCATGACATGGCTCCTTGATCCTGAAGGTCACTCCGGCTTGATGCCGAGCCGGTCGGCCAGATCGCGCCACTTGCGGGTGTCGCGCGCCATTGTCGCAGCAAATCCTTGGGGCGCCGAGAAGACGGGGGTTACGTCAAGGGCGCGCATCTTCGCGCGGCCTGGGTCGGCGAGGAAGCCCTGCGCGAGCGTTTGCTGGACGCGTTGGGCGATCTCGGCAGGCAGGCCAACCGGCGCCACGAGGCCATACCAGAAGACGTCGTCGAACGGCTTGACGCCGAGACTGTCGAACGTCGGCACACCGGGCAGTGCTGCAGAAGGTTGCGTGACAGCCAGGGCTGTAAGGCGATTCTCGCGCACCAGGCCGGCAGAACCGGTGGGGTTGTCGAGCATCACGGCTACGGTGCCATTCATGAGGTCGGGATAGGCTTGGCCCGACCCCTTGTAGGGGGCATCGACCAATTCGATGCCCGTGATCAGCTCGAATTGGCGTGTGAGCAGATAGCCAAGGGTCGAGATGCCCAGGGAGGCGCAAACCAGCTTGCCAGGCTGTGCCTTCGCCGCGGCGATGAAGCCGGGCAGGTCTTTCGCGCCGGCGGCCGGACCGGCGATGAGGACGTAGGGTGTTGTTCCCAGCAGGGTCACGGCGGTGAACGACGTGACCGGATCGTACGGCAGGTCCTTGCGGAATACCGGCGCTGCGGCATGGCTGCTCGATGTAGCGATGCCAAAGGTATAGCCGTCGGGTGCCGCGTGAGCCACGACATCACTGCCGATCGTCCCGCCCGCACCAGGTTTGTTGTCAACCACCACCGCGACGCCGAGCGCTTCGGAGAGATGCTGCATGGCAAGGCGGGCGACAGCGTCCGTTCCGCCGCCGGGCGGCAATGGCACGATGCAGCGGATGGGGCGGGCGGGCCAGGTTTCCTTGGCGCGGGCGATGGCCGGGAAGAGGGCGGCGGCTGGCGCGGCCTTGAGGAAGGCCCGACGCGATCTCTGTTGCATGCTCGACTCCGCCTGATCAATTCATCATGTTGTCCGGTCAACCAGACAAATCTACGGAAACGTCGATGCGCTCACAAGTTCCAAAGTACGTGACCGTCAAGATCCTGCTCGAAGCGCGGTTCGAGCGGGACATGCGCCCAGGAGACCGGCTGCCGCCCGAGATCGAACTCTGCTCGGATTTCGCGGTCAGCCGCTCGACAATTCAGCAGGCGCTGCAACTCTTCGAGCTGGAAGGCGTGATCCGCCGTGAGCAGGGTCGCGGCACGTTCTATCTGGGCCCACCTCAGCGCCGGACCGAGCAGGAGCCGAGCCGACTTCTCGAGGCCACGATCCGAGGCCGCGAAGGCAACAAGATTCGGGTCCTGCGCACGCACGTCCAGCGTCCCCCGGCGCGGATCGCCACGCGGCTTGGGTTGGCGCCCGATGATCGTGTCGTCGCCCTGGAGCGGCTCGGCCTCGTCGAAGGCGCTCCCATCGTGTTCATCTATAGTTTTCTGCCTCTCGAAATTGGAGCGCGACTCCTCAGGGCGAAAAAACAGCTACGCCAGATGAGCCTGGCATCGGTGCTCAACGATTCCTACGGCTGCAACATCGACCAGGTCCGGCAGGTCATCGCCGCGCGGCTCGCCGATCCTCGTTTCGCAAAGGATCTTGGCGTCGAGGTTGGCGTGCCGGTGCTGGAGGGCGAGCGGACCTACTATGCGGGCGAGAACAAACCTGTGTTTTGTACCGTGTCCTACTACCGCGGCGACCGACACAATTTCACCATGCTGATCAAGGATTGGCGGTAGACCTGCAATTAATCCAAAAGACAGATCGATATGAACGTGCGATTGAATTGGAAGAATCTGATCGCACCAGCGATCTTCGGCAGCACATTTTACTCGAGAGTGTGATGGCAACGCGCGTCGCTTCCTCCAACGCTTCCGCCGTTCCCCAGCAGCGGCCAGTCGGGATGGCCGCACGGCTGGTGCCCGGCATCGTGCTGTGTATCGCCGTAACGGCCGCGGCCATGGTGCTTGAGGAAGTTGAGGCACACCTGTTTGGCCGTGCCTGGCTGGAGGCGCTGGTATTGGCGATCATCGTCGGCACGTTGGTGCGGACGATGTGGACGCCGAGCCAAAGGGCGTTCGCCGGCATTTCCTTTTGCGCCAAGACACTCCTTGAAGTGGCGGTGGTGCTGCTCGGCGCGTCGCTTAGCGCGGCCACCATTCTCGCGACAGGCCCGGCGCTGCTAGCCGGCATTGCGGCGATTGTCATGGTGACGATCATGGCGAGCTACGGCATTGGTCGGTTGCTCGGCCTGCGCCATCGCCTGGCGGTGCTGGTCGCCTGTGGCAATTCCATCTGCGGAAACTCTGCGATCGCTGCGGTGGCGCCAGTGATCGGTGCGACCGGTGAGGAGGTTGCGGCTTCTATCGCCTTCACGGCTGTCCTGGGTGTGGCGGTCGTCCTGGGTTTGCCCTTCCTGCAGCCGGCCATCGATATGACCCATCTGCAGTATGGCGTGCTGGCGGGTTTGACCGTCTATGCCGTGCCGCAGGTTCTGGCGGCCACCGCGCCGGTCGGGGTTGTCGCTGTCCAGATCGGCACTTTGGTCAAGCTGGTTCGGGTCCTGATGCTGGGCCCCGTTGTTCTGTTGCTAACGCTGCTGACGCGTCGCCTGCGGGATCGGGCTGACGGACCGTCCTCGCAGGTCGCTGCGGGAGATCGTCCGAAGAAAGGCCCCGGGCTGCACAAGCTCGTGCCTTGGTTCATTGTCGGCTTCTTGCTGTTGGCCTTCCTGCGCTCACTGGGTTTGCTGCCCCAAGCCGTGTTGGGGCCGACGGCCGCCATGGCGAACTGGTTGACCATCATTGCGATGGCGGCTCTTGGCCTTTCGACCGATCTACGCAGTGTCGCGCAAGCCGGCGGCAAGGTGACGGCTGCCGTCATCCTGTCGCTGATCGTGCTCGGCGTGCTGAGCTTCGGCTTGATCCGCCTGATCGGAGTTGCCTGAGCTTCGGCTGAGAACGATCGACGTCAGCCAGCACGCCCATCACGGCCAATAGCCGCTCCGCGGCGACGCTCCCGTGGCGTTCGGCATGCTGGATGGCATTGTATGCGCGTTCGGGCAGCGCGACCTTGACTTGATGGAGGAGGCCAGCCTCCAAGCCTGGGGCGGCGACCGATCCGGAGATAGCGGTCGCACCGAGACCCGCTTCCACCGCGGCACGAATGGCCTCGTTGCTGGGCAATTCGAGCGCGACTTTGAGCTCCTTCAACGAGACGCCCGCCGATTGCAAGGCCGTTTCGAACTCGGAGCGCGTCCCCGAGCCAGGCTCGCGCAGCACCCATTCCGTTTCGACAAGCTGAGCCAGCTCGACGCGATCGGCCCTGGTCCATGGATGGTCTGCGCCAACGACGACGACGAGCTGATCACGTGCAACTTCAGTGGCGATGAGCATCGAATCATCAATCGCGCCCTCGATAAACCCGAGTTCGGCAAGTCCCTCATGCACGGCGGCCGCCACCTGTGCGGTGTTGCCGACATTGAGTCGGATATCGATCGCGGGATAGGCGCGCCGGAAGGCGACGAGGTGTCGGGGCAGCCAGTAGCTGGCGATGGTCTTGCTGGCATGGATGGCGAGCGTGCCGCGCTGCAGGCCGCCCAGCTCGGAAAGAACCAGCTCGGCCGCCTCGGCGCGCGCGAGCACGGCGCGCGCCTCGTTCAGGAAGAGTGCGCCCGCTTCGGTGAGTTCGATGCCGCGTCCGACGCGATGGAACAGCCTGGCGCCATGTCTCGCCTCCAGTCCGGCGATCGCCGCACTGACGGCCGACTGTGCGAGATGCAGCGACTCGGCGGCGCGCGTCATGTGCTGACGTTCGGCGACCGCCACGAAAACGCGAAGCTGCTCCAGCGTCATGCTCGCCACGATATCATCCGCTCGGCATGGCGGCCATGCGCCGGGCAGATTGCAAAGGCTCATCCTATCGTGAATGCTATCCGTGTCCTGGGATGTCCCGGGACAGGCGTTCTCAGGGCGGGGTGAAAGTCCCCACCGGCGGTGATTGCGAGCAATCGCATCAGCCCGCGAGCGCCCGTTTCTCTTCCGAGAGAGGCGGGGTCAGCAGATTCGGTGCAATCCCGAAGCCGACGGTGACAGTCCGGATGGAAGAGAGCGCGATGTCTGCGTCTCGATCGTAGTCCCACCACACGTGGGCTGCGGGCGGGGCGTCAGCTCGTGCACCCTGATTCTGGCCTCAACCATCACGTGAGGAAGCTATGAATCAGTCAGACAAGCCTTCGGCAATTGAAGATGTAAACGTCGGATCCAGGAGGGGGACGCGGTTCGCCTTCGTCCAATCCTGTTGGCATCGCGAGATCGTCGATCAGGGAAGGGATGCCTTCCTGGCGGAAATGGCCCGTTGCGGCGTCCCACGGGAACGGATCGACCTCTACGAAGTCCCGGGGGCATTCGAGATCCCGCTCCATGCCAAGCTGTTGGCCCAGACAGGCCGCTATGGCGCCGTAGTCGCTTGCGGTTTCGTCGTGGATGGCGGCATCTATCGGCATGAATTCGTGGCGACGGCCGTTATCAGCGCATTGATGGCCGTGCAGCTTGAAGTCGGTGTGCCGGTGATCTCCGCCGTGCTTACGCCCCAGCGCTTCCATGAGCATGCCGAGCATCAGACGTTCTTCCGGGAGCATTTCGTCGTCAAAGGCCGGGAAGCAGCGACAGCGTGCCTCAACACAGTCGAGAAGCTAGGGCCGATCCACGCACTTATGAAAGCAGCCTGAACAACGAGCGGGTGGGCGGCATCGAGCCGCCCGCCTTTCTTCGTTGCCGCCGTAAGTCGGTGTTTAGTTGTAGCGGCGGTACAGCCCGGCCAGTCGGCCCTGAATCTTCACGCGGTCCGGTCCAAAGATTCGCGTCTCGTAGGCTGCATTGGCGGGCTCGAGTGCGATCGAGGCGCCCTTCTTTCGCAGGCGCTTCAACGTCGCCTCGGTGTCATCGATCAGCGCCACGACGACCTCTCCCGTCTCTGCAGTATCGGCACTTTTGATGATGACGATATCGCCGTCCTGGATGCCGGCTTCGATCATCGAATCGCCCTGCACCTCGAGGCAGTAGTGCGCGCCGGAGCCGAGCAACGAAACCGGCACATCGACGGTGGTGGAGTTGTCACGCAGCGCCTCGATGGGCGTGCCGGCGGCGATACGGCCGTATAGCGGCAGGCTGAGCGCCTGCGCCTCGTTCGCCGCCTGGAGGGCACCGCTGAGCGGCAGGCGTTCACCGCGCACCACCTGGGGCACGAAGCCCTCGCGTGGCTCAGCCATGCCTGAGCGGCGCGAATCGGCCAGGAACGGCGTGACATTGGCGGCGGGCAGGGCGGCGGCCTCGGGCAATTTCAGAACCTGCAGTGCCCGGGCGCGATGTGGCAGACGCCGCAGGAAGCCACGCTCCTCCAGTCCGGTGATCAGCCGATGGATGCCGGACTTGGATTTTAGCCGCAGGGCCTCCTTCATTTCATCGAAGGAAGGCGATACGCCGGCGTCGTTCAGACGCTTGTTGATGAATAGCAGCAGTTCATTTTGCTTGCGGGTCAGCAACCGACTTCTCCCCAAATCAACTACCAGATTTCGGAACAAATCCTGAAACCCACTACATGTTCTAGTTTAGTTCTGGATTCGGGTCAAGTTTTCCAGTGAAAGCTGGGGATCAATAGCCGCCGGCAACACCCGCAAGTTCAATGATTTGGACCGTTTCACCGGCCTTGCGCGCCGGATCATGGGCTGGCCGGACGAGCAGGGCGTCCGACCCGGCCAGGACCGACAGCATGGAGCTGTCCTGGACTTTATGAGGTTCGACGATTGTCGTGCCGTCGGCACCGCGACTTAGGCGGCTGCGGACATAGTCCTCCCGGGTGTCGTTTGCCTTCACGTCGATTGCAAGTTGCGCGGGCTGGGTTGAGATCAAGTCGCCGGACTGGCCCAGGAGGCGCTCGAGGGCTGGCCTGACGAACAAAAGCGCACAGACCATGGTTGAAACAGGGTTGCCGGGCAGGCCCAGCACTCGGGCGCGATCCCGGGCGGCGAACATCAACGGTTTGCCCGGGCGCATGGCGATGCGCCAGAAGTCCATCGCGAAGCCCTGCGCCTTCAAAGCGTCCTGAACGAGATCGTGGTCGCCCACTGACGCACCGCCGAGCGTGATCAGGAGGTCGTGCTGAGCGCCGGCAGCGATGCGACCCTGGATCAGCTCAGCATCGTCACGCGCAATATCGAACAAGGTCGGTTCGCCGCCCCAACCGCGCACCAGGGCGGCAACGGCGATGCCGGACGATGAGACGATCTGATTACGACCCACCGGCTCGCCTGGCATCACGAGCTCATCGCCGGTCGACAGGATCGCTACGCGCGGTTTCCGATAGACGCTCACCCACGGCAGGTTCATCGCCGCGAGGAGGGCGACATCACGCGCCGTAAGGGTGCGACCTGCCGCGAAAGGGACATCGCCTGTGCTGAAATCGAGGCCGGCCTTGCGAACATGCCGGCCCGGTGTCGGCGCTTCTAGAATAGTGATCTTCGCGCCGTCAGCCTTGGTGTCTTCCTGAATGACGATGGAATCGGCGCCCATCGGCAACGGGGCGCCGGTGAAGATGCGTACGGCCTCGCCCGGCTTCAGCGCCTGGTCGTAGGAGCCACCGGCGGGCGCCTGGCCAACCAGCGTCAAGGTCGCGGGGGCGGCGGGAATGTCGGCGGCGCGAACGGCATAGCCGTCCATGGCGGACAAATCCGCGGGCGGCTGGGTCAGGCGGGCGGCCGGCGGCTTGGCCAGCACGCGGCTCACGGCGTCCGCGACCGACACGATTTCGCCCGGCAGTGGCGCAAAAGCTGCGATCACGCGGGCATGGGCTTCACGAACAGTCAGCATCGTATATCCGGCGTTACCAAACCAAAGTTGTCATCCCGAGGCCCTCGGCCGAGGGATCTTTTGTGCATCAGGAAGGATCCCTCGCTTCAGCGCGCGGGTTATCGCGCGCGACTCGGGATGATACGGGGAATGAGGCGCCGTGAAGTGTCTCATCGCTCCCTGTCGAACGTTCCCGACTTGCCACCGGACTTATGCAAGAGCTTCACCTCGGAAATCACCATGGCGCGGTCGACGGCTTTGCACATGTCGTAGACGGTCAAGGCAGCGACCGAGGCAGCGGTCAGAGCCTCCATCTCGACACCCGTACGGCCCTTGAGCTTGCAAGTCGCCTCGATGTCGACCGCATGGCGCGTAGCATCGAGCGATAGCGTCACCTCGACCGCCGAAAGCGACAGTGGATGGCAGAGCGGGATCAGGTCCGCCGTGCGCTTGGCGGCCATGATGCCGGCAAGCTGAGCCACGGCGAGCACATCGCCCTTTGCCGCCTTCTTGTCCTTGATCAGGGTGAGCGTCGCTGGCTGCATGATCACGCTTGCCCCAGCGACAGCCACGCGCTCCGTCACGTCCTTGGCGCCGACATCAACCATATGGGCGTTGCCGCGCGCATCGAAGTGGCTGAGCGTCTTGCTCATGCGGCCTTCGCCAGGATCTCGCGCACGGCGCCTTCGACGTCGGGTTTGCGCATGAAACTTTCGCCGATCAGGAAGGCCGAAGCGCCGACCTTGGCCATGCGTGCCAGATCCGCCGGCGTGCCGAGGCCGCTTTCAGCCACCAGCACGCGGTCCTTGGGCACCTTGGGGGCGAGCTGTTCGGTGACTGCCAGATCGACGACCAGGGTCTTGAGGTTGCGGTTGTTGACACCGACCAGATCGCTGTCGATGTCGAGCGCGCGGTCGAGCTCGTCGCCATCATGGACCTCGACCAGGACGTCCATGCCGCAGAGATGGGCGAGCCGAGCGAGCTCGGCGGCAAGCTGGTCGTCAAGGCAGGCCATGATCAGCAGGATGCAGTCGGCGCCAAGCGCGCGAGCCTCGAACACCTGGTAGGGGTCGATCATGAAGTCCTTGCGCAAGGCGGGCAGCTTGGTCGAGCTCCGCGCTTGGGTGAGGAACTCGTCCTTGCCCTGGAAGTAGGGCTCGTCCGTCAGCACCGAAAGGCATGCCGCGCCGCCGCGCTCATAGGCCCGAGCCAACGACGGTGGGTCGAAGTCCGGCCGGATCAACCCCTTGCTGGGCGAGGCCTTCTTGATCTCGGCGATCAGACCGTAGCGGCCCGCGGCGATGGCGGCCTTCAGCGCCTTCGCGAAGCCGCGCGGCGGATCCATCGCCCGGGCGGCCCGTTCGACGTCGCCCTGCGGCCGACGTTCGCGAGCGGCGGCGACGTGGCGGCGCTTGTCGTCGACGATCCGGGCGAGGGTGTCACTCATGTGCAGATCCTTTGCAGCGTCGCGAGCGCATGTGCCGCCTTGCCGTTGTCGATCGACCGGGCGGCAAGCGCGGCGCCTTCCTTCAGGTCCTGGGCCTTGCCCGCCACCACGATGGCTGCAGCGCTGTTCAGGAGCACGATGTCACGGAAAGCGTTGTGTTCGCCGGCCAGCACTTTCTTGATCTCCTCGGCATTGTGAACGGCATCGCCGCCCTTCAGTTGCTCGATCGACGCTCTTGCGACGCCGATCTCCTCGGGCGCGATCTCGATCTCGCTCACCTTGCCGTTCTCGAGCGAGGCGGCCCAACTCTTGGTGGTGGTCGTGAGCTCGTCCATCCCATCCTGGCCGTGCACCACAAGGGCGCGCTCCAGGCCGAGCTGGCCGAGCGCCTCGGCGACGGGGCGGAGCCATCGCCGGTCGAACACACCCACGAGCTGGCGCTTCACCAACGCGGGGTTCGACATCGGACCCAGCAGATTGAAGATGGTTCGCGACGGGGCGAGCTCCACCCGCGGGCCGGCGACGTTGCGCATCGCACTGTGATGTCGTGGCGCCATGAGGAAGCAGATATTGGCTTCGGTCAGCGCCTTTTCGAGCGTTTCGATGGGCAGGTCGAGGTTGATGCCAAGGGCATTCAGGACATCTGCCGCCCCGGACTTGGAGGTGAATGCCCGGTTTCCGTGTTTGGCCACGGGAATGCCGGCGCCGGCCACCACCAACGCCGAGCAGGACGAGACGTTGTAGGTGCCATGATGGTCCCCGCCGGTGCCGACGATATCGATGGCCCCTTCGGGTGCCCGCACGCGCTGGACCTTGGCCCGCAGGACACGGGCGCCGCCCGCTAGCTCGTCAGCGGTCTCGCCCCGGACCCTCAGGGCCATCAGGAACCCGCCCATCTGCGCCGGCGTGGCGTTGCCGCTGGTCATGATGTCGAAGGCGCGCTCGGCCTCGTCTACGTTCAACGCTTGGCCGCTGCCCACTTTTGCCAAAAGACCGCGAAAATCGTCGATATCGCCGCTCACCGGGACCCCGTGTTGCTTTTTGCCTCTTGCCGGCAAAGCCGGAGGGCGCGTAGCTATATCACATGGCTGAAGAACTGATCCTCAAGGTCACCGGCATGGATTGCGACGGCTGCGTGAAGGCCGTCACCCGGGCCGCGACCGGTGCCGGGACGGCACCTCTTTCCGTTGACCTCCAGAGTGGCGAGATGCGCCTGCCCGCAGGGGCGGACGTGCCCGCCATCACCCGCGCCATCCAGCGCGCCGGCTTTGGCGTTGCGGGGACGTAACTCCCTGATTTCACAGCGCTTTGATGTTGAAGAAGGTGGCTCAGGCCGCCTTTTTCTTTTGCTGCGTCGGATGCTCTCCGGCGATCTTGAGGAAGTTCTCCAGGATCTTGTGGCCATGTTCCGAGGCGATGCTTTCGGGATGGAACTGGACGCCGTGAATGGGCAGGGTCTTGTGCCGGATGCCCATCACGATATCGCCTGTCCGGGCGGTGACCTCGAGCTCCTGGGGCAGGCTCACCCGCTCCACGATCAGAGAATGGTAGCGAGTGGCCGAGAAGGGCGAAGGCACGTCCTCGAACACACTTTGGCCCTTGTGCTCGATGCCCGACAGCTTGCCATGCATCGGTGCCGGCGCCCGCACGACCTTGCCGCCGAACACCTGGCCAATCGCCTGATGGCCGAGACACACGCCCAGGAGCGGTACCTGAGCCTGGGCCGCGGCCTTGACCAGATCCATGCAAATGCCAGCCTCGTTGGGTGTGCAGGGGCCCGGGGACAGCACGATTCCATCGGGCTTCAGCGCCATCGCCGCTTCAACCGTGATCTGATCGTTACGATGAACCGCGCATTGCGCCCCAAGATCGCCCAGAAAGTGGACAAGGTTGTAAGTGAAACTGTCGTAGTTATCGATCAAAAGCAGCACGTGGCACCTGTCGCCGTGTTCGGGTTATTTTCCGGGAAACGGCGCCTGAAGGAAAGAAGACTGTGAGCGTTTTGACTTCCGCGCGGGGCGCGGCCGGCACCTTTTCGGACTGGGTCAGCTCCGCCTTCGTGGGGCAGGCGCGCCGGTTCTTTCGCATGCAGAGCCGTCTTCGCTCCAACGAGCCCGTGCAAATCTTCGTGTGCGGTTCGGTTGGGGCCGCGATCGGCGCCCTGGTGGCAGGTTTACGCTGGCTGGTCGACCTGATGCACCGGCTGGCCTTCAATCTTCCCGAGGACCACACCCTCAGCACCGGCATCGGCGTCGATCCGCTGCGCATCCTCATCGTGCCGGTGATTGGCGGCCTGGTAATCGGCCTCGCTGCCATCATCATGCGTCGCCTTCGCCCTAAGGAAATCGTTGACCCGATCGAGGCCAATGCCCTCCACGGCGGCAT
>Ga0310811_10000799_pt1 | contig 40313 bp, 42 predicted proteins | sample YCmetagenome_FD_207642 | JGI IMG/M metagenome (GOLD analysis project Ga0310811, IMG submission 207642) | Soil microbial communities from experimental microcosm in Duke University, North Carolina, United States - YC | ecosystem: Engineered > Artificial ecosystem > Soil microcosm > Unclassified ... | reverse complement strand
TCAAGTCGAAAGCTGAAATGATTAAACACCAGAAGCATAGACACAATGACGAACGTCCATATTTGTGTGATCAATGTCATGCGCCATTCAAGTCGAAAGCTGAGGTGATCCAACACCAGAAGCGTATACACAGTGAAGAACGTCCATATTCGTGTGATCAATGTGAGATGACATTCAAGACGAAAACTCATTTGATCCGACACCAGAAGCATATACACACACGTGGGAATCAAGGCTGTCGTCAGACGGAATGTACCAAACATACTCGTTATCGATCGACCGATGGATCTGAACGATCATGCCGTTCTCATGCTGAAATGGAGTTTATTCATACACGGACAGGTAGACCACTGGTTCGTCCCCAATTACGACCATTTGTATCTTCAAATGAGATCACTGGTACGGATCAGATTGGCTACGAGCTCAAACAACTGAAGCCATCTTACCTGCACATTTTCATGTCAACTGGACGACGTATTGGTCAAGACTCCAAGTTGTCCATCACCCAAGCTCAATTAGATTCATTCCTAGACACCCTAGACAACATCATTCTGGATTTGGAGGCTGATCTGCAATCCAATCCTGACACACAGTATGATCCTCCCTACACCCGTTTCGAATTGATCTCATCCTGGCCAGCTGGACAGTTATACCATCGTCATTTGCGCAGACAACAGGAACAGAATGAGCTAGCTCTGCACGTCGAGCGAGTGAAGGAGGAACAGGGACTAGCAAACTTCTTCATCGACCCAGACGAATCAACAAACAGTAATGATCAGGTCAAGCAGGAACGAGAGGAGGAGGATACATTTGAACCAGCTCTGAAGAAGCAGAGAGTCTAATAGCAATCGTTCTATTCACACATGGAACTCCGAATAGACATGCTGTCCTCCATAACATCTGACACATTCCACCGTCGCACCTCATAGTACATCTTGTCCGTCTGACAGATGACACCGTTTTCCACCAGGAACCCAACGTGTGATCGACACGCCAGAAACTCACCGTTGTTGCGTCCACGCATAGTCAACCCTACCATACGTTTGTCAGCATCCTTGCCACAAACGGCACAAATAGCACACTTCAGATACACGTCTGCATCCTGAAACAGAAGAACAGGATACCTGATGCGGTCGTCTCTCAAATACACAGAGAAGTGCACATCTTTCAGATACACAGAGTAGTACTGTTTCCACTCAACCCAACACCAGCTCTCCATCGTTAGGACACCGGAATCATTATTATAGTCATGTCGTGAGTTGGTCTTGAGGTCGAAGATGTTCGAGTGTGGCTTTTTCGAACTTACAATGAAGTTATAGAATTGATGATCATTGATCTCGTTCATTATCCTCACCATCAGCGTTGTCTGTTTGAGAACGGCATCTCTAAACCAGACTCGCGTATGATGTTCAGATGGTAATAGAAAAGATGACAGGTGATGTGTCCAGATGTGGTTGAACGTAGGGTATTGTTGGCACAGGCTTGTGTAAGCAGAGGAAGACATATTTGACATATTTGGAATATGTGTGAATAGTCATTCGTTTCTATTCACATATTGAAGCTCGAATAGACATGGTGTCCTCCATAACATCATCGTCCTCGAGTACACGTTGCACCCCGTAATACTTCCCATCTCCTTGATAGATCACGCCACGCTGTACTAGCATCCCTGTATGCGATCGACATGCTGGAAAGGTGATATGTTCCTTCTCTCGAAGCTGGAACATGCACATGCGTCCTTCGTTCTCTTGGTAGCACAACACACATACCTTAAATCGTAGAAAGGTAGCAATCCTGTTCCTGTCCTCAAGAACGTCAGGATTCGAGTGAAACGCAAGCTCCGAGGGAGAGAACATATCACCTTTCCAGTAGTCAGAAAAATATTTTTCGTCGCACTCTGACCATGTCCAACACCAGATCTCTATTATCAGATTATCGTGCTTGTGGTTGGTGTACATATTCAACAGGTGAGGACGTGGTCTGTGGGAGATCATCCATAACCCCATGTGGTCAAAGAAATCTTGTTCATCCAAGCCCGTTCTCATTTCAGATATTATGAACAGCTGTCTTAGAACGACATGAGTCCACCAGCTTCGTGTGTGACGTTCGGATGGCAACAGGAACGGCAATAAGTGGTGTGTCCAGATCGGGATGAACGTGGGATACTGTCGACACAGATTAGCGGACATTTTAAGCTCTTCGAGATGTGAATCTTGCCTCATAATACATTCCATCCTTCTTGTAGATCACTCCTTGAATCAGAAGATGATCTTCACACGTTAAAAACTTGATGCTGGTGCCTTTCAGGAGGAATGAACGCCCGAATGATCCATACTGATATTGACTACAGACACCACACCGTCCGAACGACCTGGACATATCGATGTCCTCAAGAAGAGCTGGAGTTAAACTCAACTTATCATACATCTGGAGACCGTCTCGATTCACATTAAATCCATACCACATGTATGACGTGTGTCGTTTTCTCCAACACCAAATCTCTATGACAAGATGTGTTGTATTCACGTAAACATGTCGTGAGTTGCTGGAGACGTCCAACAGATGTCCATCCATGTGTTTTCTGTGCTCATCGATCATCAGCAATTGCCTCATCACAACTTCGTACAGCCAGCTACGTGCATAACGTTCGGAAGGGAGTAAGAACGGCAACAGGTGATGAGTCCAGATGTCTGTGAACGTTGGATACCAGGTAGACAGAATGGTACGCATGGTGAAGTTATATCTGAATAATGACGGTTCTATTCATTCACACATCGAAGCTCGAATAGACATGGTCTCTTCCAACACATCATCTGTCTTGATCACCGCTGATCCTACTTCATAATACATCCTGTCCTCCATGTAAATCACTCCATTACACAGCATCATATTGTGCGTTCGACAGGCCATGAATTCGACGTCCGTGGACAACAAGACGAACATGGACATACGTGCGTTATTTATGTGTGTGCCACAGACTTGACAATGCTTGCCATCCTTATTTACCTCATTTCTTTCGAGAATAAGCGGGGTAAAATACAAGGACAATAGACACCTGAAGCCTGTATTGTGCACCGTGAATCTGTGTCCCATGTATGTAGAGAGAGCAGATACACGTGTCCAGCACCAGATCTCGACGAGCAGACGTCTATTATTTTCATGCGTGTACTGGAATCGTGAGTTGGAGAACAGACATGAATGTGGTTGAATTGTGGATGACTCCGAGACCTTCCACTCCTCAGCCACCATCAATAATTGCCTCAGAACGACTTCTTTCAACCAGGCGCGTGGGTAATGAACGGATGGCAACAAGAAGGGATAGACATGGTGTGTCCAGATCGTACTAACATTCATTCTGGGTTTGAGTTATGACAGAAACTGGAAGCGACACACTTCCAACACACCGAACTGACAATGGGAACCCAACAATGCTCACACTCATTATGAGCTTTTCACCTCTGAGTCATGTTGCACAACACACAGACGACAAAGAGAGTAAGCACGACCAATATCGTATGCCAAACCAGAATTGATTTCGTTCCCACCTGAAGCACTGGCATTCCCATTGCAAATCCCAACGACATTTGACCGTCATCCAAGTGTATATCGTTCAGTGCTTGAACGATCCAGTCTCCCTTCCCCGTATTATGTGAGATTTCTCCATCGACGTCTGAAATCCATCCTCTTTGATTCACCAATGGTCGCACAGTAGCATAGATGTTTAGCAACCGTTCTTGTCTCAGCACTATATCAATGTGGTATTCTGCACGCTTCCATCGATTCAAACACCATCTAGCTCCCGCATGGCTCACGATCATTGCGTGCGTGCCTGCCCACCCTCCAGGTCTACGTACGTTCTTAGATATCCAGGTAGGATTATGTGTTCCACCTAGCTGAGAATACAGACCTGACATGATATCAGTGCTTGGAAACATCTGACACAAGAAGCATCCCAAGAGCAATATGTGGTAATCGCGAGGCACCTCTGATAGTGCACGTCTTACCATAGAAGGAAAGTCTGGCAAAGGACGTGCATCGTCTTCCAGAACGATAGCGCAAGGCAAATGATGATCTACAATATACTGCCAACACTTACGGTGAGAGAGGAAGCAACCGATCATGGTAGGTGTACAGAACTTGTTACAGAACATGGTGGTCTGTTGTGTGCGTTCTGTCGGTGAAAGCGTCTTGCCATAGATGGCTGGAATACGAATGAGTTCATGCTCGCTTATCCCTACACCCTGCAATCGTGTTCGAATCGATTCCCATCGCTGAGTATCCTGATCCAAATTGATGATCAGAATGCAAGGAAGAGCCATTCACATTTTTAAAAAACACTCGGTGGAGGTAAGCGCTGGTCAGTCTCCATGCAGAAACTCCCTCGACATCTCGATTGTCCAGTTGACAATGTATTCCACGTCGCTGTTCCACATGTGTGTAGAACGGGACGAATGTTCAACCTGACCGCTAACGACATGACCACTATATCCCTGATCTTTGGTGTGATCTCAGTAGTAGCACTCTATCAGCAGAATGCAATTCTCTTTGTCAGTTCATATATCTTGTCATACTTCTTTGACTGTGTGGACGGAGCCTACGCAAGACACTACAACATGGTGACACAGTTTGGAGATTGGTACGATCACGTTAAAGACGTGATAATCAATGTACTGATCGGCATATTGTCGGTTCGACTGGCGTGGATACGTGGAGGAGGTGTGTGCAGGTATAGTTTGCTCATTTTATTGCTGGGCATGATGGTAGTAACTATGAGACATTTGAGTCTGATGGAGATCTATCATGAACGAGACGAATCTGTATCTGAAGATCAACGTGCGAATAAAGCGCTCCGCATGATCAGAGAAGAGAACCAACATAGAATAACAGATCGAGAGTTGCATGACCAGCTCAGTCAATATCGGTTCGTTGGTACAGGTACGTTCATTTTGTGTGTTGCATTGGTGGGAGTTGTGTTGATGAAAACATAATCATTATATCGCTTCAGAAAAAAGACACCCACCAACGCTCTCTCCATGTTCTCTTACCTTACACGCTTTTGCCGAACTGCTCTTGTTGCCGTCCTCGCACTAACTACCCTCACCGCACCCGTTCTTGCTCAGAACGACTCGATAGGATTCTGCCTTCCCATCTCCAACAACGTACCCAATCTGTTCAATAACTCCCTCATCCGCATGGACACCTACTACGACAGCGTACAGTGGAACGCTCTAGAGAAGGCATCCTATGACCCTGTGCCTTACCAGGGCAACTATGAGATCTGTGATAGTGTTGGGTTCTCAGTAGGTTCTTGGTACTATGTTCAAGCTCAGGCCTATTCGATTGCTGAGAATGGTAGTCACATCGTTTGGAACGACACCCATGTACATGTCTATTTCAATCCAGCCAGACCACGTGTGACGGTTGAGTGGAATGAGTCTATCCCCGAAATCCGAGAGTGGTGTTCGAACAGTGGGTGTTAATTTCAAAAAACCTCTCCTTCTCACCCATGTTCTCTTTCTCTCGTATTTGTCAAACTGTTTTCCTGGGCGCACTTGCTCTGTTCGGATGCACCCTGACTATGCCTGTCCAAGCTCAGTCCAATAACTCCATCGGATACTGCATGCCCGTCTCGAACAATGTCAATACTAGTACTGGACTCGTACGTATTGACACCTACTATGACAACCCTACCTGGGATGCTCTCCAGAAGGCGTCATATGATCCTGTTCCATACCAAGGCAATTACGGCGTCTGTGATAGCGTTGGATTTGCGGTGGGTTCATTCTATTATGTGCGTGCTCGAGTGTATTACATCAATGATGCAGGCGATCATGTCTTCTGGAATGACAGCCACGTTCATGTGTACTTTAACCCCTTCATCCCTCGTGTGACAGTCGATTGGCAGAATACACCCTATCCTAGTATCAATATGTGGTGTTCGGACTCGGGGTGTTGAGCAAAGGACTGAACCGAACCGTGTGGATCCGGAATACACATCTCAACTCGAGATGTGTATTCATGTTCATTTATTGTACATAATGGATTGAACCTGCTCAACATCCGCTGTCTGAACACGACAACATGACTTGGTACACATCCAATCCTTGATTGACCCAGTCAGCCGTCACTCTGGGCTTGTTCGTGTTGAAGTACACCGTTCTATGAGTGTCGTTCATCACCACGTGAGTGCCATTGCTGTCGATGTAATACAGTTGTGCCTGAACAATGTAGAAGGATCCGAGAGAGTATCCAATGTTGTCACAGATGTTATAGTTGCCTTGGAAAGGCACGGGGTCATAGGAAGCCTTCTCCAACTTGTTCCATTGAGGGTTGTCATAGTAGGTGTCAAATCGGATCAATCCAATACTGGTGTTGACATTGTTGGAAATGGGCAAGCAGAAGCCGACTGAGTCGTTCTGAGCCTCTGCAACAAGAATATTGGGGTTAATAAGCAAACCGGTGAGAGCCAAGGCACCAAGGAAAACAGTCTGACAAATACGAGAGAAGGAGAAGAGCATGGCGGAAATAAAAAAGAGCGAGGAACGGAAAGTTCTGTGCTTTTTGATAAGGGGCGGACTGAATTAACAGTCGCCATCTGTACATGTCAACTGAACATAGGGACTACCGATCGGTGGTTGCACCCAATTCGCTGTAACGGTGGGTAGTGGAACGCCAAAGTAGACCAGTGTGTGAGTGTCGTTCAGTATCACTCGGCTACCATTGGAAGACGTGGTGTACAGTTGTGCCTCTACGTAGTACGACGATCCGAGAGCAAACCCGACAGTATCACAGATACTAACGACGGTGTTGTAAGGCACTGGGTCATAGGAGGCTTTCTCTTGACCGTTCCACTGAGTGTTGTTGTTATAGAACGTGTCCATTCGAATCTGTCCAAGGGTGCTGGGGACTTCATTCGATACGGACAAGCAAAATCCATTCGCATTGACTGACGACACGAGACCAGTCAATGCTAAGGCGCCAAGGAAAATCGTTTGACAAAGACGAGAGAAGAACATGGCGGAGGAGGTACGGGGTTGGGGGTTATCCTTTTTGAACTTGTTCAATAATATTGGTACAGGTCAGGGACAGGGAGAGGGAGTTCCTTTGGACTTGCTTCGAGCGCATTCTTCTGAGAGATTTAACGACACAATCGACTTTCGCTTGATTCCACCCTCCTCCACCGTTCTCTCCAGCACTCTCATCGGAATCAGTACTCATGTATCTTTCAGCAACGTTAAACTCCACACATACCCAGACCACATTGTCCTTGTGATAACCACGCGTTGCGTCGAGGCGCTCCAATGACATCATCCAATCAGTGTTTGGTTTGCGACTCATCAAAATTAAGGAATAGAAGCATCTACCCTTCTGGTTGATCAAGATCTCCAGTGCCTCATCGAACATCAATGTATGACCGGCTTCACCACGACGTTTACCGGCATTGATTTTGAGTTGCCGTTGTTTACTGTGATCCCTGGATGATCCTAATCGCACTTGAATCAGATGACGTAAGGTCTGACTAGACTTGGCATTGTATGTACGTTCACACGGCTTACAATATCCTTTGACGTCCTTGCCAAATTGATCTCTGGGTCGATGTGTTTTGCATTTGGTACACAGGTGATGTTCCACACCATCTTTGATCAATATCTCTCGGTCAATCTTTTTGTTGTTCCAACGTCCACGAGCTGGCTTCAGTGCATCCTGTCTGATCTGTTCGATGACTGCTGTTTCATCGACCTCTTCTTCCAATTTGAGTAAGAACTCCGCACACTTCTGAACAGACCACTGTTTAGAGTGATTAGCTTCAGCACAACAGAGCACCACGTTACCAGGGATGTATCCTTTGCTGGGATCAACACGTTCTAAAGACGCACACCAATCGGTATGTGCAACATGAGACATCGGTACATGAAACCAATGACAGAGACCATGTTGAGTCTCCCAGAGATCCATTACATATTGCTGGTCGATGTTGTGTTCAGATTTAGCACCTTTCCGTTCCTTAGCGTGTGCGATTGAATGATGCCATAGATAATTCAGATGGCTCGACAATGTGGACTTGTATGTCTGGTTGTACTGTTTGACACATGTTCTGCATTTACCCCGTGGTGTAATAGAGTTCGTTCTGCTACTTGTGAACTGTTCTATTGGAAGATGTTTGGTGCAGACGGTGCATTGGATCGTTGACATCTTAAAATGAAGGTGATTCGGGTACTGTTATATATCTACCGCTAATTTCTGAATAAAAATCAGGGTCTTGCTTACGCGTCTTGTCCTCGTTAAGCCGTCTGACAGTCATCACAAAAAGGAACGTCTATTTGATTTTGAGAGATCATGTCTGGAACCATTCAGCCAGCATTCTCATTTCCAGGTTCAAAGACCAGGGCTATTCCATTCCTAAACGACATTGTCGAAACTCATTATCCCCACACTCAGACTCTGTACAGCCCGTTCCTAGGAGGAGCACCTTTTGAGAGGTATTGCGCAGAATTTAGGAACATGAAAGTCTACGCCAACGACGCCTTCCTACCCCTCGTCGCCTTCTGGAAAGCACTCAAGCAATACCCCGACGCTCTTCAAGCTGAGATCAAGAAGCTCCGTCCAGTGTCCAAGACGAAGTACGCCTTATTCATGGAAGAATTGAAGCAACACCCGAGCCTAACAAACAAGCACACCTTAGTCCACATCGGTGCGGTGTTTCGTGTAGCTATAGGAGCGAGCTTCATGGCTACGTTCGGTCATTTCTGTGCTGCGAACGGCAAGCGAACGACAGAATCAATCAATGAACGGTTGAGGAAGGTTGACTTGACCAACTTCAAATCGATCACCAATCGGGACTGGTCAAAGTTTCTTCACGCACACCCGTCAGCTGGAATGTCAAGAACATCACTGATCTACCTCGATCCACCTTATTACCAGAAGGGAGACCCATTGTATGGAGTCGGTGGCACCTTAAATCGTGGTTTCAAACATGACGATCTGAAAGAAGCACTCACTCATCGCAAGTACTGGATCTTGTTCTACAACGACTGTCCTTACATCCGACAACTCTACAAGGACTACATCTTTATACCCGTGACGACGAAATGGAAGCATCAGTCCATCAACTACCGTAACGTGAAGAAGTCCGCGTCAGCGGAAGTGCTCATTCTATCGATCAAGAAGCCGAGAACGTCTACATCTACACTCAGACAACGGTCTAAAAGTTAGGAGCAGTGTATGTATTGTAATTCGGACAACGAATATTCAATGGTCGGTCATTGAATCATTTTCAGCCATTGTGCTCAGCCATTGTGCTCAGCCATTGTGCTCAGCCATTGTGCTCAGCCATTGTGCTCAGCCATTGTGCTCAGCCATTGTGCTCAGCCATTGTGCTCAGCCATTGTGCTCGTTACCGTTTAATGTCACGGCTCATTCTTCAAACCTCTTCCTTCCATTTCTTCATCATGTCTCGTCGTCGTGTGCGTTCTCCTTCTCCCTCTTTCGTTTCTGAAGCTCGTATCATTAAGCGTCCCAACGTTGACAAGGAGGACGATGAGCAACTGATCTTGGCTCTCAATCGTCATTTGACTTCATTGAGCAGTGAGAACATCCGTGTGAGCACCTTCCTCTCCTCTGTCGTAGACGCAAACTTTCTGAATCGTCTAGATATCGAGGGTCGGTTAGCCTATTCGTGGAATCATTTCGACTTGGACTTGATTACTTACGGTGTGGGTCAATATTTCGATGATCAAGACTTGCTTCAACTTCGACTGATTAGTCGGCACTGGTTTACCGGTCTTCAACATTCGGACGTCCCTGCAACTCGGACTGTCATTCTCAATCTCGATATGATGATCCAAGACTGGCGCAAGTATAGTGGTTCTCATAAGAGAACCACTGCTTTGGCGCGCTCCTTCTACAGTCGCAACTGTGTGAAGTTTCGCAAAGCTAGTCATTGGGTCGGACGACACATAAAGATTCCGGCGTTCCGTGCACTCTTGCGCTTCCTCGACTTGTTGGATGATCGACTCGATGAGTCTTGTCTTTGTCGATGTCCTACCAAACTCTCTCTGGTTTTCTCGATCAAACACTCTGTCAATGTACGCCTACTGATGGACAGACTGTCGAATCTTCAACATTTGAGACTGTACCCGGAGACTGTTCTCGTCGTTCGTCAGTTCCCTCGTCTAACCTCATTGTTGTTGCTCAAATCGATTTGGATTATTCCATTATCCGTCTCGGGTGGTGAAGATGAAAATACTATACCTGACTTCATCCGTGCCATTTGTGTTGCAGATCAGTTACAGCAAGTCGTTTGTCGTACAACCACTTACCCGGTTGGTGGCAACTGGTTACAGGATCGTTGTGTGCAGTTGACCACTTTTGGTGTGATTGAAAGTTCACCATTACTGTCTCCTCAATCTCCTCAATACCCGCTGACGTCAACACAACTGATCAGATGGTGTTTCAGAGATACTCCCGAGATTATATGGAGGCCTTGGCACCATGTCTTCGATGAAGATGAAGATCAGTCTGAATCACATCAATTGACTGATGACATGTTGAAGAGATACTGTCTAGTGGGTGATGGATTTTCAGAAGGTGAGAGAGTAATGAAATGGCTGACGAAAGACCGCTCTATGTAAGAGACATTAATAGAACAACAGTCTATAACTGATTCATTTACGAAGTCTGAGCATAAGCTCGGGTTGAAACAGGGGTGAAAACACAGTTAAGTCATAGGACAGACTCGGCATCTCGGTGTGATGCACGCGCGCTACAATGCCATCCTCTCTCAACTGGATTTTATGGTCGTGAAACTGTCCATGTACTGGGATGAACCGGTTGGCTGTGTGAAACATGTGGTAGGGTCGGCACCACCATATGTGCTGTCCATACAGTGCTTGGTAGACCACCACACGCTGAGAGGTATACATGGGATGGGTGAACGCCTGAATGGAGGGGATGATCACCGCATAGAGCTGACCTTTGTAATGTTGAACGACAGGTGAACGCTGGGTGAGAAACAGGTCACCTGATACGTGAGTGATGAAGTAGGGTATCTGGTTCCAGTTTCGACGTGACATGATGGAGGATAGGATATGGGGATGGAGGTGTTGGATATGTGATCGTCTCTTTCTCCATTTCTCTCTTCTAATGGTGTCTACATAGAGTTCATTCTTCATTCAGCTTCCTCCTTGTCCTTCTGTTGAATCGCATGCCGTTCTCACTGCTCGCCTATGTTCAAGACCAGGAGTTGCACGTGTCCATTCGAACATATGATTTCCTGATCTGGTACAAGTGGAACGTGAGACTCGTTAGTCAACTGCGTACTGAACATGTCAAGCGCCAAGTTGAACGTCAATTGCCTGCCGACATCTACGTGAACGTTGTGCAAGAATATCTCGGTGGAACGGAGAGTTATTGGAAAGGGATTCTGTCGCCAGTTCTCGAGAAATATGTGAATCTCATGCCCAAAGTGTTTCGACATTTCCCTAATGCGGAAACGTGGGTTGATTATTTTGAGCCGACACGTATGTGCTGTGTAGATATATTGACCACAGAGATAGAGATGTTCGACGATGAAATTGTGGATGTGGATGCATTTGATTACCACTATTTGAACGAGTATCGTGTACGGATAAGAGCCGAGTGGTATCCCAGACACAAAATGCGCTACGTTCTTCAATACCTTGATTGTGGTGTCGTCCTTCGTCGAACGGACAATGTATATTCGACGGAGCTTGCTACTTACCGTCTGCGCTCAAAACGGAAAGAACCAGTATTAGAGTTATTACGGAGAGGACAGGTGCAAAAACGAAAACGCGAAGCGAGCGTGTATCTCAATGATTGGATGTTGGTGAATGACGAGCAGGTCAAGAAACTCAAGAAGATGAAATACTTCGTGGGAGGATCGGGATGGAATAGACGGGGCGTGCAGGAAACCAGATGGATTCTCGAGAATTGAATTATATAGACTATTTCCGGTCTTAATTCACGAGTGCTCGCTTGATCTGCATCACTGGCAACACACTCATCATCTCTTCTGACGTCAACGGTGCACATAACTCGGGATTGACACTGTCTACCCTCAAGAACGAGGTAGCACATTGTCTCGCACACGCTACCACATCGCTTGACAATGGTAACGACAACGTGGACATCTTTAGTTCGGCCTTGATCTTGTCTCTAAACTCCTGACTCTTGAGCTGTTTAGATACTCTTGAATCAGCCTCCCTATCTCCCGTTGGAAGGGGAAGTGCTTGCCATATCTGGATATAGTTGACCAAGACACATGCGACTTGACTCACCAGTTCCGAACGAAAGATATTGCCTTTCGTGCCATTCACACCATTCTTGTTGAGCTTGTACAAGACCCGTATCAACATCGAACGAAGATCTTGCTTGGAGCACAGAATCTCAGGGGTCGTTCGCTCTATCCATGGGTATTTCTCGCGAACGACAGCGATCACCGCCTTGTACATGTTAACGTGATACGAGAATGAACTGGGATACTCGGATCCATATACTCGCTCGAAATGACGGGCTCGAGTTTGCTTGACACTATCAATCAACTGATCGATCGAATCGAATGTCTGACCAAGGTTGAGGAACGAGAACCCACACACACAAGTTAATACAGACGTTCCATAATGGCTCACACATGGAGCCAGCACATTGGCCGGTAATTGATCATGTAGACCGGTATGATCCACATCTTTCATGTCCTTTGGCAACAGCCTGAACATGCTTTGATTGAGCATCTGAACAACAGCCTCTTCACTGATTGAAGGTGTACATTGAGCCAGCAAAGCAGGACTATGAGCCATGTTCCAGTTCCATATGTCTTCGAGAGGTCGGTATTCTATCCCAACCATGGAAAATAGGATTCGAGTGAGGGAAACAGCTGGTACGAGTTCTGGAACGACATCCTGTAAGGGTGTAGTGCCGAACCAGAACTTCTTCCAATCCGGATCAATTGAGTCCCATAAACGCCTCCAATTGTCATCAATGATCTTCTTGTAATCAGACGAGATCAACGTCTCTAACACAGGGTGCCGAAACACTGTACCAGTCTGAACGTTCATGTTGACATCGCGAACAATCCGTCCACTCCCATGCTTGGGCACTCCTAATCCATTACAGTCATAAAGTGCATCCAACAACTGACGAACAATCGTCGTGTGCTTGGCCATATTCTCCTCCACCGTTCCGTTCGGTTTAATGAATACACAGTACCGTTCCATTAACAACCGCATGTATCTCTGGACAAAGATTTTGTGGATATGAGTCGTGAACCAGTACTTCTTGGTCGACAAGCTATCAATGGATGCGATTCCTGATCGAATTGCATGACGCGCAATCACAAACACGCTCTCTATCGGTTGACGCATCAATTCAATCCGTTCCACAAAATCATCCATACCCTGTACCCTCGATATTCCAAAGAGAATATGGAACGCGTTTCGAAGCGTACACTTGCGACCGGTTTCAGTGAAATTGTCTGTACACCTGACATGATCCATCATCTGATCAAACGTGTACGTCAACAACGGTTTATACTCGTTCGACCATTCCTTCGAGTCGGCGCTGTCGAGCAAGGCATAATACAACAGGAACAAGTGTGGAAGATCACGTCCACCACCCAACGAGTTGGCCAAAACCTGACGGAAGAACGCTCGATTCGTCTTGAACATCCACGGTGCAACCGGCATAATGGCTGAGATCTTGGATCGGAACGTGTCTAATCTCCCATGTTCCCAGAGATACAGAGCACAGTGCTTGCAATAAACCTGAGAAGACAAGAACCTCAGATTGACACGTCCGAACGCCAATGGACAGTTCATGACATAGTCGCGTCCATTGATCTCGAGTGCTTCCTGATATTGATTGGATTCAGTGTTGGGATTATAACGCAGAATGATACATACATGTTCCACATCACAACAGATGCGACACTCCATCTTGGGAGTGGGAACAGACGAATCCGGGTCTTCCCACACAATCGATTCCAATTTGTCGTTCAGGTTGTCATCCATCGGCGCTACATCATTCGCACGCATCGCTCGATTCCCCAATCCACGAAGCACATCGTCTGAACGATAAGACGATGATTCGGCCAACTGGATCGACATCAAGAACCGATCCGTATCCTTGAGGGACTGATTAATCTGAACAACAGTCGGGTTGCTATTGATTTGATTGTTGTGTTCTGCAATCAGTTTGTTCAATGACAATCGAGCAACCTGCAACTGGACGCGATGGGTATGAACAACATTCAAATCACCTTCGTTCTGGTTCTGGAACAACCAACCCATGAGATCTTCGATCTGTGAACGAAGAAGATCCATTTGTGTGCTCTGCTCTGAAGGAAGAGATTGCTTGACCGTAGTCAGGTGCTGGTGGAGGAGATAACGTTGATGGGTAATCCAGCTTCTCAACTGCACTAGACGTCTCTCGTTCTTGCACAGCAGGACGATTGAGTGCATCTGTTCTACCAGAATGTTCCAGATGTCAGACTGGGAAAACACAATTGGAACGGTGTCAGCACCCGTTTTCAACAGGGCATCCAAGCTGAATCCATGACCATCCGACAATAGCCTATAACCGGGTCGGACACGAACAAACCTCCTGGATGCATCTACACGAAGATTCAAGATTTTATACAGGCTGATCTTGGGTAAGGTAAGGAACGAACTCAGATCCAGCTCAGCATCAATGAGAGAAGAGTGTTGACCGTTCCAGATCTTCCGAATCTCGTTCGACATAGCCATGACCCTCAAGTCATCGCTTTGACAATCACGGTGAACGAGAATCACGTTCGGGAATGTTATTAGAGGTGCAAAAACCGAAAGGTCAATCAAGGCAGGAGCCGTGTACCGACGAGTACACAATACACACAAGATCAACGAGGCATGATGGAAATGATCCGTACATTGTGCACTGAACCGAGCAACTTCAGGTAAATCCACATCTCCATCAGTGCTGAAGACGATGAATGGAGAGTTGTGAATGGCAGAGATGATGTTCTCTCCATTGAGAAAGAGCGTAGAAGGAGACGTTCCTCCACTTCCACCCATCGATCCAAACTGTCGTTCTGAAACAACTTCGGCACGACTGTTCCATGACACGATGGTAGTGGACGTACGATGGAACAGCTCATTCACCATCTGCTTCTGTGCATTGAGGATAGCTCCACCAGTCGATCCGGACGTGTCAATGAGGAACGTTCGAGGTAGAGAGGAGACTGGAATGAGAGTAGATGATTGAATCGGGGTAGACTTGGGCTGATCCTCTTGAGGATCGTAAAAGATAGGTGTGGACAGGGACATACTGACAGGGATGCGTGTGAATATAATGTATTCGATTGAGAAATGTGAATGCATCTATTCAATGGAATACGTGTGGGGAATCAGATCACGAGGCCAGCAGTGTTTCTGGAATCTTCTGGAACTTCAACTTGAAGGAGATTCTATCATGGCGGTTCGAATGCTGTGTCATCAATGACAAGTTCGAATATGGGAACGTTCTAACTACACCATGACCGCTACCACTATTTTCTGCATAGGTGGTACCTCATTCTTCAAACATCCAGCCTTCTCACAATCTCTTCTCGTTCGCTTCCTCCTCGTTCCATCATAAAAACATGAATGGATTCCGTCTCTCAACTTCCAACTGTTTGGATTGGACAACCAAGGAGGCTAGTCGTGAACTGATTGCCAATTTGAATGATGCCATCATCGAAGCGTCCGGTTCTGTTCCCATTTATGTTCATGAGGTGTCCCCGGAGGTGTCCCCGGACATACACTACTGTGTGGCTCGTGTGAACAACATTCCGTATGGATCCATTGGCTGGAAAAAGTCATCTGCAGTGTTTGAACTGATTAATCGGGGTGTGTCGATTACCATAGCCAACTTGACAGATATCGGAACATCCAAGAAGAGAGGAACGTCAGCCGTTGGTCAGTTTGGCGAGGGTCTGAAGGATGCTTTGGGACCATTCATTCGTTCTGGGTGCACGATTACCTTCCAGACACCGTCGTTCACCAAGTCGTTCGTATCTCAAGTTAATACTAACAATCCAGACGACGATGTGATGGTCATGGTTGATAGTGTCCCCACGTCTCCCCTTCCGTCTTGGGTGGATTCCAATGAGTGGACTCGTGTGGTTGTCTCTAATATCAAGGAACATGATCAGGTTGCCTGGGATTCATTCCTGTTCTTGATCCCACGTGGAAGAGACAGTATTCCTGTATACAGCACCCGACGCGAACCAATCGTTTTACGCGGTGAGAGTCGCATTGTACAGAAGGTGTTTGTTCAAGGCGTGTTAGTCTGTTCCCGTGATGATCTGCCTTTCGGATTAGGTATGGGTAGATCAATCAAGATGAACCGTGATCGCTCGACACTGAAGGAAACTAGTGCAGAATTACTACTGAAAGCAGTCTCTTATGCAAATGATAGGTTCAACCCAAACTTTATTCAATTCATGTTCGAGTGTATGAACAAGCAAGATCCCGAACCTGTGTTTGAACAATTTGCTCGACTGTGTAAGGTCAACATGAAGAACTCCCAATCGTTCTGTCAGTCATTGTATGATCACGGACTCCAACAGGGCAAGACATTCTATGGATGTCAGACCTGGGGTTCTGTCCCTCCGGAACGACGCAAATTAGTCGCTCTTCATCCGCGTAAACGAGTTGTCAACGTGAGTGCATGTCTGTTTAAGATTTTCTGGAGTTTTCAGGGTGCCAAGCTGGAGAATTTCTATGTGGACATTTTGCGCCAACTGATAACGAAGAAAGTTTCCGAGTCTGTATTGTCTCGTTTGGAACAGAAGAAACTGTATGATCTCAAGTCGTTCCTGTCCGGCCTGTTGAACAACCCGTCTATCTCAGTCATTCTCGTCGACAGCAGTGAGGCATTTTCACATAAGATTCACGGATATGATCGTTTCCCATGCCTGTGGGACAATGTGTCCAGCCGTCTGATCCTAGACCGCAAGTTATTAAATAACAAGAATGTTCATGCACGAATCAAGGAAGATATCAAGAGGGAGACAGAACGGTGTAAGCCTGGGTTAGTCTCCGCTCCATGTCCACCTTGTAACACCGATGCACATTGTGCATGTCTCCAATCGACTGTTATATTGCAGGTACAATTGAGCCACAATATTTCCAAGGCTCATTGTACTCGTTTCATGTTGCATTGGTCGAAGGCTCATCATGAAGCTGTTCGACGAGAGGAATTAGCAGGTGAATTGAGTCCGGATGAGCTGGACGATGAACCGGGTCAAGAGACTGACGATGAGGATGATAAGGATGATTCAGAAATTCATCCTCTGGATCTGTCAAACAATGTTCATGTCGTTCCTCCTCCTTCCTATTCATTACGAAATGACAGTGTGGAAGAGGAAGTGAAAAAGCCAAGGGACGGTGAAATGAAGGATCAGGATGATGCTTCACCGTTTGATGAGACACTATTGTCTGATCAAGAGCTGGTGGATCATCTGCAGAGACTGTTGTTGGAACAGAGTAAGCGATTCATGAACACTCGCCAGAAGTGCGTGCAGGTACAGGCAGAAAATGGAGCACTGCTTGAAGAGAAGCGGTTGATGATTCAAGAAACAGAAGAGGAAGAGAAGCGATTGAGTGGACGCAAGAGGAGGCTGTTGGGAGTGAGCGAGTGATTCTCTCGCTTCAATATAGCACCGATCCACACATGACTCTGTTTCAGACAATGATGATGTACATCAAGGATCGTGCGTTTGTTGGTGCTCCACTCGGCATATAAGCTACTCATTTCTCATTCACCTCTTACATCCAGTTGTGTATCTACTCATTCCACTCTTCTCGTTCAATATCATGAGTCAAGACACTGTTCCTCCCTCCACTCCCTCCACCATCAAACAACCGTTCTCCACCATTGCTCGTTCATCCAAGTCGTCATCTCCCCTGTCTTCTGACACTGTTCAACAAGCCATACCCACTTCAACTGAACCTCTAAAGCCCAATGTGACAGTCGAATCTGTGAATCATCTGGTGCTTAACCTCTTTCAAAGTCTTGGTGTGATTCGAACGGATATTGTTGGTCGGATGGACAGAATGGATACCGACATGCAACAGTTGACATCGGTAATGGAAACAATGAACAAGACCGTGTCTCATCGATTTGAGGTTCTAGAAGCGTCTCTGAACTCTGTGACTGATGCGGTCAGTAAACGTTCAGAGAGTTCCAGTTCTAGCTCCAGTCCTGTAGTTGAACCTCCATCCACTGATCCCGAGGCAGAGTTTGAGACAAAGCTCCGTCAGCTCATTTACGCGTTTGCGGACACAGCGATTGAATTGCACCTTAATTCGACTCTTGAGAAAGGCAAAGTTCTCAAAACATGGAATGCATGGTTTCCAGAGGACACTGACAAGTTCCATATCAATGCCGATCGATCCATCTTATTCCACAAGATCCTTGGAGAACGCATTGGACCCGCATTAAATGATGGGTCTGGTCGCAAGAGACGATACCAGCAGGTACGGTGGAAGCCAGCTGTATCGGATGAGACGATTGGTAAGGTTCTCGGTGTCAAGCATCGACTTTTACACGGTGTAGATGAAGAAGATGAGACAGAGGATGAAGAGCCACCCGCCAAGCGTGTAAAGAATAGTCGTGAACGAGTGAGCGGATATTCGGGTCAGTTGTCTTCAGAAGAGGTGCTTCGCTTGAGGGCGCTGTTGAATAACTGTTGATATAGAGTTAGTGTCCCATTTCACTCCTCAAATGTCTGGTCAGATATTTCATTTCAAATGTCTGGTCAAATGCTCTCTGATGTCATCAGCCTGTTAGTCACACGCATGCTCGAACGCAACACGTTCGGTGATCGTGTCCAGGAATATGTCGTTCGCGTGAGTGATCATATCCAGATCAACACCAGTATAGATGCAGAAGTAGAGATAGATCTGACTGAGCTACCTCTACCTAACAATGATACTGATCCCGTTCTGTCCTGTTTGTTGCACGCATACATGGATGACATGGATACCTATCTGAAATTTTATGCTCGTCGCAATCGTCAAGTGCCCAAACGATTGATTCAATCCGACAGTCAAACGCTCGACCACATGTTATCCATTGTTGTCTCGTGGCTGAATAAGCATCGGTACAGTACACAAGAGCAATTAATTGAATTGGGATTGAGTGAGAACGCGACAGAATGGTTCATCAGTTCACCAGAGCGAGACGGGGACTATTATTGTTTGACTCTTCTGATTCTGATTTTTCGAGACATGGATATTGACTGCAGTATCTCCGTGTGGAGACAGTTGGTCGATCTTATGTGTGATATCGTCGAACGAATGCGAGAGACTCGAGTATACACGTTGACACAGGCCGAGAGAGAGACTGTGTGTCAGGAAGCGCTAGTTAAGAAGCGACGAGAGGTGCATCCAGAGTCGTTCACATAGAAAATGTGATTCAGACTGGTTTGTACAAGCTATTTGTTTGTCCGAATCGGTCTGACATCTGCCTGAACTTTGTGCTCTCCTGTTCGTTTCAAACCAGTTCCGGTCTAGATTTTTTTCGAATCGATTTGAAAAAAATCTCAAGCACGCTGTGGATGCTGTGCTAAAGAATAATTTGACTTCTGCACAGTGTCTCGACTCAACATGAAACACACCAGCTAATGTGCAGATCATTGATCGTCACACAATCATTTTTCATTCATAAACACCCCTCTCTTCATCAGTCTCCGTTCATCAGTCTCCGTTCATCAGTCTCCGTTCATCAGTCTCCGTTCATCAGTCTCCGTTCATCAGTCTCCGTTCATCATGGTAAACATCACTGAATTGCTTCGTCGAATCACAGCCCTCGAGCGTAAAAACACTCGTCTGGAGCAGGAGAATATGCGTATCAAACAGGAACGTGCAATGGCAGTAGCGGAAGCTCGTTCGCGTCATCAGACGCGAGTGTCCGGCGACAGTGATTTAGACATCAAGACGTCAACAGCTTCGTCTCGACATATGTCGAGACGAAGATCCACTCGACAACGTTCCCGTTTGAATCATAAGTCTCGCACCCATCCCATTCGAGATCAATTCGTTCAATATGACAATCAGACGCGCGCCGCTACAGAGGTTATGTCACACTTTGTCGCTGGTGTTCGTGCAGTTATGCTGTTTGGACTGACACTGTCAGGTAAATCAATGGCTCTAGTCATTTCTATTGATCGATACGTCATGAGATTCAAGGATGAAAATGAGGCCTTTGGGGAAGCTTTGAGACGTCTTGTCCGTCTCGTCACCGGACACAATGAGTCTAAACTTCACACAGACATGACCGTACTTCTATGTGGTTTTTTCACACATTTGCATCCACGTGAGTTTCAGGATGAGGATCTGGTGTCTTTCTATCGTCCAAACCTTACGTGTGAAGAAACTAAGGGATTATTGTCATCGGAAGAGTTTCCTACGGGTCTGATTGTGACAGACGAAGGACATATTGCTACTCAACAGAATACAGGTATGGATGGGTTGCTCAGAGATGTTGTAGGTCCGGATTCAAGTCATCACTGGCTTGTTGTTTCTGCTACTCCAGATGTCGTGAGCAAGAACATTGCCAGTTGGAAACAGAAGGGTGCGTTTGTTTTTCTCGAGCCTGGAGTTGGCTACAAGGGTGTCGAATACTTCGTCGACACCAAACTAGTCGCTGAAGCAGTTAATCTGGCCGATCCTGTCATTGGACCTCAAGCTGTTGTACGTATGAGGGAGCATCTCTTGTCGACGTGGACAACACATCGGAAGATTACCCTCATCCGTACACCCAAGGGTGATGGCTCACTAAATGTCAGTCATTTTTTGGACTCTGCCTTTCGTCGACGAAATACTGCTTCCATCTCGTTTCCACAAGGGTTTGTTGAATTGGATTCCCAATGGGAGGCATTTTGTTGGCTGGCGTTAGCCTCTCGTTCCGAAGGTGAAATTAACAGGAACAAGAACTCGGCGGATTCGAAGAGGGTCAGAGAATACTCGAAAATGAATACTGAAAAACGAATGGAATGCGTGAAGGCATGGACCATTGAAATGTGGGACTGGATTCTGAATCAACTCCGTGATGCTGACGCACAATGGGAAGCAGAGTTGGATATCTCTGACTTTATCAGCAACTCCACGGACGTGTTAGACTGCCTCTTTGATGCACTTCCTAATCCAACGGCCAAACGTAATCTCAGGGTCTACGTTCAAGCGCTGAAAGGAGCGGAAACAAATCCAATCCCTCATAGTGTTCTAAAATATGACTCTGATCACAAGGATGACATTTCAGAACTGAACACCTACCTCTGGGCGAAAGAAGCTCCTGATGTCCATATATTAGCACTGGCAAAGGATTTGCTACGATGTGGACATAATTTCCCCAAGCGTCATGTGGCTATATTTTACGACACGGACAGTGGGAACTCCAATTCAGTCCCTCAATCTTTCATTGGACGTGCTTCTCGATACTCTAAAACACATGATGAGTGGGGTGAGGGAAATCCGGAGCCCTTCATCTATACCAATCTGAAAGTAATTCATGAATATCTTGAGCAGATTAAATCACTCAAGCACTGTAAGGTGAACGGTGCTGGGTATACAGTTGGACTAGACACGGCTATGCGGACTCCTCAAATGCGAATCGACGAGGATCAGAGCACCAAGATTCGGAGACATTCCCTTGCTCAACCCAGTAATCTTTCCCATGCTACACCTGAACAGAAATTGAACGCTAATCTCTATGAGTCTCAGAACGCTCTGCCCATCGGCAAGAGAATGCATATGTTCAAGACGGTCATCACTACTCGAGTTGTTGAGACAACAATGACTATGAATGAATCTGAGGATGAAAGCGTCGATCATGATGTCAGTGTTAGCAAACACCCACGTTCCAATGTGCAAGAGATAGGGAGAGGAGTAGACTCAGCTTCTGATTCGGACTCCGAATCAGACAGTATGGAGCCAGATGAGTTCAAGGAACTGGCCTCTCCACGTAATTATCTCTATCCCTTCTGTATAACACCCCGTCGATCCATCACAGAAACTCGTCAGTTGCTGGAGGATGACATCAAGAGTACTTGGGAACAGATTCCATACGCCAAAACGAGTAAGACTCGTCCGAACAATCCACGGATGATTCCCACATACAGATTCAGTCACGGTAGGTTCATGCGCATGTTGGGCAACATTCAGCACGAGTCTGTAATTAACGATCTTAATGATTCCGAGCGTCCTTACAGAGTGGTGATCTATCCATTTCCGTTGAAAGATCTGCACCCGCTCCACATGGTATTTTATGATGGAGAGCGTGAGAGTGCGTGTATCATGGTGAAACAGGTGTGGGATGAAACACGTCAGGAGTTTATCGACGATAGTTGGCCACGAACGATTGTTAAGGGAGCGTCCAATGATGACATCAGAAATGAGATAGGATACATTGCTGATGAAGATGGACATGTAGACTTGACGAAGAAGTACTTCTTCGTGACCTTCTTTCAACGTTGGGATTTTCGACGTTGAATTGGAGATACAGTGTTGGATTGTGATTGAAATGGACATAGAACGACGAGCTCAGCTTTACGTTTACCCGCACTGCGTTTTCGGCTTGTATCGCTCATCGTATAATTCCAATTGCATTTGTGCTGTGTATACCCAGCGTACAGCTTGCGTATTTCGCGACAGTTGTTGTAGCTCAACATCCACCCATCCACGTTCTTGAGGTAATTAGCTAGTGCTTGGTGGTCAAATCCACGGATTAAATCTCCATTCGTGCCGTACAGGGACGGCACCTTACCCTTGAAGTAATACGGTGGATCGAGGTACAAGACCGTGCCAGGTTTCCGGATTTTCAACACACGATCAAGGAACGTTTCCCAATCGTTCTGAGAGAACGAAACCTGATGGATCCGAGGTACTTTGGGAATAACCGTTCCGCGTTTGGCAACCACATCAGCCACGTAACTGGAGTATCCACCAGACATTCCCAACCCTGAAAAGCTGACCAGGTTCAACACCCAGTATTCCACCGCCAACTGCGACTGAGATAGAACGGGTAACATGGACAGTCGCTTATCCGCCTTAAGATTTCGATTCTCTCTCTTCCGTTCCAGATTCTCTACTCGATTTCGCTGATCATTGAGAATACGACTACGAGCTTTCTGGAAACGGTCTTTCGTGATTAAGCGAAGACGTTTGGTTTGAGCGAGGAATGCCGGCGAACGTTTTTTAGCCTCTCTCCAGAATGCTATCAGCCTATAGTCGATGTCATTTGCTTGTGCACGCTTGGCATATCCATCTTTCAAGAGAGCAAACTCGAATGAACCTCCACCAAAGAACGGACTGACAACTGTGTTGACCTTACCGAATGTCTCTCGCCAGTATTCCAGTAGACAAGGTACCGCTCTACTCTTGCCACCAACATAACGTACGACAGTCATTCGAGAAACCTGAATCTGATTGTTCTGTTTTTTACAGGTTCAGTATCACATGCATCTATCAATCCTGTTTGTTCGAAACAGCTCTCACGAGTTGCAACCGTTCAATTCCATACCCAAGATTCCCAAATCCTATCTCCAACCCAATTCACCCTTCTATTCTGCCTTGACCACCACATCCTCCTTCATCTCCTCCTTCATCTCCTCCACGTTCATCTCCGTGTTCTGCTCGACCTTCACAGGTTTCACACAATGTCCACAAGTACAAACCTCTTCAATCTCACCAGTTCCATCATCCTCAGGAATCGGGTACTCTTCCTTAACAACCGGTGGATCGTTCACAATCCCAAACGTTTTACGGATAGCTTCTGCACTCTTGCCCTTCATCATAGAAGCAACCTTGGCACAGCCCAACTCCAATAAAGCAGTGAAGTCCAGGTAGTTGGCAGCGAGGATGATATCGAACAGCGGTTTGCTATCTGTGCTCACAACCTGACCATTCTCATCTTTCTCCTCTATGACAAAACCATCTATAAAGTCAGCATCCCAAGCCGAGACCACCTCCTTCATCTTGTTTGATTTAAGTGGCTTCTCAATTTCTGGAGCGGGATTGTTCACATGGTGGTTCATGTACTGAACGACCTTCTCGAGAACAACCGCATCCACATTGGGCAAAGGCATCTCCTCTGCTTCCTTGTCTCCCTCCGACATGGTCTTGAGTAGACCAGCTTGGATCGCAGCACTCTTGGACACCGTAAACTTCTGTTGATCACAGTTACAGTTACAGGAACAATCTGGAACAGGTAAATGGCTGTCTGATCCATCACATACTCGGCATGCTTTCGGGTAACAAACACAGTGAGATCGGCTAGAGCTCACTAGAGTCAACATCTTCTCTTGAACAACCTCGTCCTCGAGTGTCATATCATCTGTGGTCATGGTGTTCTCCTCATCACCCTTGGTTTCAATGTCATCGGCGAACATTATGTGAGAGAATAGATGGTGTAACGAGTGAGAGAAGCAACTGCAGAGGATACAAGTGAGAAGAATGAATTGAGAGTGATGGCAGAGTGATTTGAAGAATGAATGAGACACTGATTCATTCTGGATGAAGGAGAAGGGAAAGTAGGGTTAGATCTATATCATGTCTGAAAGTTGGTTTATGGTTTCAATCCATGCGCATGCGGGTTCCAGAGGAACGGCATCTGAAATTGTAATGGTCGGATTCTGGTTCCATGTTTGAAATAGGCATAGAGACATGTGAACGAATGCATTTCTATTCCTATTTCAAACCCAACAACCCTATGTGTACCATCACCGACACCCACAGCATCACATTCAGCTCAGCAGGCTGACAGTCTGGATTGTCGCGCCAGAGAACCACTGCACCCAGAACGATCCAGATGAACTGAAATATACCACACAGAATCACTGCGCACGTTACTGGACATAGCATCTCGAAGATGCTTACAGGTGGGATAGGATGTTCATGCTCGTACATAAACCACTTTGTCGTACAGACAATGAGCATTGTCTGTACCAACCCAATGATTCCATCCCACATTAACCAGAACTCGGGATAGAGCAGTGCGCCATTGTGGCACGAGTTGGTGTTAAAATTCATGTAGGGCTGGCTGATGGCAATCTCTGCGATGTTCAAGCATACCATCATCACGAGTATGAGCGATCCGCAGAACATGATCAGTGGTCGATAGACTCTGTTTGATGTACACATGTGGAACAGAATGTTAGGACGTTAAGAATAACCACATGAATTGTGTTTCGTCAACTGAATAGCGCTTATACTGGGTTGGGGTTTCTTTCACTGAGATATTTAATCTATTCACGATCAAACATTGTTCGTCCTTTCCTGCTCCACCTTGATCGTGAATAAATGTCTCTTAACCGAACACACACGCAAACATAGACAATAGACGCCCCATATTTCAAAGTCGTTCTGTCTCTTCAACCCTGCACTGCTAGCATCAATCAGTGGTGGAATGTCGTTCATGACAAAGTCAGCTGGAACGAAGCAGTTGCCCATGATTAACAATCAATACGTGAAGAAGAGCGGTTTGAAGAATGGTTTCTTTGATGGTACTTGACAATTTGATACTCTAGTCGACGATACGACCACTCGTGATAATTCGAGCACCTCTCATCAGAATCATACCAGACCTCTCCTCTGTCGCACACGAATAGGTTGGTCGAGTGTGCACTCAAATGCTTAAAGTGTCTAGTGTCATGAAGCAAAACGACACGTGCCGGCAAGATGTAACGTCCAACCATCAACCCACACATCGACAGTGTCAGAATCGTAGCGAACCGAGACATAGTGGACATGATTTGAGTTGATTTGAGTTGATTTGAGTTGTGTAAATTTGGTTCACACACTCAAATCATATCACTCTCCATCTGTCATTCCGATGCTTCCGGTAGCGCAAGACCACCGTTGGTTTATCCCACGTTCACATCCACATCCACATCCACACATTCGAGACCGAACGTGCACGTGTCGTTCAGTGTTGACACTATCGACTAATGGAAACAAGCAATGGCATCACAAGCGAGATCGCCATCGATTGAATGATCCAGCAGTGGAGTACGTGGATGGTTATAAGGCGTGGTATTTCCATGATGAACGGCATAGACTGGATGGTCCAGCCATTCAATATGCCAACGGTTCGATGGAATGGTGGGTGTACGGGATACGTCATCGAGAAGATGGTCCCGCCATAGACAACAGAAATGGACACCGAGAGTGGTGGGTGAATGGTCGATTACACAATACATATGCACCAGCGATTGAACTCAAGAACGGAGGAAAGGAATGGTGGTTTGCCGGTGAACGACATAGGAAGGATCATCCAGCTATTGAACGAGCCAATGGCTCCAAAGAGTGGTGGTTGTATGGACGTTGTCATCGTGTTGATGGTCCAGCTGTATCGAGGGCGAACGGTCAACAAGAATGGTGGATTTGTGGTCGACAGTACTCACATGATTCATACCGAAAGACCGTTCAGTTGCTTGACCGTGTATTTCGACATATCAAACTTCGCCGTTTCCTGAACGTATGCAATCACCCGAGTCTTGAGGTGTACAAACGATATGAACATGGCTGGGCATTGAAGAAAGTGGAGAGATCAGTTGAGGCTGTATTCACAAGTTTCAATAGATCAGTTGAATAGATCAGTTCAATAGATAAGCTCACCATCCACATCCGTCATACCAGTCTGACGGTATCCTTTCATCTCTGCACACTCTAACAACAGACTCAGCCCATCCCTCCGGTCTGTACCATTTGTCTCCCCATTTGTCTCCCCATTTGTCTCCCCATTTGTCTCCCCATTTGTCTCCCCATTTGTCTCCCCATTTCTCTCTATAACCACTCGCTTCCTCTGCACCAAACTGGTGGTTATTGGAACAGGTCTCCTGTCAACAGACAACACATCCAAGTACGTACTCGCACGCTTATCGCCCTTCTGAATGATACCCAGGATCTCATACCCATTGACCTTACCATATTTCAGGTGTCGAAGTCGTTCAGCTGTCCACAGCGACCCACATACATCATCCATCAAGTTCGAACGTTGCTTGACAGGAATCAAACTCAGATACTCATTCCACCAGATAATGAGAAGGTCAGAAATAGCGTTTCGAGTGAGTTGAACAGAGTCCGATGAAACGATCTGATCATGGTCATCCGTCTGGAATTGAATCACCAGTCGACCGGTCTGAGTATCGCGGATTTGAGACGTGAGGTCATCAAGAATGGTCAATGGTGGACACCGACCGGAAACTGCATAGACCTGTTTCAACACACGACACGCATCCTCGTAGTTATTGGTCGTGCTGTAGGCATCAATGTAATGACGCATATCAATCGACGTCGGAAGCCAATACAACAATGACTGAACGGCGGTTTGAAAGCGAGCGGATTTAAGCGACGGGTGAACGACGAAAGGTAGGCTCGAGCGAACGGGGAACAGGAATGAGGAAGAAGAGACAGAGACAGACATGGTGAGAGGAAAAAATGAAGATTTGAAGAATGAGGATAGAGATATGATATGATCAAGTGATAAGGAGAGAAGTGTCGTTCATCTCACTCCACACAATGGCTCATCGGAGGAAGCTGTGAAGACTCCGGAACCTTGGACACAATAAACACCGCTGTCAGGGTTATGCTCATTCATTCGTCATTCATTACGAAAATGACTGCTCTTCACCTCAAGAGTGTCTATCAGCTCCTTCACTCGGGTCGTCGTTCCAATGAAATTACCGCCATTTTTCGTAAGACCATTCAAGAACAACAAGATCATCTTCGTGCTCTCACCAATGAACCCAAGACCGTTCCCATCTCTCCCGACGTTCCCGAGATGTCTGCACGTGCCATTGTCGAGTTCACACATGCACTTCACAACCTCATACCCGACCGACGATACCGTTGGGTTTATGAAGATAGCGCTCTGAAACAGCTCAATGAAGATTTTGAGTTTGCACAGCGCTTGCTCAAGATCCGTGGTGATGACTATGCAGGATTGTTGATCCAGAAGTCTACCTATCGCTCTGTCTGTTTTCATGAGGAGATCGCCAGACTCAATGTACTTGATCTGGCGAACAGCACGAACGAGGAGGATCCAGAGAGATTGCGATGGTTTCATGTGTCCAATGCTCGCCGATGGACACAGTTTCGAGATCTGGCCAATAAAATGTGATGTGAATTGAGAAAAAACGTGATGACCGTGAATGTATCCCGTTCCAACTTAGCCACATATTTTGGACGGCTCAATAGTCTGATCACACCCAAAGTTGAACAAGAAGCGCTCATTGACGACTTTATCCAGCGAGTCCAATCCCATGGTCTATCTGACATTTGTCGTCTCGAGGGTAATCGTATCCAATGGCTTGTGTACCTGTGGGAACAAGGTGAGTTTCCACAGGTGTGTATCCCTCTCTTTAATCGCTTTCATGAACGACGCCATGCACTCTTCAAACGGCATCCGGAACGCAAATGGTCAGACGCTAGAGTGCTGAAATACATTGGGGCTCTCGACATTGAGATTGGCAAGAGTCAACGTGTCCACACCATTGCCGATCTAACCACATTAAGAACGGTGGTCAATGACTGTCCACAACGCTATGTGGTCGTGTTCTTATCTATCCACAATTCCAAGTTTCAACCCAACCCCGACAAGAGACACGTGAACATACTATTGGTGGACAAGCATCTAAAGACGTATGAACGATTTGAACCAGGTGGAGCACTGTCCGAGATCAGTGCTCCACTCCTCAAGGTACTAGAACGATCTGATTTCCTGACTGGTTATGAATACGTCCCTGATCTGCTGGTTTGTCCAGCTTCTGTCAACTCCCCTCAAGCGATTGATGAACAAGACATTCAAACGTATTTGAAGGAACATTGTGATGGGTTAGGTGGATTCTGTGGGATATATGCCCTCATTTGGCTCCATCTGAGACTCAGTCTTGAAGGGAAAGTGCATCCACGATTGTTGCGAACGTTTTGGAAGCGATTTACAGGTGCACAATTGGTGGATTTTGCCAGACGGTATCACACGTGGATTGACTCGACTCAAGGTGAAAATACAGACAAGAACACAAACTTGATCTCGACGTTCTTGGGTCAAACCAACGAAGCGAACAACCTCAAAACATGGTGGCAGAGGTTGATTCACTCTTGATCTCTTCTCTCCGCTTGTAGAACCAATCTGTCTTGTATTTGAGAATCACATCATACATGTTCAGCGACTCCATGTACTCAGCAATCTCCTGTCCTTGCTTGTCGTAGTTGATCTCTACGCCAATCACATCAATATAGACTGCGTTCCAATCTATGCCTTTCAGAATGTTGAGCTCTGAACCCTCGGTGTCGATCGACAAGTAGTCGACATGTGTCAGACCATACTTGTTCAAGAGTGTTTTCAACGTACTGGTTCGAACGGTTATTGGCTTGGCTTGACCACCACAAATCGACAGCTCTCGTTCAATGCGCTGTTCGTGTCGTGGATCATATGACTCACGTACACCACTGAGCATCTCGCTGTATCCCGTAATCTGCAAGAACGTGATCTCTTGATCGTCCTTGTCATAGACAGCTACACATTCCTTGTGCACCTGTGGATTGGGACGATTCTTGACTAGAGATTCATGCACGTCAGGATTGGCTTCGACGCAGAGTCCTGTCCACCCGCGATTCGTTTCGAGAAAGTAGCTGTTGGAAATATTGATTCCATCATGTGCGCCAATATCCACAAAGACTCCATCGCGTTTGTACTGAAAATGCGAGTCAATGAACTCGTCTTGCTGGTATTGACTGTAGTAAGGGGTTGACATGTGTGTAGATTGTTCGTTCTTTGGTTACTCTGAACGCTCACAAGATACTTCCACAAATGAGTCTATGCATGTTTCCCAATCACTCAAACATCAGAGATGAGGTGTTCTAGCTCCTCGCTCTTACATCACCCATGTACTCTGAATCAACAACTTACTCGTTCACAATCGATTCATACTAGTCAGGTAGTCCAGTACTTCAGTTACATCTGTATACAGCACATGCTTCAGGTCCTTTGGACCACTCAACATGCACGCTCGACCAACCAGAGAATTGCAGTACGATGATACCGGACTCACAATGTCATGCAGGAAACCTACACGTTCCAGATGAATGAACTGACCAGCAGGTAATTCCTTGGTCATGATCACAAATGTGTGTACATGAGCTGGGATAACGTTCCTTGTCCATTCGTACATATCCTTGATATCCAGCTTGTCTAGCTCCAGCACTTCGATCCTGATCGATAGCTCATGTGCTACGCGTTCGAGATTGAGAATAGTTAGGTACGCAGTCGCCTCTCCTCTACACCGAATAAAGTGAATCATCTTGTCAGATCGAACATTTGAAGATGGATCCACAATCTGTTCTTGAAACAGGGTACGAACGTTGGACAACTCATGTAATGTCGTTCCCGAGCGCATGCGCCCTTCAATATACATTTGTCGCAGTCCAACATAGTGAGAAGAGGGTTGAAGAGCAATGATCGCGCACTTGTCCTGTGGGACGAGAACATTCAGTGGTGGGTCAGTGGTGGTCAGCACCACTACCTGGCGATTGACACCCTCTAATAAATTGAGATAAGCGCGCCACCACTCCGTCCTGTATGCGCGCTCATCAGACAGGTAGTCTCGAACTATTACGAGTGTTGGGGTTGAGTTGGTGGATATTCGATTACCCCATTGAAGCAGAGTATCACTATTTGTGATCCAGGTCTGTACCCACTTCGAACTCAGACCCTCGCAATCAGGGCTAACAGGATACGTCTCGCATGGATTAATGACATCAATATGGTAATCGGACATTGACTTTGCCCACTGATATCCCAGATCAACAAAAAGAGACTCACGAATGGAACGAGGTTGGCATTGAACGATCACACACTTCTTCTGTTCAGTTTTCAGCTGTTTCATGATGGTGTCTACGTGAGGCTGGTTCTCACTAGACACCAGTGGTTTGGAAGGGGATGGTGATGGAACATCGTTCACGACAAATGGTGCATACACATCCGTTACACCGGACACCATCACAGCATCAGGAGCCACATCGGGATACCAACGTTGTACATTGATCTTCACCTGAGAACATGTTCTATCCACTTGATGAGGTAAATCACCTTTGAACGACGGCTTGCCCACTTTGTTTCGACTGCACTGAATTAGGTGGTACTGAATTAGGTGGTATTCATCACCACGGAAACGATCTTCCAGCAAAATATCGATATCTTCACACGTGATGTACCGGATCAAACCTGCCACCTCGATTAATCGAGAAACAGAAGACGCGTTAAAGTACATCACGCAGTTAGGATACTGTTGCTGGAGAGCTGGCGCAACAATGTCATTAAGGTAGAGTTGGAACTCGTCATTCGTGAACGGAACAGGAGCAGTGGATACTGTTATTGGACAGTATACGTCCACAATCTTGACACCATCAATGTTTATAGGACGAATACGATCAGGATACCAGCGTCCCACCACTACCTTGGATAAGGTTCGATTCGGAGATTTCAGTACCTTTTGAATCTGTGTACACAGAGTGTGATCGTCGTGTAAAAACAACCCCGAGCGTGTTCGACTGCACTGAATCAACACCCAAATGGACTGGTCAGAACGAGGAGTGATGAGAAAATCAACCTTGAAGAGATCAATGGACTTGTTCGTAAACTGATTAAAGTCAGGGAGATCCATGGCTTCTCGAATCAAATAGATGTTCCATTGATTTTCCGAGTACACATTCTTCAGCTTGGCATGAACGAGATCGACGTACGCTTGATGTGCATCCCATGAGGGAAACAGTTCTGACTTGATTTCCTCGGGTTTGTCAACCATCGACCACTCCATATCAGATTTGGGAGTAGATGATACAGGGACATCAGATGTTAATTGAGCAAGTCGTTCTTTGAGACGAGCAATCTCTTGTTCGAGATGTTGTTGTTCGGCAGTGAAAGGTGGCATGTTGAGAACGTCAATAAGATGAGACAGATGGAGAGACAGGATGGTGAAATGGATAATGAGAAGAATAAATTACTGACCAGACTACAGAATAACCCTGATCTGATTCCATGTTTCTGAAAAAGTCAGGTGTTCCACCGTGAGAAACGAAATGAGCATCACCAGCACACCCATTTTCAATCTGCCTGTTACGCAGGCTCTGGAGACTTCCATCTTGCAGAACCAGGCAATCACTCAGTCTGCAAATGCAATCACCGTTCCATACACGTACACGACGGGACAAGGATCAGGCACCATCACCGTGACTTGGAACTTCACCGTCCCTGAGGTATACCTCATCAGTTTCGTCAACCCGACTCTATACTCAGCAATCAAAGCCAATATCTCGGCCTCATCTCAAACTCAACTGTCCCAGATTGCTCAGTATGTCACTGCTTCATACAGCAATAACACCATGAATGTACAGGTAAACAGTTGCTCCAGCGGGACAGCAGGAGTGTTAAATCAGTGGTGTGCCGGCAGTACGGCTCTTTCGGGATCGAGTATTGGATACTCGATCAACTGGTCAGCTATCTTGCCCACCTTTCTACCTGAAGCTACCACCAAAGGTATCAAACTCGGATTAACTACCAGTCCAGCTACAAGTAGTTCTTCTACAAGCAATTCTTCCACTTCCAAATCGATGTATATCGGACTGGCCGTAGGAGGAGGAGTGTTGGCATTGTTACTCATCATCATACTAGTAGTGATGTTGACCAGAAAATCCAGTTGAGAGGAGCATCCCCCTTGTCCCTAGGGACATTTCGGAAGGTGTTCCGGATTGTCCCTATTTCTCTTCCACCACCTAAGCTCTCTTCAAACCGCAAGAACTTATTGATCATTCTCAATCATGAGTTCTGCCTCCTCTTCCGGTACTGAGCGACTGCTCTCCTCCACCGTTCTGCACTCCGTTCATCCTGTGAGCCTTTCTTCCGTCTCGTTCAAATGGAGACAATCTTATACTATGAACGTGGATGATCTCGTTCATAATTGTCCTCACCTCCGTATGATTTGTAATATACAGATCAAGTCTCGTTCTGACTTTTGTGTCCTTCAACTCACGAAAGAATACCAGATGTTGTCGGAACGCAACCAATTGTTTCGAGACTTCATAGTCGATTGCACCGACAACATCGTTCGCCGCCGAGAGTTTAACACTTACCGAGACATTGTGATTACGATCGATGACCACACCAAGGTCGTTCACTTGTTCCGATTGTCCAAGAAGCTTGTTTCGACGATGTTGATTTATGCCTACAGCAACACAGAATGGAATTGGACGCTCGAGTACTGTCTGATTGCAGGTTCACACGGCATTCAAGACTGGTCGCAAGAGAGAATTGTCGAGTTGCATCTCTTGTCGCTGAATCGAACGGGTTCATCCAGTCCCTATGCACACCGAGAAGTAGAGGTGATTATGAACGAGCTGGATCAAGGGATCAAACGCACGCTTAAACAGCTCAAGAAGTGGCAACAACAGTCTTTACAGAATCCAACCGAGTTGTATGAAACAGTGGTGTCTTGGACAGAACAACGTCTGCGTGTGCCCGAAGTACGTGGTCGCTGTGTAGCGATGGCGTTGTTTGAACTGGGTTTGATGAGATAGGTCAAAGTAGGTCAAAGTAGGTCAAAGTAGGTCAAAGTAGGTCAAAGTAGGTCAAAGTAGGTCAAAGTAGGTTGAAGTAGATTGGAGGAGGTTGAATGAAGATGGATGGGTTGAAATAGATCATACTTCAAACCTATCATAGTTTCACCCAAGTTATTGCTCTTCCTTGTTGTTAATTGATCCATCTCTCTTCAATCGACGGATCAGACTCAGTGTTAGAAATCGACTAGCATGGAATGACCAACGTGGATTTTCATGACTCGCACGCGTGTGAACAACGTGCATTCCTTGGCGATCCCATTGAACCATGGGAGCATTCAGATATTCCAAGTAGGCATGCTGACCCTCATACAACGTACGCTGGAGAAACAGGAGAGGTGTGTAAATGATGGAGAACTGGATCACTCCGTTCTCACACAGACTAACCAAGTAGGATCGAAACGGCTGATCGCTCAATATCTGTACGAAGGCTACATTGTCATTCAGCCAAGACGTTCTGATCTTATCAAACTTGGAAGGAGCTGGAACATGTGGATTGAGTTGCCAACATACCAGACGGAATTGATTCCGCACACTATTCATGTGCGGAATCAGGAACGATAACAAGTGGTTTGTCCAGACATCGGTTAGGGAAGGATAATGGGTGTACAGCATGTAATAAGCGGACATCATGTCTGAATGGAATGAAGATATGACTCCAAACAGAAGTTTATATTTATTCACGTGGTATACAGAATTGGAAGACCATCTGTTGACTGACTTCCCGAGGCGCTTGCAAGTTCGGTGTCGGCATATCCTCATAGTCAACAATCAGCTTAGTGAGTCCCTCCACAGGGATGTGCTCCGAGATCAACTGTCTGCAAAGATATCGTCGAGTGTCGGTTGCTTTCTGCCAGCCATCAACCAACTCGGATACACAGACAAACTGACGATGCTTTAACTCACCAAAGAGGAAGATAGCATCGCGTGGACAATTGATAATGAGCGTGCCCGGCGGTGTAGTGTTTTGATTGTCCCATTTGTTGACTGCGACTGCATTCTCAGGTGGATTATTGTTTGGCAGATGAACCAAGATCAGTAAGACCAGATAAAAGCTCAGGAGCACGATAAAGAATACACACAGACCTTTATGTGGATACATGCTGTCTGTATACACAATCGCTGAGATGAGAACGACGATAACGGCACAAGCCGAAAATACTCCTGACAAACACCATTCCATCCAGACATATAGGAGAGTCCCGACTTTTGACACCAGTTTCCAGGTCAAATCCTTCCAATCCAGTGAACATACACTTCTGATCCATTTGCATGTTCGAACGATGGGAACAATGGCCAAGCACGCGAATTGAAATGGAGAATGGGTCAGACCAGACATTTTTGAGGAATGAATCTGAGAGTGGCCGATCCCCTGAATGCACCAGATCACTCCTCAAGGTTGAATCTTCAGTCATTCATAATTCATTCGCCTTCTGTTTCATTCCCTATCCTCGTTCTCTCTCTTCATTCTTGATCATCGTTCTCTCTGTCCATTCCCATGGAGTCGTTCACCGAACGGGAGATCAGACTTGCGTTCGAGCACTACAATGCTCCGAAGAAGTTTGGCTACTCGGCACGGACTACTACAGGCGGATCGTCTGTTCGCGAGCAGATCTTGAAGATTGCGTTGCGTGAATGGTATCTTGAACAGACTCAGATTGATTTGAATACCGTGACAGACAGCACCCATCACGATCGTGCCGTTCAAATTGCTATTTCCAAGCTGAACGAGTGGCGCGCGCTAAACGGTAGTGAACCTGATACTGAAACACCCATCAGTTCCACCTTCAAGCCTCTGCCTTATGATCAGAGAGTGATTCGTGTAACTGTATCACACGAATCAGAGAATGGAGAGATTACAGATGAAGAAGATATTACAGAGACAGAGGGACTCACTCCTCATCCTGTGATGTATTCGGATAAGGTCGAGTTTGACGTGTTTGTATATGGATCTACAGTCTGAACCACTGAGAAGAGATAGATATCATTCCTTCACTATTTCATTCCTTCCTCCAACCTCATGACCACTCCCTGCGCTTATCGTTCATTCTGCATTCACTATCCTCTCCTCCTTGACGTTTGGACAAACCACTTGTTGTCGTTCATCCTACCACCTGTCCTCCCATCTTATCTACCATATCTCAATTACATTGGATGGCCACGCAGTCCTCGTGTGCCCGACTCTTGGGCATGGTTTTTGTTGCACACTAAACTCGAGTACAGTTACAGTAGAGTTGATTCGAGATCGGAGAAGGAACAGGCATACGCGGATGAGATCGGTGAGTTGATCGGCTATTATTTCAGGGAGGATGAAGATGAACATAGTCTAGCTGTTACAGGATACATGTATGACAGCTTGGGTAACATGTGGTGGCATTTCAATCTGTGCCAGCCATATCAGTGTGGTGCAGGCAAGACTGGAAACTGTACGTTAGTCGAGATAGACGATTGATGAACTTCATTTATGAACGATGCTCAGATGCGCAATGTGTCTACACAAACATGGTGAAACATCCTTCTTGTCTACATCCAAGTTCCATCCCTTCATTTGCCACACCTCTGGCCATTCTCGTCGAGTACGTTTGAGATGAATCGTCATGTTGCGGTATTCGTCTATGTACCACAACTTACAATCTTCCTGTTGAAACTCGGATTTGATGCCTCCCTTATCTGTCATGCAATGGACAACACCACGATCAGAAATGTGTAACAGAATGGTGGTGCCTGACATCGTAGGCAAATACTCATCCTGAGCGAACCGCCACACAAGCAAGAAATGATTAGGTGTCAATTGACTGGAACGATAACGAGCATTAGGGTTAAGGAGGAAAGCTCGCACTTTAGACACATCACATTGATTCATCATGTAAACCATACGATGAATGAACTCGTAGCGAACGACAGCAAACCATTTACGGGTCTGAATCACACTGGAAGAGAGGAACGAACACAGCTGATTGCTCCAGACATCGTTCAGCTCTGGATACAACCGACCAAAGAAATGCCTAGTAGTAGAGGTCATGATGATTTATGGATGTATGATCAAGTGGTTCACAAACCTCTGGATCATGCAGGGAGACGTGCGCTCCTTGTCGACTCGCGCAAATCCGCACCAATGCCAAGACAACAGGGTGGACGAGTACCAACAGACCTGTCGATCATGGATGCGCAAATACCAGCCATTGTGATAAAATGCCCATGGTGCATGATAATGATATATGCTCTGGTCATACTCGGTTCGACAATGCATACGACCTTGTTCGTTCATGTGAATGACATAGCGAGAACGAAGCTCACCACAATGTGAGACTGAAATGAGAAACCGGTCATGAGTTAATTGAGACGTGCGATATCGGAATGAATCACGACGCCTTACCACATAATACAGCCCAAGTTCATGACAGAGAACGCCATACCACTTGCGCATCAAATAGACATCTGGAAGCAAGAACGACAACAGGTGGCTCTTCCAAACCTCCTTTAGTTCGGAACGGTGCACACACAAGAGCTGATACCCACCATTGGTCATTTTGAAGAATGTCTGTCTATCTATGAACCAGGTTATATTGTGCCACGCATTTCGACATACATGGAGAGATACACTTGGGGTCGATATTGATGCGCTCTCCAGGCATCTGATTCACCCATCTTCCACGTGCTGACGGGTACGCGACTGAATACTCTGACATGAGATAGAGCTGACAACGATTACTCCCGTGCTGGTTGAACAGATAGGTGTTGTCTATTTTGCCCAACATGATCATGCAATGAATGTGCGTGTTGTCATTGATGTGCACTAACACCTTCCGATAGATTCCAGACGTCCATGTCATTAGAAACCGATCGCTATTGATCTGTGCAGTACAGACAGGATGCACGTTCACGGATTTCTTGACTTTCTGTAAGGCATGTTCATCACTGGGTTGAGAAGCACGAGAAGCACCAAGAATGCGTTCCTCAAACTCGTAGACAAGGAGTCGATATCGTTTGCGCATCAAGATCAACTGGGGTGCAAGAAACGATAAGAATTGGTTTGTCCATACATCTTTCAGCGCTGGACAGTGAACGCACAAGACATGATCACCACTAGTCATTTTGAAGAGTGTCTGACAAATGAATGACAAATCTATTCCGATTCCATCTCAGTTGATGGTACATCTGACCCTTCCTCCCATTTCCACGTTTCATCAACGCACCAATGTTCCATTAACATCCTGTAGGCAGGTGTATGCTTACCCATACTGGCCATCTGAATCATGGTCTTATGATCTCCATTGCGCACAATCATTACACACAATCGTTCCATTAAATCCTCACTCTCATACTGAAGCGCCAATTGGTACAACTGAATAATCGACGTAATACGTTCAGAGTATTTCTCCCTCTGTGTCAACATATTCAGATCAATCTCTGGAGTCAATTCACCCGTGTACAGCCACTCAATGAACCAGCTTACAATATCTTTGGATTCCGAATCCAAAGATATCACATCAATCTTATCTCGTTCGCAGAATTCCAGGTGATTACTGAACACACTAGAACGCGTTCTAAGAATCACCTTGTGTGCCCAGACACTTCCGTCTCTACATCTGAGTTCAATGTCGTGTCCATTGGTGTGTTTGCCTTCATCAAACAACGTTCGGAATTGTGCACTCATCCTTTCCTTGTTCGTTTTGAACCATTCTTGAGGCATGCTCTTCGAACAGGTGGTGGATGACACATTCAACTTGATCAAGAGATACATGTTGTCAGACAGACTAGCATTAGGTGGTGCATCAAATACGAGTTCCCTCTGGCAATGTTGACCATTACCTTTGCCTTTAGTGAGATTCCACACAGGATACTTGTCAGTTACGCGACGCTCCTTAGAATGATCGGCACGTATTAACATATCGGTGGTAACGTCGCCGTAGGCACAAAGATTATTCATTCGTTCAGCAAACCAACGGAAACAGATCGTGCGTCGTCCGTTCATGTGGTCAGTTGATTCTCGAAAGATGCATAGTCCAACCTTCAATCCTGGAGCAAGTACTATCTCATTGTTGATGGGTACACGTTCATTCAGTTCGTTGAGGTTGTGGATTTCCCAATAGTAGGATTGTGTGAACGTCTTGGATTTCAAGATCGTTAGGTAAGCTGGTGGCAGAGAAGTCTGATCCATGTTGGCGAATGAGAAATGAGTTCAATCTATTGGTTGTGAATAGACACGCATGATTTGACAAATGGAATAATGTCAGGTGTCAGCTTAGCGCTTCTCGCAGTAGTTGTGCAACTCATACACAGTGATCAGGTAAATCTGGTGCATATGAATATCATTCGGCAGTAAGAACGACAACAGGTGATTCGTCAGAGCGAACGATAGGCACACATTATCATTCTATAGTCTGAGACCTCTGACAAATGCCATGCAACACTAGCGACCGCATGAGACAAGGACGTTGGATCTTGGCCTGAATCCGAGGTTCATGAGCATATCCTCTGATAACGTACATCCCATCCACCCAACGCTCACAATAACTAATGACGTTGAGGTGCTGACCATCAAAACACAGCAACTGATGGCCGTAACCAAGCTCTGCAGTCCAACGCTGATAACCATCAGTTGCGTTCTCACTGTACGTGTATAGAACACAGTGAATGTGTCCATCAACGTTGAAATGAAGGAGGTGTCGAGAGGAACCTTCACACTCACCATCCTTGATCGTGACCAAGACATGACTCGAATCAATCGGACACGAATGAACTGTGTGGATATGCTCTCGTTGATACCGGAGAATACGACTGTTCGCATACAGCTTCTCATGGTACGCACCCATTTCATAGGTGATGATCGTATACATTTGACGCATCTGGACAACACTGGGCAGTAAGAAGGGCAACAGATGGTTTGTCCAGACATCGCTCAGCTCGGGTGATAACCCACAATAGTGGAACGGTGAACGCTGACCCGTCATTAGAATTATTCAGATTCTATTTTGACGAATGTCATGCAACATTACCCACCGAGTCAAACACACAGACTTTAGCTTCTTCTGTACCTTCGGCTCATGACCATACCCTTGGAATCGATAACATTCGTGTTGGGGTGAGTACTCCATATAGTGAGTGCACACAGCGAGATGAGGATCTCTATCGACATGGAGCATTTGTCGACCGAGTGTGATCATCCAACCGTTCCGATTAAATGGGTCGTCTTCTTTCACACAATGAAGATGTCCATCGTCCGTGAAGTGAAGCATATATCGTGCCGGCCAGGAGTACGGATCCATATGAACGTAGAGAAACACGTGGTCAGGTAGGATTTGAGAGGTGTAAACGCGGGCAAACCTCCAACCAGGTGAGTTGCGTATACTGTACTTGTACGCCGTTTTATGGTACACTTGCAACTCATACACTGTAGTCGTATAATTCCGACGTGCAGTGTTCGTGTGTGGAAGCAAGAACAAGAGTAGATGGTTCATCCAAATGTCGGTGAGTTCGGGGTAGTGTGTACACAGCAAACGATCTGCTGAGGAATAATGATGTTGAGTCATGGTCTGGAATGGTGGAGAGATGGATTGTGCTATTGAAGGACGTCGATAAAATGTAATGCTCGTGCCAGAGACATGATGTATGCAGACGCAATCGACTCGTTCACTGTTTTGGAAGCCTGCTGAGGCAGTATTA